>Ga0078972_1012266_pt1 | contig 14836 bp, 11 predicted proteins | sample YelNatPaOPGAMG01_FD_67568 | JGI IMG/M metagenome (GOLD analysis project Ga0078972, IMG submission 67568) | Hot spring thermophilic microbial communities from Obsidian Pool, Yellowstone National Park, USA - OP-RAMG-01 (SPADES assembly) (version 2) | ecosystem: Environmental > Aquatic > Thermal... | reverse complement strand
TCTATGAGGAGACACAGCCTTGTTAGTTGTACGAGCCTTAATTGCTCAACCTACTTATTCGTATCCTTCCCCACAGAGCTTGAGGTAGCAGCCTTTCTTACGAGCCTATCTGCTCAAGGAGGAGGGACGCTAAACCTCAACCTCTGTAGGGGTTATTATATAAAAAATGGCTTAATAAAGCCAGAATTCTATTACACAAGGAGGATGTTCTTGTGAAAAAACAAAAAAGAGGGAAAATCCTTGTTGTAGATGACGAGCCAGATTTAGTTATTATTCTTAGCAATTTTCTTTCAAAAGAAGGTTTTAAGGTGTATACTGCTCATACAGGTCAGCAGGCAATTGAAAAGATTAAAAACAATCCAATAGATTTAGTGCTTCTTGATATAGCAATGCCTGTTATGGACGGTATTGAAACATTAAAACAAATAAAGAAAATAAAACCCGAAGTCAATGTAATAATGATTACTGGATATAGAGATGCAGAAAAAGTTGTTCAGGCATTCAGGTTGGGCGCTTATGATTGTTTATTTAAACCCTTTGATTTCAAATATTTAAGAAAAAGTATTCTTGCTACTTTACTTGAGTAATTTTTTTAGCAATTCTTCTTCTTTTTTCTTCTTTTCTTTTTCTGTTGCTTTATTTATCTTATCTTTTGTCTCTTCTTGTTTCTTTTCTATTTGAGATTTTTGCTCATCTATAGATGCTTTTTTACTGCTAAAGATTTTTTCCAATTCCTCTTTCTTCTCTGAATATTCTTTAAGAAATTTCTCTTTTGGCTGGGTAATGTTTTTATCAATTTCTGATTTAATTTTTGCACGAAATTCTTGAATTTTCTGACCATAAATTGACTTTAGTTTATTTGTAATAAGGTCATCAAGATTTGAATCAAGTTCAGTTGTTAATGAGTCCATTTTTCCATAAAGTTTTGCAGTTAAGAAGATTCTGTCAATTGATTGAAATATCTCATCAATTATTTTTTTGAGTTCATCTTGAAATTCACCTTCTTTTGAACTGCCTGTTTTTGAAAATTTAATTTTCTCAATCGAGAGATTCATTCTGCAGTCAATCTCGTCACCTTTAAGTGTAAATGATGATTGGATATTAAGTGTGCCATCTTCTATTTTTGGTATAAATTGACTTTCAGGCATTTTGAATTCTTTAATTCCAGGTCCTTTAATATTTAACGAGATTGTATCAATAGGTGTTTCTTTTATATGGTCAAATATTCCTTCTATTAAATACTGGCGAGTCAATTTTCTCCCTTCAATTTTAAGAGTGGTTGGCTTATTTATTAGCGCGGGGTCAGAACTAATATCATTCACAACTCCAGAAAGAGTAATAGCATTCTCGTTATCTTTGCCTTCGCCACCAGTTGTTCCACTTATAGAAATTTTCTTAATCCAAAGTTCTGGCAGGACATTTTCCTTATGAAAAACAACATCTATTCCTTTTGCTCTCTGTCTTAATGTTTTCTTTTCTTCTTTTTTTCTTGGTGGGAAATATTTTCTTGCAAGATGGATATAATAAATGACATTGTTTACGCGGTTTATCCACAAATCACCAAAAAGTGCTCTACTTATATTTCCTTTAGATAGTTCAGGAAGTTTTACTTTATTTAGGATATTTTTATAGTCATTTTCAATTGCTTGCTCTATTTTTTTTGAGATTTCCTTAGTTTCTATAAAGTCAGATTCAATAGAAGTTTTTAGTTTTTTCAGTTTTTCAAGAGATGCTTCAAGAGATTTTTTCTTTTCGTTAAGTTGTGAAATTTTTTCTTGAGCGGTCTTAATATCTTCCAGTTTTTCTATTTTTATTGAAGAGACATCATCAATCAAACTTTTAACAATTTTTATCTGTTCATCAACATTTAAATTTTGGATTTCATTTTTATAATTCTGATATTTTTGAGATGATTCAGTTTGTAATGCTTCAATAAGTTTTTTTGATTCAAATTCAGTTTCACTTATAAGTTTGTTTATATCAATTGACTTTAGTTCTTTTTCAAGTTCTTTTGCATTTTTCACTGCTGGAAGTGTTTCTATTTCTTTCTTTGCCTTTTCCTGTAGTTTAGCCATCAGTTTTGAAGTAAATGTTTCTTCCTCTTTTCTTTTTTTCTTTTCAATCTTTTTTAATTTTTTAGGTGGAAGTCCGCCATAAGTTTTTCTCTTAGTTGACCATTTTATTCCTTCAGTTGACATTTCATCTATTATAACTTTCTTTGAAAGAAGAGGAATAAATTTCATTCCAAATTTTACTCTATCTATTTCAAAAAGGTTTTTCCAAGGGTCCGACTTGTCAGCAACTTGTATTCCATTTATCTCAATAGACATATTTTTAAGTTTTGTTTTAAGAGAGGAAATTTCAACTTTTGCAGAAAATATACTTTCACCAATAGAGATAATTGTATTTTTTATTATTGTGTCAAGAAAAAACACACACAGAATTGTTATACCTATAATAAAAACTAAAAGAGGAATTACTGCTTTCCAGCGAATAAATTTCATGGATTAAATTTTTTATAGAAATTGTAGATACCTGATGCTTTAATTAATTTTATAATTTTTAACTGTTCAACTTTTTTTGAAAGATTGTTTCTGTAAAAAACAATAAATTTTTCTGTGAAAATCACAATCGGGATAAATAAAACCAGTGAAATTACTAAACTGCCAAGTACAACTGTATTGTTAAATCTTGTAAATGGAACAATAGGCATGTTATATAAAGATGTCCAGAGTCCTTCTAATGACTTTGTTTTTACAAGAAGAAAATATCCAATTTGGTGAGCAATCGGGTCTGTAAGATAGCCAATAAGTCCGAATATAACAACAGCAAGCATTCCAGCAGAGATATTTACATTTAAGATGATAAGAAGAAAAAAGATAAATAAATTGTGAAGAGTGAAGAAAGGTGTTAGCCCAATAATTGAACCAAGAGCAAAACCAAAAGCTATTTCTTTTGGAGAAATATTTGAGTGAAGTAAATTGAATATTTGTTTAATAACTTTTGTTGGAAGCATAAAAACAAAATACAAAATTTTTCAATACAAGTCAAGAACTTGACAGAGCATTGTTAAAAATGTAAAATAAAAATTAAAATTTGACAATGTTGCTGAAGGCAAAACTGCCATTTCGTAAACAACTTCATTTTATATTATACTTTATGGGCTAAAGCCCAGAAACCCTGCACTAAAGTGCGGTAGAAAATAAGATATGGATGTATTGGTACTTAACAGAAATTTTTTTGCGATTCAAATAACTTCCTGGCAGAGGGCACTTCTACTTGTTTATTTAGATAGAGCATCTATAGTTGATGAAGAATATAGAACATATTCCTTTTCTGACTGGTGTGAACTTTCACAAATTATTAAAGACAATCCGTCGGGGTTTGTGCATACCCCGAAATTCAGAATAGCTATACCTGAAGTCATTGCATTAAAATTTTATGATAAGGTTCCTTTTAGAGACGTGAAATTTACAAGAAGGAATATATACGAACACTATGGGCACAGATGTTGCTATTGTGGTAAGAAATTTCCAATAAATGAGTTAAATCTTGACCATGTTGTGCCACGTTCTCGTGGAGGAAAAACTGACTGGACAAATATTGTCACATCCTGCATAAAATGTAATTTGAAAAAAGGCAATTCTTTGCCTGAAGAAGCAGGAATGAACCTTGTAATAAAACCATCTAAACCTACAAATAATCCCTGCATTGGATTGATTCTTAGAAGTCCGCTTAAAATAAAATCGTCCTGGCAGAAATTTATTGACAATGTCTACTGGAATATTGAACTTGAACAGGAATAATACAATTGTTTCAAAAAAAATTCTTGGTCCAAATATTAAACAAATAGAAGTTGTCTCGCCTTCTATTGCAGAAAAAGCACTCCCCGGACAATTTATAATCCTTAGAGTTTCTTCAAAAGGAGAAAGAATTCCTCTTACAATAGTAAGAAAAGACACAAATTCAGGCACGATTACCTTAGTATTTCAAGAAGTTGGCAGAACAACAAAACTTCTTGGTGAACTTGAGCCAGGGGCAGTTCTTCATGATTTAGTTGGACCACTTGGTCATCCGACAGAAATAAAAAACTATTGCACTGTGATAGTTATTGGTGGTGGAGTCGGAATTGCTGAAATCTTACCGGTCAGTGAAGGACTAAAAAAGGTAGGTAATAAAGTTATAGGAATACTTGGTGCAAGAACAAAAGAACTTCTAATTTTTGAAAATGAGATGAGGTCTATCTGTGATGAACTTTACATTACCACAGATGATGGTTCCTATGGACAAAAAGGCCTTGTAAGTGATATCCTTAAAGAATTACTTAACAACTTACCCGCTTATCCGCTTACCCACTTACCCGCTCTCATTTATGCTGTTGGCCCTGTGCCTATGATGAGAAAAGTTGCAGAAGTTACAAAACCCTTCAATATTAAAACAATTGTATCTCTAAATCCAATTATGGTTGATGGTACTGGTATGTGTGGTTCCTGCAGGATATCAGTTGGGAATGAGACAAAATTTGCCTGTGTTGATGGTCCTGAGTTTGATGCACATCTAGTCAATTGGGAAGAACTTCAAAACCGCTTAAAATTGTTTAGTGAGCAGGAAAAGAGTATATTGAATTTTAAAAACCCAAATTGTAGCGGAGACCTTTAGGTCTCCATTTATTAGTGCCTTGTTTAAGAGAAAAACCATTAGATTGCAGAACTTTAAATATATAGGCAATTATGCTTATTTTATTACTATCTGTACTTATAAGCAATTTCTGTATTTTACTGACGAGAAAATTATTAAACCAATAATTGAAGTATTAAAAGAGATTTCAAAAAAAGAAAATTTTATAGTTTATGCATATTGTTTTATGCCTGACCATTTACATTTGCTTTTAACTGGTAATGAAGAGTCAAATTTGATAAAGTTTGTAAAGAATTTCAAACAGAAAAACAGGATTTTATTTTAAAAAAATGTATAAAAGAAATTCATGGCAAAAAAGTTTTTATGAACACATATTGCGTAAAGAAGAATTATTAGATAAAGTTGCTTTATATATCTGGAATAATCCTGTCAGGAAGAATATAGTAGAGGATTTCAGGAAATATCCCTATTCTGGTTCCCTTGTAGAGGGGGTCTTTGGACTTCCATAAAATCAATTGGAAAACTAAAGTTTTCCGCTACATTGTTATATATAATTTGGTTTAATATGAATAAGACAAATAAAACAAAAATGCCAGAACTTCCGCCTGAGGAGCGTTCAAAAAACTTTAATGAAGTTGCACTTGGATACACTTTGGAACAGGCAATTCAGGAATCAAAAAGATGTATTCAGTGTAAAAAGCCGTCCTGTGTTTCTGGTTGTCCTGTAGAAATAAATATTCCAAAATTCATAAAAGAAATCTCAGAGAAGAATTTTCAGCAGGCAATAAAAACAATCAAAGAAAAAAACAATCTTCCTGCAATCTGTGGCCGTGTCTGTCCACAGGAGACACAGTGTGAATTAAAATGTGTTCTTGGTAAAAAGGGTGACCCTGTAGCTATAGGCGCGTTAGAAAGATTCGCTGCTGACCGTGAAATAGAAGAGTTGTCCGTAGTCCGTAGTCCGTTGTCCGCTGTCGGTTCTCAGTTCTCAGAAGAACATAAATCAGTAGAGGAGACCTTTAGGTCTCCAGATAACAACCAGAAAGATGACGTCCAGAAAAGTGGAAATCAGAATTTTAGCGACCTGAAGGTCGCCGCTACATTTGCGAGTAGAAATAAAAAAGTTGCAGTTGTCGGCAGCGGCCCTGCAGGACTTACCTGTGCAGGTGATCTTGCCCGTGCGGGTTTTAAGGTAACAATATTTGAGGCACTTCACGAACCCGGCGGTGTTTTAAGATATGGCATTCCACCATTTCGACTTCCAAGAAAAATCCTTGAATACGAAATAAATTATGTGAAATCACTTGGAGTTGAGATTATCTGCAATGCAGTTATAGGCAAGACATTTACATTAAAGGAATTATTCAATATGGGTTACAGTGCAATTTTCATAGGAACTGGTGCTGGTCTTCCTGTATTTCCAAAAATTCCTGGTGAAAATCTTTGTAGAATATATTCAGCAAATGAGTTTCTGACAAGAATAAATTTAATGTCAGCACACAAATTCCCTGAATTTGATACTCCAATTAACATTGGTAAGAAAGTTGTTGTCATTGGCGGGGGCAATACCGCGATGGATGCAGCAAGGTGTGCATTACGGCTAATCTCAATCCATCATCCATCATCCATCATCCATCATCCAGTATCAATTATTTATCGTCGGACAGAACAGGAAATGCCGGCACGAAGAGCAGAAATAGAGCATGCAAAAGAAGAAGGGATAAATTTTCAATTTCTTGTTCAGCCAATTGAATTTATTGGCAATAGCGAAGGTTTTGTCACTGGAATTAAATGCTTAAAATGTGAACTTGGTGAGCCGGACTCATCAGGTAGAAGGCGTCCCATTCCAATAAAAGGTTCTGATTTTGTTATACCTGCAGATACAGTAATTCTTGCCCTTGGACTTAATCCAAATCCCCTTGTGCCAAAAGCCACCCCTGAACTAAAGACAAACGAATACGGAGATATAATTGTAAATCCTCAGACAATGGAAACATCAATAGAGAATGTCTATGCCGGCGGAGATATTGTAGGTGGCGAAGGAACTGTAATAGAAGCAATGGGCATGGGCAAAAAAGCAGCAAAGAGTATAATTGAAAAATTAAGCGCTGTTAAAAAATAGGTGTAGCTGGTGAGTTCTGATATAAAGAAAATTCTTGACAAAACTTGAGATATCGTGTATAGTATATACAAATGGTTGATGAATTCCTGCAAGACATTACAGAGTTTGAATGGGACAATTTCAATGTTGAAAAAATTATAAAAAAGCACAAGGGGGACCCATCCGAATCAATCATTGTTAAAGATGTTCTTAGCAGAACGCATAGAAAAAGAACTAAAATATTCCCATAGGTCATCAACAAGTGTATAATATCAGAAATATGAAAAGCAGGACTTATAGTCATTCATTCCACATTCCAAAAGGTATGACGCTCATGGAAGTAGTTGTAATTATTACAATAATGAGCATATTCTTCTTGGTAGTTACAGGTGCATTTTATGCATTTTCACGAGGTGTGCAATATACAAAGTCACGCATACTTGCAAATTCACTTGCAGCAGAGAAAATTGAAATATTAAAAAATATCTCTTATTATCGGCTGATGGCAACAAAAGAAGCAGATTTGGCTCTAACTGGATATGACCAGACATACTATCCACCTGAAGATTTATTGGTAGGTGATATTATGTTTAGAAGGACTGTTGCTGTATATAAGGTCTATGAAGACGATACTGGAAAAATAGTAAAAGTTACAGATCCTGATACTTCATCTGATACTGACTTAAAACAAATAAAAGTTACTGTTTCATGGGATCAAGGTGGAGAACAGAAGTCAATTACAATTGAGAACTTACGCGAAAACCCGGATAGAGTTCCGCTTGGAGGTAAAATATGGGGTTATGTGACTTCAACAGGTACAATTGCATGGGGAGGAACAACATCAGGATATAATAATTCTTCAGATAATCCACCAGCAGACCGTGTTCGTCTTGGAAGTGCAAGAGTTTATGTTTATGAGAATCCTGCTTATGAAGATTATGCAGATTCAACTGGAAAATATGAAATAAAATTGCCAACAGGAACCTGGAAACTGGTGGTTTCAAAATCTGGCTACTGGGATTATACAACGACTTCTTTAAGTGTACCGAGTATATCTACAGGCACAAGAGCAAATATACAACTCATACAGCGACTTACAGGTATAGTTACTGGCTTTGCTGTCATTAATGACCATTTAGTTATAAGTCAAATAGTTGCATCAACCGTTTCACCAGAAGGATTTGATCAGGAATATGTTGAATTATACAATCCAACTACATGGCAGTGGATTATAACAGATACTAGTTTTGATTTGAAAATACATACACAAAATCCTGGTAAACGTCTTGATGTATATCTTTACGATGTTCCACTTAATTTTGTAAATACTTCAATACAACCAAATGGTGGATATTATCTAATAGCAAATACACCAACTGTGATTGTTGCAGGGAATATAGTTACTGCAGACGCTTATTATTCAGGTTCATATTATGGTGCTGATTTAATAGAAGACGGGAAAGCAGGTGCTGTTGTTATTGCTAACGACTATGGCGTTGCAATAGATTCTGTTGGCTGGGCTAAAAGTACAACTTATCCTTCTGCTGGGTGGTATGAATACGGATATCCTCCTCTTACTAATGGCATTGAGCCAGGGTATGCACTAATACGGGCGTCCTATCTGGATACTTCTCTTGGCGGTGCTCGTGGTCGGGTTGCATATAACTCTGGCAATGCACATGATATAGGTTGTAATTATTGTGATTTTTACTTACCCGGTGGCAGCTATTCGCTTATTACTTCAACAACAGTGCCAAGAAATAGGTCTACAGTCATTCAACCAGTAGGTGGGACACCAGCACTGGGTGCAATAGTAACTGCTGACGATGGTCTATCATCAGGATATACAATACCTTATGTAGTGCACACTGGAACAGGTTATTTTGAAATGACAGTAGCAACTGGCACATGGACTGTTATGATTTCATCAGGACAATTCTTTATGATGATTAGTTCAGTAAATGTTCTAACAGGACAGCGCACTTGTATACCAAACAATCTTACAGACCCTAAATGGTCGCCATGGCCACCCACATCGCCACCAACAGTGCGTCTTACAAGTTCAACTACATACGGTTATGTTTCAGGTAGAATTGGAGTAAGTGTTTCTGGAATAAAAGTAACCTCGGCAGAAGCACCCTATCCAGCATTTACAAATTCTTCTGGAAGATATATGCTACCGATATTGATTTCTGAGACGACTAGTTATTATGTGGATATTTATGTAACTGCAAATCCATATCCTGATGCAGCAAATAATCCAAGTTATACAACAGAAACTGCAACTGCAACTGTATATTTAGGTCAGATAACTACAGTTGATTTTACACTATCTCAAGCAGGTAAAATAAGAGGGATGGTTGCAACAAGCGCAGTAAATCCTGCTGGAAATCCTTTGCCTGGTGTTGTTTTAAAAGCTACAAAAGGCACAATAGTAAATACAACAACATCTGATACTGATGGGAAATTCGTATTTCTAAATTTATCAACAGGAATCTGGACTGTTGAGCCAGTACTTGATGAAGGTGAAAGTTCAAGCCCTGTTTCTGTTTCTTCGCCTGTTGCAATAGGTCAGACAGTTTTTGTTGCAACTTTTGTTGTCACAGGTGCATACGGTAAATTCTATGGTACTGTAAAGGAAAATGGAGAACTTATAAAATCTGGTGTACTAATTTTAGCAACCACAACTACAATTGACCCTAATGATCCACCTGCTATAGATATGACAAATCCACCGTCAACACCTCTCTATTTTACAGTTAGTGATGGTAAAGGTAATTATGTGCTCCCTGTCAGAGGTGGGTATTCATACAATATTTACGCCTGGCTGACAAAAGCAGAAAGGTATCAAGTTATAGTTTCCCCAAAAACTGCTTATACTGGACAGTCAATTCAGCCAAACGAGTCGAAAGAAAGGAACATAACCTGGCCGTGAAAAAACCTACATTTCACATTTCATATTTCACATTTCACAGACAGAACGGGTTTACACTTCCAGAACTTATAGTTGTTACTGTAATTATCGGTATGGTTATGGCTGGTATATCAGTGTTTCTAACAAATGGAGTAAAGTTTGTTCGACTTACACAGGCAAGAATAGAGATACAGCGTGATGCACGACTTGCACTATCTGTAATAAACAAAGATTTAAGACAGGCAAAAGCATCAACAGTGGTTATAGATAGAGCAAATTCTTCAATGCCACCTTATTCACGATTGTACTTTGAAACAATTCAGGGTAGCACAGTGTGCTATTATCAAGATGGGACAACTCTGAAATACCAAAAGACAGAAAATGGAATTACAAGTGCTCCGCACAAACTTACAGAAAATTTACGCTATGCTGCATTTGCATATCAAAGAACAGATAATAATAAAATCCTGCATGTATCAATTTGCCTGGAAAAAATTCCTTATCCATATGTTGCTGGCGCAAGAGCACTGCAAGTATCTATTGAGCAGGTGAGGATAATGAATGAGTGAAAAGCAGGATTTAGGGTATAGGATATAGGATTTAGGGGTTAGTAAAATGCTAAAGAGCTATAAAGAATTGATTGTTTGGCAGAAAGCATATAAACTCAGTTTAGAAATCTATAAGATATCTAAAACTTTTCCTAAATCAGAAATATATGGGTTGAGTAGTCAAATTCGTAGGTCAGCAATTTCAATTCCGTCCAATATCGCTGAAGGTTACTCTCGGAAACATACAGGTGAATATTTGCAGTTTTTGTCAATTGCACTTGGATCTGCCAGTGAGTTAGAAACACAACTTATGTTAGCAAGAGATCTAAAATATATTAGCGAAGATATTTTTCAAAATACTATTAGTTTATTGACGGAGGTTTCGAAAATGTTAAATACCCTAATAACTTCTTTGAAAACTAAACCCTATACCCTAACCCCTAAATCCTGCTCTTCCGGTCAGGTCTTCGCTATTGTCATCATGATATTGATGTTTTTCGTAATTGCAATTGGAATGATTACTTTCTTTTTGCATCAAGAATCTAAATGGACAATAAAAGAGAAACGTTCTACTACAGCGTTCCACTTAGCAGAAGCAGGCCTTGACCGAGGATACTGGAAACTTATTGAAAAAACTGACAATTGGGATAACATTTTAAAAGGTCAAACAATACCGCTTTATGATGGAACAACAACTTTTACTGATGTTCCTGGCGGTGAATATAAGATTTATATAAGTTCAATGCAATCTGAAGGTGATGAAGAATTAGTAAGAATATTAAGTGTGGGTAGAGATTTATCTACAAACGAAGTTCGTGCTATTGAAGCAATATATAAACGAATAAAAGGCTTAGATTCAGCAGTCACTGTTGGTAAAGGACAGGAATGGAAAAAAGGTTTTTGGGTACATTGGGCACCTGTTATTTCATATGGAAATATTGACCTAAAAGGTGACCAAGATGATGTTTACTGGCCAAAAAGGTTAGCAAAAGGTATGATAGACCCTTGGGATACTACTCCACCAACAAATCTCTATCCACCGGGTTCATCTGAAGCAGATGAAAACTATTGTGGCTGGGCTTTTAATGAAGACCTTGGTAACCCGCCTGAGATAGATTTAGGATATTATCGTGAAAAAGCAAAACAGACAGTGATTCCTTATCCAGACGACCCTGATGGTATTGGAACAATAAGCAGTGACAAAGACCCATGGAAGAATGCTGCAGGTCAATATACAGGTTATTTCCCAGACGCATCTGAAGTTATATTCAAAGGATATAATTGGCAGTGTTCTACTGGAGTTATTTTTATAGAAAATGCAACTAAAAATGTTAAATTAGAAAAAGGTAGTAAAGGTAAAGGAAAAGCAGAAAGAGAACCGTTTTTACGTCTTGAAGCATTGGTCTCTGCAAGAGGTAATATGCATTTACATAGCGATGGTATAACAAACTATAGTGTTAAAGTTCCAAAAAATGCATATAAGCAATATTTAGCAGGTAAACCAAGAAATGCTGCTACTGATACTGCTGACCATGTTCATCCTGATACATCTTTGCCAAATGAATACCCAGGCGATTTAGGATATCACAATTCAGGTGATGGTTCTAACACAATCACTTTACCATCAATTTTTGATACAAAAAAATATACAAAAAATACAATCACTGCAACTGGTGTTGCATTTCACGGGTTTTTATACGCAGGTGCTGAACAAGAACATTGTGCTGGTGGGAAAAACATAGTAGTTGGCTGTGTTTATGCTAAAGGTGGGTTAGATGTGGATACTATTATAATTTATTATGATGCAGAAGTTGGCGAAAGCGTTAAGCTCACAGGAAATGTTATAAGACGTAAATCCTGGAAAGAAGTCCTACTTAAATGGCCTACCCAATAATGAAATTATTTCTTCTTGCCTGTTGTTTTCTATCCGGTTTTTCTGCACTTACATATGAAACAATCTGGGTGAGGTTATTCTCATATTTTTATGGTCATACAACTTTTGCTATTTCATTAGTTCTTGCTGCGTTTATGTTCGGGTTATCTGTTGGCAGTATGTATTTTGGCCATTTAACAGATAAACTTTTACATTTACATCAAAAAGAAAAAATTTTACTTCTTTATGTATTTTTAGAACTCTGTATTTCTTTTTTTGGTTTCTTATCACCATTTATAATACCAGCAACACAAAAGTTGTTAATCAATTTTGGAATTTTTTCATTACCACGGGTTCTTTTACTAATCATTCAGACATTTGTTTTTTTTGTTATTCTTATATTCCCTACATTTTTTATGGGTGGGACATTTCCTGTTCTTTCAAGATGGTTTGTTGAAAATTTAGATGAGACAGGTAAAAAAGTTAGTAAACTTTATGGTATAAACACTGCTGGTGGTGTTCTTGGTACATTTTTAACAGGTTTTTATTTACCTACAAGTATTGGTGTGAAGGAAACAACTTTTCTTGCTGCTACATTAAATCTTTTTATTGCAGTCAGTGTTTTTTTTGTGTATACATCCGTCAATTTCAATGAAGGTAGCCGAACCCTTTATGGGTTCGCAGTTAGCGAAGCCATAAGCCCCTCATCTATTAGCACCCCGTATATTTTGTTATCAATTTTTTTCTCTGGTTTTGCTGCTTTAACTTATGAAGTTGCGTGGACAAGGGCAATGGCGCTTGTGTTAGGCTCGTACATATATTCTTTTGCTGTTATGCTTTCCACATTTCTTATAGGTCTTGCTACAGGAAGTATTTTATTTGGTAAACTATTAGAGCATAAAAAAAAGTTTAACCCAGATTTTTTAGTTTTAGTTGAACTTATGATAGGTATTTCAACTTTAATTTTTCTACTGCTATTTAGTTTTCTACCATATTTTTATATGAAAAATTTTTATATCATAACAAAGTCGTTTTCAGTACTGCAATTAAGCAATATTGTGTTTTGTTTTGTTGTAATGTTTATCCCAACTTTTTTCATGGGTTTTGTTATACCATTAGCAAGCCATCTGTTAGCAGAAAATACTGAAAATGTTGCTACATCATTAGGTGAAATATATTCTGTTGATACACTTGGAGCAATTGCTGGTTCTATTTCTGCTGGATTTTTGTTTATACCAAAATTTGGTATAGAAAACACTTTCAAAATTGGGTTCACACTTAATTTTATATCTGCATTTATTGTTTTAATTTTTATTGTGAACAAAATAAAAAAGAAGTTTAATTTTGTTTATTTGATTGTTTTTATGTTTTTCTTAAGTTTTGTTTGGGCGTTGCCTTCCTGGGATAAAAAAATAGTTACATCAGGAATGTTTATCTATGGTGACGATTTTGTTGGCAAGGTAAAAAGTTATAAAGAGTTTAAAAAACTGATAAAAGATTTCTCAAAAATTATTTTTTATGACGACGGTATTAGTTCAACAATTTCTGTTCATCAAGACAAAGATGGAGATAGATGGATAAGGACAAATGGTAAAACAGATGCATCTTCTGGGAAAGATATGAAAGCACAACTTTTGTTAGGATATATACCTTTATGTTTGAACTATCAACCACATAAAGTTATGGTTGTAGGTTTAGGTTCAGGTGTCACTGCTGGTGCAATAGCACAGAATAAAACAATTGAACAGATAGATGTAGTTGAAATAGAACCTGCAATGCTTAAAGCGGCATCTTTTTTTACTCTTGAAAACCATAATGTTTTAGATGATAGCCGAGTAAACTTTGTGTTCACAGATGCAAGAAATTATTTCTATTCAACTAAAAAGAAGTATGATATTGTTGTTTCTGAACCATCCAACCCGTGGATCGCTGGTGTTGCAAGTTTGTATACTAAAGAAGCGTTTGAACAAGTAAAAAAAATTTTGGCTGAAGATGGTATATTTTGCCAATGGTTTCATGGTTATTCTATGTCTGTTGAAAATTTTAAAATAATAGCAAGAACATTTTATTCTGTTTTTCCATACAGTTTACTTTTCCAAATAGATTCTGGCGATTATTTATTTGTAGGTTCTAACAGCAAGATTGTTATTGATTTTGAAAAAATTCAAAACCAGTTGTTTGAAAATGAGATAATAAAAAGTGACTTAAAAAAATTAGGGTTTGACCATCCATTTTTGCTTATAGGTAGCACTTTTATACTTGAAACACAAGAACTTAAAAAGTATGCAGGAACTGGTAAAATCAATACTGACAATTTGCCATTGTTAGAATTTTCAGCACCAAAATCTCTTTATTTAAGTAATGAATCTAAAATTTTTTATAGTTTAATGGAGTATAAAACAAAGTTGTTACCTTCAGAAATAGCCAAAGTTGATAATATAGATAAAAATCAGATACCATATTTATATACAGAATTAGGGAAAGTACTTTTTGAAGATGGCCAAATAATTCATGCAAAGTATTTGTTTGAAAAATCGTTAGAATATAATCCGAGATATGTTGAAGCAATTATGAATCTTGGCAAATTGTATCTTCTTAACAGTATGCCACTTAAAGCAGAAGAAAAATTTTTGGAAGCAAAAAAAATCAGGAACAACCTGCCTCAAATATATTTTTATTTAGGTGATGTTTATACAAGCCAACAGATGTATTCTAAGGCAGAAGATTGTTATTTACAAGGTTTAAGATATGACCCTGAGAAT
>Ga0078972_1012265_pt1 | contig 14840 bp, 8 predicted proteins | sample YelNatPaOPGAMG01_FD_67568 | JGI IMG/M metagenome (GOLD analysis project Ga0078972, IMG submission 67568) | Hot spring thermophilic microbial communities from Obsidian Pool, Yellowstone National Park, USA - OP-RAMG-01 (SPADES assembly) (version 2) | ecosystem: Environmental > Aquatic > Thermal... | reverse complement strand
CGGGGAAGGGCCCGAGGGCGTAGTGGTTCATCTCCACGTGGTGGTGGGCGAGAAGGGCGGGAAGGCCTTGGGTGGGCATCTCCTTTCCGCGACGGTGCACAACACCGTGGAGGCTTTGGTGCTTGGGCTTTCCGGGGTGAGGCTTTTGCGCAAGCGCGAGCCCACCGGTCTTCTGGGCCTTTATCCTGAGGAGCTGAACTCGTCCCGGAATTCTTGACCCTTCTATGCGCTGAGGAAGAGGGAATAGAAAGTCTCCCCCTTTAAGCTATCCGGGTAACCTATTCCTTGCGGTTGAGTTTGTCTCAGGTTTCGAGTTGGTCGAAGCTTTCGATCCCGAGGGTGAACCGGTCTTCGTGGAAGCCCCCGGGATCCTGCTTTAGGAGTTTCGACACAATAGTTTTTCCGCCTCTTCTTTGTATCCCCAAGGTTGATATGACTCGGGGGGGCGGTTTGCCTAAAATGCAAAAAGGAGGGGAAAATGCGCGGATGCTCTTTCGTCATTATTTGGCTCTTTTGTTTGGGAGCTTTAGGGGCTGAGTTTGGTGGGGCTTTGCCCCTTTGGCAGTTGGAGAGTTCTCCCGTACTTGTGTTTCCCGGCACGATAGTCAACTTCCTCCCTGCAGAAACTCCGAAAGCCATGGTCATTGCGGACATTAACGGCGATGGGGTTGGCGAACTTTTAACGGGTGCCGACTACATCCATGTTTTTTCACTTCGGGACCGACAAATTTTCCAAAAGTATCTGTTTCCACTCGTGGGCGTAAAAAAGTTCGTGGGACCGGGTGGGGAAAAACTAGGGGTATTAGACATGGAGGCAGGCGACTTGGATCTGGACGGCTATATGGATCTGGTGGTGACCACCCGGGACGGAAAACTTTGGGTGTTTATCAACCATAGGGAATGGGGATTCCAAAGGATGTATGGTTCACCCTACTCAGTAAGCGGTGCGGTTCGGCTTTTTGACCACGATGGGGATGGGGATCTCGATGTGATCCTTTGGGACCGGCCGAAGCTCAAGCTCTTGCGGAATGATGGGCTTGGCCAGCTTAGTCAGGCTGAAGAAATTGCTACCTTCGAGGGAGGCCTATGGTCTTGGGCTGAAGGGATTTACGCTGGCAAGCCTGGAATTTTCTTCCTTTTTGAGGGCGCCCTAAGGTTCCTCGCCCAGGGGGAATTTGTGCTAAGGGATGTTTTGGATGTGGATGAAGGATGGACGTTGGCCGTTGGGGATTTCTTCGGTTCCGGGAAAAAAGACGTGGCCATTGGTGGAAGGCGGGAGGTCCGGGTATACCCAGGAGGAGCCGAGGGACTGGGTGAACCGCAGGTCTACAAGGTAAATCATTATGTGGCCGGACTTTTCGCAGGGGATCTCAACGGGGATGGCCTTTGTGATCTTGTGGCCGCCGCATCCTCTCCCGGTGGGTTTTCCGTCCTTTACAGCTGGGCCCAAAAGGGTTTTTGGGGTCCGTACTTCCATGCGATAGATGAGCCCGGCATGGGCGGCTTTGCGGCCGAGCTTGTTTCCGCGGCGGTAGGTGATTTCACCGGGGATGGCCGGGACGACCTCGCGTTCGCTACAAACCTCGGATTTATTGGGGTTCTCCACACCCAACCCCGGGGAAGGAGCTTGCAGGCCCTTCCGGGGAGCTCCCTTTTGGGAAGCGTGGACTATAACAATGACGGTTTCCCCGATCTTCTTGCAAGCACCCAAAATGGAGGTGTTGCCGTGCTCCTCAACAGCGGTTGGGGGACTTTTATCTCCCAAGAGTTGGTCGGGCCTTCCGAGGCGGGCCGCGAGCCATATATAGCCCGCTTGGCCGACGTCACCGGCGATGGTCAAGATGAGCTTGTGGTCTTCGAGTTCGCCAACGACATAAATTCCAGGGCCAGGATCAGCGTCTGGGATCTGGCCACCCGCCGGCTTCTCTGGTCGCGCAGTTTGGGAATGAATATCCGCCCCATCCTCCTCCTTTCCGATCAAACCGGCGACGGAATCAAAGACATAGTCAGCGCAGTAGGGGACAAGGTCATTGTCCTCAAGCATGGAGAGATGCCGGAGCGGAAGGAGATTAGCTGGGGAGGGCCAGTGGGGCCACTTGTGGTTCTCCGTGATGGAACCGTGGCCGGCCTACGGGTCGGAGTGGAGGTAGCCCTTGTCCTTTTGCGGGACGGCCAGGTGATCGAGACTGGGCTCACCTTACCTTTCGCTCCTTTTGACCTTATTGCCGCAGACCTAGATCGGGATGGGCACGAGGACCTCATCTCCATCGGCTGGACCGCCTGGGAGAATGCGCTTACTGTAGGGCTGGCCGTTCTTTGGGGAGGAAAGGAAGGCGGGTTTAAGGCGGAAATTTACCCCCTTCCTTCCTGGCCTGTTTTCGCCCTCTCCTACCCTTATTGGGGCCTTACGGCCGCAGACCTCGACGGCGATGGGAAATTGGAGCTTGCGGCGACGCGCCTTCCCGACAAGGAAGGGAACCCCGGCGGGATTGTGGTCATTCCTTGGACGGAGTCCGGTCCAGGTGAGCTTTGCTTCCTCCCCGGCTGTGAGGGAACCAATCTCCTTTCCTTGGATCTCGATGGGGACGGCCGGGCCGAGCTCATCTCTGTGCGGACAGGGACGCCACCATGGTTGTGCCTTGTTGCATGGGAGGTGAGAAAATGAAGGCCATTTTTTCTGGGACGATTTCTGCGCTTCTTGTTTTGGCGCTGGGATTAGTTACTTTAAACTGCGCTTCTCAAACAAACTCGGGGTGTTCCAACCCGAGACCCAATTGGTCCATTGGCCAGAAAACATTTAAGTTCACAATCCCGCTAAGCCTTCTTACCCAGGCTGTAGAGTTCCTAGGGTTGAAGCTTCCAACTATAGCTCCATTGGTCATACCCGATGTGGAGATTACCCTTCACACGGAGTTCCATGGATCTGCTTCCCTTCTCTGTGATAGCTGTTGCGATGGTTTAACGATGTCCGCTGATCTTCACCTGTGTGCGCCTAATGGCACATGGATAGAGACCATACCCCCACAACGCGTGGGCTTTGGCACAACGGTACGGGTAATCGATAACCTTGTTGATCAATCGGAAAAAGACATAAATAGGTTGAAGTGCGCGGTTAGAGGTAAGTTTGCATACGCAGAAAAGAACCTCAGGGTCACCCTGGTTTTCGCTGGGGGTCTAATCAGTCTTCCCCTTTCCGATACGACGGGTGAAGGTGAAGCTAAGGTTTTGGTGTCCTACGGGTGCCGTCCAGATATGGATGGGCCGCCGGTTATTGTTTCTTGGCCGAGGGAGCTCGTTGTGCCCATCGGCGGCGAGGTTCGCTTTTACGTGGTCGCCGAAGTCCCCACGAAAAAAACCTGGCTTACCCTTGAAGGTTCGCCCCCGCCGCGGCCTCCCCTGAAATTTACAGCGGTCTCGGCAAAGGAAGGGGTAACTATCGAGATCACCGACGATCATTATGAGGATGGGAAGTTTGTGCATGGTGGAGAAGGCATCGTTCGGGTAGCCCCTGGAGCTTTCGTGAGGGATGGGGAAACGGAAGAGATCACTATTATGGTCATGGATCCTTGGGGCCGGTATGATTCCAAGTTCCTGACGCTTCGGTTTGTCGAGAATCATCCTCCAAAGGCGATCTCCGGCGGCGAGACGATCTCGCATTGGCAATGCGTAGCTCCGGTGCGCTTTGCTGCCACTGACCCGGATCTTCCCCAGAACTTCGGATACCAGTTGTACTTTCTATGGCATGACTTTGGGTTGTGGGATTGCAGCGGAGCGATTGATTTGTATACAGCGGTGTTGCGACCTGGCTTCGCGCCGCTAACTCCAAGATGCTCAGATACGCGTTGCGAGCTAGACTTCAGTTGCGAACACTTGTACTGTCCTGTTCCTCAAGGGAAGCACGAGTTCCCCTTTACGGTGGTTGAGTATAACCCCTGGAGCGAGCAATTTGGTTTCTCCGATCAGGGTGTCTGGACTCTCACGGTAAATAATAGACGGCCGGTTGTAACTTTGAGCCCTTACGAAGTTACTGCTAGGCCGGGTGAGACAATCCAAGCTACCATTTGTGCTACTGATCCTGATGGCGATGTGATCGAAACCGTGGTGTCAGATGCTGGAGAGGTAGTGATCAAGGATTCTGAGAAGGGCCGAGTTTGCGGCACCTGGAGTTGGACGGTGCCGAACCCCAGAGAAATCGATGGGACCCGCCGATTCCTGTACCCCGCTCCTTGGTACCTCATACGATTTTGTGCCACCGATAGTTTTGGGGAGAGCGGCGTTGGTTACCTCTTTGTCCGGGTCCTTACGGATCTCCCGCCCAAGGTCTATGACGCTTACGCCGTTGTTCCCCGGGGCGGAAGCGGAGGAGCTTGGGCCTATGTGGAGGACCCCGATAGCCCATCCGTTAGCGTTTTCGTTGGGAACGTACCGTCCGGCCTCTCCGTTTCCGCCGAAGTCGAGGACGACTACGTGAACCCCGGGTTCGGTGGGTTCATGGTGGAGTTCCAGGTCTCCGCGGATCAAAGCCTCTGGGATGAGGAGTATTCCATTCCTTTTACCGTGGTTGATTCCGAGGGGAACTCTTCTTCAGCTACCTTGCATGTGCGTGTTTTCGGTAACCGGCCGCCCCAGGTGCGGGGTGAACTCCAGGGGGAGGCTACGGTCACCCTCTATCCCGACCGCGTCCAGGTTTCCCCCGTGGTCCTAAGGGGTGAGGTCTTTGACCCCGACGGCGACCCGGTCTTCGTGGAAGCCCCCGGTATCCTGGTTTAGGAGTTTCGACACAATAGTTTTTCCGCCTCTTTTTTGTATCCCCAAGGTTGATGTGACTCGGGGGGGCGGTTTGCCTAAAATGCAAAAAGGAGGGGAAGATGGGGAGAAAGGCGTTTGTCTTAATTTGGATTGTTTTTTCAGGTCTAGTGGTTTTTGAAGCCGTTTTTTCCCAAGATGTTGCCGATATCCTTCCCCATGCCTGTCCAGTTCCTGTAACGACCTTGTTTTCCTTTGTGAACGATCAAGTACTCGTTATTGGAGCAGCCGACATAAATTGTGACGGGTGTCAGGATATTGTTGCCGCGGGCGAGAGGAGGCTTCGGGTTTTGATAAGAATGGAGGATGGGGCCTATAAAGAGGAGTTCTCCTGGGGTCTTTATCCTACCACGAATCGATGCCTACCTCTTTTCGGTGATGTAGCGGATTTGGATAGTGACGGCTGGCCAGATGTTCTGTTGGTCGTCTTGGATACAACTGAAAAAGCGGGTTGGATCTACGCGTTTCACAACCGCCAAGGAATTTTCGAGAGTGCTTTTTCACTCAAGCTTCCCTTCACCGTTTCAACACCAGGTGGACTCTACCTTCCGGTAAGCAATCTCTACAGCACGGACCTTAACAGCGATGGAAAAATAGACATATTGCTCATTGGCGGCGATCCGGAAAACAGGGGGATCTATTGTCTTTATGGCGAAAAAGGGTTTTCTTGGAAATCGCCCATCAAGTTGGGCTCCGCTCCCGGTCGTTGTTTTGCGTTTGATGATTTCGATGGTGACGGAGTTCTAGATCTTGGGTTCTACAGCGAAAAAGAGGTGACCATCTTTTACGGTGATGGTATAGGCGGTTTTGCTCCGGAGACTGTCTTCGGTCCCTTGGGCAAAGATGACCGAATAAAAGCGGTCTCCGCCGCGGATATGGATGGGGATGGCGATTTGGATCTTGTGCTTTGCCTCAATAACTTATTGGTGGCCCTTCAAGAGGGTCGGCGGTTTCAAATCGGAGCGCAAGCGGAAGTGCTAGGGCACCAAATTCTGCTGCGAGATTTTAATGGGGATGGAACCATCGACGTTTTAGTTGAATCTGGCTACACATGGAAGCTTATACCCGGTGATGGGAAAGGTGGTTTATTAGGTGCGGTCAGTGACTTCCTTATTTGGGAGAGAAATTTCGCTATTTTGGACATTGATGGGGATAGCCTCCCAGATTTCTGTTCTCGTGGTCCGACAGCCCAAGTTTTAGCCCTCCTCAGCGGGACGCCTCCTAAGGGCGAAAGCCGCATTCCCTTTGACGGGAATGCCCTCCTGACTGTGGGCGACCTTTCCGGAGACAACACGCCAGACCTCGTGACATGGAGCCGAACGGGAATGGAGGCGTTTTGGAACAATGGCCGGGGCGGCTTGGTTCGAAGACCCCTTGTTTCCTTGGAAAATTTCACACCTGTTGCTTCGACCATCCGCAACGGCCTTCTCTACTGCTTGGAATTCGAACAAAGGCCAAGGATCATCGATTGGAAGGCATTCAAGGTGGAGATCACTACGTTAGGGAAGGTGTCGGTCTTTGCCCCCTCTGGAAAGAGGCTGACCCAGATCGAAGTGGGGGAGGACCCTGCTCCCGGTTTTGTTGTGGCTGATCTGGATGCCAACGGTACCCCTGACATATTGTGTCTCCTCAGAAATGCATTGGTAGTGATTTGGGATGGTGTGGATCTCCAGCGCTACCCTTGGGACAAAGGAGAACTAAGTTTGGCTTGGGCCGAGAGCGCTTCCCCTGGAGTGCCAGCCCAAGTCATCCTCGTCTCCACAGCGGAGTATCCGGAAATCTGGAAAGTTATGTTTTCTCAGCGGGAAATGGTCTATGAGGAGTTGCTTTTAAAGCTTTCTTCCGTTCCTTTAGCGATAGCTGCGGGTGACCTCGATGGAGACGGCCAGGCTGACCCGGTGTTCGCTTGTTTGGCGTTACCGGAAAGGGAGGGAAGGCTTTTGACCGGGGTAGAATTGGCCTTGGTCCTTTCTAAAATTGGTCCCACAACCTACTTTGTTGAGTCCTTGATGGGAGAAACCCCCTGGCCACTAAATGGCGTTGCCGCCGGCGATTTTAACGGTGACGGCTTTGAGGATTTGGCTCTATCCGTGGTCAGTGGAAGGGGCTGTTTCCTCCTCCCCGGCCGTGGTGACGGAACCTTTGGCGAAGGGGAATGGATCCCCATGGTTTTTCATTCTGGTCTAGGTCCGATATTTGGCGCTGATCTTGATGGAAATGGGCAGGAGGAGATTGTCTCCTCCACTTCCGGTCTTTCCCCACACCTTTTCGTTCTTTGGAATGGAGGTGGGAGATGAGGCGGGCTATTTTTGCGGTCCTGTGCTTGGCGGCCTTAGCCTTTTCGGCCGCAGCAGAAGAAGTTTCCTGCGAATCCGGTTTCGAAGCTCGATGGAAGACCAGTGGGGTAAGCGTTAGTTTTCCTTTTGGTGGACTTCTGGCAAAGGTTACGAAGCTCGGGGGATTAATTCCGGAAGTACGGATCACCTGGACTCTTGAGGACACACTCGATGTTGTGCTGGATTGTGGGTGTCCTGCCCAGGACCCATCCTGCTGCGGTGGGGACAATGCTCGGGCTTTGGCCCGTTTGACTCTATATCAGACGTTCGCCAGTCCCTATTCTTGGTACGGCACCGTCTATCCTGTCGGAGGTCAGGCAATAACTGTCCCAATGATTTCTAGGACAGCCTTTAATCCCTCATCGGGTTTTGGCGGTACAAGGCTTTGCGATTGGCCAGGAGCGGTGAAGCTTATCGTTAAAAACTACACTGGAAGCCTAGGAATAACCGCTGGGCTTGAATGGCTCCTTGAGGTGGACAAGGTGGAAGTTTCTGTCAAAGCAAATGAGATCTGCCGCTGTAATCCTAAGGAGGGGTGTATTTACGAAGCCACACACTTTCCTGAGCTCAGGGTTCCTAACCAAATTGTAGTCCCCGAAGGGGGAACCCGAGAATTCGACGTTTGGGTGGACGACCCCGACCATGACGTTGTCAGTGTCAGTGCCTCTGGGGCAACGGTTACAGAGCTCTACAGAGACGAAAGAAACAGCATTGTTAGGGCCAAGATCTTTGTTTCCGACCAACCCACTGAAATCAGGATCATGGTGACTGACGACTGTGGCCATGCTGCTGCAGTGAGTCGAGACGTTATTGTTGTTCATCCCCCGCGTATTCAGAAAGTTGAAGGGAAATGGTTTAGAAAATTTTACGAGATTAAAGCATGGGTATGGGATGACGATATAGGGAGGCCAAAGGTTACCGAGAATGTCTTTTTGGGCTGTGGGTTGGTATCCAGCGGTGGCGGAAATTTTGACATTCTTGAAATAATACCAGGAAAAGAGGGAATGCTGCTTCCTTCCTGGTTCTCTTGTGACGAAGAAGGTTGTAGATTCCCGTTTCGCGCACGTTATACATTCCCTCCACGGGGTGCGCCGCGGCAAGTTAGGCTCTTCATTTATGCTCGGGATAGTTGGGGCTTTGAAGACCACTTTGTTGAAATTCTAAACAATGAGCCACCACGGGTAAGAGTAGAGGGGACATGGCCTCCTACTTCCTCCCCTGTGCGGGTCAAACAGGGAGAAGAAGTTAAGGCCTTGGTCGTAGCTGAGGATCCAGAAGGGTTGACGGTAAGCCTGAAGAAGCTAAGCGGTCCTGGAGATTTCCCCGAGTGTCATGGAGAGGGACGCGTGGAGGGCTTTTGGTCATGGCAAGCCAGTACCTTTCAGCATTGGCATCTTATCACTTTCTTTGCTGAAGATCCGCCTTTTGAGGGAGGCGCCCAGGCCTTCCTTCTCGTCCAAGTGCTCCAGCCGCCTTTGGTTTCTAACCCCCACGTTTGGGTCCCGCGGGGAGGGACAGCCGCGTTTACGGTCTACGTTTACGACCCCGATAGCTCCAACCACACCTTCCAATTCCACTCTCTTCCGTCCGGTATTGAGATCGGGAAGCCGGAAAAAGCTGAGTCGCCGTCCTACTACGGAACATATTTCGGAAACATTTATCGGTTCGAAATCAAGGCAAATGTCTGCGATGGGGACTATTCCATTCCCTTCACCGTTAAAGACAACGACGAGCTTTCTGCGGAAGGCGTCCTCACCGTCCATGTTTTCGGTAACCGGCCGCCCCAGGTGCGGGGTGAACTCCAGGGGGAGGCTACGGTCACCTTCTATCCCGACCGCGTCCAGGTTTCCCCCGTGGTCCTAAGGGGTGAGGTCTTCGACCCCGACGGCGACCCGGTCTTCGTGGAAGCCCCCGGTATCCCACCCCAGTTCGCGAGTTTCGATACACCCGTTTTCCCGCAACCCTTTTCGGATTCGCAAAGCTGGATGTAACTTAGGGGGCGGTTTGCCTAAAATTGAGTAAAGGAGGCAGGGATGAGAATAGGCCAAAAAATAAAAATCTCAGTGCTTAACCTTGTCGTCGCAAACGTGATTTTTGTCGGGGGTTCATTCAGTTTGGAACACAACTTTTTACCGGAGATCGTAACATCTACCTTTCCAGTGGGAGAGCCATTTGCTCTCGCTGCCGGTGACTTTAATGGGGACAGTCTGCCGGATCTTCTTCTGATAGCTGAAGCTAACCGCCCAGATATTTTTGGGGGTATTCCAAACCCAAATTATGAAGTCAGATTTTACATTCTAATAGGGCAGGAAAATCGAAGTTGGGCACTCCCTCGTCTTGTAACCGTGGTACCAGCTCCTGGCAAGTATGCATGGGTGTCGAGCGTTTCCCCTGCAATTGACATCGATGGAGATGGAAATACCGATCTAGCGGTAGTTTTAACGTTCCTTTCGGTTCCCCAACCCTCGCTTCCAGTTGATATTCAAACCGCAGAAACTGATCTTTTTCTCTTCTGGGGCCAAGGCGATGGGAGCTTTACTGTGGAGCATAAGGCACGTTTGGGTGTAGGTTTCCTTCCACCATCTGTCATTACTGTTGGGGATTTTAACGGTGACAAATTAATCGACTTAGCCTATCCAGACCCTCAAAACCCAAGTGTCCAGATTATGTTTAATAAGGGTGCACGCAACTTCTCGGAACCGCATATTGTACAGGTGGCAAGCGAAGAAGATGAATGCATGCCGATCCCAGGAATCTTAGCAACCGCCAAGCTAATTGAGGAAAGCGTAGCCGATAGTTTAGTTATCTTGGGTCCGTGCAAATCTGATCATGACAGCTACGAGCAGTTTATTCGCTTTTTGTGGCCTGACGGAGATGAAGCCTGGAAGTTATCGCCCGTCTACAAGACCGGTATTGAAAGCAAAAAACTTACTGAAGTAGCTGGGAATCTCTTAGTTGGTGAATACGATGGTGATGGACATGTTGACCTTATCTTTACTAAAAGATTGTCATTCTCGGGCCCAAGTGACACTTCTGCTGTTCCAGGAATTATGGGGGTGTATCTCCTGCGCGGAGATGGGAAGGGGACGTTCGCGACGCCAATGCTTATAGGCGGGGTGTTTTGGGGAAAACTTCTTTCGGTCCAATACAAAAAGAGTTTGGGATGGAACATCATCACCCTCTCGTCTGATGAAAATGCAGTTCAAGTTGTGATTGTGAAGCCCGATAGTTCTTATGCCGCTTCTCTGTCGATCCCTATTAAGGGATACGTCGTCGATGGAATAGTGGTTGATTGGAACAACGTTCGCGAGGTGGTAGTGATATCCTCTTTAGACCTGAAAAGTGAGGTCATTGTAGTTCAAGTAATAAGGGGCTTTCCATGAAATGGTGCATTGTCTGTTTAGCTCTTTTTATATCATTCAGCTTCACTAGCCATAGTTGCCCAACTATTTGCCCCCCCGGAGTGTGCTTCCTGGCCTACTGCATTTGAAACACATCCCGAACTTGAGTTGGTTACACGAGTGTGTGTGAGTGGAAAATGCTTTTTACTACCCTGGTGTTTCGAGGTCAATGTGGTTCAAATCAATTTTTTCATGCCGTGGTGGAAGATTCGGTACCCAATGGGCACATTTCTCGTAGACGAAGAGAACATTGATTGGTTAACTGGTCCGCATATTGATGCGTATGTTAGAAATGGTATCGCTACTGTTTGCGCGGCGTAAGGCTATGAGCTTGGTATCCCAATCGGAGGATTGGGAGAAATGGCAGGCCAAGAAAGTGTCATCAAAGTAATAGTCGGAGGTTTAGAAGGGCGAGCTTGTTTGGGGAACTGTCCGTGTGAAGGAGGATGGACTCAACCTATGGTCAGCATTGTAGTGGACGGACTTGAGTCTCCACGTAAGCCACGCATTTATATTTCGGCATTTGATCTAGACGGCGACATCATTTGTGCTGGGTATTATGCGCTGTATGGGAGCTTGGTCGAACGCGGCACCTCGTTGGAGGGGCCGAGATTTGAAGCGTTTGGACTCTTTCGAACGTGCACTTACGAAGTTGTCTATAACCCTCCGGTTGAGTGTGACCGCATCAAAGATCCTGTCATTGGATGGGCCAAAGATGCAAAAGGATTGCAGGGGTCCAGCGCAGTAATACTCGACATACCAGACAACTGGCCGTCCCAGGTGCGGGGTGAACTCCAGGGGGAGGCTACGGTCACCCTCTATCCCGACCGCGTCCAGGTTTCCCCTGTGGCCCTAAGGGGTGAGGTCTTTGACCCCGACGGCGACCCGGTCTTCGTGGAAGCCCTCGGTATCCCACCCCAGTTCGCAAGCAACCTCTCCACCTTCCTGGGCTCCCTTATCTCCGTGTACTTCCCGTACCCCGAGAGCGAGGAGGCGTGCCGAGCAGTGCGGGAAAAGGACGTAATCGAAGATTTCTATACCATCATCCTCCGCGATAGCTGCGGCGCAACCACTGAGGTTCCAGTAACGGTTCGTATTAGCGTGGTGGATAAAGCCCCGCCCCGGATCGTTTATCCCGCGAGGGACAGGACTGTGGAGTGTGATGGCTCGGGGAATACCGCGGAACTTTCCGAGTGGCTGAGAAGCCAAGGAGGGGCTTGGGCTTTCGATAACTGCTGTGACGTTGTTTGGAGCGACGACTATGGCCCAGGAAAATTTGTGAACAGCTGCGGGAAGGCGGGCTATGTCACCGTGACCTTTACCGCCAGGGACTGCGCAGGGAATTCCTCCTCTACCTCCGCCACCTTCCGCATCGTGGATACCACCCCGCCGGCCCTCCAAGCTCCGCCGGATATCACCCTCGAGTGCGATGAGCCCACGGATCCCAGCAGGGCTGGCTGGCCCGTGGTTTTGGACATTTGTGACCCAAGCCCGAAGGTGACGTACACGGATGAGGTTTTGCCCGGGGCTTGTCCCCAGGCCAAGGTGATACGGCGAACTTGGAAAGCGACCGATGCCTGTGGCAACTTTTCCCAAGCAGTGCAGACGATCACGGTTCTGGACACCAAGGCACCCGAATTCGTCTCGTTCCCGAGTGATGTGGACCTTGGGTGCAACCCGGCGGATACAAGCCCCAATGCCACAGGGAAGCCCGTGATCCAGGATAACTGTGATCCCAACCCTCAGCTTGGCTACACGGACCAGGTCTCCCAGGTGGGCTGTCGGGTGAACATCTCCAGGATCTGGACTGCCCGGGATGCTTGTGGGAATGTGAGCCAACGGGTGCAGCAAATCGTCTACACCGGGGATACCGTTCCGCCGAGCCTTGCTTTGCCGCCGAACGTGGATTTGGGTTGTCACTGCACCCCGCCGGATACGTCGCCCGCGGTCACGGGCCTGGCTCAGGCCGCGGACAATTGCGACCCGCAGCCCTCGATTAGCTGGTCCGATTCGGAGGATATCCAGGGGGAGTTCCACACGATCACCCGCACTTGGGTGGCCGTGGATTCCTGCGGAAACCGAGCTCAAGGCGACCAGATTATCCGGTTCAGGATCGATCAAACCCCGCCGGTTCTTTCTGTGCCTGGGAATGTGGATTTGGGATGCCATTGCGCTCCACCGGATACCTCACCCGCTGCCACGGGTTGGGCCCGGGCCACGGATAACTGCGATCCCAATCCCGCGATCTCCTACGAGGACACGGAGACGGTGGATGGAGAGATTCACACCATAATTCGGACCTGGCGAGCCACCGATCGGTGCGGGAACTACACGGAGGGAACGCAGCGGATTACCTACGGGCTTGATCAGACCCCGCCCACTTTGAACTGTCCGAGCGGATTTACCGCCTACCTTTACGGGTGCACGGCCACGGGGCCCGTATGGGTGCCCTTCTATGTTTCCGCCACAGACAACTGCGATCCCGCTCCCCAAGCGTGGTGCACGCCTTCGGGCGACTGGTTCAATGAAGGTACCACCTATGTCACGGTGGTGTGCGCGGCGCGCGACCGCTGCGGAAACGAGACTCAAAGGAGCTGCACTTTCCCGGTCACGGTGATCCGGGTGAATCATCCTCCGGTAGCGCGAGGCGACTCGGCTAATTGCGGTTGCTCGTGCTGTGTACCGGTGTTAGCTAACGATTATGATCCGGACGGCGATCCAATCTATCTTGTTTCCGTATCACAACCTCAGATCGGATCGGCTTGGGTGGAGGGTGACTCCATCTGCTATACCGACACCTTTGCACCGCCGAGGACGGAAGTACTAACTTACGTTATCACGGACGGCTGCGATTACACCACCGGTACGCTGGTTCTTTACATCACTTGCAAACCATGAGGCTCGTGATGGTTTTAGCGGTGGCGGGCGGGGTGGCCTTGGCCTCCCCGCCCTCTTGGGTTTGGCAGGGCCAGCTCTCCTGGGAGCTTCCCGGGGGCACCTTCTCCTTTGCCACGAAAATGGAGGTCCTTTGGGCCATGCGTCTTTGGGCATGGAAGGGTTCGTTGGAGATCAAGGATGGCTTTTGGACGGGGTTGAGCTTTTCCGGATCGGGGAAAGTGGGTTTTCTTGAAATCTTTCCCACCGTTTCCTTTGACCCTGGGATCCCCAAATTCTCCGGGGCTACACTGGGTTGGAAGCACCCGTTTGCCCAGGGTTCCCTCAGCGGTGTGGCCCGACTGGAAGAGAAAGGTTTCGGTTTTGGCCTGACTTATGTCGGCGGGAGAGGGGAGGCCCTTCAGCACCTGCGCCTGCGGTTTAATCTGAAACGCTACTTAGACGAGGTCCTGGAGAATACGTTTGCCCCGGAATTTTCATTTTTGGATGCTTTGTTTAGGATTCCGCTGGATTTTTGCAGGACCACATTATCGGCGCGTTTTTCCTATACGAAGGCGGGTTTTGAGGCGCTGAGTTTAGGCCTTTCTCTTCCCCGGGGTCTTCCTTGCGATCTTGGATTTTGGGCGAATATTCTTTTCCGGGTAGATCGGAAGGATGCCCGAATCTTTCCAAGCCTTGTGTACACGCCGCCTCCAGGGATCATCCTCTTCCTTGGCGTGGATTGGGATGGGTCAACCTTCCGAGGAATCAAAATCTATGCCTTTGGCTTGCAAGGAGAGGTCGGGCCTTTGCGCTACAGATTCTTCACCTCCCTTGCGGAGGACGAAATCAGCTTCATCAAAGACCCCTACTGGGAAACGCTGACCCTCGTTTTCGCCTTTCCCGGATGCTGCGGAGGGAGGGGAGAAGTCCAAGTGGACCTGTACTTTGGGAATACGGGTCTTTTCGGCCTTGGGGAAGTGGGAATCCTCGGCAAGCTCCCCCTGGCTCAGAACCTTCAGGTATCCTTTGGGATGAGCGCGAGCCATTCTGGAACTCAAAAGCTTTCCTTAGGTTGGGAGATGAGCCTTTAGGGAGGGCGGAGCAGGGTTCCTGCGCCTCGGGGACCTGTGCTCGCGAGGTTCACTTTGGGGAGGTTGACGGAGGGGCGGGTTCCCGGTAAAGAAAAGGGTGGGCGAAGGTGGCGGAATCGGCAGACGCGCTGGACTTAGGATCCAGTGCCGATGAGGCGTGCGGGTTCGAGTCCCGCCCTTCGCACCACTTTCGGGCTTTTTCCCTTCCCGGTATAATGGGAGCGTAAGCGGGAATAGCTCAGGGGTAGAGCGCCACCTTGCCGAGGTGGAGGCCGCGGGTTCGAATCCCGTTTCCCGCTCTTGATTTTCCGCCGGGGTGGCGGAAGCCG
>Ga0078972_1012264_pt1 | contig 14841 bp, 12 predicted proteins | sample YelNatPaOPGAMG01_FD_67568 | JGI IMG/M metagenome (GOLD analysis project Ga0078972, IMG submission 67568) | Hot spring thermophilic microbial communities from Obsidian Pool, Yellowstone National Park, USA - OP-RAMG-01 (SPADES assembly) (version 2) | ecosystem: Environmental > Aquatic > Thermal... | reverse complement strand
GACATAAAAGACACTCCACCCTCCATATTTTACTCCGCGAAATTTCTAGGGAGCAAAAAATTATGGCTAAGTGGTTTTAAATTAGGAGTATTTAATTATTCTTCAAAAAAAATATATCCAAATCCCCCAAAGTTAGATATCTTTACTATATACACTTACTCTAACACAATCTATTTTTCTTTGCAAGCATTAGACTTTCTAAGGTTATCTTAGCAACTCTTATACTTGTCCAAGTTTCCGACACGTCCCTTATTATCTTATATCCAGAAATTTTGTCAAGACCTATATTATTTTTCCGCAAAAGCTGATTAATTTTTTCAAGTAAGAAACGGGAAAGAGAATTGTTATCTTTCCAAACTAAAAAATCTATATCCCCTTTGTTATTGGCAAGTCTCAACAATATCTTGCTTTTTTCTATTTCGAGCTCGAGATTTATAAATTTACGCATTGGATATAGGAAACAAATTTGGCAGATTCTAGAATCTACCAAACCAATCTTTGATTATTTTTAGCAATAATCCCCTGAACAAGCTTTGACTTTACACCAATTCCCAGAGCGGGCGACGAGAATCGAACTCGCGTATCTTGCTTGGAAGGCAAGCGCTCTACCATTGAGCTACGCCCGCTTTTAACGCTCTTTTAAGATTGTTGTTTGTTTCAGTGTAAGTGAAAATAATTAAGTTTTCAATTTTTTCAGTATTGCTTAATTTATTCTTTTTTGAATCGCTAAATCCAAGACGGGATAGAAAATAAATTAATATCTCACTGAGTCGGGCTGCTGAGAATTTCACCCCGCACCGAATTTTCGGGATACCCAGATTCGAACTGGGATTACTTGCTCCCAAAGCAAGCGTGCTGCCATTGCACTATATCCCGACTATTCGGCGCGGGATACGCCTAGTCAACGCACTCTCAAAGCGCGTGTACTGTCGGTATACAACAGCCCGACATGGGGTTCACAAGGTTCTTTTTTATAGTCAACTAAAAAACAAGTTTCTGTTTTATTCCCCTACGCATAAATAACCCGAGCGCCGGAGCGGGATCGGATGTCACCAGTGAGTAATCACCCGCAAGGCGAAAAGCCTCCTTTCCTGCTTCAGGGAACTGCGCTCCTCCAAATAAAGGGACGGAGCCCCTGTGCGGTTTGCCGGCAAACAGGTAGGCTCGGAGAGCTTCATTTATAATAAGATAGAAAATTTCTTTTCTATTTTTCACCAAAATATTTTTAAATCAACAAAAAACAAAACAGACTGAAAACTATCCGCATTTTCTATTTATCTTATTCTGAATAATTCTCTGTTTGTTCGCTGTTTCCCGATGCCGAAGCAATTTTTTGAGATCTGACAGCTTCCTTAAGCCTTTTTCCGGCTGTGAATTTTGGAGTATTTACTGCTGAGATAGTAATTCGTTGTTTGGTTTGCGGATTTATGCCTTCGCGCGCAGCTCGGTGAGTTACCTTAAAAGTCCCAAAGCCAGCGATGGTCACCTTGCGATCTTCGTGAAGCGCATCCATAATTGCGTCAACGACTGCATCAATGATTGTTTCCGCCTCTTTCTTTGTTTGTCCAGTTTTATTCGCTACTATTTCAACAAGGGTTTCTTTATTTATATCTGTTGCCATAACACACCTCTCTTTCTAGTTTTATTTTTTACCTTGTATAAGCTAAATATATAATACAACTTTTAAGCTTAGCAAGCAAACAATCAACCAAAATCCTAATCTCCCTAATCTCCAAGCTCCGAATCCTGAACAATATTGAAATTCCAATGACTAAAATCCAAAAACTTTTTGAATTTTGGGTTTGGAAAATTTAGATTCACCTAGTTTTTAAATGCTTCGGATTTAGGACTTATTATCTAGCTATTTCAACTGCTCTGGTTTCCCGAAGCACATTTACCTTGATTTCCCCCGGATATTTGAGCTCTTCTTCGATTTTGTTTGCAATCTCTCGAGCTAACTTAATTGCTCCCAGATCATCAACTTCTTCTGGTTTCACAAATACTCGTATTTCACGACCAGCTTGAATGGCATAGGATTTTTCAACAGACGGAAAAGACTGAGCTACGTTTTCAAGGTCCCCAAGACGTTTCAAATAATCTTCCAATGTATCCTTTCTCGCTCCGGGACGGGAAGCAGAAAGAGCGTCTGCCGCCGCAACAATCATAGCTTCATTGCTTTCAAAGGGAAAATCTTCATGATGTGATTTCATAGCGTTTATTACTGCATCCTCAATGCCAAACTTTTTGAGAATATTCATTCCGATTTCAATATGTGTTCCTTGCACTTCATGATCAATAGCTTTTCCAATATCATGAAAAAGGCCGGCCTTTTTAGCCACACTCACATTTGCTCCCAGTTCAGCCGCCATAGCTCCCGCTAAATGAGCTACTTCCAAAGAGTGAAGAAGAACATTTTGTCCATAACTGGTTCGAAAGCGAAGCCTCCCTAAAATTTGGATGAGTTTGGGATCTAGACCAGCAATTCCAACGTCATAGACGGCTGCTTCTCCAGCTTCTTTGATTTTATTATTCACTTCTGTCTTGGCAAAATTAACTGCCTCTTCAATTTTAGTGGGATGAATCCGGCCATCAGCAATTAACTTTTCAATGGCTATTTTGGCAATTTCGCGTCGAACCGGATTAAAGCCGGAAATAACGATAGCTTCTGGCGTATCATCAACAATTACTTCAATTCCCGTAAGACGTTCTAGTGTTTTGATATTTCTTCCTTCACGGCCAATTATTCGTCCTTTTATTTCATCTGATGGAATAGAAACTGTTGAAGTAGTTGTTTCCACGGCATGGCTTCCAGCATACCTTTGAAGAGCTGATGTCATAATATCTCTTGCTCTTTTTATCAACTCTTCATTAGCCTGTTGCTCCATTTTTTTGATTTGTTTTGCTAAATACTCTTTATTCTGTTCCTCGGCTAGCTGAAGCAAAATTTTCTTGGCATTCTCCTTAGATAGATTAGCTATTTTTTCCAGGCGCTTGAGCTGTTCTTGACGGGCTGTTTCTGTTTCTTTTCTAATTTTTTTGATTTCTTCTGCTTTTTTAATAAGAAGATTTTTTCCGCGTTCAACTTCTTCTAGCTTGCGATCAAGGTTTGCTTCTTTTAATTCGATTCTCTTTTCTAGGCGGAAAATTTGCTCCTGTCGTCTTTTTTCTTCTTTTTTTGCTTCTTCCAAAATTTCTACCGCCTTGTTTTTTGACGCAAGCAAAATAGACTGAGCCTCTGTCTTAGCCTCGGTGAGCATTTTATCCACTTTTCCTTCAGCTGTTCCAAGTTGCTTCTTAGCAATTGATTGACGGGCAAAATACCCCAGAATTGAACCGACTGCTAAGCTTAAAATTCCAATAAAAAGAAGACTTAAATTCAATTCCATAGTTTTTCATGCTATTCAGTTGATAACATCTAAACAATATATTCATTGCTTAAAATAAGAATTCTATTAATTTTAAATTTAAAAATTTTAAGTTTTCCAATATGTTATCAATTGAAGCTTAAAATAATTATAATAATCCATAACGGAGTAAATAATACTCCAGAAATATCTTTTTGTCAAAGTCATTTGGAGTGTGATAGAATTAAATATATGCTTCCCGGGCTCGTCTACCCGCCGGGCGAGAAGCGTTGCCGGCAGATTGCTCGTGGTATCTTGCATAGGAAGATAAAGTATCATCCGTATATTTCTAGTAAAGTAATGAACAAGCCTATTTTTCTTATTGTTCTTGACGGCTGGGGCGAAAATCCTTCTTTTGAAGGAAATGCTATTGCTCAAGCCAAAACTCCAACTGTTGACAAAATCACTCGTTATTATCCCGAGACACTTCTTCAAGCCTCGGGGATTTCCGTCGGCCTCCCTTGGGGCGAAATGGGAAATTCCGAAGTGGGGCATTTGACGCTGGGCGCCGGGCGCGTGATCTACCAGAATCTTCCTCGGATTACTCTTTCTATTCAGGATGGCAGTTTTTTCAGAAACGAAGCTCTTCTGGCTGCCGTAGAAAACGCGAAAAGAAACAAAAGCGCTTTTCACATAATGGGACTGGCTTCCGAAGGCGGAGTGCATAGTTCTCTTGATCATTTGTATGCTCTTATTGAACTAGCCAAAAAAAATGGCTTAGAAAAGGTATTCATTCACGCTTTTACTGACGGTCGAGATGCCCCGCCTACTTCCGGGGCAAAAGTTATTGAAAATATTGAAACTCGCCTTTCTGAATACTCCTGTGGAAAAATTGCTTCTGTTTCGGGAAGATACTTTGCTATGGATCGAAACGATAATTGGAATCGAGTAGAAAAAGTATATAATCTCCTCGTCCTTGGAAGAGGAAAGAAAGAAAAAAGTGCCTTGGAAGCTATTCAAAGGTCCTATGAATCAAAGATAACCGACGAATTTATTGAACCGACTCTTATAGATGATGGGAGAGGGGAAGTTGGTATAATTAAAGATAAGGATTCTGTTGTTTTTTTTAACTTTCGTGAAGATCGGGCTCGTCAACTTACCAAGGCTTTCGTTTTACCCACCTTTACCAAATTCAAAAGAGAAAAATATCTTTCCGAATTAGAATTTGTTTGCTTCACTCAATACGAAGAAAATTTGCCTGTTCGAGTTGCTTTTCCTCCTATTGCTATAACTAACAGCTTAGGAGAAGTTGTGAGCCAAGCCGGGCTCCATCAATTGAGAATTGCAGAAACAGAGAAATACGCTCATGTTACCTATTTTTTTAATGGAGGAAGAGAAGAGCCTTTTCCGGGCGAAGAGCGAATTCTTATTCCTTCTCAGTCAGTTTCTACTTACGATAAAATGCCTGAAATGAGCGCCCCGGCTATCACAGAAACAATTTTAAAAGAATTAGGTAAAGGAAAATACTCTTTTGTTTTAGTGAATTTTGCTAATCCTGATATGGTAGGACACACCGGAAATATGAAGGCAACAATTTCAGCCATTGAATCAGTTGACTTTTGCCTTGGGAAAATTATTCCTCAAGTTTTGAGCCTAGGCGGCAGTCTTTTTATTACGGCTGATCATGGAAATGCGGAAGAATTAATCAACTTAAGAACCGAGGAACCTGATACGGAACATTCCGTTTTTCCTGTACCGATTTGGTATATTTCTCCCAGCAATCAGCGCCAAAAATCAGAAACGGAAATTATGAATGGAAAAAGCAATGTTCGGGGAATTTTAGCCGATGTCGCGCCAACCATTCTCTCCGCGATGAACTTGAAAATACCGCCGGAAATGACAGGGCAAAATCTCCTGGAAATATTGAAATGAAGCTTTTTGATTTTGCCAGCCTTGTCGGTCGGCCGATTCGCCCGCCTTGCCAAAGCATTACATACAGACACCTGTAATATTCTGCTGGAAGGAAATAATCATTCCAGAAAAATTAACTCTACTATAATTACCAATAAAAAGAATTGCCGCTAATTGCCAAGTTAAAGCGGCTATTTTTGATTTGCGTTTGAGTTCGGGAATGAAATGGATTAGAAGCGTCGCCCAAAAACGCTCCGGTAGTAAAACTAAAAAAAACAATTATTTTCCTTGACTCCTTTTTCCGATAGACAAAGAAAAATGCTAATAAACGGTATCCGGCTCCCAGTAATTTAGCCTTAAAATTGAATTACTGACTAAGCAAACTGCGGAGTATTATTACTTCGTAATAAATTTTACTTTAATTAAAGCAAATTATGAAAATGCGTAAGTCCTTGTAAAGTACAAGCCCAAACAGTCATTTTAGAGGTTATTTATAAAAGTATATTCATCTTCTCTCTCAGGATGACAGGCAATTTCTATTTTTTCTCCTTCTTTAATTCTGTTGAGAAATTCGTCAAAATTTCCCAGCCAATCTAAACTAGCAAAATAATCAGAAGAAGAAATTTTTGAGCGAAGAAAGTTCTTTTTATTAAGCCAGTGCATAGCTTTCAGGATAAGATAAACACTGGTTTTTTTTCCTACAAAACCTTTTTTACCAAAACGAATAAAAGGAATTTTATAATGATTTGCCACTTGGAGAGTCACGGAAAAATAAGGCGGAAAATAATGAACATGTTCATGGGAACTTATTCCATCCGGCATCCGACCAAAAATTTTTTTGAATTTCTCAATCTGATTTTGCCATTCTTTTTCAACATCTAGCTTTCCGCTTCTGGGATGAGCTGGTACTGGCCAATCACCCCAAAGATAGTTCACAAAAAAAACAGCCAGTTGTCTCAAGGTATGATCCTTTAATAGATTCCTTCTCCTTTTTTGCCAAACTAGTTCCAAATGAATGTCTAACTTTACACCAGCCGAAAGAAGTCTCTCGACTTCCTCTTTTTTCAAAATTCCACCGACCATCACAGAAACTCGATCAAGCTTCCCGGCCTCAACAAGATACAAAATATTTTTGTTGGCTATTTCACTTTTTCCAAAATCATCGGCGGTGAGAATCAATTTATCTCTTACATTTTTCTCAACCATAAGGGTTAAAAAATACCTCGCAATGCCCTCCTAATTTTAGGATTTTGGGTATGTTAGTAAATATGTAATGCTATTTTGATAAAATTTCGTCGACCGATTTTAATTTTCTGTTCTTTTTTGTATGCTGGGAACAGCATCTGGGGCAAATTCTTCTTTTTTGTAGTCGTAGTCTAAATTATTTACGATTTATGGCTAAAGTATTATACAAAATGCAATTTTCAGCATTACGAATTTGCTATTAAGCCTAATTTTGTGTTTCGAGATTGACTCTGCATTTTTTAAATAAAGCTCCTCGAGCTTACGCACAGGGTATCTGTCCCTTTCTTTAGAGAAGCACATTCTTCAAAAGCAAAAAAAGGGCCTTTCACTTTACGGTTGATTACTTACCGAGTGACAACCAATCCTGCCAAGACGCTCGAGGTATTTCTGCGTAAGGGAATAAATCTAGCCCATCCTATACAGACAAAAGTAGAATAAAAAAAATCGCAATAATAAGTGCCGAAGGTGGGATTCGAACCCACATGGAGCAAGCTCCACGAGATTTTAAGTCTCGCGCGTATACCATTCCGCCACTTCGGCTTTTAGAATATTTTTAGATTTGCCCACCTTTTATCGCAAATTTATATAAGACCAAAACCAACCCTTTACTTTTTTAGTTCTTATCCGGGCAAACAATAAATGAAGCCTGAGTCAGAATTTCTGCTTATTAGCAAGCAAAAAATTGGAATCGCTTGAGGCCGAGATGGGATTTGCACCCATGAATAGCGGTTTTGCAGACCGCCGCGTTAGCTACTTCGCCACCCGGCCATACTTAAATATTTTTTCAATCTCTTCACTAGCTCTTTGTAGCCTTAAATAATCACAAAACGCAATAGATTCTTATACCCTTACAGAGGTGGTGCTTACCTAAACAAGCACTGCTCGTCTCGGCAAGCCGAAAGTTAACTCTCATCCTCACTCTTACAAACGGGGGTTCCCACTAAATTAAAAACACAATATATTAACGAATTTTCATAATTCCGATATGCCACCCGCTATAAAAATTATCACTAAAGATAGACTTGGTCAACAAATGTCCAACACTCGCGAAGCTTGCAAATCTACACCTCTCTTTTTCTTTGGTCGTCAATTTTACCCATATGGGAAAATTTGACGACCGCTAAAAAGAATTGGCAAAGGAACATCTCTCATTTCAAAGCGAAAAAATTTTTGACCTCTGTCTCATGAAGCAATTTTTCAACGGTGAGAATTTCAATATATTTAGTTACATTGAATATTTCCCCAACCAGCAAAATTTCATCCTCGCAAGGATAGGGATAAATCCAGACACTTTTCTGAAGCTTGCGAAACCCGAGTTCTTTTATTTTATCTCGAAGAGCTTTTCGCGCCTGGTCGAGTTTTTTGGGTTGGGTAGGTATATCAAAGATAATCACTCTCCATTTCCTATCCCACCTTTTGGGCTTGGGGATAACAAGATTGTCAAAAGCAAATTCTTTCACTCTTTTCATCCCTTTGTTGGTGAGATTCACCCGAACACGTCCCTTTCTTTCAGAAATTATTTCGATTAGCTTTCGGCGCTTAAGATTATCAACGGCTCGCTTGATATCTTTTTTATTATAACTCTTAAATTTTTGCGATCCGCTCGCTACTCTAAGAATTCCGGGAAGAACAGCCCCAACTAATACAACACCACCTAAAGCCAATGTCATCAAAAGAAGCTTCGCAGCGGTTGTCGAAAAACTATCATCTTCATAAAGAAAATACTCAATTTTTTCTTTAAGGCTCTTTGTTATTTTATCTTGCTTTGTATTATGCATCGGTTTTTTTATAATTTTTTACATTCTATTCCGATTATATACACAATTTATATAATTTATATACACAATCATATATTCAATCTCACCTAGTCGTCAAATATACCCATATGGGCAAATTTGACGACCGCTGTTTTTATGTTTAGGTAAAGTCTAATTATTCGGACCTAAAATGTTGAATAATTAGCTTAAATAAAATGTTTTCCTGCTCTTTAAAACTTGATTCTCGGTGATTTTTATCTCCAGACGTATTCTTCGAGGTAACAGATGATTTTTATGCCAGAAATTTGTCATTTCTGGTCCGATATTTCAAACTTTACCCTATGTTTTTGACATCTGAAAGCTAAGAGTATCCGAAAGCAAAGAGTATCCGACATAACATGATTGATTGCTTTCTAGAAAAAAGAAAAAGTTCCCTTGTGTAAACTGAAGGGCTTTTCGCCAAACAGCAGTCAAAAATTATTTTTAGCCTATAAATGAATCTTTTAACCTTTTTGTCCTAAAATTTCTTTAGCTTAAATAAGCTAAAAAATGAATTGGCGACGGTCCCTTGAAAGAAGAAAGGGGGAATAAGAAATGAGGTATATTATTAAATATGTAATGCTATTTTGATAAAATTTCGTCGACCGATTTTAATTTTCTGTTCTTTTTTGTATGCTGGGAACAGCATCTGGGGCAAATTCTTCTTTTTTGTAGTCGTAGTCTAAATTATTTACGATTTATGACTAAAGTATCATGCAAAATGCAATTTTCAGTATTACGAATTTACTGTTAAACCAGAAATGATTTGATATAAATAAATACAGTGGGTTATAACACTGTTGTGCTAACTAGACCGACAGCAAATGAAGCTCCCTGAGTCTACCTGCCTACCGATAGACAGGCCCGTCCTATGAGCTAGAAGTGCTGTTGACAGACCACACAGAGTATCCGTCCACTTCTTGGAAAAGCACGCTCCCTCGAAAAAAAGAACCTTTCACTTTACAGGTAATTACTCACCGAGTGACAACCAATCTTGCCAAGACGCTCGGGGTATTTCGCATAGAAAGATAAATACCTCACTACAATATATTATAGTAAGATCTAAAATAAGGTTGATTGCTTGTTCTCTTCCGGTTTGATCTTTTCCTGACTTGTTTTTTGCTCTTCTGCCTTCCCTGGATATTCCTGATTGCTTTTCTCAATCGCCGCAACCACTTTCGGAATTTTTTTGAAATCATTTATTAGAATTTCGCGAAGACTGCCCTGATAAAGAGCGGCGGCCGGATGATAGAGAACATAAAAAACTTGTTTCCCAACTTCCGGAATTTCACATCTTACTGCTGTGCCATGAATTCTGGAGATTTTCTGGTTAGGCAGAAATCTCTCCATAGCATGTCGTCCCAGCAGAACAATTAGTTTTGGCTTTATTATTTTTATTTGCTCAAGAAGCCATGGCCAGCAGGCCTCCACCTCTTCGGGAAGAGGATCTCGGTTCCCCGGAGGACGACATTTCAAAACATTAGTGATAAAAACCTCTTCTCGTTTCTTGCCAATCATTGACAACATTTCTTCCAAAAATTTTCCTGCCGCGCCCACAAAAGGCCGGCCCTGTTTATCTTCATTCTCTCCCGGACCTTCACCAATAAACATTATATCGGCATTGATATCTCCCTCGCCGGGAACTACACTAAGGCACGTGTCGCGAAGATGGCACTTCCGACAAGCTTTTATTTTCTCCTCAAGGGTTTTATACACAAGTTTTACGAATTATGAATCAACTAAAAATTATACGAAGAATTGTTTTTCCGTGTTTACAAAATTTATGTTGACTTGTGTATTCGTACGAAATCCATAATCCGCAGAGATCACTCCACTTTCCAGCCGCTTTCATCTTTTACTAGCTTTCCCCTAATCTCAAAACCGCTCGAAAGCCTATGTCCTCCTCCCCGAAGCAAGCGAGCAATTTGGGAAACGTCTATATTTTTATACTCCTCGCTCCGAAGACTTCCTTTTACCCGATTTTCTCCTCTTTCGGAAAGAACTAGTGAAAATTTTGTCCCCGAAACAGTATTCAATATTTCGGCTACTCCCGAAACATCTTCCGCCCCTACTTGAAGATCTTCTAAATCTTTCCTGGTAATGTAGGATATGATAGCCCCTGTTCGCGGATTAATTTCTGCTCGTTCCATTGCTCGCCCCCAAAGCTTCAAGGTTTCCAGTCGCTTATTTTTGAAAACTAAACGAATAATTTTTGAAAGAGAAGCGCCGCGGCGCATAAGATTAGCCGCTGTTTCCATTACTTTGGGAGTCGTATTGGCATGTTGAAAAATACCCGTATCCCCTAAAATTCCCAAAAGAAGATATTCTGCAATTCTTCTGCTTATCTCAAGACGATGAAAATCAAAAAAATCAAATACTATCTCACAAACAGAAGAATATCTCTCGTCGCTGATGACAAGGTCGGGCTTTATTTTCTTTAGACGAAGGGTGGTATGATGATCAAGAAGAATAACTTTCTGATTTTCTTTTTTCTCTGTTACTATTTTTTCAAATCCTCGCTCCACTGCATCACAGCCAATAATCAAATCAAATCTGTGAAGAACTATATTGGGGTCTTGAATACTCTCATTTCCCAAAAAATCAGAAAAATATCTCGGCAAAGGATCCAAACAGGCAACCACCGCTTTTTTTCCTAAACGAGAAACTGCGTACTCTTTCAGCGCAAAAGAAGAACCAATGGTATCGCTATCCGGAGCGGAGTGCGCCACTATCAAAACCTCTTTGGCCTCTTCCAAAAATTTCTTTATATAAAGAAACTCTCTTGAATAATTTCCTGTCATACTAACATCTAAATTTCTAGACTAAAACACAAAAACAAAAATTAACTTTCCTTTGAGATATCTTTCAATAACTTCTCTATCTTCTCCGCTTTAGCTTCTGTTTTATCCGCCGAAAAATCAATTCTGGGCAAAGGCTTCAGGTGAAGTTTTTTGTTGAGTTTTCCTTGAATAAAATACATTTTCTTTTCAAGAAGTCTCGAAATTTCTCCAAATTTTTTTTCTGGAAAAACACTAAAAAACACCTTAGCGTAGCGCAAATCCCGCGAGGTGTCAACTTTCACTACTGTCAGAAAAACCTCGGGAGGTATTTCTATTTCTTCGTGAAGAATGTGCGCTAAAGTCTCTTTGATCAGTTCATTGATACGATCAATTCTTGAAAATGTCATGGATTTTTATTCAAAATTCCCTGGGTCTATTTGCCTGCCCAGCCAACAACGCTGAAACTTTGCCGGAAGACAGTTAGAGCATCTTACCTAGAGAGATAAATTGGCTATGTTGTTCAAATCACCAACTACTAATTACAAATTACAAAGTTTTTTTCACAACTTCCTCATGAAAACAAATCAAAGTATCTCCTTCTTTTATTTTTACCTCCCCTAAGAACGTAATTCCGCATTCCAAGTCTTGCTTTACTTCATTCACGTTAATTTTGTTTTGCTGTAAATTAGCTAATTTTCCTCGCCCCAAAACTTTTTCGTCTCTTATCACCTCTAAGTTTTCTCCATTCACCATTTTACCACTGATTACTTTTCCACCTACAATCATATCTCCTTTTCCCGTCTTGAAAATTGCCAAAACTTTTAGCTTTCCCAGATCCGTTCGAACAATTTCTTTGGGTAGCAAGTCTTCGAGCCTTTTTTTGATATCCTCAATTAGCTCATAAATAACTTTGTAAGTTTTTATTTCCACGTTATTCATTTCCGCAAGACGTTTTGCTACTGTCGTCGGCTGACTGTTGAAACCAAAAATGACTGCGCCGGAGTTTTGCCCAAGCTTGACATCCGATTCGGTTATATCACCCACTCCTTCCTTAATATAATTTATACCAACTTCATCTGACTTGATTGTTCCAAGAATTTGGTGAATAGCTTCAAGCGACCCTTGGACATCGGTTTTGAGAATAATATTCAATCGCTTTATATTCTGGTCTTCAATACTTCTCAATATTGACTGGGAATCAAATCTTTTTGTGTCTCTTTCGCCTATCCCCAGGTCTTTCTGAATAGCTTTAGCCGACTTAAGATCAACAATACCTTGCAGAACATCATTTACATTTGGCAACTGACTAAGACCAACAACGGTTACCGGCATTGAGGGACCGGCTTCTTTTACCGGGCGACCCCTAAAATCTTCAAGTCTTCGCACTCGTCCAACCACCTTTCCGGCAACTATATCTTGACCTTCTTTTAGCGTCCCCGTTCTCACTAAGACCGTAGCAATATTTCCTTTTTGCGGATCAAGACGCGACTCAATAACAACCCCTAAAGGAAGTCTTTTGTAATCCGCTCTCAAATCCTCAACCTCTGCTACTAAAAGAATCATATCCAGAAGTTCATCAATTCCAATATTCTGTTTAGCCGAGATTTCTACGGCGATCACATCACCGCCCCAATCCTCAGCCACCACTCCTCGGTCAGCCAGTTCTTGCTTTACCTTTTGAACATTGGCGTTAGGTTTATCTATTTTGTTGATAGCCACCACCATCGGGAGTTTCTTCTCTTTGAGATAATTGATTACCTCTTCGGTTTGGGGGCGCACCCCATCATCTGCCGCCACTACTAAGATAGCAATATCGGCCAAACTTACTCCTCGCTCCCGCATAGCCGAAAAAGCTTCGTGGCCCGGTGTATCAACAAAAGTAATAATTTCACCTTTCTTCTTGACCTGATAGGCGCTGATATGCTGAGTTATTCCCCCGGCTTCTTTTTCTACAACCGATGTTTTGCGGATAGTGTCAAGAAGAGTTGTTTTGCCATGATCAACGTGTCCCAAAATTGTCACTACCGGCGGACGATGGCGCAAATTTTTCCCAGACTCTTTTTCTTTTTTCAAAATTTCATCTAGCTGCTCCAGTGTCATTACACCCCTTCCCATAGTTTCAAGATCAACCTCTGTCTCAAAACCCAAATCCGAAGCAATTACTGCCGCTGTATCATAATCAATTTCGTCATTAATCGTTGCCAAAAGCTTGTTTTTCATAAGTTCTTTAATAACATCAGTCACTTTCAAACCCAAAAGCTCTGCGAAGCGTTTCACAGTCACGAGAGGAGGTATTTTAATTTTTTCCTTTTTAGTCTCTTGATTCATAAATCAATTTGAATTTCAAATCTCAAGCTCCAAATCTAAAAAATCCAAAATCATAAATTCCAAATCCCAAATAAATTCCAATATCTAAATTCCAATGGCCAAGATAAAACTTCCTGTTTTGAATTTTGGAAATTGAGATTTGAAATTTATTTGGAGTTTGGCGCTCGGCCATTGGTTATTTTTAGGTTAGGCTTTCTTTCCCGCGTTGTCTCCGGCACTGGCTATTCTAATCGCTTCCTGCTCTTCTTCGGTGAGAGGATATTTTACCGCCTTTCCTCTTTTGACTGGTTTTGAATAAACCCGATTTCCCTCCCGGGTATGAAGAGCGGAAATAACCACCCCGGAATCCTCTCCGTCAAGAAAAGCTACCGAAAAGCTTTGATCTCCTCCCAAATCCTTGAAAGGGTTGAAGCGAACGACACCAACTTTGTGAATAGATTTGTTGGCAAGATCGTTTATTTTATTTGAAATTCCAAAAAGATCTTGGATATCTTTATCAAGCTCTTTGATACTTTTTGCTTGCTCAAGGATTATTTTTTCCAGATCAGCGCCGGTTTTTCCAAAAAAAAGCTGCTGCTGATTTTTTTTGATGCGGCTTATGTTGAGATGAAGAAAAATATTCCAAATCAAAAGCGCCAGCATCACAATTGCCGCTCCGGCAATACTCAGCCCCACATTGTCTTGAATAATAGAATTAAGCATAAATTCAGCTTATATTAACTTAACACTGAAAAACAAGTATGTAAAGAAAACCTCTGTCAAAGCAGAAGTCTAAAAAAATAACTTAACCCCGATTTTCCTCATTTCTCCAATTTTCTAAATTTCCCCGACTATTTTTCTCCCCAATCAATTCTTTCCCTTTTTGCCCGTTTAAATGTGAAGTCTTGGAGATAACGCTTTTTCAACTTTTCTATATTTTCACCAATAACCTCCTCTATATCCCAGCCAAAGAAATTACAAATCATCATAATATATCAGAAGGAAAGATTTTCAATCCAACAATTTATGCAAGCGGAGAGAGAGGGAGTCGAACCCCCGAGGACATTTCTGTCCTACCGCATTTCGAGTGCGGCCCATTCGGCCTCTCTGGCATCTCTCCTTTTTTTATTGTAAAAAGGCAAAAATTATTCGCCCTTTTTGCTTATTTGGTGGGCATATCCCGACTCGAACGGGAGACCTCTTGCGTGTGAAGCAAGCGCTCTAACCAGCTGAGCTATATGCCCAACGCAGCCTCCTAGATCCAAAGAGAGCTAAATCGCTGTCCCGATAATTTCTTCTGTATCTTATTTTTTCGGAAATACCAGAACCAGGGACCAAATCTGATAATTTACCCCGACTCGAAAACTAAAAATTTTTTGGAGATGCGGGGAATTGAACCCCGAATTGGGCAATGCGAATGCCCTGTTATGCCGTTTAACTACATCCCCATAATTTTAG
>Ga0078972_1012263_pt1 | contig 14842 bp, 5 predicted proteins | sample YelNatPaOPGAMG01_FD_67568 | JGI IMG/M metagenome (GOLD analysis project Ga0078972, IMG submission 67568) | Hot spring thermophilic microbial communities from Obsidian Pool, Yellowstone National Park, USA - OP-RAMG-01 (SPADES assembly) (version 2) | ecosystem: Environmental > Aquatic > Thermal... | reverse complement strand
AATTCGATGCTAGCGTAAATCTTATGCAGGAAAAAATTGCTGGGACTTCCGCTTTTGTGATTTGGGCCAAACAGCAAAAAGGAGAGTGGAAGTATAAAGATATTGAGTTAAGGAAAATTTTGGTTGATGCTAATATTGGTGCAGTAGATTTAAAAGGAGGACTCGAGAACTTTAAGAATGATCCTACCTATGGTAATGGGTATATTGGGTATGTTGATATGAGTATAACGCCTGGCATAAAAGTTAATGCCACTGCCCAGTTTGGTAGCGTATCTGGCTTTAGGTACTGGTTTGCCGATGCTGGCGTTTCGTTAGCATCAGGTATTGCAGTTTTCCCAGGGTTTGGGATTTATGGTTTTGGGGGTGGTGCATACTACCACATGGAGCGTATAATGCCAAATAATATTACATTAACATCGGATACCCTTTCTACTCAGCCAACAAAACCTGCAATAGGGGTATCTAAATCAGGAATTATTTATAAGCCTACAACAAGCATTGCGCTTGGGGTTATGGCAAAAGTGGTTATTGGCACAAAGCCTAAGCCCGAAGCCTTTAACGGGAATGTGGCTTTTGGTATTGAGTTTAATAGCAGTTTTGGGATTAATAAAATATTTTTTGCTGGCGATGGCCGTTTCATGACAGAGCTTAACAAAAGCGAGGCTGATGCTAAGGTAAAGGCTAAGGTAAATATTGAGTACCTGCTTAGTAAAAACGAGTTATCGGGATATGCTGAGGCCTATATAAACGTTGCCAATGTTGTTAGCGGGGCTGGTAAAGATAATCTTGCTGGCAGAGTGGATTTCTACTTTGCTCCCAAGAATTGGTTTATTTACATAGGTACGCCAACCTCCCCCGTAAGTTTAAAGATGGGCATTCTTACCGCAAAAAGTTACTTTATGGTGGGATCTGTGCTACCCGATTTTCCCCCATTGCCTTCCAATTTAGCATCGTTGAGCAGCAAAATTAACTTTTCCAACCTAAGACAGGGGGAGCTCACCAAGGTTGGAGGTGGATTTGCCTTTGGGGCATCGGTACAGGCACGTACCGGTGAACAGCATTTCCTCTTTTTTACCGGCAACTTTGATATGGGTATGGGCTTCGATTTTATGCTTAAGAATTTTGGGGAGTATGCCAGATGCGAGGGTCACACAGGCCCGCTAGGAATAAATGGCTGGTATGCTCAGGGTCAGGCCTGGGCATGGGTTGATGCCAAAATTGGTATTCGCGTTAGGGTTTTTGGTAAGAGAAAAGATTTCACGATCCTTAATGCAGGGTTTGCAGCCGTTTTGGGTGCGCAGCTGCCTAACCCAACCTATTTTGCTGGGGCTGTTGAGGCTAAGTATAATGTTTTAGGAGGTTTAGTTAAGGGTAAATGCCATTTTGACTTCAGCTATGGCAACCAGTGTAAGCTTGTGAGTGTTAATGAGCTGGAGGGAGTTAGTGCTATTTCCGAGCTTACACCTAACGATGGAGCAAATGAGGTGGATGTATTCACTACACCTCAGGTTGTTTTCAACATTCCGGTTGAGGAAGAGTTTGAAATTCTTGATGCCAGCGGTAACAAAAAGTATTTCCGCATAAAATTAGATTACTGTAAGCTTGTAAATGGCGAGACCGAGATACCATGTGCAATGGAATGGAATTCCGCTAGAGATGTGCTTGCCCTGCGCCCGCTGGAGGTTTTACCATCGGAGGTAAAGTTAAAGCTTAAAGTTGGTGTTTACTTTCAGGAACGGGGCGCTAGTTCCAGTTGGACAGACTATAGCTTGAACGGAAAAAGACAAACCGAAGAGCGAATGGTAGCATTCCTTACCGGTGTAGCCCCCGATTATATTACTGAAAATAATGTTGTATATACCTATCCGTTGCGTAATATGGTAAATTTCTACAAGAATGAGTATGGCAGTATGTATATTCAGCTATTAAAGGGGGTTGATTACCTTTTCTCAAAACCCGGCTCATGGCGATACGAGGCCCACTTTAAATCGGGTAATAATACATCAATTGTGCCTGTAACCTATGAAAGGGATAAAAAGCGTGTTACATGGTATGTACCCGATAACCTTGTCAACAACAGCATTTACAGCTTAAAAATAGTAAGGGTAGATGATTCAAACTCTGCTTTTGTTGCCGATGCTAATGTAACGAGCACTGAGAAAAGTGTGAACGATGATATTGAGCTTACAACAAAAGACGCTGAGGGCACACTCTCCGAAGAGACCAATGTTGAATTGTACGGTTTACACTTTAGAACAAGTGTGTATAATACCTTTGTTGAGAAAATTAGAAGTTTGAATACTACGTATACCTCTTATAGTGTTGATGATAATTACACTCAAATTCATATAAAATATAGAGGGATTTCACCTGTGTATGAACTTTTCGATAGTTGGGAAATGAGTATGATCAAAATCCAGTCAGTGCTAGACCAGACAAATTGGTACACCAAAAACTACAAGGATTTAATTTATTTCAAGTATCCATTAGCTCCAGGTATGAACATAACCTATAGGGAAACTCAAAGTATTGGGGTACCACCGGTTTACGTTTCCCGACTTGTTGGGTATGGCGAACTACCTGCATTGAACCAAAATGTAATCTCGCAGGGAAAGCTGACGTTTAGTAGCCAAACCATTAACCGAATAGAGAATAATATATGTTATTACATTTCAAATGATTGGGGACATCTGCGCGGTAAAGCATTTTACCTTGACCCGAATAGTAAAAATGAAATTCTAACCCGAATAAAGAACTCATCGTATGCTGGATTTTACTCATCCTCGTCCTATCCTATTACTGTTAAATACTTTATTCCTGGGCTTGAAAATCCTACCTCGGAGTATTCAACTAGCATTAAATACTAAGAGTTTATGAAAAAAGTTTTATATATCCTTATTCTAGTTTTGATTGGGTCTACGCTGTTTGCTCAAAATGAAGCGCCAAAGCCCTCCATACAGGTTGCTGGGTTCATTGATAATGGGAAGGTGCTGCTGCGTTGGGCTCCCGAAAACCATGTTAGCTGGCAAAGGGCCAACAAGGCTGGGTATACCATATACCGCAAAACTGTTATTAGAAACGGAAAAGTAATTGACAAACCTGACTCTACTCTTATTGGCATGTTTCAACCTGTTCCGTTGAATGGTTGGAAAAAATATGCCGATAGTAGCACTTTTGCTATAGCTGCTGAGGCAATTTATGGTTCTGGTATGGAGATGTCCGTTACCTCGCAGAACAGTTTTTTTGAACAAGTAAATATTGCCCGTGATCAGCAGAGCCGTTTTTCAATTGGGTTACTCTGCGCCGACCAATCGTTCACGGTAGCACAAATGATGGGGCTAGGAGCAATCGATTCAACGGTTAAAACCAATGAAGCCTACCTCTACATTGTACGTTCAAACTATACCGATTCCATTGAGGTAAACCAGGTTGGCTATGTGCTGGTTGATTTCTCCTTTGGTAATTTGCTTCCACGCCCATTTGGTATTACGCACCAGTTAAACGGATGTGCAGTTACCTTTTCAATGCCCTATGAACCCTTCAGGGGGATATACACCAACTTTGAGCTGGAGCGCTCTACAGATGGAAATAACTTTTTTACGGTAGTTGGCAAAAATTATTACTCAATGAGTACCACTGACGATGATGCTCAGAGCTACATAGTCAGCGACTCCGTTAAGTTAGAGGCATCAACATATTACTACCGCATAAGGGGTAGAACACCTTTCGACACCTTTGGCCCTTACTCTGACATAATTGAGGTAAATGTTATGCCAAGTATTGATGTAACCCCTTGGATTACCGATATCAAGGAGGTTGATGATAAAATAGCCATAACCTGGGCGATGGATAGTGTTGATAACCAATACCTAAAAGGCTTTATGGTTTACCAGTCAGCAAACCATGATGGGCCATTTGAGCCCGTTTTTAAGGATTTGGTTGACAAAAGTGTCAATCTCAGCTATACCCAAAAGCCGTCCGATTACTCCTACTACCGGGTTGCTGCAATTGATCAGTTCGACAGGCCTTACTTTTCCTCATCCAGGCTTTTCCAGGCCAAGGACTCTATACCTCCCTTACCACCCACAGGGTTGAAAGGGGAGTTCGATTCCACAGGAGTGGTAAAATTTACCTGGAAATACGGAAACGAGCCCGATTTGTTAGGCTACCAGTTACTCTACTCAGCCACTGATTCCGATGAGCATACCCTGTTATCGCACCGTATTATTTACGACTCAACCTATACTGCTAATTTCCCGCTAAGCCTGTTGAGCTGCAAGCTGTACTTTAAGCTAGTTGCTCTGGATACAAGGTATAACACCTCCAGACCCTCCGAGCCCATTGTTCTGGTAAAACCAGACACCATTCCGCCCAGTGCCCCAGTGTTAACCTTAGAGTCCGATAGCATAGGAAATACTAGGGTAAGCATTGCTCCAAGCAAAAGTAGCGATGTGGTAAGGCATACCCTTTACTTTGAGGGGGAAGGAAAGACCCCAAGGGAAATATTTAGTGGAACCATTTTAGCCGATACATCTTTTATCATAAATAGTAACCTTGGGAAGGGTATTGTTTACTGTACTGCGGTTGATATTACTGGCCGTAAGGGTATTAGTAGCAGAATACCAATTAACAGCGCAAAAACATCAGAGTTGGAATCCTTTAAGGTAAACTATAAAGTTAACATTGACGAGGGGAGAATTGAACTTTACTGGGATGCTAAAAGCACTGATGGAATAGTAATGATTTACAGAAAAACAAAAAATGAAAAATTCAAATTAATAGGAACAGTAAATATTAACAATTATAAATTTAATGACTTGGCTATATTGTTAGGCAATATATACAATTATAAAACAATTTTTATAGCCAAAGATAAAAGTTATCAGTTTTATCTTGATGTTTTTTATAAATGAAGTATATGTTGAATTTAAAAATAAACTTATGATGGTAACAAAAAATTCAGGGTCATACATATTTATTAGAATATTAGTGGTCAATATGTTTTTATTCTTTTTTAACATATTGTTCTCTAATGCTCAAACAGTAAATTTGTACTGTACTTCCAATGCATTAGTTTATCCTGAAAAAGATCAAATACATTGCATTGGCGCGGATCCAAAGAATTCCCCTTTTATATTCAAGTTTAATAGTAATTATTTAGGAATAAACGAAATTTATACTAAAATAAGTAATATCAATGGAACATTAGAAATACAAAATCACCCAACATGGGCATGCTATAGTAATTCAAATTTTACTGGTGAATTTAATTTAAATACTTTAAATTATGGTAGATTATATGAAATAAATATTTTTATGAATAATGAATATTGGACAGATTTACCAGGTTTTTATTATATAACTAATTATAACATAAGCGGTTCAATTCAAGTTGGAATATCTCCTCCTTCTCCGCAAGGAATAAAATTTAAAAACGGAAATGAAATTCCATATTTTGTTGAAGGAGATACTGTTAAGTTAAAAATTGTAAATCAATATGTAGAAGGAGATACAATGTTTAGACACAGAATTAAAAACTCCGACGATGATATTTTTATAGATCCTGATTCTTTTATTGTACCTTCATATTCAGGGGATAATATAGAAAATATACAATTACATGCATATACTTATAATAACGAAATACAAGATCTGAGCCTTATAACTTATTCTCCAATTTATACACAGACGTTTGAGGTTCGCCCCCGACTTCTAACTTACAAATATTCTGATACTACATGCTCTAATGAAAATGAAACCTACGCTCACTTTACAGTGGGTGCACTGGGGCAAAATGATTCAATCTTTTTGACAACAACTTATAATGATAATGGAGTAATACAAAACCTTGAAATAGGTAAAATAGCCTACGCAAATTCAAATAATAATGATTATAAGGTTCGCATACCTGTCACATGCAATACAATTAAAGTTAAGCATACCATAATTGATGCCAATGGGGAAACACAAGAATTTGCAATATATAAAATACAATTAAATAATATTCAGCTACAAAATCCAACTCTGAATATAAAAAGTTATACAGATACCCTAACGTGTTTTGGTGACAGTAACGGCCAAATAACCCTTGAGGCTACAGCTGGGGCATCAACAAATTTTACTTTTAAATGCAATGGTACTAATAATAAAACAGGATTATTTAATAATTTGACAAGTGGAGACTATCAAGTTTATGTTGTTGATAGCCTTGGCTGTAAATCTGATATCGATAGTATTACAATTAATCAGCCTAAAGAATTAACACTTAGTGCAATCCCAAAAAATATAACATGTCATGGCTATAACAATGGTGAGGTAACTCTTAAAGCAGAAGGCGGAATAGGAAAATATTCATACAGTAAAGATGCTTTAACTTGGCAGGACGCTAACACTTTCAACGGTTTAAGAGATTCAACATACAAATTTTACGTTAAAGATACAAACATGTGTACTTCCAATGTGGTGGTAACCATTACGCAGCCATCAGCCATTTCGGGCAGCATTAAGGCGCAGACCAACGTGTTGTGCCATGGGGGTAACAACGGATCGGTAACCGTTTCGGGGAGCGGCGGAACGCCACCCTATATGTACAGAATCAATGGCGGAACGTATCAGGCTAGCGGTACGTTCAACGGATTAGCTGCTGGTTCACATACGATTACCGTTCGCGATGCAAACGGGTGTACTTCCAATATGCCTGTAACCATTACCCAACCTGCTTCAGCCGTTTCGGGCAGCATAGTGGCGCAGACCAACGTTTCGTGCTACGGGGGCAACAACGGATCGGTAACCGTTTCGGGGAGCGGCGGAACGCCACCTTATACCTTTACAAAGGATGGATGGAGCACAACCGCTGGACCTACCTATAATACTTACACGTTTTCTGGGTTAAGTAAGGGTTACTATAACCTTGTAGGAAAGGATGCTAATGGCTGCAATATAACTCTTCCCCAGGTTAACATCACCTCGCCAAGCCAGCTGGTTCTGGAAAACATAGCTACCACCCACAACCGTTGCTTCAGCGGTAGCGAGGGTGTTATTTCCATTAAAGCCTCTGGTGGTACTGCTCCTTATAGCTATACAGTTGACAATGGACTTAGCTGGTCGGCCGATAGCGTGTTTAGCGGGCTTACTGCCGGCAACTACTATGCACGGGTTAAGGACTCACTGGGTTGTACTATTAATCCCACCCTGGTTAGTATTACCCAACCTGCCGATTCGTTTGTGCTCGCTGTTGATACCTTTAAAAACGTTTCGTGTTTTGGAGGTAACGATGGCGAGGTTTCAGTTTATGTTGCACTTGGGGGGCACCCCCCGTTTACATACAGCAGCGATGGTATTAACTGGCAACCTGAGCGGGTATTCAACCAGCTAACTGCTGGTGTTGGCTATTTGTATGCAACCGATTCAAGCGGCTGCACGGTCAAAGTGAAAAATCCTATAACTCAGCCCGAACCTATTTCCGCAACGGTTACTCCTTACCATGTTGCTTGCAAGGGGGCATCAACCGGGAAGATAGTTTTGAGCATAGCTGGTGGGGTGGGTAGCTACCAGGTTACCCTATTAAGCAATGGGAAAACAGTAGGTAGTAAGGGAGGCATCGCCAAAACGGCTGAGTACTCTGACTTGCCTGCTGGCACCTACGATTTAACTATTATCGATTCAAATGGCTGTACAAAGGAAATTAACGGAATTGTTATCGCTGAGCCTGCCAATATGCTGGACTTTTTACCATTCTCAGTAAGCCAGCCATCCTGCTTTGGCTATTCAAATGGCCAGGTTGATGCCGATGCCTCTGGAGGCTGGGGTGGCTATCGTTACACCCTACTTGGGTTTGAGAATAACAACGGCGTATTTTCAGGACTAAAAGCTGGTGCATATAGCATTGAGGTGGCCGATAGTGTGGGCTGCAAGGTGCAAAAGTGGTTTACCATTGGTGAACCCGATCCATTAACCCTTGATGTAAAGGTTTCCGATGTACAATGCTATGGTGGAAATGATGGTAGGGCTGAGGTTACTGCTACGGGAGGAACCCCGCAGTACAGCTTTGACATCACTGGCAATGAAATATTTCATAAGGGCACCAACTCCGAGCTGAGCGTAATGGAAAACCTTACTGCGGGCAATTACACTATATGGCTATACGATAGTCATGGGTGTTCCACAAGCAAACCCATAACCATATCGCAACCACCAAAACTACAGGTGTTCCAGAACAACTTTAACTCTGGCGCTACCAATAAAACCTGTACCGATACTGTTCGAATACTCACTGCTGGTGGGGTAGGCCCATACACCATTCAGTTCCCCGATAGCGCTGCTATTGACTGTCCCACTAGCGGTTACCTCTTGCACAGCCTACCCAATGGCAGGTATCCCTTCCGCATCAACGATAGTCATGGGTGCACTGTTGATGATACGGCATCAATCAGCAATTTACCTCCCCCAACCCTTGAGCTGGTTGAGGTGGTTAATGCAAGTTGTTCTAACTCGGTCGATGGCAGTATTACCGTTCAGGCATTTTCCAGTACAAATTGGGTTGAGGTGAAGTGGAGCAATGGAGCAACTGGTAGCCAGCTGGTAGGTGTGCCAGGTGGTAGTTATACGGCAGTTGCAACCGACCTATATGGTTGTACATATGCTGAAACCTTTGAAATCTCCAAGCCCGATACCCTTGTAGTGAATTCTGCATCAATCCGTATTCCAACCTGTAACGGGGGAACCGACGGGGGCATTAGGGTTGTGGTAACAGGGGGTACACAGCCATACTCCTACGAATGGTCGAACGGTGTTAGAGCCGATTCAACCGGGAGTATTCCGGCCGGCAGTTACACCCTAACCATTTCGGACAGTAAAGGATGTAAAGCGGCTGGACAATTTACCGTTACCGAGCCGCCTTCGTTACAACCCTTACTTCCCCGGTTGGTAACATTATGTACAAATCAAAGCTACCTTGCTGATGCCGGAGTGCCCGGGAGCCAATTCCTGTGGTTCTCGCCCAACGGCTTTACGGCTACAACCGCTAAGGTTGAACTCAAAACCCCCGGCGACTACTACCTGGTGGTTACCAACAGTATGGGTTGCGTTGGCCGCGATACCATTCGGATTGAGTCATACGGTAGTATTATTGATGCCGATTTTCTGATACCCGACAAGGCTTCGGTTAACGATACCATTGTGCTTATTGAGATGTCGTGGCCTATACCTGAAGCCATTCAATGGTTCTATCCTGCCGATGCTTTTGCTGAGGTGTACCGTAACCAGTACTCATTGTACCTTACCCCTCTTAAAGTGGGCAGCTTTAATATTGGGCTGATGACCTATACAGGCCCTTGCAATCAGTATATTGAAAAAATTATTGCTATTGGGCCCTCAAAAGAACTGCATAATTCACCCAACTATTTATCCCCATTTAAAAATATTGCGGCATTCCCCAACCCTTCAAACGGACACTTTGATGTGCTTGTTGAGATGAATGGACAGGGCGATATTATTGTTGAGGTTTTCTCCATGTACGGGCAACGCGTTTTATTTAGGGAGTTACAGGGCCAAAGCGTTTACCGGGTATCGGCTGCCATTAACCCAATTCCCGGAATGTATCTCATTAGGATAACTTCAAGTAATCACACACAGAACTTAAGGATTGTTGTACAATAAGCTCAAATTATGATTTACCAGTTGGCAAAGGCAAATATCAACAGGAATAAAAAACACATGAGCATACACGGTTGCTGTAAGAACATTACCGTTTGCATACCCTTGCTGTTAGCCAATGACTTTGAAGCCTTACTATCAAATAATGGGCTAATGCCCAGTACCATTTTAAATTGATATAAAAGGATTATGAACCATTATACCACAGGCAAACAATTTTGGAGTAGCATTGCTGCTTGGCTGTTTATCGTACTAACCCTTGTCATTAAACCATCTTCAGCACAGGTTTTCCCTGTTCAGGCTAATATCACTGTAACACCTCCATACACGGTTTACCTAAGCCATTACACCACACCCGACCAGCAAAGGGTGATGGTTAATGTTCTCCTACGCGATCCTGTGGTTAACAACCTTGATGTTTATCTCCGCTTCTCGGTTGAAGGTGGGGGAGTAAAATTATACACCAATCCGGGTTGGAAGCCGGCACCGCTTACCTTACAAAGCGGAATTCCTTTACTAATCCCGGCAAGCACCATTGCAGAGTATTTCAGGCCCCAGAACGTAATTGTGGAAGGTATGAGCCAGCAGGAGCTCTACCGCGGGGGAAAGCTACCCGAAGGGTATTACCAGTTCAAGGTCGAGGTGCTGGAATATAAGCGGGGAGTACCAATTTCTAATGTTGGACGTACAGGGATATGGCTTTTGCTAAACGAGCCCCCCAGGCTGGTTTTTCCCACGGCTAACCAGAAGGTTAAAGCAACTAACCCCCAGTTCGTCAATTTTTCGTGGGTTCCTGGAAGTATTGCATCGCCATTATCGGCCCAAAATACCATGTACGAGTTTACGCTGGTTGAGCTGCAGGGCGATATCGACCCTAATGTGGCCATCGCTACGGCACCCGATGCCATCAGGTTTACCCGTGCAACCCAGCAAACATCGCTGCTTTACGGGCCTGGTGAACCCCCGCTCTTACCCGGTAAGCGCTACGCTTTCAGGGTTAGGGCATACAACACTGAGGGTTACGAAATTTTCAAGAACAACGGATACTCCGATGTACGCGTATTCCAGTTTGGCGATGCCTGTTTGCCTCCAACCCTATTTACCCTTAAGGACGAAACCCAGAACAGCTTCAACATCGAGGTGGTAATGGATCCGGGGTGTACTGGCTGGCAGGCGCAACTCCGCGAGAGTGGCTCCGAAACAACCGAATGGTCGATCCTGAAGGCCGAAACCATTACATCTAAAACCGTTAAAGGGCTAAAGGCCTCCACCACCTACCAGGTGCAGCTAAAATCACTTTGTGGAACGGTGTCCAGTGACTTTACAGCTCCCCAGACCATAACCACCAAGCAAAAGGTTAATACCCAGCGAAGCTGCGATAACTCTGTTTCGCCCTTTGTGGTGCAGCAGGCTTCACCCCTAAAGGCGCTTAAACCTAAGGATATTTTCCTTGCCGCTCTGGTATCCATAAAGGTGACAGAGGTAACCAGCCAGGGTGGTGGTAAGTTTACCGGCAAGGGTGTGGCATCGCTGCCACTTTTCAATGCCGGCTTGGCGGTTACTTTCACCGATGTAAGCATCAACGAACACATGCAGCTCACAGCTGGTGAGGTAGTGGTTGAGCGTAGTAATGTTAACATAACCCTTTTCGGCGATAACCAGAACCTTCCCGGGGGTGGTGCGGGTGGTGGAACTAACTCCGATTCTACCGGCACATCACAGTGGCCTGAGTTTACCGATACCTTAAACCTCAATTCCGATATCGACACGGTGGTTATGGTGAACGACTCCACTGTATGGGTTTACACCACAGGTAGTAGTGAGCCAGTTGTTGTGAACATGGGCGGCAACGACTGCCTGCTCATTGTACCCGCCAACGGCAACATGGATAAGGCCGTAGTGGTTTACAACGGTGCAGCACAGCCATACCGTGTAGGTTCTGGCAATAACGACAGCTCATCGCAACACTTTGCTGCGCTTAGGGCTTGGTTTACACCCACCACGGGCACCCAGTTCGGGTACGATAGCTTATTGATTAAGGAGTACTCCACCTTCTACAATGACCTATCCGTTGATAGCACCATGTTTAAGCTACCGTGGAAGGCCCTTGCAGCGGGTTACACTGAACCCGTTGCCATGCATGTGCGGCAAGGATCCGACTCCCTGTCATACTCTACCATTAAGGTGGTGGCCGATGGCAGGCCGCTTGCCCCTTCCGCCGGGGCAAATACAGCCCTGCAAACCTATAACCTTACTGGCACCCGATCCGGCGATGAGTACCCCGTGCTGGCCATTTACTCTAAGGACAACAAGGATGCCTACGTCGGCGGGCTGTGGACTGCAACCTACCAGAGAAAGGATTTCACCCTATACCTAGTCCCCTTACCTGGCACCCAGGTAACCGAGGGTACCATTGGGCTGCTGCATAACTACCTCAACCAGATTTACTCCCAGGCCGTGGTGAGCTGGAACGTGCAGCTCATCACCGGATTTCCTGGGGTTGACCTGGGCAGTAACGGCCTTGACCATGCCGATAACGAGCTGCTGAGCGCATACAACAGCGAGATGAACGGTGTAATAGAGGCCTTTAAAACATGGAAGGGTAAATTGAACTCCGATGCCGCATACCTGTTCCTAGTACCCAAGGCCGATGGTGGCCTGCAGGGCTACATGCCCTTTAACCGCAGTTTTGGCTTTGTGGTGGCACCCGCCGATGCCAATGGTAATGTGGATGCCGCTACGCTGGCCCGCACTGCCGCCCACGAGCTGGGGCATGGAATTTTTTCCCTCCGCCACACCTTCAGCACCAAAAATGTTGTAACTTTAGCCCAGGGAACAACCGATAACCTGATGGACTACTCCGGCACCACAGCCACCCGGCTCAACAAGTACCAGTGGGATCTCATCCACGACCCCAACGGGGTGCTGTTTGCCTGGGCCGAGGAGGAGGAAGAGGGGGCAGGATATTCATACAAGCATAAATCGGGACGGGAATACGGATGGTTATCGGCAGAACAGGAATCAGGGAAGGATGCAGGTTGTGCACTTGGTTATGATGATAAGGGTGGTTGTAGTTATGGCAAACATCAGTTGGCCGTTCGAACCGGAACGTTAAAAGATTTTTTGAACTGGGTAAATACAAAAACATCCAATCAATACAGCTTTTTTACCGAAGAGATGATAAACGAGTCAAAAGCATCTCTGAGTGAAAGTCAATGTTTAGAATGTGATTTTACGAAGAAATGGATGGAACTGTGTAATAATGAAGAGTTTAATAGTTGGCAGAAGAATTATATCTTGGAAACTCATTATAAACCCTTAAAGAATAGAATAATAACTAACTTTGGTGAAACGAAGCTGTTCAGTAGCATGAGTGCAGCAGATGAGGAAGCCTTGATAGAGATGTGTATTTCGCTAGGTGTTCAGCATGGGGGAGCCTACAGGATTTTCCAGATGGCCTTATTGAAAGATTATCGGGGATGCAGTGATGAGGAGATATTAGAGGAGACCGAAGGGGAATGTAGTCCTCAGAAGGAGGATTTCCCACCCATGAGCAATAAAAACAAAGAACAAATAGAGGCGATGTCGAAGAATGCAGACCAGCTGACGATGAGAGAATTTGTTGAAAGGGTATATGCGGCAAGAAAACTGTATGTGAAAGCGAATAATGTTAGTGGTTGGAAGTCAATGGTTTTAAACAGATATAAACAAGAACCTGACAAATTAATTAACACATTAAATTTAAAATGAAATAGCTATGAAGAAGTTTTGTATTAATGTTTTCATTCTTTTATTTTCATTATCTGCTATTGCTCAAGAAGAGGATATGTATGTTCCCTTAGAGATAAGTTATTTTCCAGGCTATAAATTTAGAATTCCATGGGAGGAAGAATTTGATAAGCATACATGGATAGAGATTTTAACTTATCCTTTAACCAATCCCCGACAGGCCAATGAGCTATATGTAAAAAACCGTGAGTTGTATAATAAGCTAAAAAACCGAATGCTTTTTTCACGGCAAGCGTGTGATTCCCTTGTAAGAGATTATGTGCGAAGGATAATTGAAATAGAACGCAGATATCAGGCAGGAGAGGGGTTATACTATACACAAGAACTATCCGGAGACAGATTATATCGTAGGTGCGTGTGTATTCCAGCCAGGGAACTTATGGACTTAGGTCATGGGGATGCTGTTGTTGTTGGGATACCGATAAAATATATTGAGCCCAAAGATTTTGTATTTAAATTTAAGCGGTACGGTCTGGATTCGTTAGATTTAGCCGAGGCACCGTATTTTACAATTTTTCCCATGGATATTGATCCTTCTTTTGATTGTTCGAAGGCATCAACGCCGGTAGAGAAAGCTATATGTCGGGATGCGGAGCTGGCTAAGCTGGATAAGGAGCTGTATCAGTTATATGCTAAAGTTTTAGAGACTCAAGGTGAAATAGTAAAAGAATCACAACGAGCATGGATTGTAGAAAGAGACAAACAGTGCGAAGGGAAGAACAATGAAGAAATTACCAGGATATTAAAAGAGTTGTATAAATCAAGGATAGAAGAATTGATGAAATGATGATTTGATGAAACTAATGTTATGTTAATTTGGTGCCCATAGACTCGACGACGACACCTACTATCTTTTCCTCATCCCCAACCCCACCACCGATCCCCGTCAGGGCTACATGCCCTTCAATGGGCAGTGCGGGTTTGTATTTTTGAACAACGTAAGCGCCGAGGGGGTAGCCCGGATAGCAGCCCATGAGTTGGGGCACGGAGTTTTCCGGCTGTACCACACCTTCAGCTCACAACTTGCTTTACTCTCGTATTTACCCACACTGTAAAGTCCCTAAACCTTGCGTTATTTTTTTATCCTTACCCTATTGATTTTTTTCGTTAAAATCTGTATTTTACTCATCCATTTTTTGTCCAATGTACCGACGTGGGTTAATCTTTTGTATGGCTATTGGCCTGTGCCTTTGCAGCCGCATGTATGCCCAGCAATACCCTGTTCAGGCGCAGCTGGTTATACAGCCGCCCTTTGGTTTGTCGCTGGCGCATTACACGGCCGTGATCAACAATCCGCTCAGTGTGACCATCTGGCTGAAGGACCTGACCATGGTCAACTATCAGGTTCGATTGCGGCTCACGATCGAATCCACCCGTGTACGCATCTATACCGACCCCA
>Ga0078972_1012261_pt1 | contig 14843 bp, 13 predicted proteins | sample YelNatPaOPGAMG01_FD_67568 | JGI IMG/M metagenome (GOLD analysis project Ga0078972, IMG submission 67568) | Hot spring thermophilic microbial communities from Obsidian Pool, Yellowstone National Park, USA - OP-RAMG-01 (SPADES assembly) (version 2) | ecosystem: Environmental > Aquatic > Thermal... | reverse complement strand
AAGAGCGGAGAGTAGTCATAAAGAAAGCCAAGGGAAAAGCTTCCTAAGAACCAAAATCCGCCAAAAAGGGCGTTAAAGATACCGTAGGCGGTGGCTCTCTTTTCCTTCAGAACAAGCTCGGCAATTGTCGCTCGCATGATTGATTCTTGGGCCGAAAGCCCTATGCCCCAGAGGATCACACCAAGGATAACCAAGTGCTTATCTCCAAGGACAGAAAGAGGGATAGCCCAGAGAGAAAGAAATATGGCTAAAAGCAGGACTTTGAGCTTTATTCTGTCATAGAGATAACCTAAGATAAGGGCAGAGATAGCATCAACCCCCATGGCTAAGGCGTAGAGCAAAGGAATCAAGTTCTTATCAAAAATCCTAACCTTTTCCCAGTGAAAGCTTATGAGGGCAAAGTCTAAGAATCCAAAGGCAAGAAAACCCATACCAAAGGCATAGAGCCAAAAATCCCGGGGTAGCCTTTGTTCTAAAACTTGTGCTGGCTTTGTATCTGCTTCAAACTTTGCTGGAACTGCAAAGAGAAGTCGAGCGATAAAAAGAAAGGTTAAGGCTAAAAGGGCTGGTGCTAAAAGAACGAAAAAAGCCTCTTTGTAGCCAAAGCCACGGTAAAAGACTAAAAAGACAATAAGAGGTCCCACCAAAGCTCCAACTTGGTCTAAAGCCTCATGCAATCCAAAGCCAATGCCCCGTCCTATCTTTGTTGTGGCGTAAGAAAGAAAGGTATCCCTTGCCGGAACCCTTAAAGCCTTGCCAAATCTTTCTAAAATGATAAGCATCAGAGCTATCTGCCAAGTTGAGGCTAAAGCTAAGGCTGGAACGGCTAAAAGGTTTATGCCGTAGCCAAGGATGGTAAAAAACCAGTATCTTTTGGTGCGGTCTGCAAGGTAGCCCGAGATAAGCCTTAAGGCATACCCAACAAATTCGCCAAACCCTACGGCGAAGCCAACTGCTGAAGCACTTGCTCCAAGGTATAGAAGGTATGGACCAGTAATACTACGGGCTGCCTCATAGGTCATGTCGGCAAAGAGACTGACCAACCCAAGGAGGAGGACAAAGTAAAGGGCTTTTTTAACTTCGGGGTCTTTGTAAGATTTAAAGGACATTTGGAGATTCATTGTTTTATAATAAGGACGGAGCAGTGAGCTCTTTCTACCACCTTATCTGCGGTGTTTCCTAAAACCCTTCTTCTTAAGAAAGAATATTTGCTGGGACCTAAGATGATAAGGTCTACCTCCATTTCCTCTGCAGTATGAAGAATTACTTCAGCCGGTTTGCCAAAGCGGATGAGGGTTTGAACTTTAAGGTGTAGCCCCCTTTCCGAGGCTAAACGCGAACCTTCATGGCCATCATAACTGATGAGGATTTTTTTAAACATGCTTTACCCCCTATTTTGGGTCTTTTTCTCAAACCTCTCAAGGTCTTCCTTTTTTGGATAGAAAAAGCTTTGGGCAATAAGCGTTGGGATGATGGCTGTAAGGATAATTGTAACAACCAGGAGAGAATAATGTGTCTTATCAATTATGCCGTTTCTTAAGCCATAAAGTGCTGATATGGTTCCAAAGGTTAGACCGGTGCTCATAAGCAGGGTGTTATACATGTTTATTCTTGGAGTAAACTTAAAGAGCATTCCTGCAGGATACAATCCCAAAAATTTGCTTACCGTTTTGGCTAAGAATAGAACGACCAAGACTCCCAGGCTTCCTAAAACTGCCTTTAGGTCCACGAGGCTTCCCGCCTTTAAGAAGTAGAAGGGGGTAAGAAGGGCGATGGTTGAAGCTCTTAAGCGCTTAACAAGTTCTCTGTTCTTTAAGAAAAGGTTTGCCAAAACCGCCCCTACGAGATAGGCTGGAAGAACAGCTTCGCTTCCCCCTTTTACCGCAAGAAAAGCAAGGGCACAGAGAATAACAAAGATAAACTTGACTTCTGACTCGCTTGGATGGTTGTTAACCAGGGCAAAGTATCTTTTTGTAATCGGCGGGAGGATAAAAAGGATCGCTGCGGTGACGATGGCAAAAAGCCAAAAGTAAAAACCAATTTCGGCAAAAAGTAATCCAAGGGCGATAACTGTTCCAAGATCATTAACAAAGCAGGCAGCTAAAATAAGCTTCCCAAGCGGTCTTTCATTAAGCCCGCTCTCTATCATCACCGCATACACAACCGCAACTGAAGTAGTAGATAGGGCAATCCCCGCAAGCTGAGCCTGCCTTAAGCCCCAACCAAGAAGGAACTGGGTAACAAGCCAAGCCCCTAAAAAAGGAACCAAAAACCTATAAAGCCTAACACTAAAGACTCCTTCCAGTAGGCTTTGATAACTTCAGACTCAAGCTCTGCCCCTGCGAGGAAGGTAAGGATCACAGCGCCAAAGCTTGCTAAGAAGTTTACCCAAGGTGTGACCTCTGGATGGATAGTGTTTCCGGCAACGATGCCAACGATGAGCTCAATAAGAGCTGCTGAGATGGCTAACCTAAAGGAAATGAAGCTTGAGATCCTGCTATAGATATATATCTACACCCCCCTTAACGCGTACGCACTATCACCCTTTTTAAAATTTGCCAATTTTAAAACCTGTCCTACTGCCTTATTCAATTCTCAAAGAGCAAACCACTTAAAAGTCACTTAAGGGGCTATTATACATGCATGTTTTATAAAAAAGTCAAGGGGATTCCAGCTGTTTCAAAAAGAGCCCTACCATGTGTTCCAGAACATAAGGCTTTCTGGAGTAGTTAGATTAAAGCTTTACACCGGATTCTTTAAAAAATTAAAAATTAAAGGGGGCTTAAAGCCCCCTTGATTTAGCTATGTTTTAGAGATCGCTTCTTCAGCCTTTTCGGTTAATAGGTAGTGAGCTCCTTCCTGCTTTAAGAATCCGGCACTTGTAAGCTCCCTTAAAGAACTTCTCACTTGAAAAAGCGGTCTCTGAGTGAGTTCAGCTATTTCAATATCTGTAAGCTTTCCTTTTTCCTTTAAAAGCTTAAGAAGCATCAAGGCTCTGTCGCTTAGCCTTCCGTCAGGACTCACGCAACCGTTCGACATGATATATCTCCTATGAAAGTTTTTTCTTGCATAAATACCAATCGGTGCACTCATAGCCCTCTTGCAACCTCTTTACCGCATCCTCATAGGTCGTTGGCGGTGGTACAATAACTTTCGTATTCTCTTCGGTAAATTCCCAAGTTTGAGGCGCTGGTACCCAATTGGCGGGTGTTGCAACTTGATACTTATCAACGGTTTGTAAAGCATCCACAAGCCTCAAAATTTCCCTTATGTTCCTTCCACTCGAGAGCGGATAGTAAATGATAGCCCTGATCTTAGCGTTAGGATCTATTACAAACACAGCCCTCACCGTTACGGTCGAACTTTCTCCTGGATGAAGCATCCCAAAAAGCTGAGCTACTTTGCCATCCACATCAGCGATGATGGGAAATGGAATCTCCACACCAGTTTTTTCTTTGATGTTCATCACCCAAGCGATGTGAGAATAAATATTATCAATGCTTAAACCGATAAGTTGAACGTTTCTTTTTTGAAACTCGCCATTAAGTTTGGCAAAGCCTATAAACTCTGTAGTACAAACCGGAGTAAAGTCAGCAGGATGGGAAAAAAGAACTACCCATTGCCCCTTAAAATCATCGGGAAACTTAATCGGCCCCATCGTAGTTTGGGCTTCGAAGGATGGCGCAAGATCCCCAATCCTCGGCATTGAAACGACTTTCGTCTCTTCCATAGCACACCTCCTTTTGAAAAATTATTTTTTAATAATTTAAGCAAAGTTATAAGAATTTTCAAGAAAAACTTATGAAAGGAGGGGGTGCCGAGAAGGGGGTTGGTTGTTTAATCAAAAAGTTATGATTGAAAATCCCTTTTCGATGAAAGGGGCCATTCCTGCGTGATTCGACATATCTTCTAATATAGGAAGCCCTTTTTTCCTTTGCGAATTCGTACGTTTCAAATTTTATCGAACAAGCTTTACAAACACCACCTATCAGATCTTTTTCGAGGCAGGATTGAAAGAGCATATATAGTGAACTGCCCTTTTGGTAGAGCTCTGGAAGCAAAGCGACCGATTCCCCTTCAAGAACTACTTTTACTTCATGACCATATCGATTAAGTTGAAGGGCGTTTAATAACACATGAATGAAACACATTGGCTCCTTACGAAAGGCAAAGAGAGCAAACTTCATCTTTAAACTCCTTAAAAATTTTAATGAGTTTCAATCCCATAATGGTTCGATTGCGACTCATTCGCTCTTTTGTTAACAGTTTTAGCGAGTTCATGTTTCAATCCCATAATGGTTCGATTGCGACCTCGCAGTACCACCGCTTGCGACCCCGACTTTGAGGGTCCTTTCAATCCCATAATGGTTCGATTGCGACACAAAGTACGAAATCTACCAGAACATTGGTGCACTTTTCTTTCAATCCCATAATGGTTCGATTGCGACCACATACTTTCATCGAAGAACCTTGTTCATCTAATTTCAATCCCATAATGGTTCGATTGCGACGCTTATAAACGAGCTGGTAAAGAATATGAGACTGAAATTTCAATCCCATAATGGTTCGATTGCGACAGAGACGCGCTTAAACAGAAACAGCTGTACGAACACTTTCAATCCCATAATGGTTCGATTGCGACTCGTGAGGACTCCTGAGTGGCAGGAAGCGAAGAAGACTTTCAATCCCATAATGGTTCGATTGCGACCAACGTAGAGGAGCTCGTATAGGAGCCGCCGTTCAGTTCTTTCAATCCCATAATGGTTCGATTGCGACCAGCTTGACCGGCTATTTCCGCTCCAAAACGTTTCTCTTTCAATCCCATAATGGTTCGATTGCGACTATACCTCCATAAGGAATATTTCAGTTCATTCAGTTCTTTCAATCCCATAATGGTTCGATTGCGACTTTTGATTCGATCTTTCTTTTTCAAGTTTGAAAAACTTTCAATCCCATAATGGTTCGATTGCGACCACGCAAGGCCAAGGGACCAGTCGACCCATAATCATCTTTCAATCCCATAATGGTTCGATTGCGACCGCGCTCTTCAACATCAGGATCATATGTAAAGTCTTTCTTTCAATCCCATAATGGTTCGATTGCGACTCATAGACTTCGTAGATTAGCTCGCGAGCCCTCATAGCTTTCAATCCCATAATGGTTCGATTGCGACTCTTCGTCTCCAATCAACTTCTCTCCCGACCATACCCTTTCAATCCCATAATGGTTCGATTGCGACTTTGCTTGATCGTATCCATACCTTCTGTAAGCGTGCTTTCAATCCCATAATGGTTCGATTGCGACCCAAGGATAAATCAAATAAGCCTTAGCCCGTCCCTTCTTTCAATCCCATAATGGTTCGATTGCGACAGTTCAAGAAAACATTCAGCAATTTGCCCCTAAGGTCTTTCAATCCCATAATGGTTCGATTGCGACACGAAAAATTTGAGCTGATGATTAAAATATTAACCAACTTTCAATCCCATAATGGTTCGATTGCGACCCAAAACCAACGAGATCTCTATAAGACTTTTGCTGCTTTCAATCCCATAATGGTTCGATTGCGACTCGAATCCTATGTTTGCTCTTGAGAATGAACATAGACACTTTCAATCCCATAATGGTTCGATTGCGACTTCATCCTTCTCCCTCCTCCCCCCCTCCCCTTTTTGCTTTCAATCCCATAATGGTTCGATTGCGACGGAAATACAGATTGGGTAAAAGTTAGCGAGAGTTTTCTTTCAATCCCATAATGGTTCGATTGCGACGATAGTTTAGCTGCAACGCCGACCGAGAAGGAGCTTCCTTTCAATCCCATAATGGTTCGATTGCGACCTGCTGCCAGATCTACAAGAATATCCTTTGTCTCCTTTCAATCCCATAATGGTTCGATTGCGACTCTAAAAGCCACACAAATCTTTTAGCTCTTCAAAAGACTTTCAATCCCATAATGGTTCGATTGCGACTCCATCCTTCTCCCTCCTCCCGCCCTCCCCTTTTTTGCTTTCAATCCCATAATGGTTCGATTGCGACTGTGTTACAAGTTTTTATCATTTTTGTGATGTTGAGACACTTTCAATCCCATAATGGTTCGATTGCGACCCCCTACAAAGACAATATCAGCATTTAAACTTCCTTCCTTTCAATCCCATAATGGTTCGATTGCGACTGAGTCAAAAATGAAAAGTTTTAAAAATTTAGACCGACTTTCAATCCCATAATGGTTCGATTGCGACCATGAGTGTGATCACCAACACTACTAATTGCGTGACTACTTTCAATCCCATAATGGTTCGATTGCGACCAGAGTCGCCAAAAGCTTTACGAAGAAGTCGTCCCACTTTCAATCCCATAATGGTTCGATTGCGACATGAAGCACCACCGGGTCCGCCATTATGGGTTGAATCTTTCAATCCCATAATGGTTCGATTGCGACCCGGGAGGAATGGGGGTGGTTGCTCCCTGAACCAGACCTTTCAATCCCATAATGGTTCGATTGCGACTAACAAAAAGAACAATCAAAATTAATGGGGCAGAGTACCTTTCAATCCCATAATGGTTCGATTGCGACAACAAAAGTCGAATTATGATTAGCATAGAAAATAAAGACTTTCAATCCCATAATGGTTCGATTGCGACGGATGAAGGAAAAACAAAAATCAAAAAATAAAAACACTTTCAATCCCATAATGGTTCGATTGCGACTTCCCTTCCCAAAATTTCTTTTACAGAAAGAATCGTCTTTCAATCCCATAATGGTTCGATTGCGACAATAACTTGGGCAGGAATGGGAACAGCGATGCAAATCTTTCAATCCCATAATGGTTCGATTGCGACCAACTTAACGTTTCCCCCTCTTTTTTTTAACCTTTTTCTTTCAATCCCATAATGGTTCGATTGCGACCTGAAAAGTAAAAAGACAAAAATAAAAAAACAAGGAGCTTTCAATCCCATAATGGTTCGATTGCGACATTTTACTTGGAAACCTGAGCAGTAATAAAATCCTAAGCTTTCAATCCCATAATGGTTCGATTGCGACACTAAAGCCGCCGATTCCCGTTCGCATCGAGTTTACTTTCAATCCCATAATGGTTCGATTGCGACTTGAGACGATAAATTACAATCTTCAAGTCTTGATAGCTTTCAATCCCATAATGGTTCGATTGCGACTGGGAAGAAACTAAAAGGAAATTCACCGAAAACGCACTTTCAATCCCATAATGGTTCGATTGCGACTATACAGATCTGTTTGTGCTGCTTCGCGAAAATTTTGCTTTCAATCCCATAATGGTTCGATTGCGACAAGTGAAAGAAGTCGAAAGTTAGAATGAGTCGAAAACTTTCAATCCCATAATGGTTCGATTGCGACGCGATGAGGAAATTTGAAATGGCTGCTACTCTTGCCTTTCAATCCCATAATGGTTCGATTGCGACAAATGTCACAATCTTCCCCATCTCTACCCTCCTATCTTTCAATCCCATAATGGTTCGATTGCGACAAAAGAGTATGACTTTTTGGGAGAGTTATGGGAAAGTTCTTTCAATCCCATAATGGTTCGATTGCGACGCATTGACGATTAACTGCGCAAGATACTTAGCAAATACTTTCAATCCCATAATGGTTCGATTGCGACGAGTCAAAAATGAAAAGTTTTAAAAATTTAGACCGACTTTCAATCCCATAATGGTTCGATTGCGACAAACTTAACGTTTCCCCTCCCCTCTTTTTACCTTTTTCTTTCAATCCCATAATGGTTCGATTGCGACGCTTTCCTCCTTAATTGATTTTGGTTAGAGTATACCCCTTTCAATCCCATAATGGTTCGATTGCGACCATACTTCTTGCTTATTCCCCCCCCCACTCTGAATTTCTTTCAATCCCATAATGGTTCGATTGCGACTCTAAAAGAAGCTTTCTTATTATTTCATGCTGTTTTGCTTTCAATCCCATAATGGTTCGATTGCGACGATTCCCCAGAAAGCCGTAGTTTATTTAGGTTCCAGCGTCTTCTTTCAATCCCATAATGGTTCGATTGCGACCAAAATTTAACGTCTTTCCCGCCTTTTTTAGCCGTTTCTTTCAATCCCATAATGGTTCGATTGCGACCAGGATGGGGTCCCTTCTCTAGGGATTTTAACAGATATAGTTACTTTCAATCCCATAATGGTTCGATTGCGACGCTCGACGACTTCTTGTACCTCTTCCTCGATCCTTACTTTCAATCCCATAATGGTTCGATTGCGACGCCGCCAAGTGGATGGCTTTTGTGCGATGGTTCTGCTTTCAATCCCATAATGGTTCGATTGCGACGTTACAGTGTTACAAGCATTTATAATGCTTGTAAATCTTTCAATCCCATAATGGTTCGATTGCGACATATAGCCATGGGATCACGCAATTCATCAAAGATAACTTTCAATCCCATAATGGTTCGATTGCGACTCTATGGATGAACAAGGTTCTTCGATAGATGAAATTAGCCTTTCAATCCCATAATGGTTCGATTGCGACTCAAGTCATATCGCCCGAAATACGAAAGTTGATACCTTTCAATCCCATAATGGTTCGATTGCGACTTGCCGCAAGTGAGATACTGCATGAGCTTAATGAGCCTTTCAATCCCATAATGGTTCGATTGCGACAATGTGAATACGTCAACGGCTGGTTCTCATTCTCACGGCTTTCAATCCCATAATGGTTCGATTGCGACTGTCCTTCCTGCTCCCAAAACTCTAAAAGCTAAACTCTTTCAATCCCATAATGGTTCGATTGCGACCGACAAGAAGTGTTTTTTTTGTGGGGAATTATTCCGGAAACTTTCAATCCCATAATGGTTCGATTGCGACTTTTCGAAAAACTCTCCCCTGTCCTTGAAGTTCTCGCTTTCAATCCCATAATGGTTCGATTGCGACGATCACGAATACATATATGACAATTTTAAAACATATACTTTCAATCCCATAATGGTTCGATTGCGACATTTATAAAAGATCGAGGGAAAATCAAGAAAGAAATCTTTCAATCCCATAATGGTTCGATTGCGACCACCAAGAATGAGTCTAAAAAAGCCTGATAGACCGCACTTTCAATCCCATAATGGTTCGATTGCGACGCGTTTTAAAATCAGTGTTTTTAAATCGGGATGCCCCTTTCAATCCCATAATGGTTCGATTGCGACAATCTGTATTTCCCGCCCTCAGTCCCCTTTTTTTGCTTTCAATCCCATAATGGTTCGATTGCGACAATGGTTGTGATAAGGTATTTGAGTGGTGAGATAACAAGCTTTCAATCCCATAATGGTTCGATTGCGACCATTGCCTCTACCTTTCTTCTCTATCGTATATGCGATCTTTCAATCCCATAATGGTTCGATTGCGACGCGACTTTCGATTGAGTTTTAAAGTTTTAAGTTTAAAAAATCTTTCAATCCCATAATGGTTCGATTGCGACCGTGCATAATAACAGTCCACTCAGCTTCCGAGGTATCCTTTCAATCCCATAATGGTTCGATTGCGACTTCCATACTGAGTTGCTGCTGCTATCCGAGCTCCTCTTTCAATCCCATAATGGTTCGATTGCGACATATTTCATGTTACACCTCCTTTTTATGTTCTTCTTCTTTCAATCCCATAATGGTTCGATTGCGACGAAGTGTGCAGAAGCTTTTCTAAGTGTGCAGAAGCACCTTTCAATCCCATAATGGTTCGATTGCGACGCAAGCAAGGCTGCCCTCGAAAGGTGGAAGAGAGCAGTTGCTTTCAATCCCATAATGGTTCGATTGCGACCCTTAACATAGATTCACAGTTTTTACCTTTCAGACTTTCAATCCCATAATGGTTCGATTGCGACCAATAAATTTTGCTTATGCCTCTATAAAGAATCCTGACTTTCAATCCCATAATGGTTCGATTGCGACCAGCCCAGGCAGTACCCATAATGTAAAGAGAATAGCTTTCAATCCCATAATGGTTCGATTGCGACAAATTTAACGTCTTTCCCGCCTTTTTTAGCCGTTTTCTTTCAATCCCATAATGGTTCGATTGCGACCTTTCCTACTGAAGAAATGGTTTTTCGCCATAACCTACTTTCAATCCCATAATGGTTCGATTGCGACTAGGATCTGCATCTACTCCACCTGCAAGCCCTACCTTTCAATCCCATAATGGTTCGATTGCGACCAATAATCCTCTCTTCAGAGAAATCCTCAAATAGAAGCTTTCAATCCCATAATGGTTCGATTGCGACGGAACTGCTTTCCCACTTAGCAAGTAATTCATTACCCTTTCAATCCCATAATGGTTCGATTGCGACACCAGCAACTGGTTTAGCTATATCTTCAGACAGAACCTTTCAATCCCATAATGGTTCGATTGCGACCCTTTTACATTCACCGTACACAATATTGCATCCCCCTTTCAATCCCATAATGGTTCGATTGCGACATTGATCAGAAAAAAGTTATTGTAGTGTATAAAGCCTTTCAATCCCATAATGGTTCGATTGCGACTCAGCAGGTACATAAAGAAAGTAGCTTCGATACAACTTTCAATCCCATAATGGTTCGATTGCGACGTAGTGAGTTTGAATCCTGATGCGAGAGATGGATACTTTCAATCCCATAATGGTTCGATTGCGACGCTGATGTTGCCTTATGCGCTTTCAATAAATAATGACTTTCAATCCCATAATGGTTCGATTGCGACTCACTAAAAGTGCCTCAACTCCCTTCTTCCTGACAACCTTTCAATCCCATAATGGTTCGATTGCGACGTCTCTACAATCACAGCCCCAATAAGCCTTTACTACTTTCAATCCCATAATGGTTCGATTGCGACCTTGGAGGAATAAATAGTTGAACATCATTATCAAAACTTTCAATCCCATAATGGTTCGATTGCGACGACTTCAGATTATTCACTTCTTGAATCACTACCTTCCTTTCAATCCCATAATGGTTCGATTGCGACCCTGAAAGTGCTGCATACTGTACGCCTTGTCATAGTCCTTTCAATCCCATAATGGTTCGATTGCGACACTCCATTTTGGTAGATTGTCCTGCCGAAGAAGTAGCCTTTCAATCCCATAATGGTTCGATTGCGACAGTGTTAGCTTTGTCTGCACAAGGTCTTAAGCAGCTTTCAATCCCATAATGGTTCGATTGCGACTAATTCATACCAAAATCAGTCACTCTGACCGAAACTGCCTTTCAATCCCATAATGGTTCGATTGCGACTTTTTGCTTCGATGTAAAGCTTATCAGCATATATCTTCTTTCAATCCCATAATGGTTCGATTGCGACCAATCACATCCCCCTTCATCGCCTTCGATACACCTGACACCTTTCAATCCCATAATGGTTCGATTGCGACCAATATCAATACCAAACCTACGTGCAACTCTTGCCCCCTTTCAATCCCATAATGGTTCGATTGCGACGAGCCTTTATGTGAGGCTACTGCTTATAAGATCGGTCTCGCTTTCAATCCCATAATGGTTCGATTGCGACTTCAGCCTCATTGTAAGCACTCGAGAATTGTCAGCAACTTTCAATCCCATAATGGTTCGATTGCGACATGGTCCAACGTCCTCTGCTGATAAATCCACCTTTCCTCTTTCAATCCCATAATGGTTCGATTGCGACATCTCTTTAAACTGTCTCACTGAAGTTACAAACCTCTTTCAATCCCATAATGGTTCGATTGCGACTCATCAAAACTCTCGTACCACCAATCCAAGTTCCTCTTTCAATCCCATAATGGTTCGATTGCGACGCCGACTAAGTTGTGGACTATGACTGAGGCGTACATCTTTCAATCCCATAATGGTTCGATTGCGACTTCCCCAAATCTACTGACAAATGCCTTTTCAACAATTCTTTCAATCCCATAATGGTTCGATTGCGACAATGCATCATCTACCAATAGACTCACAATCATCTGACTTTCAATCCCATAATGGTTCGATTGCGACCATACTCTTCAGGAACTTCTCGTCCCACAAAGCCCACTTTCAATCCCATAATGGTTCGATTGCGACACAGCACTAAACACCCACTCTGCCAACTTCTCCTCCCTTTCAATCCCATAATGGTTCGATTGCGACCATCAAGGGTGTATGATGTAAATGCTATCCAAAGTCCTTTCAATCCCATAATGGTTCGATTGCGACGGTAGAAGAGGCTGGGGAAGCAATCGGGATTGTCCCCTTTCAATCCCATAATGGTTCGATTGCGACTGGGTGAATAGGTTTGGAATATTCCAGGAGAGAATGCAACTTTCAATCCCATAATGGTTCGATTGCGACGTTATAACTTGCTCATCTGTCCTCGTTAAAGTCTTCTTTCAATCCCATAATGGTTCGATTGCGACGCAGCTATTAGATGAAAAAGTTTCAACGGCGGTTTGTGCTTTCAATCCCATAATGGTTCGATTGCGACTGATTTAAAGAGAATGCTTCAGAATAGATTGCTGTTCTTTCAATCCCATAATGGTTCGATTGCGACGTTTTTTGATACAAAGTATGGAAAAGTGCTTGTGACACTTTCAATCCCATAATGGTTCGATTGCGACCAGTTATGGATAATTTTCAAGCACCTTTCAGAGCGGCTTTCAATCCCATAATGGTTCGATTGCGACCAGAGAGGTGGTTCGTTTAGGACTTGCTCACGTATTCTTTCAATCCCATAATGGTTCGATTGCGACATACGACATAACTGTCCCTCGTATTGCTTTTACTGCCTTTCAATCCCATAATGGTTCGATTGCGACATTACCCAAGTTGGGCGGGCGCCAAATCGGCCACACCTTTCAATCCCATAATGGTTCGATTGCGACTTCCCGGCCCGGCGGGGGAACAAAAAACAAGTAAGGCTTTCAATCCCATAATGGTTCGATTGCGACCCTGAGCCAGTACGTTACTGTCAACTACCCTAATCACCTTTCAATCCCATAATGGTTCGATTGCGACACGGCCTACGGGGAAAATCAACTTATCCTTTAGCTTCTTTCTTTCAATCCCATAATGGTTCGATTGCGACGCCCCAACGACCGCCCCAGGATTCCCACAGCTCGCCGCTTTCAATCCCATAATGGTTCGATTGCGACTAATCGAGTACGAGGCCGAAACCGCCCCGGGCGTACTTTCAATCCCATAATGGTTCGATTGCGACTGCATGAGCTTAATGAGAGAGGGTGGAAAATCACAACGCTTTCAATCCCATAATGGTTCGATTGCGACCTTATCGGAGGTTGTCGGACTACTATATGATATATAACTTTCAATCCCATAATGGTTCGATTGCGACCTTCCTTCCATTTCATACCATACTGCCAAACTTTCACTTTCAATCCCATAATGGTTCGATTGCGACCTCAGACCTGAAAAGATTTTCATCAAGTGTACTTTTCTTTCAATCCCATAATGGTTCGATTGCGACCCACCAAGACTCCAAATTAGTTCATTGACTTCCTCCCCTTTCAATCCCATAATGGTTCGATTGCGACAGCGGAGGAACGGGCCTGGATCCGCTTCCGGGAGGAGCTTTCAATCCCATAATGGTTCGATTGCGACGCGACCACCAGCCTCGAACACGAGAGGCTCTATAAACATGTCTTTCAATCCCATAATGGTTCGATTGCGACTGACTACAACTAAAATTGCAGACTTAAACGTGACAACTTTCAATCCCATAATGGTTCGATTGCGACTCTGCACACAAAAAGTGTGCAGAAGCACTTGAAGTGCTTTCAATCCCATAATGGTTCGATTGCGACAGAAAAACCCGACAACAACCGATCTTCCCTTTTAAACCTTTCAATCCCATAATGGTTCGATTGCGACATATTACAATTTCAGATGGGTATGGAGAGATTGTTGCCTTTCAATCCCATAATGGTTCGATTGCGACTTGTAGTGCAGCCGCATGTAGACTTGAGTTTGAAAAACTTTCAATCCCATAATGGTTCGATTGCGACTTCTTCCTCAGTCCAACCAGACTCTTCTTCGCCTTCCTTTCAATCCCATAATGGTTCGATTGCGACCGTATACAGTGGATGCGACAGGAGCATCGAACAATCCTTTCAATCCCATAATGGTTCGATTGCGACTTTACTCAAACCTTCACTCTCCACAACTACTACCCACCTTTCAATCCCATAATGGTTCGATTGCGACACACTTGCCTTATAGTACCTTTCCTCAATCAATGCACTTTCAATCCCATAATGGTTCGATTGCGACATCCTGGGGAGGCCGTTGGGGCGGAAGGTTCAAGACCTCTTTCAATCCCATAATGGTTCGATTGCGACTGTTGAAGTTTTCGACACCGGGGTCGCCGCCGCGCCGCACTTTCAATCCCATAATGGTTCGATTGCGACTGTAATGCACGTACGTCGCATCAGCGTCTTCGCCGACTTTCAATCCCATAATGGTTCGATTGCGACGAAAAGCTGAAGCTTCAAATTCAGCTGTTAATTGACCCTTTCAATCCCATAATGGTTCGATTGCGACAAGGTCAAGAGATTTTGGAATTGATGAAGGAGGATCCTTTCAATCCCATAATGGTTCGATTGCGACTTGGTAGTCTTCAGATTCAATAAATTCTTTTACCGTCTTTCAATCCCATAATGGTTCGATTGCGACTTATTGACTGAAGGATTAAAGGTTCAAGTTGATACCCTTTCAATCCCATAATGGTTCGATTGCGACTGACAAAGATGCTTTTGGTACGGATCGAGTTATTTTCCTTTCAATCCCATAATGGTTCGATTGCGACGGAGGTAGAATCATGCTTTACGTATTAAATGCCCTCACTTTCAATCCCATAATGGTTCGATTGCGACT
>Ga0078972_1006805_pt1 | contig 14843 bp, 15 predicted proteins | sample YelNatPaOPGAMG01_FD_67568 | JGI IMG/M metagenome (GOLD analysis project Ga0078972, IMG submission 67568) | Hot spring thermophilic microbial communities from Obsidian Pool, Yellowstone National Park, USA - OP-RAMG-01 (SPADES assembly) (version 2) | ecosystem: Environmental > Aquatic > Thermal... | reverse complement strand
CGACGCTCCCCCGGCGGAACCCCCGCCCCCGGCGGTGGAACTGGCCTCCGACCACCAGCCGGCGCCCCCCGAAGACCTGGCGCCCGCGCCTCCCGAGGACCTGCCGCCCCCCGAAGACCTGCCGCCCGCGCCCCCCGAAGACCTGCCGCCCCCCGGCGACGACAACGACGCACCGGTGGCACCGCAGCAGGCCTTCGACGTCGGCTACACCAAGCAGCTGTGGGAAGCCATCCGCGGACTGGACATCCACGGAAACGACGCGCTGGACGCCCTGGCGCGGCCGTCCGCCGTCATCTGAGGTCCACGCGAGTCGTCCGGCGTCCGCGCCGTCAGGCCGAGCCCACCCATTCTTCGGTGCCGTCGTCGAAGAACTGGTGCTTCCACACCGGTAGCCGCTCCTTGATGGTGTCGACCAGCAGGGCGCATGCGGCGAATGCCGCTTGCCGGTGGTCGGCGGCCACCGCGGCAACCAGTGCCGCGTCTCCGATGTGCAGCGCGCCGATGCGGTGACTGGCCGCGATGGCGCGCAGCCCGCGGGACTGCTCCGCGATCTCGGTGACGACATCGGTCATGACCTGTGCGGCCGACGGGTGGGACGAGTATTCCAGCCGCACCACGCGACGCCCGCCGTCGTGGTCGCGGATCATGCCGACGAAGCCGACGACGGCACCGGCCGACCGGTGGCGGACCAGGTCTTCGAGCTCGGACAGAAAGATCGGCCGGTCGGTGATGTCGGCCCCCACGACCAGCGTCATCGCCGGTGGTCTTCGCCGGCGATCTGGTCCAGCGCGTGGTCGAGCACGTCGGCGAGCACCGCGAGCCCGTCCCGGACCCCGCCGGGCGAACCCGGCAGATTGACGACGAGGGTCCGCCCGACGACCCCGCACACACCCCGCGACAGCACCGACGTCGGCACGCCGGGAAGCCCGGAGCGGCGGATGGCATCGGCCAGGCCGGGAATCAGGTAGTCCAGCACTGCCACGGTCTGGTCCGGGGTGCTGTCGGTCGGTGAGATGCCGGTGCCGCCCGAGGTGAGGATGACGTCGACGTCGGCGGCGACCGCTTTGCGCAGCGCCTCACCGACCGGTGACCCGTCGGGAACCACCTGCGGCGTGACGGGAGCGAATCCGCGCCGCTCGAGCCATTCGGCGATGAGGGGCCCGCAGCGGTCGGCGTACTCTCCCGTCGACGCGCGGGTGGAGGCGATGATGACTCGTGCGGACCGGTCGCTCATCCCCGCGTCCAGTTCCCGCTTTTGCCGCCCTCTTTGCGCAGCACCCGGATGCCGTCGATGCGCGCGGCCGGGTCAACCGCCTTGATCATGTCGTAGAGCGTAAGCCCGGCCACGCTGACGGCGGTGAGCGCTTCCATCTCCACGCCGGTGCGGTCGGTGCTGCGCACCGTCGCGGTGATCTCGATGTCGGACTCGCCGACGGCGAATTCGACGTCGACTCCGGTGAGCGCGAGCTGATGGCACAACGGGATCAGGTCACTGGTGCGCTTCGCCGCGAGAATGCCCGCGATCCGTGCCGTCGCCAACGCATCGCCCTTGGGCAGCCCGCCGGTCGAGATCAGCCCCACCACGTGGGCCGAGGTGCGCAGGGTTCCCGCCGCCACGGCGGTTCGTCTGGTGGCGGCCTTGGCGGTCACGTCGACCATGTGCGCCGCCCCCTGCTCATCCAGGTGCGACAGCGGGGTCGCGGCCTCGGCCATCGCGGCGACCTAGCGGTTGATTTCGGTAACCGGGTGCACGTAGGGCAGGTCGTCGGAGGGCAACGGGAAGGTCAGCTCACCGAAGGGCGACAAGGCGCCCGTTCGGTCGCTCACGAGTTCGCTCACCGCGTGGTCGTCCGGTCCCGTCGCAGGCCAGCCGTTGTCGACGTACTTGGTTTTGCGGGCCTTGCCCTCAGCAATGTCAGCCACGGGGACCATTCTGACATTTCTCGCAAGCCTGCGCGGCGCGAGGTCAGCGGTCCGGGTGCCGTCGTGTCCCGCGGGCGTGCGGTAACCTGCCCGCGTTCTCGCTGCGGACGCGGTCCCGGGGGGCTGCTTTACGCTGGTCGGCAATGACCGACAACACCCCGGACATCCCGCTGGGGTCCTGGCTGGCCGACTTGCCCGACGAGCGGCTGATCCGGCTGCTGCACCTGCGGCCCGACCTGGCCCAGCCCCCACCCGGTAGCATCGCCGCCCTGGCCGCGCGCGCACAGGCCCGCCAGTCGGTCAAGGCCGCCACCGACGACCTCGACTTCCTGCGGCTGGCGGTGCTTGACGCCCTGCTGGTGTTGCAGGCCGACGCGACGCCGGTGCCGGCCAAGAAGCTGCTGGCGCTGATCGGCGACCGCGCGCCGGAGGCCGACGTCAGCGCCGCGCTGGACGCCCTCCGGGAGCGCGCCCTGGCCTGGGGCGAGGCCGCGGTACGAGTGGCCGCCGACGCGGTAACCGCACTGCCGTGGCACCCGGGCCAGGTCATCCTCGAGGACGCCTCGCGCTCGGGCGAGCAGATCGCGGACCTCGTCGAGGACCTCGACCCGGCACAGCGCGAGGTGCTGGACAAACTGCTCGAGGGTTCCCCGATCGGCCGCACGCGCGACGCCGCCCCGGGCGCTCCGGCGGGCCGGCCGGTACCGCAGCTGCTGGCGCTGGGCCTGCTGCGACGCATCGACGCCGAGACGGTCATCCTGCCCCGGCACGTCGGGCAGGTGCTGCGCGGCGAGCGGCCCGGCCCGATGCAGCTCACGGCGCCCGACCCGGTGGTGTCGACCACCACGCCCGGCGACGTCGATGCCGCCGCCGCCGGCGCCGTCATCGACCTGCTGCGGGAAGTCGACGTGGTGATCGAGACACTGGGCGCCGCGCCGGTTTCCGAGCTGCGCAGCGGCGGGCTGGGAGTCCGCGAGCTCAAGCGGCTGGCCAAGGCGACCGGCATCGAGGGGCCGCGGCTCGGGTTGATCCTCGAGATCACGGCCGCGGCCGGGTTGATCGCCAGCGGCATACCCGATCCGGAGCCGGCCGGCGGCCCCGATGGACCGTACTGGGCGCCGACGCTGGCCACCGACCGATTCGCCGCGCTGTCGCCCGCCGAGCGTTGGCACCAGTTGGCCGAAGCCTGGCTCGGCCTGCCGGGCCGTCCGGCGTTGATCGGCACCCGCGGTCCGGATGCCAAACCATATGGGGCCCTGTCGACTTCGCTGTACTCGACCGCGGCGCCGTTGGATCGGCAACTGCTGCTGGGCATGCTCTCGGAGCTGCCCGCCGGCGCGGGCGTCGACCCGGCCGAGGCATCGGCGGCGCTGGTGTGGCGGCGCCCGCGGTGGGCCCGGCGGCTGCAGCCGGGACCCGTCGGCGATCTGCTGAGCGAGAGCCACGCGCTGGGCCTGGTGGGCCGCGGGGCGATCAGCACGCCCGGCCGCGCGCTGCTGGACGGGGACGCCGGACCCCGCGTCGCGGTCGAGGCGATGGCGCGCGCCCTGCCCGAACCGATCGACCACTTCCTGGTGCAGGCCGATCTGACCGTCGTGGTGCCCGGGCCCCTGCAGCGCGACCTCGCCGACCAGCTTGCCACCGTGGCCACCGTCGAATCGGCCGGCGCCGCGATGGTGTACCGGATCAGCGAGCAGTCGATCCGCCGTGCGCTCGATATCGGCACAACGCGCGACTGGATGCAGAGGTTCTTCACGCAACACTCCAAAACACCAGTGCCGCAAGGGCTTACATACCTGATCGATGACGTCGCGCGCCGTCATGGCCAGCTGCGCATCGGGATGGCCGCGTCGTTCGTGCGCTGCGAGGACCCGGCGCTGCTGGCGCAGGCGCTGGCGGCGCCCGCGGTCGAAGGGGTGCAGCTGCGCGCCCTGGCGCCGACGGTGGCGGTGTCCCCCGTGCCGATCGCCGAGGTGCTCGCCGCGTTGCGGACCGCCGGCTTCGCCCCGGCCGCCGAGGATTCTTCCGGCTCCATCGTCGACGTCCGGCCACGCGGTGCCCGGGTGGCCGCACCGCAGCAGCGCAGGCCGTACCGCCCGGCGCCGCGACCCAGCGCCGAGACGCTGGATGCCGTCGTATCGGTGCTGCGCAAGGTCACCGCCGCGCCGTTCGGGAACATCCGCGTCGACCCGGCCGTTGCCATGTCGCTGCTCCAGCGCGCGGCAAAAGACCAGGAAACATTGGTGATCGGCTACCTCGACGCCGCCGGCGTGGCCACCCAGCGGGTGGTGTCGCCGATCACGATCCGGGGCGGTCAGCTGGTGGCGTTCGACTCGGCGTCCGGGCGGCTGCGTGACTTCGCCGTTCACCGCATCACGTCGGTGGTGTCGGCCCAGGACCGATAATGGATCGCGTGACGAAACAGAGCAGGAGCGCCGGCTGTGACTGACGGACCTTTGATCGTGCAGTCCGACAAGACGGTGCTGCTCGAAGTGGATCATGAGCTGGCGGGCGCGGCGCGCGCCGCCATCGCGCCGTTCGCCGAGCTCGAGCGCGCGCCCGAGCACGTGCACACCTACCGGATCACACCGCTGGCGCTGTGGAACGCGCGCGCCGCCGGGCACGACGCCGAGCAGGTCGTCGACGCGCTGGTGTCGCACTCGCGCTACGCGGTACCCCAGCCGCTGCTGGTCGACATCGTCGACACGATGGCCCGCTACGGCCGCCTGCAGCTGGTCAAGCACCCGGCGCACGGTCTTTCCCTGGTGAGCCTGGACCGCGCGGTCCTCGAGGAGGTGCTGCGCAACAAGAAGATCGCTCCGATGCTGGGCGCGCGGCTCGACGAGGACACGGTCGTCGTCCACCCGAGCGAGCGGGGCCGGGTCAAGCAGATGCTGCTCAAGATCGGCTGGCCGGCGGAGGATCTCGCCGGTTACGTCGACGGCGAGGCGCACCCGATCAGCCTGCGGCAGGACGGCTGGCAGCTGCGCGACTACCAGCAGCTGGCCACGGACTCGTTCTGGGACGGCGGCTCGGGGGTGGTGGTGCTTCCGTGCGGGGCGGGCAAGACCCTGGTCGGGGCGGCCGCGATGGCGAAAGCCAGTGCGACGACGCTCATTCTGGTCACCAATATCGTGGCCGCGCGGCAGTGGAAACGCGAACTGGTCGCCCGCACCTCGCTGACGGAGGACGAGATCGGCGAATACTCCGGCGAGCGCAAGGAGATCCGGCCGGTCACCATCTCGACCTACCAGATGATCACGCGCCGCTCCAAGGGCGAGTATCGGCACTTGGAGCTCTTCGACAGCCGCGACTGGGGGCTGATCATCTACGACGAGGTGCACCTGCTGCCCGCGCCGGTCTTCCGGATGACCGCCGACCTGCAGTCCAAGCGACGGCTCGGGCTGACCGCCACGCTGGTCCGCGAGGACGGCCGCGAGGGTGACGTGTTTTCGCTGATCGGCCCGAAACGCTATGACGCGCCGTGGAAGGACATCGAAGCCCAGGGGTGGATCGCGCCGGCGGAGTGCATCGAGGTGCGGGTCACGATGACCGACAGCGAGCGGATGACCTACGCCACCTCCGAACCCGAAGAGCGCTACCGGCTCTGCTCGACCGCCCACACCAAGATTGCCGTGGTCAAGTCGATCCTGGAGAAGCATCCGGGCGAGCAGACCCTGGTGATCGGCGCCTATCTGGATCAGCTCGACGAACTCGGCGTCGAGCTGAACGCGCCGGTGATCCAGGGCTCGACCCGGACCAAGGAGCGCGAGGCGCTGTTCGACGCCTTCCGGCGCGGCGAGGTGTCCACGCTAGTGGTCTCCAAGGTCGCCAACTTCTCCATCGACCTGCCGGAAGCCTCGGTGGCGGTGCAGGTTTCGGGGACGTTCGGTTCCCGCCAGGAAGAGGCCCAGCGGCTGGGCCGGCTGCTGCGACCCAAGTCCGACGGCGGGGGCGCCATCTTCTACTCGGTGGTGGCGCGCGACAGCCTGGACGCGGAGTACGCCGCGCACCGGCAGCGCTTCCTGGCCGAGCAGGGCTACGGCTACATCATCCGCGACGCCGACGACCTGCTCGGCCCGGCGATCTAGGGCGGGCCGGAGCTGGTGCTAGAGCGACAGGATCGTCGCCGACGCGGTGCCCGGTGCGCCGTACACCTGGGCCAGGCCGACGCGCGGGTCGCCCGGCACCTGGCGCTCGCCGGCCTCGCCGCGCAGCTGACGCACCAGCTCGTGCATCTGCCGCAGCCCCGACGCGCCGATCGGCTCGCCGTTGGCGATCAGTCCCCCGTCGGTGTTGACCGGGATCGAGCCGTGGATCTCGGTGGCGCCGTCGGCCACCAGCTTCTCCTGTTCGCCGTCGGCGCACAGGCCCGTCTCGGCCATGTGGATGACCTCGGCGCCGGCGTCGGTGTCCTGCAGCTGCGCGACGTCGACGTCCTCGGGGCCGATGCCCGCGGCCTCGTAGGCGGCCCGGGCCGCATAGACGGTCGGCGCGGCATCCCCGTCCAGCGGCGCCGAGGTGGCATGCACCTCGTAGGCACCGTAGCGGCGCGTGCGAATCTCACACGCGCGCACGTACACCGGCTTGTCGGTGAACTTGTGGGCCATCTCGGCGCGGCACATGATGACCGCGGCCGCGCCCTCGTCGGGCGCGCAGAACATGTACTGCGTCAGCGGATAGTTGAGCACGGCCGAGTTGAGGATCTGCTCTTCGGGGATCGGCTTGCGGCGGAACGCGTTCGGGTTCAGTGCGCCGTTGCGGAAGTTCTTTGCGGCCACCTTGGCCAGCGTGGCCTGGGAGACGTGGTGGTCGTGCAGGTACTTGTTGGCCTTCATGCCGAAGAACTTGGTGGTGACGAACTGCCCGTTCTGGGCGTACCACTGCGGCAGCGCCAGCTTGGCGGGGTCGTCGGTGAACGCCCCGCGCGGGTGTTTGTCCATGCCGATGGCGATGCCGATGTCGTACTTGCCCAATCGGATGGTGTCGGCGGTCTGCTGGATGGCGCTGGCCGCGGTGGCGCAGGCGTTGAACACGTTGGTGAACGTGATGCCGGTCAGCCCGACCAGGCGGGTCACCGCGTCGGGGTTGGACACCTCATAACTGCCACCGAAGCCGAACTGGATGTCTTGCCAGTCCATGCCGGCGTCGGCCAGCGCGGACTGGATCGCCTCGGCGCCCATCTGCATCGCCGTCTTCTCGAACCTGCCGAACGGGTGCAGGCCCACGCCGACGATCGCGACGTCGTTGCTCATTTCAGGCCCCCTCTGCGATCGGCCGGAACGCGAACGTCATCACTTCGGCGCCTTCCTCGTCGGTGGTGAACGGCACCATGGTCAACTCGACCTGCTGGCCGAACCGGATCTTGGCCGGATCGTTCTCGGTCAGCCGGCCCTCGACCCGGATGACGTCGTCGAGCTGGACCAGTCCGACGCCGAACGGCACGAAGTCCTTGCCGGACGGACCGGCGTAGGGCGCGCCGGGCGGAAATCCCTGCGTGGTCCAGGCCACGAGGGTGCCGCGGCGCGGCAGCAGCACGTCGCTCATCTCCCCGGCGCTGCAGCGGGGGCACCACTGCTGCACGGGAAATGTTGTGGCGCCGCAACTGCCGCACCTGCTGCCGATCAGCTGGGGGTTCGCGTCGGGCCAGGTGGAGATTTCGGGGGCGAGTGCTCGTTGCATCGAAAGTCCTCCGGCGATCATCCGCAGTTCGCGCGAGAATGCGCTCACGCAAAAGTACAACAGCATTAGACGAAAGCGGAAATTATGTTCTCGGCAGCCGCCCGGCGGCGGCCCGGCGGCGGCCCGGCGCCTATTGTGGGAGCGCCGCCGCAGCGAGGGAGACGCCATGCCAGTCACGGTGATACTGGAACTGAAATTCAAGCCCGACGCGGTTGCCGCGGCGCGCGACGTGATGGGCCGGGCGCTGCGGGACACCCGCGCGTTCGCCGGCAACCTTCGCACCGACGTGCTCGTCGACGAGGACGACGAAGCCCACTGGCTGATCTACGAAATCTGGGCAACGGTCGAGGACGACGAGGCCTATCGCGCGTTTCGCGCCGGCGAAGGGAAGCTGACCGACCTGCCTCCCCTGCTGGGGGCGCCGCCGGTCAAGACGCGATACCTCACCAGCGATATCTAACCCAGCGCGGGGATCACCTCGCGTTCGAACAACTCGAGGCCGGACCGGTCGTAGGCGGCCTCGGGGAAGTAGCAGATCACGTACTCGCACCCGAGGTCGCGAATCCTCGTGATCCGCTCGATCACCTGTTCCGGTGTGCCCGTCGCCGAGTCCGGGCCGCTGGTGCCGGCGATCATCGCGTCGGCGGCGGCCTCGGGGAGGTGACGCACCAGGCGCTCGCGGACGCGTCGCATCCTCTCGGCGACGTCGGCGTCCGACGCGCCGATCACGGCGTTGATGTTGACCGAACGCACGATGGCGTCGAAGTCGGTGCCCACCTCGCGGCAGTGCCGGGCCAGCACCTCCGACTTGTGGGCGAACGCCTCGGGCTCCGGGGTGAAGTTGGTGTACTGCGCGTACTGCGCGGCGATGCGCAACGTCACCTTCTCGCCGCCACCGGCGATCCACAGCGGTAGCCCGTTGTCCTGCAACGGCTTCGGGGCCACGATCGCCCCGTCGACCCGGTAATGCCGACCGTCGAAACTGACTTTGCCGTCGCGCCAGGCGGTGCGCATGATCTGGACGCCTTCATCGAGTCGGCCCAACCGCACCCCGGCCGACGGGAAGCCGTAGCCGTACGCGCGCCACTCGTGTTCGTACCAGCCGCCGCCGATGCCCATCTGGATACGGCCCCCGGAGATGATGTCGGCCGTCGCGGCCACCTTGGCCAGGTACACCGGGTTGCGGTAGCTCATCGCCGTGCACATCTGCCCGAGCTTGATCCGCGACGTGGTGGCCGCGTACGCCGCCATCAGCGACCACGCCTCGTGGGTGGCCTCGCCCGTCGGCATCGGGACGGTGTGGAAGTGGTCGTAGACCCACAGCGAGTCCCATGCGCTGCCGTCGGCGTATCCGGCCAGATCGCGCATCACCGGCCAGTGTTCGTCGGGTTCGATGCCGACCAGATCCATTCGCCAGCCTTGCGGAATGAAAAGCCCGAAGCGCATGGCGCCGACTCTAGCCTGGACCGAGTAGGCTGCGCGCGATGCGGATCCTCATCTCCGGAGCCAGCGTCGCCGGGCCGGTCCTGGCGTACTGGCTGAGCCGGTACGGTTTCGCCGTCACCGTCGTCGAGCGCGCGCCGGCCCCGCGCAAGGCCGGCGGCCACGCCGTCGACCTTTTCCGTCCGGCGATGGAGATCTCGGCGAAAATGGGGGTCCTGGCGCGCATCGAGGAACGCGCCACCGGGACCGACCGGCTCGCGATGTACCGCGAGGGCAGCACGCGAGCCACCGAGATCGACCTCACCAAGGTCTATGGAGCCACCTCCGACCGGCACGTGGTGATCATGCGCGACGACCTCAGCGAGATCTACTACGCCGCCGGCCGCGACGACGTCGAGTACCTGTTCGACGACTCGATCACATCGATCGACATCGACGGCGACGTGACCTTCGAGCACGCGCCCGCCCGCGCGTTCGAGGTCGTCGTCGGCGCCGACGGGTTGCACTCCAACGTTCGGCTCCTGACGTTCGGCGAGGAGGGCGAACTCACCCGCTTCCTCGGGGGATATCTGGCCGTGCTCTCGGTGCCCAAGGCGCTGGCCGATGCGGGGCGCATGATCGGTCACGTCGGCGTCGGTCGCCTCGCGGCGCTCCACACCGCGGCGCACCTGGACGACGCCCGCGCGGCCTTTCTGTTTCGCAGCACCGCAGAACTCGACAGCGGGCATCGGGATCCGCGGCGGCAGAAGCAGATTCTGCACGACATGTTCGTGGGCATGCATTCGGAGGTGGACCGTTGGCTCGACGAACTCGAGGCGACGCCGGCGTTCTACTTCGACGCGATCACTCAGCTGCGACTGGACAGGTGGTCGCGCCGGCGGGTCACCCTGGTCGGCGACGCCGGGTACTGCCCGGGCCCCGCGGTCGGCGGCAGCACCAGCCTCGCGGTGCTGGGCGCCTACGTGCTGGCCGGCGAACTGGCCCGCGCGGGCGGCGACCACCTGCGTGCGTTCGCCGGGTACGAACTGGCGATGCGCGAGCCGGTGCTGCGCAGCCGGGCCTTCGCCCGCGGCGTCGCCAAGAGCATCATTCCCGGCTCGCCGGCCGGGACCTGGGCACTGACCCGCGGTGCCCAGCTCGTCTCGCGGATGCCCGCACCGCTTTCCCGCGCTCTGGCCAAGCTCAACACCAAGGGCCTGCGACTCTTTGACTCGATGCAGGTCCCCGACTACCCCGAGGCCGACGTCTGACAGCATGGTCGGAAAGCCCTGACGGAAGGAATGACCTGCATGGAACTCACCGGTGTCGGAATCTGGAGTAGCCAGCTACGCTACGGCGACGCATCCGAATCCGCCGAGGCGGCAGCGGAATTGGACGAACTGGGTTTCCCGGCGCTGTGGATTCCCGACGTCGGCGGGCCGGTGCTCGACGCGGTCGCCCGGCTGCTCGCCGCAACCAGGCGCACGGTGATCGCCACCGGGATCCTGAACCTGTGGATGCACGCGCCCGGCGAGGTCGCCGAATCCCATGCGGAGCTGACCGCCGAGCACGGGGACCGTTTCCTGTTGGGCATCGGGGTCAGCCATGCGCCGCTCATCGACGCCGGCCAGCCCGGGCGCTACCGCAAGCCGCTGGCCGCGACGGCGTCGTTCCTGGACGGCCTGGACGCCGCGCCGCGGCCCGTGCCCGTCGAGAGTCGGGTCCTGGCCGCCCTCGGCCCCAAGATGCTGGCGCTGTCGGCGGCCCGGACCCGCGGGGCCCACCCCTACCTGGTCACTCCCGAGCACACCGCTTATGCTCGTTCGGTTGTGGGCCAGGGGCCGTTGTTGCTGCCGGAGCAGGGTGTCATCCTCTGCGACACCTACGACGAGGCGCGCCGCATCGGAACCGATACGCTGCGGGCGTATCTGTCGATGCCGAACTACGCCAACAACATGCTGCGCTGCGGCTTTTCGGAAGACGATGTGACGCAGGTGACCGACCGGCTCTTCGACGCGCTGATCGCGTGGGGCGACGAGGAGGCCGTCATGCGGCGGGTCGCCGAGCATCATGCCGCCGGCGCCGACCATGTCTGCGTGCAGGTGCTCACCGACGACCCGCGGGCCTTCCCCCGCGAGCAGTGGCGCCGGATCGCCGCCGCCATTTGAGGCCGAGCAGACGCAAAAGCCCCCGAAAACCGTTGTTTTCGGGGGTTTTTGCGTCTGCTCGCGCGGTGCTCAGGTCAGCGACGCCGGCGGCTGGAAGCGCTCGCCGTACTTGGCAGCCAGTTCCTTGGCCCGCGCGACGAAACCGGCCTTGCCGCCGTGCGGGTAACCGGCGATCAACTGCGCCGCACCACCCGTCCACGGCGGGAAGCCGATGCCCATGATCGAGCCGATGTTGGCGTCCGCGGTCGAGGTGATGACGCCCTCGTCGATGCACTTCTGCGTCTCGAGCGCCTCGGCGAACAGCATCCGGTCGATCATGTCCTGCAGCGGCGGCTGCGAGGTGCCCGACTTGAAGGTCTCCCGCAGGCCCGGCCACAGCCGGGTGCGCTTGCCGTCGACGTACTCGTAGAAACCGGCTCCGGAAAGCCTTGACGGACGGCCGATCTCGATCATCTTCTCGACGACGGCCTCGGCCGGGTGCGGCTCGTAGGTGCCGCCGGCGTCCTCCACACCCTTGCGGGTGGCGAGCGCGATCTTGTGCATCAGCTCCATGTTGAGCTCGTCGGAGAGCTGCAGCGGCGGTGCCGGGTAGCCGGCCTGCGAACCGGCGTGCTCGATCGAGGCCGGCTCGACGCCCTCGCCGAGCATCGCCAGCGCCTCGTTGACGAAGGTGCCGATGACGCGGCTGGTGTAGAAGCCGCGGCTGTCGTTGACGACGATCGGGGTCTTGCCGATGGCCAGCGTGTAGTCGAAGACCCGCGCCAGTGCCTCGTCGGAGGTCTTCTCGCCCTTGATGATCTCGACGAGAGGCATCTTGTCGACCGGCGAGAAAAAGTGGATCCCGATGAAGTCCTCCTGCCGCTTCACCCCGGTGGCCAGACCGGTGATCGGCAGCGTGGAGGTGTTGGACCCGAGGACCGCGTTCGGCTCCACGATGTCCTCGATCTCACCGAACACCTTGTGCTTGAGGTCCTGGTTCTCGAACACCGCCTCGATCACGAAGTCGACGCCCGTGAAGTCCTGCGGGTCGGCGGTCGGGGTGATGCGGGCCAGCAGCGCGTCGGAGCGCTCCTTGGTGGTCTTGCCCCGCTCCAGCGCCTTGGCCTCCAGCTTCTCGGAGTAACCCTTACCCTTCTGCGCGGCCTCCACGGTGACGTCCTTGAGCACGACGTCGAATCCGGCCTTGGCCGAGACGTAGGCGATGCCGGCGCCCATCATGCCCGCACCCAGCACACCGATCTTCGTGATCGGGGTCTTGCCGATACCCTCGGGCCGCGAGCCACCGGAGTTGATGGTCTGCAGGTCGAAGAAGAACGCCTGGATCATGTTCTTGGCGATCGGGCCGGTGACCAGCTCGGTGAAGTACCGGCTCTCGATGCGGGTGGCGGTGCCGAAGTCCACCTGCGCGCCCTCGACCGCGGCGGCCAGGATGGCCCGCGGCGCCGGCATCGGCGCGCCCTTGAGCTGCTTGCGCAGCAGCGACGGGAACGACGGCAGGATCGCCGCCAGCGCGGGCGACGACGGGGTGCCGCCGGGCATCTTGTAGCCCTTGGCGTCCCACGGCTGGATGCAAGCCTCGGGGTTGGCCTTGATCCAGGCCTTGGCGGCCGGGACCAGCTCGTCGACGCTGGAAACCAGCTCGTCGACCAGGCCGTTGTCCTTGGCGGCGGCCGGCTTGAACCGGGTGCCCTGGCTCAGCACGTTGACGAAGGCGTTCTGGATGCCCAGCATCCGTACCGTGCGGGTGACGCCGCCACCGCCGGGCAGCAGGCCCAGCGTGACCTCGGGCAGGCCGATCTGGACGCCCTTGACGTCGGCGACGATGCGGTGGTGGCAGGCCAGCGCGATCTCGAGGCCGCCGCCCAGCGCCGCGCCGTTGATGGCGGCCACCACCGGCTTGCCCAGGGTTTCCAGCGTGCGCAGGTCGCGCTTGATGTCCTCGACCTCGGCAAAGATCTCGCCGGCGTTCTCCGGCCCGGCGGTGATCATGCTCTTGAGGTCGCCGCCGGCGAAGAAGGTCTTCTTGCCGCTGGTGATCACCACGCCGGTGATCGAATCCTTCTCGGCAACAAGACGTTCGACGGCCTTGTGCATCGACTCCTTATAGTGCTCGTTCATCACGTTGGCCGACCCGGTCGGGTCGTCCAGCGTCAGCGTGACGATGCCGTCGGCATCCTTGTCCCACCCAATAGTGTTCTCTGCCATGGTCATTCAGCCTTTCAGACTCGCTCGATGATGGTGGCCACGCCCATGCCGCCGCCGATGCAGAGCGTGATCAGTGCACGCCGGGCGTCGCGGCGCTCGAGCTCGTCGACCATGGTGCCCAGGAGCATCGCGCCGGTGGCGCCCAGCGGGTGGCCCATCGCGATGGCGCCGCCGTTGACGTTGAGCTTCTCGTCGGGGATGTTCAGGTCTTTCTGGAACTTCAGGACCACCGACGCGAACGCCTCGTTCAGCTCGAACAGGTCGATGTCGTCGACGCTCAGGCCGGCCCGGTCGAGCGCCTTCTGAGTTGCGGGCGTCGGGCCGGTCAGCATGATGGTCGGGTCGGCGCCGGTGGTGGCGGTGGCCACGATCCGGGCGCGCGGCGTCAGGCCCTGCGACGTGCCGGCCGCCTCGGAGCCGACCAGCACCAGCGCGGCCCCGTCGACGATGCCCGAGCTGTTGCCGCCGGTGTGGACGTGGTTGATCGACTCGACCCAGTGGTACTTCTGCAGCGCCACGTCGTCGAACCCGGCCATGGCGGCCAGGCCCTCGAAGGCGGGCTTCAGCTTGCCGAGCCCCTCCTTGCTGGTGTCGGGGCGCATGTGCTCGTCGTGGTCGAGGATCAGCAGGCCGTTCTGGTCGCGGACCGGCACCACGGACTTGGCGAAGTAGCCGCCCGACCACGCCGCGGCCGCGAGCTCCTGCGAGCGCAGCGCGTAGGCGTCGACGTCCTCGCGGGAGAAGCCCTCCATGGTGGCGATCAGGTCCGCGCCGATGCCCTGCGGAACGATGTAATGGTCATAGGAGGTGGCCGGGTCGGCCATCATCGCGCCGCCGTCGGAGCCCATCGGGATGCGGCTCATCGACTCCACGCCGCCGGCGAGCACCAGGTCGTCCCAGCCGGAGCGGATCTTCTGGGCGGCGGTGTTGACGGCTTCCAGCCCGGAGGCGCAGAAACGGTTGAGCTGCACGCCGCCGACGGTGTCGGGCATGCCGGCCGCGATCACCGCGGTGCGGGCGATGTCGCCGCCCTGGTCACCCACGGGTGAGACACAGCCCAGGATGACGTCGCTGATCAGGTTCTCGTCGAGGTCGGGGTGACGCCTGCGCAGCTCCTCGATCAGGCCGACGACCAGGTTGAGTGGTTTGACCTCGGTCAGCGATCCGTTCTTCTGTTTTCCGCGCGGCGTGCGGATGGCCTCGTAGACGAAGGCTTCTTCGGACATGTCGACTACCTCTTCGCAGTTGGCTTCGGGGGTTCCGTGTTCAGGTTAGGCGGGAGTACCAGCACCCTAACAGGGCTCCCGTCCAACCTGTTGGTTGGGCCGCGAGCGCGCGGCTAAGCCCTCAGGGCGGCGTTCGAAGGCCCGCCCCTTCGCTGCGCCGAGCGTGACGTCAGGGCGAAAAAATCGACGAGATCTCGGCCTGAGAACACGTTGGGCG
>Ga0078972_1012260_pt1 | contig 14844 bp, 13 predicted proteins | sample YelNatPaOPGAMG01_FD_67568 | JGI IMG/M metagenome (GOLD analysis project Ga0078972, IMG submission 67568) | Hot spring thermophilic microbial communities from Obsidian Pool, Yellowstone National Park, USA - OP-RAMG-01 (SPADES assembly) (version 2) | ecosystem: Environmental > Aquatic > Thermal... | reverse complement strand
GTCCTCCAGATCATCAACGAGATGAGTGGCATCTACAAACTTATGACCCAGCTTCTCTATGGCTCCGGCTTGCGCCTGATGGAATGTGTCCGCCTGCGCAGCAAAGATGTGGATTTTGAATACAAAGCGATCACCGTTCGTGATGGCAAAGGCGAAAAAGATCGCATCGTCCCCTTACCCGAAACGATCATCCCTGCCCTGCGCCTTCAGATCGAACGCGTCCGCCTGCTCCATGCGGAAGACCTGGCCGCCGGCTACGGGGAAGTCTATCTGCCCAACGGTTTGCGTTAGCCGCTGGTGGGCGGGGATGGCGAAGCCGTCCAGCCAGAAAAATGATAAGGCGTGAAAAATGCTTGAGATTTCCGCCAGAATCCCCAGCATCAGGTGGTAGGGTCAAGGGATGACGCCTGGATTTAGGTGTGGCAGACCCGTTGCTCTCCATTTCTTCTGAGAGTGCCTCAATGCCATCACCCTGCCTGGTTTTCATCCCCTGCCACCTCGAACGGGACATGAGGTTTTCCCTCATCCGGCTCTCCGACAACCTTCTTCCTGTGGCTTTCAAGGCTTAACCGCACATACACCGGGCAGGTAAAAGTATTCCAATAGCGAGTTACTCAAACGCTTCCTTTCCGTGATGACATGGATTTTGCTACGGACTGCTTTCATGGCCTTTGGAGCAGGCCAGTTGTAGGGTAAGAGCTTGCCGCTCTTCTTTGATTTCTTCTTGTGGAAATGAAAGCCAAGAAAATCGAACCCACCTTGTCCCATATCCACAACACGGCTTTTCGAGGGGTGGAGTGTCAGATTCAGGATAGCCATGATTTGCTTGACTGTCTGCAAGGCAGTTTCGGCATTCTGCCGACTACGACAGATGATGACGAAGTCATCAGCGTATCGGATGAGTTTCCCCAACGAAGAGTACCGTTCCGCCCAGTACATATCCAGAACATGCAAGTAGATGTGTGCCAGCAGGGGACTGATGACACCGCCCTGGGGTGAGCCTATCTCGGTGGCGTTACGCACCCCAGCTTCCAGAACACCCGCTTCTAGCCACTGACGGATCAGTTTCAACACCCGTCGGTCGCTTATCCGCCGCTTGAGCAACGACATCAGCAGTGTATGGTCAATGCTATCAAAGTAACTCTGAATATCGGTGTCTACCACCCACCAGCCAGTTATCAGAGCCTTCTTCACCTCAGACACCGCTTGTTGTGCGCTACGCTTTGGGCGAAACCCATACGAGTTATCACGTAAGTTGGCTTCAAAGATAGGTTCAATCACCAATTTGCACGCCTGTTGTACCACCAGGTCTCGCACCGTCGGGATACCCAACGGCCTTTGTCTGCCATCCGCTTTCGGAATGTAGACCCGCATCACCGCTTTGGGACGATATGTGCCTGCTTTCAAGTCTTGCTCTATCTGACCCAGAAACTGTTCAACGCCCTCCCGTTCCACGTCCTCAATGGTTACGCCATCTTGACCGGCGCTCCCAGCGTTTCGGCGGACTTCTTCTCAAGCCTGTCTCAGAATGTCAGGCCGGTATCTGCGGTCATAGAGCGCATGGAACCGACGGTTCCTGCTCCTCTTGGCCTCCAGGAATAGTGTGCGCTGGAGTTCTTGTGATTTGTCTTGTGGTGTGATTGGCCTTTCGGCATGCACCGTCACTTACTTGCTCGCTAAACCTGGTTGAAGTAGAGACCCTTCCCTCCGAGTGAGTTGTGTTGTCTCACCCATCGTTCGGCTTGCGCCCCATCGGTACTATGGCCTCCTCCGACTTCTCATCCAACATCCTTCAGGATTTCACCTTGCGGCTTATACCTTCTGTTACGATGGTTCTGTGCCACCGATTGGATGAGACCTCTCCTGTTCCATCGTCTACTTTCGCAACATCCCGCACTCCCTACACCGGAGAGTTCTTCACGGCTGTTTTCAGGTTCTTCGCCGCTTCTGTTGCCTTCGCCACGCGTGACAGGCTCGGCTCTCTCTTGCTCCCCTTGCGGGGCTAACATGTCGGTGCTGCAAGTTTCACTTTATGTTACCGGCTGTCGCTTTGCTTCCCTTTCTCAGGGAGATACAACGCTTCGACATAGCCAGTCGCCCGGCCACATCGGTTGCCTGCTACGTGGCCTCCTGACAGTTACCACGACTGGACTCTCACCAGTTAGCAGACGATGACTTTCAGGACACACCACGCTGTGTTAGACGCTGTTTGACCTTAAGATCACTTTGCCGCTTGCAAACGACACCATGCGTACAGGGCGTCATATACTTCAAATTGCCTTTCTAAATTTTCTAAATCATCAGGAAAGCGTACGCTAAATCCAGTTGCAATGGCTTCTAGACCTGCGGCAATTATGTCGGTGTGAAATTCGCTTTCAATATCTGCCGCGTGAATAATTTTGGCAAGTCGAAGCAAAGCAGGGTCAGTCAATTCATATTTTTCGACAATGGATTCAAATGAGCATTTACCATTTTTATGTCCAAGTTCAACATCAGGAACGTCATAAGGTATCGCTCCTATTTCTCTTACTACCTGTTCCACTTGACTCTTAGCAACAAAGATAAACTCGGCATTCGAATCAATGAATCGAGTAATGAGCCAGGGACACGCGACGCGGTCAACATGAATATGTGAACGAGTAACCCATTTCATAGTGATTTATCCTTTTCCGTTGGCATATTTATTATAGGGGCATGCCCCAAATCTTGACCAAAGATAGCAAAGTATAACGTGCCTATCAATCCAAAGCCGAAAGCTACCAGAAAATTTGTTGCAGGCGAAGTAACGACTTTGAAGAAAGGCAACAGAGAATTTCCTATACCAATTGTATCTATGATAAGTTCTGCTGTGGATGAATCCCAAAGCAACGCGCCGCCAAAAGCGGCAATGGATACAATAATATCACGAATAAGATAATAGATTCCGAAGGTTGCCGCCTTCCTGCTTTCAGGGGCCAAATCCATTATTAAGGCTTTGCGGGTTGGCTCGCCAAATTCTTTCAATCCCCGAATGATAAAAGCAATAACCATTACCCAAAAAGATCGCGCGACAAGCAACACCAATGGGAATATCGTGAAAAATACAAAAGTCGTTACGACAAACGGTTTCTTGGTACTCTTATCTGCCAGATATGCTACAGGGATGTACACCAAAATTGCTGTGACCATCTCGATTGTTGTTAATATACCAAATTGTAATGGTGTAATCTTGTTGATGCTTACGCACCAGACAACGACAAAAGCATAAGGGATTTGTTCTGCAAAGCGTACCAAAATATCAGAGACCAACAATTTTCGTAATTGCGGGGTAATCAAGTTAACTCCCTTTTGCGAGGAGTTGTTTTCTTTTTGAACTTTAGGCGTATCATCAATCATTTTTTGTTGAATAATGAGCGAGACACCCGCCAATACCAACGCGACAATAAAAGCAATATGGATACCTGTTGTTTCTCCATATATTCCAATTAGCGCACCGCCGATAACTGGTCCCAAAGCCATAGGGATACGGCGAACTAAGGAATTAACCGATATGCCCATTGTGCGCTTATTTTTTGGTAAAACAGTTGCTATCAATTCCATTGTTGCAGGCAGGGAGATTGCAGTCCATGATATGAAAAGAATTGCGCCAATGATAACGGCTTGCCAGTAGGGAAATGCAATCACGATTGCATAACCAGCTATTGCAATTAAGTTGAATAGAAATAAGGCTTTTTTATGACCTAATTTGTCGCTGGCGTAACCGCCAGGGAGTGAATAAAGTGCGCTTAGTAAATTATCCAAACCATTCAATAAGCCAATGGAAAATGTCCCGCCTCCCAAAGCGATAAGATAAAGCGGCAAAAAACGCTCCGCCATTTTTTCGCCCATTCCAATCAAAATGACCATTGAAAGAACAGCAACGATACTTTTTTTAAGGCCGAAAAAATTGGCAATTTTTCTATGCTGTTCGGAGATTTTCATAATTGAACAATTAATATACTGAACTTTATAAGACCAAGCACCTAACGAAATTTTCGAAAAATCCCTTGTTCGCGGAGCGGATTACTTCATAGAAAGGCCGTTCTACCGCTTTTTACGGCGTCCATTCTTCTGGGAGGGGACTATCCTGCCCCTGATTGGGAGACCATCACCCCCCAAAGACGTGGATTTTGCTGATATTATATACTATTGCGAACAATCTCCATTGTATATTTACATTTCGTTTTGTGCGCAAAGCGAATCGGTTCATGCCGTCTGCGCAGATGTTCGTAAACACCGGGTTTCGACAGGCTCAACTAGCAGCTCAACAATCGCCAGCCGCCGGGCATAAAACCACCCGCCGCAAAGCATAGGCTACGCCAATTTCGTCGTTTCTATATTGCACCTCAAAGACCGACAAGTCAAGGCGCTTTTTGACAAACGTGCCGGGGAGAATCTGATCTTCCAGAGAAAAGGGCAACATACCCCACTGTTTGTTGTTGCAGAGTTTGTATTTTGCTATAGGTTCCTCTTGTAAATAGAATCACCATGGTTTTATGATCGATACGCCCTATTTTTCCGTAGTTTCAACAGCATGAATCAATGGTGGGAACGGAATACCAACCTACATGATGAAGGAAATAAAGTCCTGCCATAAATTGTAATGAAAATGGCGGGAATGGAATCCCGCCCTATGAATATTTTTCGACTACCCAAAAATGAGAAAGACCAAAAAACCGCAATGGGGATGCCTCGAGGCTCTGTAAAGCCGAACGGATGGCATACCCCAATTTCGGAGAACGGGCAATGATATTGTCATAAGCGCCAAAGATAATTGTCCTCTTGACGAATTTAACGGGCAGATCGGAAAATAAATCTGTAAGCGACCGTTTGCTATACACCCTCACGTGGGGCGCGAGACGGTTTCGCAAGAAGTCAGGCAAATAGTTCACGAGAGGGATATTTCCAAAGTGATAGGTACCGCGCCAATAAATTCCATGCGTTTCAAAAGGATACCCGCGATTGGGGACAAAAAGGACTAACCTGCCACCAGGTTTGAGGACGCGTACGATTTCCTTCACAGCTTTCCGATCGTCCTGAACATGTTCTAAGACCTCATGGCTGAGGATGAGATCAAAGAAATTTTCCTCAAAAGGGAGATATTCTCCAGCAGCGTTAACAACAATAGGAAAGCGAGAATATGCTAATTTCGCACGCTCCAGATCATATTCCAAACCAATTGCAAACTGGGCAATATTCCCTAATTGTTCTAAATACATCCCAACGCCGCAACCGTTCTCTAAAACGGTTCTGTAGGCACGCTGTTCAGCCGCAGCAAGGATCAACTTTAGCCGTCTTTCCTGCCCACTTCGCCAGACGTAAGAAGGTTCCCCGCAGCGCGCAGCTTTTTCGGAAAAATTGCTTTTCATTGGAGAACCCATTCTTTCTTAAACCCCAATCGAGTGCGGTTGTCGAGCCATCGCAGCCAAGTAGGGATAAAACGATACAGTGCATTTCGGCGCACGATTGGCTTCAACGTTGAAACAAATGGAAACTTAGCTTGATAGAGAGACCAGGCATAATCCCATCCCGCGCCTTTGGGAATTAGCTGGACCTCACCGCGCATCTGCAACCCGCGGATTTGCTGCCATTCGAACACTTCGGGATAAATGGTAACCGCCGCGCGTGGATTGATCGCCAGATCTAGGCTGTGCTGGCTGGATAAATCCGAAAAGAAAAAGATAGAAAGAGAGCTTTCGGCAGGGGATATTTGTGAAGATGTAACGCCTAATTTTGCAGAGAATGCCGTTTCATCTGCAGCGAAATAGACTGCTGCAGCATGTGGCTGTCCGTCGTTGCCAACCGTTGCGAGTGTCATGGTGGATAGTTTTAGCAATGCCAGAATTTCCTGGCTCATTCTCGCTTTGGATTCCATACTTGATAGTGATCGTTATCTATTCCCAACCTTGCCAACACACGCCCAACAATATTATCCACGATGTCTTCCACGGTTGCAGGACGGGTGTAAAAAGCCGGGACAGGGGGAAAAATGATCGCACCGGCTTGATTCGCGAGGTTCATTAACCGCAGGTGTCCGGCGTGCAGGGGGGTCTCTCGCACCACCAGAATCAATGGGCGCCCTTCTTTTAGAGTTACATCGGCAGCTCGGGTTAATAAATCTTCGGCGTAAGAATTGGCAATGGCAGATAAAGTTTTAATGGAACAAGGGATAACCACCATCCCGCGGGTAGGGAAAGACCCTGAAGCAATGGAGGCAGCGATATCGTGATAAGCATAATGGACATCCGCCAAGGAAAGGATGTCTTTGATCTCCCAATCCGTTTCTTGCTTAATGGTTAATCGAGCGGATGGCGTGAGGATAAGGTGGGTTTCAATGGGTAGTGTTTTTAATATCTCTAAAAGTCGAATCCCTAAAATGACACCGGAGGCGCCGGATATACCAACCACAATACGGTCATTCGATTTCATTTTCTTATTTTACTCCCCAATGGATAGCAATGGTGCCAAACATAAAGCGTTTGAAAGATACATTTTGGAAATTAGCTTGCTGCATCTTTTCTGCAAGTTGCTCTGCAAATAGAAAATGCTGTGTGCTTTGAGGTAGATATGAATAAGCTTCTCCATCTCCAGCAATGATTTTTCCCAATATTGGGATGATTGTATTCAAATGGAAATTAATTGCAGGCGAAAAGAGGTTCGGCTTCGGACGGGTGGTATCCAGGCATACGATACGTCCGCCAGGTTTAAGAACCCGATATTGTTCTTGTAATGCTTGGGTGATGTCTGTGACATTGCGCAGTAAAAATCCAGAAACCACAGCGTCAAATGACTCACTGCGAAAGGGCAAACAAGTTGCGTCGGCGGCACACCAACTGAAGTTGTTGACTGCATTTTTTCGGCCCGCTTGCATCATTCCAAGGGTGAAATCGGCGGCAACTGGATGACATTTTGGTTGTTGCTTTAATGCTTCGCGGCTTAGATCACCAGTGCCAGCGCCGATATCAAGGATTTTCCCTCCCTTAGGGATTTGTGCGAAACGAATTACTTCTTTACGCCAGCGGAGGTCTTGTCCGGCGGTCATCAAGCGATTCATTAAATCATAGCGTTGCGCGATGCGTCCGAACATGTTTTGCACGTAAACAGCATGGTTTTCGTTTCTTTGGGGTTGATCCATCATTACCAATACTCCAATTTACCCCGCTTGGCTGCTATTTGAAAAGTACGCTTCATCTTCTGCCTGGGCAACTCGACGCCCTTCGGTGACATTGACGCTGGCGAGAAGGATACCGCCAATCAAGAAAAAGGCAATGATGGATAAAATAGCCGGACGGCTACTCCCGAAAATTGTTCCTGCTGCAGCAAAGAAAAGCGGACCGATCATTGCTGAAAATTTATCCATCACCCCAAATAAACCAAAAAATTCACCACTCTTTGAGGCCGGGGAGAGTGTGGCGTAAAGACTACGTGATAACGCTTGACTGCCGCCTTGCACAATGGCGACCATCCACGCCAGACACCAAAATTCAATGGTCGAGTTGAGGAAAAATCCCCAAATTGCAATAACCGAATAGACACCTAAGGAAAGCAATACCGTTCGTTTGGTATCAAGGAAATGCACGAATTTCCCAAATAAGAGGTTACCCACCAAGAAAGAAAGCCCTAAGCCGAGCAGTTCTAATAACAGGATTGCGCCGAATATAAGCCCCAGGTTACTATGGCGGATTGCGGGCAATACTTCGATTGTGGCAAGCGATATACCAGTATTAGAACTATGGGGGTTTTTATCGCCGCTGTTACTTATCACTAACGTGTGCTCAGCGGAAGTCTCAGCTGTAATGATTTGACTTACTTCGTAGCGAGTAGTCGGGCTATATGCATCAATTTGTAAGGGTTTACCACTGTCTGGATCTATATAAGGGGCACCATCCAACAAAATAATCCAAATACCCATATCCGCACCAGTGCTATAGGTTATGCGGACTTTTTGACCATGAAAGTGAAATTCCACTTTCGCATTTGGATCATAACTGTGGCTGTACACAACATCTTGATTTCCGCCGAGCAAACGTGCGGGAATCGTCTCCTTTTCCCATGTCCCTTGCAGTGCGGTAGAAAGTTGCTCTATGGAATAGATACCTTCTCCACTGGCAGTGGCGGTACTTTCCAAGCGTGGAGCTGGTGCGCCTATTAACTCAGCGGGTAAAGCACGTGAACCGATAATCCCCAATAATGGCAGTGCAAAAAGGTTGAAAATCACAAAAGCGAGATATACTGGGCGGCGTTTCTCGGATTGACTGGGCAATCGCCCGAATATCAGGCTATAAGGAATTCCGACGAATTGCACTAATAATAACGCTAAAATTAATTCCACACTACCAAAACCTAATTCTGCCCCATAAATCGCAGCGACGCCTATAATAGTTCCGATGCCATCGTTATAAATGAGAAATGCTAACAAAAATTTAAATAACTGAGAATATTGGCGGATGTCCCGTAAGGTATCCCAAAGGCGTTTAAAACTCGCTTGAATTAATTTCCAACCACTTTCGATTTTCAAGGAAGCAGAGGGGGGCTCTGGGACGATTTTCAAAAGGGGGATCGTAAAAATTGCCCACCAAATTGCGACGCTTAAGAATGACAAGCGCGCGCCCCATGTACCAGGAAAAAGCTGAATCATGACTACATTGATTGCCAAAAGTAAACCCCCGCCAAGATATCCCATCGCATAACCGCGCGCAGAAACTTTATCCTGATCTTCAGGGCGGGCAACATGAGCAAGCAGAGCGTCATAAAACGTATTGGCGCCATTGAAGCCTATACGGCCAATGATCGCTAAAATTGAAGCAAGCATCCAGTCTCCACTCTCAACCAATACGAGTAACGCGGTGCCTAAAATGCCAATCCCAGCGAATAAAGCCAGGAATTTCTTTTTACCACGCATGATGTCAGAAATGGTGCCGAGAATGGGAGAAAGGAGGGCAATGATGAGTAAGGAGATACTCAAACCGAGACTCCAGTAAGCGGTAGCACGGGCAGCGCTTGGGAGGTTTGCGCCAGCTACCTGGCTGAAATAGATGGGCAAAACCGCAGCGAGAATAGTGGTTGCAAAGGCGGAATTTGCCCAGTCATACATTGTCCAGGCCCAGATGCGGCGTTTATATTCTTTTTCATCAATATTGGCATACATTGGTAATGAAGAGGCGGTCATAATTGCTCCATATAAAAAAGCATTGTCGTAGCACTATTATAGTGCATTTAATTATGATATAATATTTTTAGCACTTATTCGGATTTATTCAAAGTGCAGGTTTTCTATATTATTGACTGTCTGCATTCAGTCACCTGCGCTACTATCATCGCTGTAATTATTTTGTTATACAATTACTTTGACGGATCAGCAGGGGACAGAATACTGGAAACAACAGCCAGAAAATAGCGCAGTTCTGGGCTTGATTGCAGACATGGGTATAGGGTCTGACAAGGAGCTTAGCATGAGCGTAGAATTTATTTTTCGTTTAATTGGCATGGTTGTTTTTGGCACTTTAGGGGTTTACGGGGGGGTAAGATTAGCGGAGATCAGCAGTAATTCACCAGTTTATTTTGGAATATTATTTGGATTAGTGGGAGCACTGATCGGGTTAGTGTTGACACCATTTCTAACTACTCGACCAGTTAAGTCCTTGCGCAGTGTTCTTGCACGCGTATCGGTGCATACATTGTTAGCAGGATTAATGGGATTAATGGCTGGATTAATCCTGGCAGCCCTACTTGCGTTTCCCATTTCTCTCTTACCCGAACCGTTTGGCAATATCATGCCATTTATTGGGGTGCTTTTATTGAGTTATTTTGGCATCATGGTATTTATTATGCGCCAAAATGAAATATTTTCTCTGTTTCGAATCAACTTACCAGCCAAATCAGCCGCAGAGGGTTCTGCGATTGACAATTCGCGTATGATCCTTTTAGATACCAGTGTCATCATTGATGGCAGAATAGGGGATATCGCTCGCACGGGATTCTTGATGGGTACCTTGCTCATCCCCCGTTTTGTTCTGAATGAGCTGCAATATATTGCGGATTCTCCCGATAGTTTACGCCGCCAGCGTGGCAGACGCGGCATGGAGGTTTTATCGCAATTGCAAAAAAATGCGCTGCTGCCGGTTAAGATCAGTGATATTGACGTGGAAGGTGTGCGTGAAGTGGATGAGAAGCTGGTTATATTAGCTCGTCAGTTACGTGCACCTATTTTGACCAATGATTACAATCTCAATCGGGTGGCAGAATTACAAGGGGTGGCTGTATTAAATGTTAACGAATTAGCCAATGCGGTAAAATCGGTGCTTTTACCCGGTGAGGCATTGAATGTCAATGTTATCCAAGAAGGGAAAGAACCCGGTCAGGGGGTGGGTTATCTGGATGATGGCACCATGGTCGTCATCGAAGATGGACGCGATCATCTCAATCAAAACGTGTATGTCATCGTGACCAAGGTGCTCCAGACGGCTGCGGGAAGGATGATTTTTGCCCGGGTTGCAGATCGGCAAGAGGTCGAAAGCATCGAGCGGGGTGGATAGCTATTGATGAACCATGAATGGATTTATGGACGGAATGCAGTGCGAGAGGTATTGCGTGCCAATCGCAGAAAAATCTTTCGTCTGTATATTCAGGATGGTGTGCAAGAAAAACCCCCCATACCTGAAATCCGAGCATTAGCGAAGAAAATTAACCTTCCAGTTATCAATGTGACACGCCCACAGCTGGATCAGCTTGCCCAAGGGCACCAAGGGGTAGCACTGGAAACTGAAACCTATCCGTACTGTGATGTGGTTGACATGATTATCTTAGCTCACAAGCGGCAGGAAGATCCGTTTGTGTTGATTTTGGATGTCATTCAAGACCCACAAAACATGGGTAGTTTATTGCGCACTGCAGAAGGGGTGGGGGTGCATGGGGTGATTTTACCATACCGGGAAACGGTGGGAATAACCCCGGCAGTCGTGAATAGTTCTGCTGGGGCAAGTGAACATTTATTGATCGCGCGCAATAATCTGGCACAGACGATTGCATATTTGAAAAAGCAGGATATTTGGGTGATTGGACTAGAGGATGTACCAGAGGCAGTCTCACCTGCGGAGGTGCGGGTGGATGGTGGGATTGCTTTGGTCGTTGGAGGAGAGGGAAGCGGGATGCGCCAACTCGTGCGTCGTTCCTGTGATGTACTCATACGCCTGCCGATGCGCGGCAAAATCCATTCTTATAATGCGGCAGTGGCTGGCTCGATTGCCCTTTATTCCATTGCGGAAAAGAGGGGCTGGGTATAGAAGGTATTATTAGTTATGTGGGCAATCATTTTGGGAGTTTATCTCTGGTAGTGAACGGCTTTATTTGGATATCATTGAGCCGTTGGGTCATCGGGCAAAAGAGAGAAATGAAGCCTTTTATAATGAATATACCCGCATTGTGAACGTATTCACTCAAACTTTTGCAGAAGAGTTTTGTGAAAACGGGGTAATTCAATGGGAGAAATTGGTACGGTTTAATTCGGAAAAGAAATAACGCCAGCTTTGATCAATTCGTTATTTGTCTTTTTTGTTGCTGATATAGGGGGGTATTTTGTTGAATAAGTCCTTTTTATAACCACAAAGAAATATTCGGGATTGACAATTTATAATAAATGCATTATTATTTTATTAAATGTTATAACAATATAACATAGGCAAAATAAATGAACTTCACTATTAACCGTAATTCTCCTATTCCTTACTACTACCAGATCGAAGAGTGGATTCGACAGCGGATTGCGCATGGCGAATTGAAGCCGGGTGATTTATTAGAGAGCGAGATGGAACTGGCTCAAAAACTGGGCGTCAGCCGCATCACTGTCCGTCAGGCACTTAGTGATCTTACCGAGCAGGGTTTGTTAGTGCGCAAGCGTGCTTTAGGTACATTTGTTGCAGAAGGGCGGAAGTCGGTGATCATCTCTCGTTCGCAACTAATGGGATTAACGGAGGAAATGGCTGAGGAAGGTTTACAGGTCACTTCCTTTGTCTTAGAGCAGAAAGTGCTACCAGCGCCAGAGGATGTCGCTCAATCACTCGGAATGATTGAAGAAAATGATAATGCAGTGGTGTTAATCCGCCGATTGCGTTCGGTAAACAGTTCGCCTTTGTGTGTGGAGATTTGCTATCACCCTTATGCTTACTTTCCCAAGCTTGCATCGCTGGACCTCAATAATCGCTCCATTTATGAAATCCTCGACCAGGAATATAACCGCCGTCCAGTGACCGCCAAGGATGCGCTGACTGCTGATAGCGCCCATGGAAACATCGCCCATTGGCTACAAATCCCAAACGGAGCTCCAGTAATGCGCATTCAGCGGATAGCATGGGATCGGGCAGGGGTTGCGGTGGAATTTTCGATTTCCATTTTCCGAGCCGACCAACACCAAATGGTAATCGAATATCGCAGTTGAGAGGATGACCTTGGATTTCGACAGGAAAATTACAATTTGATTTTTATATATAAGAGAAAGGAAACCTATGGATGTCGCAAAAATTCAACAAGAATTAGTTAAGGCGCTCAAACCCTATCGCGGTGAAGCACCTACGTTTGATCGCTTGCCAGAGAGCGGCTTGCCTCGCGATGAGATCGTCGATCAAATCATGGAACTCTATAAAAAGGAAGAACCACGCTGGCGAAATGGACGCGTTTCTGGTGCCGTATATCATGGTGATCAGGGGCATATTGACTTCCAAAATAAGGTCTATTCCATCCAATCTCAGGCTAATCCACTCCATATGGATGTCTGGCCAAGCACGACAAAATTTGAGGCGGAGATCGTTTCCATGACCGCTCACATGCTGGGAAGCGACAAAACCGATGACGAGATCGTTGGTACGGTATCTTCGGGCGGTACCGAAAGTATTCTCTTAGCAATGAAAACCTATCGCGATTGGGCGCGTGCAACGAAAAATATTACTGAACCAGAGATGGTGATTCCTTCTACAGCGCACGTTGCTTTCGAAAAAGCCTCGCAGTATTTTGGTATCAAATTAATCCGTGTTCCGGTTGGCAGTGATTTCCGTGCGGATGTGCCGGCGATGGAGGCGGCTATCACACCAAATACAATCGTCATGGTTGGTTCTGCGCCACCTTTCCCGCATGGAATTGTGGATCCAATTGAGGAATTGTCTGAAATCGCCCGAAAACACGGCATTGGATTTCACACGGACGCCTGTTTGGGAGGGTTTTTACTTCCCTGGGCGGAGAAACTTGGTTATCCTGTCCCGAAGTTCGATTTTCGTTTGAAGGGTGTTACATCCATGTCTTGTGATACCCACAAATATGGTTATGCTGCCAAAGGGACATCGGTCGTTTTATACCGTGGGAGAGAATTGCGCCATTATCAATATTACATTGCTACAGATTGGTGCGGCGGACTTTACCTGTCTCCTACGCTGACGGGCAGCAGACCGGGCGGTTTGAGCGCTGCTGCTTGGGCAGCCCTGGTTTCGATGGGTGAAAAAGGATACTTAGAAGCAGCGCGGCGCATTCTGGCAACCGCTGAGAAAATAAAAGAGGGTATCCGCTCAATTCCGGAGTTGTTTGTCATCGGCGATCCGTTGTTTGTGATTGCGTTTGGCTCCAATGAGTTAGATATTTATGCTATTTCGGATGTGATGAGCAAAAAAGGTTGGAACCTAAATGGATTGCAGAATCCACCAGCGGTTCATATCGCCACGACAATTCGTCACACCCAGGCTGGCGTTGCCGAACAATTCTTGAGTGATTTGAAAGAATCGGTCGATTATGTAAAGACCCATCCAGAGATGCAAGGAAACATGACACCGGTTTATGGCATGACAGCCAATGTTATGCTGCGAGGAGCGGTGGATGAATTTTTGAGGGCGTTATTAGATACCGTCTTTGAGGCATGAAGAGACGCGAATTACATGAATAGGTCTTAGCTTTTCAGGAATTTGCCTCATTAAAATATCTTTGACGGGGTTGATGATAAAACCATAGTAAAACCCTAAAGGATTTTCACGCTTCAGTTAGTGAAAATCCTTTTTGTTATTTACTTTCTTATAAATTTATTATTGACGATTCGGGAAAGCCTTGATAAACTTTCATCCCGCGCGCAGGGCGAAAAGTGATTTTCTGCTTGACCGTGCATTGGATGGAATACAAATTTCCTGATTTTTCAGGAATAACAACAATGAGATAAGCTATCTCGTGGTAGAATGAGGATTACAAAATGAGGTTAACCTTGTAATCTAGGGATGCCTCTGGTATAATGCCATTCGCTTAATTTGGGGCGCGCCGACGTAGCTCAATCGGTAGAGCAACCGCCTTGTAAGTGGTAGGTCATGGGTTCGATTCCCATCGTCGGCTTCCCAAAATAAAATTAATCTGGGCGGTTACCCAAGCGGCCAACGGGGACTGACTGTAAATCAGTTGGCAGAAGCCTTCGGAGGTTCGAATCCTTCACCGCCCACCTAAAAGTCTGTACATAGGAGGTCTCGAAGAGGCGTAGTCTATAAACCGTATAGACTGGCTAATTATCATTAAATTCCTTGAGACTTTCTATCATCAGGCTAGTGGACTCCGAGCTTCAATGCCCTCATAGCTCAGTCGGTAGAGCACGTTCTTGGTAAGAACGGGGTCATGGGTTCAAGTCCCATTGAGGGCTCTTGGCGAGAGTCATGAAATAACCTTTTAGAAAATTAGAAGGAGAAGTAATAGCATGGCGAAGCAAAAATACGAGCGGACGAAGCCGCACATGAATGTAGGGACGATGGGGCACATTGATCATGGGAAGACGACGCTAACGGCGGCGATCACGAAATACTGTGCCTTAGTAGG
>Ga0078972_1012259_pt1 | contig 14845 bp, 13 predicted proteins | sample YelNatPaOPGAMG01_FD_67568 | JGI IMG/M metagenome (GOLD analysis project Ga0078972, IMG submission 67568) | Hot spring thermophilic microbial communities from Obsidian Pool, Yellowstone National Park, USA - OP-RAMG-01 (SPADES assembly) (version 2) | ecosystem: Environmental > Aquatic > Thermal... | reverse complement strand
TCCCCCCTGGTGGGGGAGGGAGAAGCAAGGCTCCCTCCCCCCTGGTGGGGGAGGGTTGGGGTGGGGGGGGAGGGTGCCCCCATTCAACCGTGCCCAGTATAGGAGGGCTGTCGATGACGCCTGCTGCGCTTCTGCTCCCTCTCGTCCTCTTCACTGTAGCCGAGGTTCCTCTCTCAAGTGCGGGAAGCAAAGAGAAACCCAAGCACAGTCCCTACGCGCCAAGCCTGCCGTATCTCACCAAGGAAGAAGAGGACAAGCTCGACGCGATCGTTGAGCGCTACATCCTGTACGACATCGGCCGTTTGCAGGGCAAGGAAGGCGCCAAGGCGCTTAAGGAGTTCAAAGCGCTCGGTCCCGAAGCGATCCCGTCGCTGGTTCGCGGCCTCAATCGAGCGGCGAAGATCGAGCATAGCTGTCCGGTCGTCGTCATTGCCCAGAAGCTCAACCGGCTGCTGGCCGCATCGGAAGATCAGGAATTGCTGGAGTACGTCAAGGACAACATCGGCAGCGGCGTCGGCTCGACGCGTCATGCCGGTATCCTGCAAGATCTGCGTTTGGCCGTCTCCATGCGCAAGAATGCCTTGGCCCGACGCGCGGGGAGTGGGAACTTTCCAGCCGGCGCTAACCGTGGAAGTAAGGCCCTTCGCTCCCTCCAGGCCATGAGCGTTGCGGAGCTGGCGGACGCCGCCAGCGTCGAGCGGGGGCCGCGTTTGCGCTCCCTCCTCATCGAGTTGGAGAAACGCCGCGGCGAGGAAGTAGGGCCTGCGCTCGCCAACGCTGCTGCCAGCTACGACAAAGAAACCCAAAAACTGGGACGAGACCTGCTCGATCGTTATCTGTCGCGCCAGGGCGAGGCGGTGGTCAAGGATGCGCTTCGCCATGAACTGGTGGAGATGCGCAAGTCGGCCATGCGCGTTATTGCGGCCAAGATGCCGCGCCTAGGCGGTGAGTTGATCGATCTGCTCGGCGATGCCCAGGCGGAGATCCGCGCCGCCGCCCATGAGGCATTGGTAAAGCTCAGCCACGGACAAGATTTCGGTCCTCCCGCCGCCGCCACCCCAGAGGAAATCGCCCAAGCCCAGGCAAAATGGCGAGACTGGTGGCAGCGCAAAAACACCCTTGCGCGCCCCTCTGCCCGATACAATCCGGCAAACCGTTAAAGTCCTCCGCCGCGGCTGTCCGATACTTCCAGCATGGGAGGAACGGACTCCTTGCAAAGGTTGGCAAGCGCCAGCCGTCCTTGGGCAAAAGGGGGGAGGGGGATGAGGAGATTTCGTACCCTGGTGCTGGGTCTAGTAGCACTGGCGCCTTTGGGGTTGAGTGGTTGCTGGCCCTTCTCGATGGGCCTGTTTACGCCCATCCCCGTCCCGCCTTGGGTGGCGGAACGTCTGGAAGAGAAATACTGCTGGAAAAACGACTTCCGCACCCCGATCATGCCGCCCATCCGCGAGGGCTTCCCACCGCCGTTGTGCGAAGACCCGCCGGATGAGGCCCGCGTCCTCCGCGCCTTGAAGCCAGTTAAGCGCGGCATTCCCTACGTTTACGAAGAGTTCCGCGACAATATTCAGATTGTCACCGAGCGTATTGTAGATAAAATCGATCCGCCACGTTTCTTTCCGCTGGTGGGGCCGGCCCAACTACACCACTGCCACTGGAAATGCACGGTCTACTTCACCGAAACCATCCAGTCCGGCTACCCCGTTCCGTTCCGCTGTGTGCGTCCAGCTGTGGAAGTGGTCTACATCGACCTCGATCACCTGCACTTGTATCCTTGCCCCACGCCGGAAGTGCAGCGCGACATAACCCGCGACGTGATCAATCAGTAATGGCGGAGAAAACTGGGGGCTGGGGACCGGGAGCTAAAGCATTGCAGGCTTCTCGCCCCCCGGCCCCTTTTGGGGAGGTCCATTCATGCCCAGGGCACTACCAGGCATCGTCGGCGGTTTGCTGGCGATGGCCGTTGTTGTTCCGGCACCTTTGGCGTCGGCACAAATCCTGGCCCGCTTGCGCAATCGCCAAATGCCCGCGTGGATGGGCCGCTACGACACGAGCGCTCTGCTCTCCTCGGAATATCAACGCCTTGCAGAGATGAAGGTCGAACTGGCGCTGTTGAGCGATATCGCCACCTTTCCCTACGATTGCCATGCCTACGCCAACGGCAACACCTTGGAGTTGCGCGGCAACGTACCTAACGAAACGATTCGGCAACGCGCCATGGACCTGGCGCGTCGCAACACGTTCCTGAGGGGAATCGACGGACTGAAGATCCAACCCAACTTGAGTGTTCGGTCGCCGCTGCGTCCTTCCCGGCAATTGCAACAAGAAGCGGCCGAGTTGTTGTCCAAGGTATTGGGGGAGCCGGCCAAGCAAATGACCCTCGAGGCTCGGCCCAACGGCGTGCTCGTGGTGACGGGCACCATCGATTCGGTGGAAAGCAAGCTGGAGATCAGCCGGCTGTTTCGCCGCTTGCCCGGCTGTACGGCCGTCCTTAATGAGCTAACTGTTGAGCCGATCTTGCACGACGGCCAACGGCTGGTGCGGGTAACGCGCAACGGTTTGCTGCTGGCGCCGCCTTCGGCGTTGGCATTAGATTTAGGGCCTTCTTCCTCGGCAAACTCGCAGCTGACGTTTTTGCCGCCGCTGACGCCGGCCGTTAGCAACTCGGCGACCCAGGAGGGCGGATCGCATTTGCCCAGGATCCTCACCAAGCAACCAAGCCTGCCGACAAAGCCTGCCCCGGAAAAAATCGGCGACGGCTGGGAGGCGTTCGCCCCATCGAAACTGCCGGTGAAGTGGGGCCATCCCGCCGAGGGTTGGGAAGCGCAAGCCAAGGACTTGGAAACCGTCCACAAACAACGGAGGTCAACTACGCCGCCGCTGGCCTATCAACAACAAACACCGACGCCTGCGCAGCCGTTAGCCAAGCCCGCGGATTTCGTGTGGCAGGCGCAGCCTGTTCCACCACAAGACCAAATGCCTACCCCGGTGGAGGGGGCAGGCAAGTCCGGCCGTGCCGGCGCTCGCTCGCATCCTAACTTTGCGGAAATGCGGCCGACGCCAGAAGAACCGGTCATGACCTGGCGGCGTCCCGGCGGCAACGAGGAATCTGAGCCGAAGGCTGCCCCTGTCGCTATGGAGCCGCAAGCGTCCGCTCACCGGGAGAAAGAGTTGCCCGCGGAAACGCGCAGCACTGTGGCGGCGTCGCCGGCCGTCTCGCCCCTCCATTCGCCGCGCCGTTGGCCGTCGGCCTACGTAACCGGATCGCCGCCCAGTCCAGGACGCCCCGGCACCATCGTCTTCGAGGAGGAACCATCGCCGTCTAAATCGGTGCCTGCTGTGATTGCGACAACTCCTCCGCTGGCGCCGGCAGAGTTGCAACGTCGCATCAAGTCCCTCTGCGGTCGGCAGGCTCGCGATGTGGTGATCACCCTGAATCACGACGGCAGCGCCCTGGTTCGGGTTAAAGTGGCCAACCATTCTATCGAGGAGCAACTCTCGCGCAAGATCCTCGCCCTCCCGGAAATGAACTCCTCGCGGGTGCGGCTGCTGATGGAAATTGAACCGTAATCATCGCTTTCGGCGAGCGGGGGGGTTACACCCCCCGCTCGCCCTTGGTTGTGTCCGTTTCCGGAGAACGCTTAACTCAGCCAGCGTCGGGTTAAATCGCCGTAGGCATCGATGCGGCGATCGCGTAAGAAGGGCCAATGGCGGCGCACTTCTTCCAGGCGGCGGCGGTCGCAGGGCACTACCAGCACTTCCTCGCGGTCTTCGGAAGCCTGTCCCAAGACTACCCCGAACGGATCGCACACAAACGACGAACCCCAAAATTGCAGGCCCCCCTCGGCCGGTCCCTCGTGGCCGATTCGGTTGACCGCGGCCACAAAAACGCCGTTGGCGATGGCGTGGCTGCGCTGTATCACTTCCCAGGCTTGGCGCTGGGCGGCGCCGTGTTCTTCTTTCTCCTGCGGGTGCCAGCCGATCGCCGTCGGATACAGCAGCACTTCAGCCCCTTGCAAGGCGGCCAGTCGCGCCGCCTCTGGGAACCATTGGTCCCAGCACACCAGCACGCCTACACGCCCCAAACGGGTTGCGAAGGTGCGGAAGCCGGTGTCGCCGGGCGTAAAATAATATTTCTCGAAGTATAAGGGATCGTCCGGAATATGCATTTTGCGATACAGCCCGCACAGGCTGCCGTCGGCGTCGAAGACCACCGCCGTGTTGTGATACACGCCAGGGGCCCGGCGCTCAAACAGCGAGGCCGCGATCACCGCTCTTGTCTCCCGCGCCGCTTGTGCCAGGCGCTCCGTGGTGGGACCGGGGATCGGCTCCGCCCAATCAAACAAGGTCGGATCGTACCGTTGGCAGAAATACGGCGAGCGGAACAGTTCTTGCAAACAGATGATCTCGGCGCCATTGCGGGCGGCGCGATGAATGGCCGACAGCGTGCGCTCCAGGTTGGCGTTGAGGTCCGCCTCGCACCGCATCTGCACCAGGCCCAAAGTGAACGTATGCGCTTGTGGAGTTGCCATGGTGCTTATATTATTCGGAAGCGACACGAGGAGAAAGCGACCAATGAACGAAAAAGACCGACTTTCAGAGCAACCCGACCCAAATGCTGCCGAGTTGGCCCGGCAGCTGCACCAGCACCTCGACAGTCTTCGGGCCGCCGGGATCTATTGGCTGCCGGTGAGCCGGGAACCCGCCGCGCCTGCGGCTGAGGGGGAGAAGCCTACGGCCCAGCAGTTGCCCCTGTTCGCCGCCAGCGATGCGGCCGCGCCGCCGGCGCCAGACGATCGGGAACAGAGGCGGCGCGAATTGGCCCTCCTGGCCGAGCGGGTGGCCGGCTGTCAACGCTGTACCGAGTTGGTCGTGAGCCGTTCCCGCACCGTCTTCGGCGTCGGGCCGATTGATGCCGAGTTGTGTTTCATCGGCGAAGCACCCGGGGCGACCGAGGACCAGCGCGGCGAGCCGTTCGTTGGCGAGGCGGGCCAGTTGCTCGATCGCATCATCGCAGCTTGCGGCATGAGGCGTGAGGAAGTCTACATATGTAATATCGTAAAATGTCGCCCTCCCGGCAATCGCCTGCCGACGGCCCAGGAGGCCGGCAACTGCCGTGAATATTTAGAGCGCCAGCTGGAATTGGTACGGCCCAAGTTCATTTGCGCCCTGGGCGCCTGCGCGGCGCAAAACCTGTTGGGCACCTCGCAGTCCATTGGCAAACTGCGCGGTCGTTTCCATGACTACAAGGGCATTCCGGTGATGTGTACGTATCATCCTGCTTTTTTGCTGCCGGGGCGCAGCCCACACAAAAAACGCGAGGTGTGGGAAGACATGAAGAAGCTGCTGCAGCGCATGGGACGGCCCGTTCCCGGACGTTGACAAAAGAGAAAAGAGAGGCGCCCGGCGAAATAATTTGCTTGACACGTTAACTAGATACGACTACGGTGAAGGAGAAGTATGTTACTCGCGTAATGTTGATTTTTCCGTGAATGCTGCTCTTCGGAAGCCGGCCGCTAAGGTATATTTAAGACCGGCTCAGTGATCGAAACGCAGAAGTCGCTCCAAGCCCGGAGGAGCCGACGATGAAACGTCTCGCGTTCGTGATGGTGGCGCTGGCTGCTTTTCCACTTGGTTGCCCGCAGGCCCATGCGTCCGCGGCGACGACCGAGCCTGCTTCTGTTTTTCCCTATTCTTGGGACGTTTGCTCAAACACCTTCTCCCCCGGCCCTAACGCAGCCCCCTTCCCTGGTAGATCCTGCACCGAAACAGCGTGTGCGCTGATTTTCTTTTCCCTCGTCCGTCCGTTTCTTTTCTACGGGAGGTCTTTGCCATGACCGTCGTTCACCAACCCATCCGTGCCCGGAGCAGAGGTTTCACCCTCATTGAACTGTTGGTGGTGATCGCCATCATTGCCGTCTTGATTGGATTGTTGTTGCCGGCCATCCAAAAGGCCCGCGAAGCCGCCAATCGCATGCAATGTGAGAACAATATCAAACAACTTGGGCTAGCCGTGCAAAATTTCCACGGCACCTATAATGTACTGCCCATGATCGAGAGCGTGGGCCAGCAGCAGGGGCTTGCCAACCCCTATTCGACTCAGCCGACCGTCGTGCCGCCTTTGATCTACAGCCCCACCGGCACCACCGGCACGGTGTTTTACTACCTGCTGCCGTTCATGGAACAACAGCAGCTGAATACCTTGTCCGCAGGTTACTCCTACAACGTCGGCTACTATGTACTGAAGGTGCTCCTTTGCCCCAGCGATCCGTCGCTTCCCAACGCCGCCCGATACGGCGGCTCAGGCGTCATGAACTCGCCGACCATCCAGCGCGACGGCTACGCTTCGTGCAACTATGCGGGCAACGTCATGGTCTTTGAACCGCGCGGCACGCAGAACATTGAAGCCGAAATCACCGACGGTACGTCCAACACCGTGATGTTCGCCGAGCGCTACAGAAACTGCTCGCCATCGCCGGCCTACAGCGGCGGCCTCAACAACATAGCCACGCAGCCGGCCTGGGCCTGGAACACCATCACCAACGGCTACGATTGCACTGCCAGCCCTTCTTTTGGGGCGGCCAACGACGCCTTGGCCGCAACCTTCCCCAGCGTACCGGGCAATATGAATTGCGGCCTGGCCCAGTTTTTCTATGGCACTATCGCCTTTCAAGGTGGGCCGTCGGTGCAGCAGTGCAATTTTTACGTGACCCAAGGAGGCCATACCAGCGGCATGGTGGTCGGCATGTGTGACGGCAGTGCCCGCGTCGCCGCCCAAGGCATCTCGGTGCAAAGCTGGTTTGCCGCTTGCACGCCCAACAACGGCGACGTTGCAGGTTCGGATTGGTAGCGGCCCTTTCCGGGCCGTATCACCGGGGCGACGGCTCGTTATCCTGCTCACTCGCCCCGGTGATACGGCCCGGAAAGAAGGTTTTCTTCTGAGGATTGTCATGATGCACAGGCTTATTTCACCACGGGGCGTTGTTATCGTCCTTATCGGTATTGGGTTGGCCCCAGGCTGCGGCAGGCAGAAGGAGGTTCCTTTGGCGCCCGTCACCGGCAAAGTTACGGTAGACGGCAAGCCGCTTACGAGCGGCACCGTGTCCCTGGTCCCCGACGTCCCTCTGGGCGATGAAGGGGCAAAGGAGGCAAGCAAGATGCAGACGGCCGGCCTGTCCGGGGGGGAAATCAAGCCAGACGGCACTTACAAGATTTATACCGGCGGCAAGGAGGGCGCGCCTTTGGGAAAATACAAGGTCCGCGTTCTACCCCCGGTGACAGAAACCAAGGAGGACAAAGGAGCCGCCGACATCGGTTTCGATAAGAAATATACCGATGCCAATAAGACCCCTCTACGTTTCGAGGTAGTCGCCAGTCCCGAAGCCGGTCGCTACGACTTGAAATTGACCAAGTAGAGCAGATTTTTGATCGGCCACGCTTCGCAAGGCAGGCGCGAACGCGCCTTCTCTGCGAAGCGCGGCTCATCTTCATTTCTCCTGAACTTGCTTGCCTCCTTCCACCACCTTCCCATTCGAGAACATGACCGTGATGATTTTGTTGCCTATTTCCCACTTTCTCGTCTCGGGTTTAATAGGGCCTTCTGGGCCGCGGCCCTTGTGTTTGGGATTGAGGTCGATCTTCTCGCCCGGTCCCCCCATGATCGCTTGCACTTCCTCTATCGACATGCCTTCTCGGATCTTGTCCGCTTTGCTTAGGATAGTCATGTCGAAAATCATCCGAGCGAAAAACAACCCTACTACCAGTGCCAAGAGGGTAAGCCCCGTGATGCTTTTTTGCGTCGGCGTCAGCGACTCCCAAAAAGTCCGCAGCCGGGCAGCGATTTTTTCTTTTTCTGGCTTCTTTTCCGGCACGCCCAATTCTTCCCGCCAGTGGTGAACGTCGGGCGGCGCAAGAGGGTCTTCGTGCGTAATATGCTGCATTACGGGCTGGAGTTCTCTCTTTCTTCGAGGTTCCACGCGGCGGGACGGTGGAGGAACAATCTTCTCCAGGCGTCGTGGCGGCGGAGGCGTTTCGGGGCGTCGCGGCGGCGGGGGGGCTTCGTGGCGCGGCGAAGGGGGGGCCGGTTCAGGGCGCTGCGGTACGGGAGGACTTTCTTCCGGCGGCGGCAGCACAATGTCGCCTTCCAGGGCCAGCATGGGAAGGTCGTCATCGGCAGACCCAGCCAAGGCCGGGGAAGGAGGGGCCGTCGCCGGCTCGCGGCGCGGCGGCGGGGCCGCCGATTCACGCGGTGCGGCCGGAGAAACAGCAGCGGCCATCGACTCGTGGCGAGGAGGCGGCGCGGCTTCTTCACGCGGAGCAGACCGAGAAAGGGTCGTCGAGACTGTCGGCTCAGGGGAAGACGGCGGCGGAACAGAAACGGGAGGAGGAGACGGCGGCGAAAGCGCGGCGGGTACAGAAACGGGGGCAGGGACGTCGTCCACTTGCGGCTCACCTGGGGGCGGGGGCGCTGTCGCTTCTTCCTCCTCAAACGCGAGCGAATCATCCGTCGGGAGCGTATCATCCGTCATGACCGAAAAAGCGACAAATGGCAGCGGAGTAGGCGCCTTACGGGACGGAGGCGGAGAGAAAGCGGGAGGCGTCGGCTCGCGGCGCGGTCGAATCGGCTCTTGGCGGGGCGGAGGCGCCTCGACAACGCGGGGAGCCGGTACAGGCGGCGCCTCGACAACGCGCAGGGGTGGGGGCGGCAGCGGAGCGGGCGGCGGCAGCGGAGCGGGGCGAACCAGCGCCGGCAGCTCCTCCGAATCATGCGCCGCTTTCATCAGCTCTTTGAGCTTCCGCGACATCTTATTGAACTTGATGTCCTGGGTCATGACGCCGATGTGCGGTCCCGTGGGCAGTCGTTCCGCCCAGTCGGCGTGTTCTTCGTCGAGCAATAACAAAGCAGCGCAGCGCAGACGGCGGCGGGCGGCCTCATCGATAATGTTCTCGAAAACGCGCAACCCTTCTTCGCCGGTCGTCCGTGCATCCACGATCAAACCGTCGAAGGGCTGTTTGTGGAAACGATCCAGCGCCCGCATCGGATCACCGGCCAAAAAGACTCGATAGCCTTGGTCCTTCAAGCCGTCGCGCAAGACTTCTTGCAAACGCTCATCGGGTTCGGCCAGAAATACCGAACGCATGGGCGGCCGGTCGTCGCCATTGCCAGACCTGCCCTCGACCTCACGGCGTACCCTGCGAATGGCATCGAGCATCTGCGAAGGCGTTTGGTAACGCTCCTTCGGATCGAACGCCATCATCGTTTCCACTAGCATCAGCACCGAAGGCGGGCCGTCGATCTCATCGGGGTGAATGGGCCGTACCTGTTCGAAGCGCGCTCGGCGCATGCGGGCGTGTTTGTCTTTGGTCATCTCCAAGGGCGGACGGCCAGTCAGGCATTCATACAGCACGGTGCCGAGGAAATAAATGTCACTGCGAATGTCACCCTGCTTGACTTCGGTGGCCCGTTCCAAGCCGGCGTAATCGACGGTGCGATCGACCTTCTCCTCCTCCGTCCGCGCTGCTGTGGCAAAGAACTGGGCCAAGCCGAAATCGACCAATTTAGCTTCGCCGGTATCGGAGATGAGGATGTTGGTCAGTTTGATGTCGCGGTGCGTCATCCCGCGGGAGTAGGCATAGTATAGCCCGTTGGCACAGTCTTCGATGATGCGCAGCGATTCGGCGACAGTCAATTTCTTGCGGATTTGCAGGATTTCGCGCAGGTTGCCGCCTTCGACGAACTCCATGACGATGTAGTATTGTCCCGAGGCTGGGTCGCGGCTGATGGCCAGCACCTCGACGATGTTAGGGTGCTTGAGCATCAGGCCGACCTTGCCCTCGCGGATGAACATTTCAATGCGCTGCTCGTTCTCGCTCCAGCGACGGCGCAACACCTTGACGGCGACCACCCGGCCGTCGCGCGGATCAACGGCGCGATAGACGCGGCCAAAGCTCCCCGATTGGATCTTGTACAAAAGCTTGTAGCCGCCCAAAATATAGCCGTCGGTATCGCCCTTGAGGACTTTGCCGCGTTGCCACGGCGTTAAATAGCTCTTCCGCTCCAGTGCAGCAATCAATTGCCACAAATCCGGGGCCGGACCGACCTCTTCATGGACCTCCGCCAGCTGAGCCGGAGTCACCAACCCCAGTTTGAGTATCATCTGCTCAAAAGCGTTCGGATCCATTGAATCCATGACGTACCCCATACCGGACATGGCGGCGCAAAGAGAGCGCGGCTGCTTAACAATACTTAGCCTTTTATTTTACCCGTCTTCTTCGTTCTGCCAAGCGAAAGATGGCGCATTTGTTCTACAAAAGGTCGAGGCTGAGCCAGGCAATTGGAAAGGAGCGCTTGTGCAAACTATATCGGCTTCTTGCTCTGCGCGTTGCGAGACATTCCAGAGAGAGGAACCGAATCACATCACACATACCAGTCCGTGCGCGTCAGTGGCAGGCCGCTGACACCGCGATCGGGTTTGACCAGCAGCGTCTGATAGATGTTGCCGCGCGCCGCGCGAAAGCCGTCGGCGGAGCCGGCCATGTACAAGCGCCAGATGCGATAGGTCGTCTCATTGGTCAGCCTTCGCGCTTCGTCGGCGTGCGCCTCCAGCCGCCGTACCCAATTCTGGAGTGTCAGAATGTAATGCTCGCGCAGCGATTCCACGTCACGCACTTCCAGACGGGCTTCTTCTGCTGCTTTCAGGGTGGCGTGGATCGGCTTTAGCTCACCATCGGGGAAGACATAGCGTTGCGAAAACGGTTGGCCGCGCGGTCGGCGTTCCCAACCGCTCAGGGCGATGCCGTGATTGAGAAAGACGCCGCCCGGTCGCAAAAGCGAATAGGCTTTCTGGAAATACACCGGCAACATCTTGCTGCCGACGTGCTCAAACATGCCGACGCTGACGAGCTTGTCGAAGGCGCCGGTCACTTCGCGGTAATCCTGATACTCGACGCGGCAGCGGTCCTGCAAACCAGCTTGGCGGATACGCTCTTGGGCCAGCTCGACTTGCTTGCGGCTCAACGTGATGCCCAAAGCATGCACGCCATATTGCTGGGCCGCATATATCACCAGCCCCCCCCAGCCGCAGCCAATATCGAGCAGACGGTCGCCCGGCAAAAGGCGCAATTTGCGACAGATATAGTCCAGTTTGCGCTCCTGGGCCCGGTCGAGGTCGTCGCTGGGGTCGGCGAAATAGGCGCAGGAATAGATCATGCGGCGATCGAGCCAGAGTTGATAGAACTCGTTGGAAACGTCGTAGTGATAGCTGATGGCTTGGCGATCGCGCTGGGGGGAATGAACGGCGCCGGACAGCTGAGCCGGCAAACGTCCGGAGCGCGGCCGTTCGCCGCCCGGCAGGGCCAACAGCCGCCGCAGCCAACGCAGCCTTTGCCGCAGGCGGGGACGCATCTCGTAGAGATAGCTCAGGACGGCGAAAAAAGCGTGGATGTCGCCTTCAATGTCGATGTCGTCGTAGATGTAGGCTTCGCCCAACGTGTAGGGCCGGGGCGGCCAAAACATCTTGCGAACAGCGCCCGGATGCTGCAAAACCAGCGTAAAACGAGCCGGCAAACCAGCATCCGGTTCCCAGACGGTGCCATCCCAGGCGCGGACGGCGAAATCGCGCGGGCCGTAATCCGCCAGCACTTCGCCCAGAAAAGCGAAACTGGCCCGCACAGCGGGATCGTTGCCCAGCGTGATGGACATAGCCAAGGTTCCTCCTTTAGCTGCAACTGTATTCCGTCGCCGTCGGGTTTCAACTCGTTTGCTTCCCTGGTTCGAGTTGCGCCCGCCACACTCTTCCGAGATTTTTGTCTTGACTAATTTAATAATTAGTCTAACCTAATCTATCGCTTAGTCTGAGCGAATGCGGCCAGGATCGTTCCCTTATTGGAGGAGACACAGAATGCGTTTGTCAACCCGCCGGAATGCTTTCACGTTGATTGAGTTACTGGTGGTGATCGCCATCATCGCCGTGTTGATCGGCCTGCTCTTGCCTGCGGTGCAGAAGGTGCGCGAGGCCGCTGCTCGCATTCAATGCACTAACAACCTCAAGCAGATTGGGGAGGCCTGTCACAATTTCCACAGTGTTTTCGGATACTTTCCCAGCGACAATGCCGCAACCGCTCCTCCCTATCCGTATCCGAACACCTGCTGGATGCTTCAGACGCTCTCTTTTTTGGAAGAACAAAACGTAGTTCTGCCGGGGAATGGCCGAGGAGGTGGACACGACCCTGGAGGCGGCGCCGGCGGCAGCGCCTATCTTGTTCCTGTCAATGACGGCAAGATTGTGCTCAAATTCTTGCTCTGTCCCAGTCGCGGCGTTCGGGGCAATGGGTTGAGCGATTATAACTACGTTCAGATCAACGGCTCCGTCCTCTACGGTGCGCCGTTGGGCGTTTCGCTTAATGCCATCACGAACGCCAACGGCGCCTCAAACACAGCTGCGGTGGGTCACAACGGTTGCAACCCCCACGACTATCCCGACGGACCCACGCCCTGGTACAACTGCAACCAAGTGCAAAATCCGGCCCCAAGCGTGCCGGACAGTCAATTCCCGCAGGGCCAGATGTCGCAGTTCTTTAGTTCGCCGCATCCGGGCGTCAACGTGGTGCTATTTGCGGACGGCCACGTGCAAGCGCTCGACAACGGCTGGCTCACGGCCAATCCCAACGTCTGGAATTGGCAGAACGCTGTCCCTCTCCAGTTGCCCTAACCCATTCTGGCCAGAGGGGAAGAGGACCGTATACTTGCTGGATGGAACACTACCTGAAGGTCCTTCTCCTGGCTCTCATCCAGGGCGCTGCGGAATTGCTGCCGGTGTCCAGCTCGGCTCATGTGATCGTGGCCGAGCGGTTGATGGGACTTGATCCCTCGACGCCGGAGATGGTTTTTCTGCTCATCATGCTGCACACGGGGACCATGTTTGCCGTTCTGGTCTACTTCTGGCAGCGTTGGCGCAGCATCTGGATCTCGACGACGGCGCCGGAAAACAGCGTTTCGGGAGAATCGCGCTATCACTTTCTGAAGATGGTAATCGTAGCGACGGCTGTGACAGGCGTTGTCGGCTACGGTCTGAAGATTTTCCTGGAGCAAATGGTGCTAGGGCGCTGGCTGGGCCGTGCTAAAGGCGAAGTCGAGGACTTGTTCCGCGAAATGCCGCTGGTGGCCGCCGCCCTGTTCGCTGCTGGCGTCCTCATTCTGGTAGCCGGCTGGCGCAAACAGCGGGCCGAGCGAACGACGCTCACGCTGAACGCCACCCTGCTGATCGGGCTGGTGCAGGCCGTGTGCCTGCCGTTTCGTGGTTTCTCGCGCTCCGGAGCAACCATTTCCACTGCTTTGTTGTGTGATGTCGAACGGGCGCGGGCCGAGGATTTCAGCTTCGCCCTGGCCGTGGCCCTGACTCCGCCGGTGATTGGGCGCGGCCTATACAAGCTCCTCAAAGACCGGGCGTTGCAAAGTGCAGAACAACTGCTGGCGCTGCTCCAGCCGGGACTGGTGGGAATGCTCTTCAGCTTTCTCGCCGGCCTGTTGGCCTTGAAACTGCTCTCGGCAGTGCTGGAAAAAGGACACTGGCGCTACTTCGGGTACTACTGCGTCGCCGCCTCTCTACTCATAGCGGCCGGCATCGCTGCTGGCTTTCTGTGACGTTCTTCCCAGAAGAGGTCTGCCCAGCAGGCCAGGAGCGTACAGGCCAATCCTACAGTCCAGCCGCCGAGCACATCGCTGGGATAATGGACCCCCAGGTAAATACGGCTGAGACCGATCAGCAGCGGAAGGCCCAAGCCCAACCCGATCACGAACCAACGCAGGGCGCGCTGTTTCAGACGGCGCGACGCGATTAAGGCGATCGCTCCATAGGCCGCCAGAGAGTTGAGGGCATGGCTGCTGGGAAAACTCTTGTCGGGGGGCAGAGGAATCAAGCGCCAGGCGACATCCGGCCGCTCACGATGAACGAGATACTTGGTGAACTGGCCGATCCCATTTCCCAGGAGGCACGTCAGAAACAAGATCAGCACCGTATGCCGCCGTCCAGCCCACCAAAAGAGGGCCATCGCCGCCCCGACTATGCTGAGCAACGCCGCCGGATCACCAAGGTGGGTGCAGAACTGCATCAGCGCGTTGCCCAGGGGCGAGTGATGGTTCTCAAACCAGTACAGCATGCCCTCGTCAACCGCTTGTAGCTGTTCCATTTAGTTGTCCCTGTAGCGTGCGGCCCGCTGTACTGCGGGGGGCGGCTCCTCGTCTTGGATCAAGCTATCAATCTCGCGCCGCAATTGCCGCAACAGCAGGCCGAGCAAACTTTCTTTGCCGACGACGGCGATCAACATGCTCAGGACGCCGACCACCCACCGGGCATGGGCGAGGTTGAAGAACGAGTCGTCTTCCGAAGACGTATTCTTCCGGATCATACGGGAACCTCCATGTTCCACAGGACCGAGGAATGATAGTCCAAGGGCGGCGGGCGGAGCAAGAGAAATTCTTTGCAGGAGATCGGTGCAGATGAGGGACCGTCGAACGGCCCGCCGGCCGCTGCATTGAGCAACCGACGACGCAAGCACAATAACGACTTGCAAGATATTTTGAGTGGACAGAGTCGGATTCGAACCGACGACCCCAGCCTTTTCAGGGCTGTGCTCTACCGACTGAGCTATCTGTCCAGCGCCCCAGAGCGCTTTATTACCATAGGCGCATCCGCCCTGGCCGTCAACGTGTCCTGCTCCAGCACGGGCGCCGTCGATTGCGGCGAGCGGGGGGGGGGAACCCCCCCCCCCCCCCCCGGGCGCCGACGCCACTCCCCCCCACCCCCCCTTCCTTCGACGGGGACGCCCTTTGCCCCGGTGCGCGGGTTGT
>Ga0078972_1012258_pt1 | contig 14846 bp, 14 predicted proteins | sample YelNatPaOPGAMG01_FD_67568 | JGI IMG/M metagenome (GOLD analysis project Ga0078972, IMG submission 67568) | Hot spring thermophilic microbial communities from Obsidian Pool, Yellowstone National Park, USA - OP-RAMG-01 (SPADES assembly) (version 2) | ecosystem: Environmental > Aquatic > Thermal... | reverse complement strand
ATGAGTGTGATCTTCCACCATCTTACTATACTGTGGATGAGTTGGCTAAGCGGCTGAAGGTAGTGACGCCATCTGTTAAAGATGTTATAGGCGCTCTTAGGGCTAGAGGGTTTAGGGCTGCTAGAACCGTATTTAACCCAAAGGGTTTGAGGACTGATGCGCCGAAAGAGGCTGTTGAGGAGGCTGTTTTAGGTCTGAAGTAGGTCTTGCTCGGGTTTGTATCCTTTACATATTAAATATAGTTCGCTGCTCTGTCCTCTGCTGGCTGGTGGCTTTGTTATATCTACGTTCTCGAAGATCTTCTTCAGCTGAGCTTTTACGATCTGAAGCTCCTCTCCGTCAAAGACCTTTAAAACCGCTGAGCCAGAGGGCTTTAGTAGATGGGGCATCAGCGAGATCGCTCTTCTTGTCAACTCTATCTGCCTGATGTGATCGAGGTCCCAAATACCCGACACATTAGGTGAAAGGTCTGAGAGCACAACATCGACCAGACCCCTAGTGTAGTATTTGACCGCATCAACAAGATCTTCGCTGAAGACATCCATCTTTAGAGTCACAACGTTCTGAGCAACAGGCTGAATGCCCTTTAGATCCACACCGACGACAAGCCCCTCTGCACCAACTCTTTCAGAAGCCACTTGAAGCCAGCCGCCGGGTGCTGAGCCGAGGTCTAGGACTTTATCTCCTTCTTGAAAGATGTGGTAGCGTTTATCTATCTGTATGAGTTTGAATGCTGCTCGGCTCCTGTAGCCTTGGGCTGCTGCGAGGCGTCGATATAGGTCTCTCCTGGCTTCCCTTAACCTCATTACTTGATAAACACCGTCTATCGGTTTAATGTGTTTCTTTGGGCGCTAGCTGTGTAATCTTGCCTAACCCACTCTACAAGCTTATCGCAGGTGTAGGGTGTGACCACGCCGTTAGGTGCGCATTTACTCTCTGAGCCACAGGTTATACAGGGGGCTTGCTCTATCGATTTTATCTGAATCGGTAGGCGCAGTGGTGTAAGTTTATATGTCCATCTCCCGTTATCGAGGACCCGCTCCCTCTTCACAAGCCCCCTCTTCTCAAGCCTTATCGCTAACCTCGACCCGTCTCTGCTGGTTAGGTTAAGCTTCTTCCATAGTTCGCTCTGAAGAACCCCCTCCTTACCGTGCTCTACGACCAGTTTGTAGACCCTCGAGGTTAGGTCGAGACCCTTTTCTTCTTTGCCTTCTGCTTGCTGCTGCATAGCACACACCATTTATCTTATTTGTTTTAAGATAGGTGAGGAGTTTTATATCAACTTTTTTCCGCAGACTTCGTTTACAGCGTCTAGGGTCTCGAGAATATCCTCCCGCGTTATGCCTCGATGCGTAACCATACGGACCACGTTCCCTTTTACCGTAAGAGCCTTCACCCCATATTTTAAGAGCATCTCTACAAATTCTTTGCCTGTGAAACCCAAAGCTGAGACATCAAACATAACTATGTTGGTTTGAACCCTTCTAAGATCTATTCTTATGCCATCTATCTTCGCTAAACCTTCGGCTAATAGACGTGCGTTGGCGTGATCTTCTCTCAGCCTGTCAACCATCTTCTCAAGCGCAACTAAACCGGCAGCAGCTATAATGCCGGCTTGCCTCATCCCTCCGCCCAGCATCTTCCGCATCCTACGCGCCCTCTCAATAAATGAACCAGAGCCTACCACGAGTGAACCTATAGGTGCGCTAAGACCCTTCGAGAGGCAGAACATAACCGAATCCACAGGAGCAACGAGCTCCTTAACATCTACCCCAAGCGCTACTGCAGCGTTAAATATGCGCGCACCATCAAGATGAACATTTAGCCCGTGTTTCGCAGCGACGTCGCATAGCTTGCGGGTCTGTGAAGGGGTTATGCAGGTGCCACCGGCCAAATTATGCGTATTCTCTAAGCATAAAAGTGTGGTTTTAGGGAAGTGGGGGTCCGGTGGGCGGATTGCCTCCTCGACATCTTCAGGCGCTGGGACACCCATCTCACCTTTTACGAGCCTGGGCAGAACACCGGCTATCGCAGATAGCCCTCCGAGCTCATAGTGGTAGATGTGCGCATCAGCCTCCAATATCACTTCATCACCACGCCTCGTATGGGAAAGTATGGAAACCAGGTTTCCCTGCGTCCCGCTTGTAACTAGTAAAGCATCTTCTTTACCCATCTTTTTGGCAGCTAGGGCTTCCAGTTCGTTGACCGTAGGGTCTTCCCCAAACACGTCGTCGCCTAAAGCAGCGTTTCTGATGGCTTCAAGCATCTCTTCAGTAGGCAGGGTTACGGTGTCGCTTCTCAGATCGATGATCTTCTTCAAAGCTTCTTTACAACTCGCCTACGCAGCGCCCTTTAAGGGTTTAAGCGTCTGCTTAATAACGAAGTTTTCCAGTATTTCTCTGTATCTGTGCCTAACCGTAACATCGGTGACGTCGGCCACAGCCGCTACTTCACGCTGAGGTATGTTCTCGCTGTTTATGACAGAGGCGATATAGATGTACGCCGCCGCCAGACCGCTAGGCGACTTACCGTCTTGAATAGTTGCAGACTTCGTTGCTTTATAGAGCTGAAGCGCTAACCTTTCTGTCTTCGCACTCACCTTCATAAGATTCGCGAGCCTTGCTATCTGTTTTTCAACAGTAGGTACAGGGGGGTGCTCTAGCGGAGTTTCTGAAGCGATCAACCGATAATATTTATTGACCGCCTTCACATCAACACCAGCCGCTTCAGAAACCTCCTTAACACTTCTTTCAACGCCGTGAACCTTTGCCGAGAAGTAGACTATGGCAGCTGTCACCTTCGCCATACACTTGCTCTTTACCACACCCTTCTTTAGCAGCTGCCGATATGTGCGTGAAGCAGTTTCAGCGACAAATAAAGGCATCTTCAAACTTTCACATAAATCATTAATCCTAGACAACGCTTGCGCCAAGTTCCTCTCCGCTGACGTGGATGTTCTCAGACGCCTCTGCCAGACCCTAAGCGACTCATTCTTCTGCTCATAACCGTGAGTGCGCTCAATTTCGCTACCTAACCCATAATCGTGAAACCTAGGTGTTATAGGTGAGCCTACCCTCACCTTCTTCTCCTTCTCCTCATAATCTATAGCCTTCCACTCAGGGCCTAGATCTACGAGCCGCTCATCCAAGACAGAGCCGCAGATGGAGCAAAAAGCTTCACCACGCTCTAAATCTAAGTCGATAAATGCTGGGTTACTTAGATCTCTGCCACAGACAGGGCACCTCAACCAATAGCCCCCTATATAAGAGAAAGACAGATGGGTTTTAAGTGTTATGTTACGATGAGTTTTGTGCGGCTGCTTGGTTGCTTCGTGTTTGTGTAGATACGAATACCTTTGCTTACCTAGTATCGCTACTGGTCTGGGAAGATGAGTGGTGATTGTTACCCATCTCTGTGTTGAGGCTGTTGAAGACGCTCTATGCCCTCACGTGAAGGGTTTATGGTGGAGTCATAGGATGATCGAAAAGGCTTTGGGCACCTCTGATGCTTGGGATCAGTTAATCGGCTCAAACACCTATTGACCCTCCGCCACAGACTCTGCATCTTAAAGAAGCGTTTAAGCCGCTACTCTTTCTCCCCCTCGGCTTGCTGAGAGTATACTTCTTGCCCTTCGAGCTTCTTAACCCTATCGGTAAGTGGGATGCAAGAGAGGTATGGTTCTTTAACAGGCCCGAAGACCTCCGCTACCTTTGCAACCCTCTTCCCTTTTAAGTCGTAGAGTATCGTACCGACGGTAATGTTGGCAATGTTGGCTTTGACTATGAGCCTGCCGCTCTTAGCTAGGTGCAGAACTACGCCTACCTTCTGGATCAAAGACCAAGCCTTGGCTACTGATATTCGTAGAAGCCCCTTTTACTCTTTCTGCCAAGCCTTCCAGAAGCAACCATCTTACGTAGAATGTGAACAGGTTTCGGCATCGTATTACCACCCTGCATACTTTTGATGCTTTGATCCATGTGGTAGAGTACATCTATCCCTATCAGATCAGCCAGCTCAAAAGGACCCATCGGCATACCAGCGCCGCTCTTCATAGCTAGATCAATATCTTTCATAGAAGCAACTCCCTCTTCATATAAGGCGAATGCTTCGTTAAGCATAGCCATAAGCACACGATTCACAAGGAAGCCTGGTATATCCTTAACGATTATGGGCTGCATATTTGCTCTATGATTCTTTATGGATCTGCAGAAATTCATCACAACGTCAACTGTTTCCTGGCTCGTCTCCAACCCAGGGATCACTTCTATTAGAGGCAGAAGAGTCGGGGGGTTAAAGAAGTGGATCCCTATGACTTTATCAGGCCTCTTTGTTGCCGAAGCTATTTCGCTAATCAAGATTGTGGATGTGTTAGACGCTAATATCGTGTGGCTTGGTGCGACTTCATCGAGCTTCTTGAACACCTCTTTTTTAACATCGATCTCCTCAACCACAGACTCTATAACCAAATCTACGTCATTGAAGTCCTCTAGGTTCAGCGTAGGGTGTATGCGTTGATATATTTTCTCTACAGCTGCTTCATCGAACTGAGGTTTTAGCTTCTCTCTAACTAAGGTTTTCTGCTCTTCCGATAGTTGTATACCCAGTGTCTGCTCAGCCCTCTTTATCTCTCTTTCAGCTCTAGTTTTATGGAATTCAAGTAGATCGTTCAGAATCTTCCTTATGTCAGATAGCGCTCGCTGCTTTGATTCTTCTGTTCTATGCCTCGTCTTCACCTCAAAACCATTCAACGCCATGATCTCAGCTATCTGAGCACCCATGACCCCTGCTCCAACTACACCGACCTTCTTAATACCTACAGACATATCGACCACAACCCTCTTGTAGCAACTGGGTAAAGATGTTTATGGTCTCTCGATTACCATAGCCATCCCTTGACCACCGCCTATACACATGGTTACTAGACCACGCCTCAAACCCCTTCTCTTCATGTGATGCAGCATAGTGGCTACCTGTCTAGCTCCAGTAGCGCCGATTGGGTGACCGAGTGCGATCCCGCTCCCAAGCGGGTTAGTCTTCTCGAGATCGAAGTTAAGCTCTCTTATGCAGGCTATGGCTTGTGCAGCGAATGCCTCATTCAACTCTATCACATCAAGATCTCTGACCTCAAGCCCAGCTTTAAGTAAAGCCTTCTTGACAGCGGGTATAGGTCCTAAACCCATGTAGGCTGGGTCCACACCACCAGAGGCATAAGATCTTATAACCCCCAAGATCGGCTGACCTAGCTCCTCAGCCTTCTCCCTCTTCATCAGCACAACAGCAGCGGCGGCATCGTTTATCCCACAGGCGTTACCAGCGGTCACCGTCCCGTTCTTCTTGAATACAGGTGGTAGTGCAGCCATCTTCTCTAGGGTGGTGTCCATTGGGCGCTCGTCTGTGTCGAATATGATCGGAGGACCCTTCTTTTGAGGTATTTCTACTGGTACGATCTCTTCTTTAAATAATCCTGCCTTTATAGCAGCTCTTGCCCTCTGGTGGCTCAGAAAGCCTAGCTTATCCTGCTCCTCTCTAGTTATACCATACTTTTCAGCTATGTTTTCAGCGGTTATTCCCATGTGATAGCCGTAAAAGATCTCCCACAATCCATCGTAGACCATAAGATCCAGAATCTGACCGTAGGCGTTCACATCCATCCTATACCCCCATCTAGCCTTAGGTAGGGCGTACGGTGCATTACTCATACTCTCGAACCCACCAGCTACAACCACCTCAGCTTCACCAGTAGCGATTGCCTGGGCTGCTAGTGCGATCGACTTTAAACCAGAGGCGCAGACCTTATTCACAGTAAATGCTGGTGTTTCCTTAGGTATGCCCGCGTAGATCGTGGCCTGCCTCGCCGGGTTCTGACCTTGACCTCCTTGAAGCACGTTCCCCATAATTACTTCGTCGATCTGCACAGGTATGCTGTCTTCGCTCCACTGATAATACTGCTTCTCAAGGTCTGTTAAGCCTGCGCCTCTAAAGACGCTCGGAGCCAGAGCTTGGGTACTCTCGCTTACCACTGGTCTAAGATTAGCCCTCCTCAACGCTTCATGAATCACTATCGCACCTAGCCTACTTAAAGGCACGTCTTTCAAGGAGCCGCCGAAGTTACCTATAGCTGTTCTAACGGCACTCGTAATAACTACTTCAACCAAACCATTCACCAAAACTGGCTGGTTAGACGCTCTATAAAAGCTGAACGGAAAGCGAGTTCACAGGGCTTGAAGCAAATAGCAATAAGAGCAAAATCGGTAAAAAGGCGACAAAGATAGAGTTGATTTACACTCTCTCTTGTAAAGTTTCTTTTCCCTACTCCAAAGAAACGCTGCTCAGCGCCTCGTTTACAATATGGCTGGAGAAAGGAGTCTTTCCGCTTTTCTAATTGGTTCGTTGACCTTCTACTTCTATGACCACTTACCGCTGCGTGAATGGTAGGCAAGCGTTACAGCCACTTAGTTTATCCTTCTTAACTCCTCATCTAACGCCTCTCTAGATGCATAAGTTGAGGGTTGTTAGAGAATATCTTAACGGTCTTCGAAGAAGGGTTTTACCTTCATATGAAGCGCTTCAGGCGCTTCGAAGACTTCGCTTGAGTTTAAGAGTAGAGGTAGACTCCAGATGTCGTTCAGATAGATCGGCTTAAGGCCTGGTCTAGACGCCATCTCTAGACCGGCCCAAAAGTATCTTGGATCTTCCCCTTGGGCTGAGTAGAGGCAGAGGTTAAAGGCGCCAAAACCTTGGCTGCTGTAAAACTTTAGCGCTCTTACTATTCCCTCCGCTAGGTGCTGAATGTCTTCTTCACCTAGATCGTTTATGCTTGATTTCCAAGGGATTGTCGCTCTAATCTCGTTCTGTCTTAGCGGTGCGTAGGGTAGGTACCATTCGACTGAGCCTAGTCTGGCTAGATATCTTTCACCCTTCCTCTTCTCTGCTTCTATAAGGGAGTGCCAGTAGCATCGGCCTTGCTCCTCAAAGTACCTTCTGCTCTTTGAGAGCAGCAGCTGCAGGCGGTTGAATGGTATGGTTGAGGCTAAGAGTTGGGCGTGTGGATGGGCTACAGAAGAGCCTGCTGGTGGTAGGTAGTTGATTACGAAAGCCGCGTATTTTACATCGCGATCGACCTCAGATATTCTACTCAGCATCAACTTAGCTGCAGACACAGCTCGGCTTAAAATAACGCTGTTGAATTCACTCAGCCTAAGGGTGTGCTGCTTGCCAAGCACAATCACAGCATTATACTCAGCATGAGCGAAGAGGCTTGGAAACGCCACAACATCCCCCAACTTGACCACACCCCCTTCAATAAGATCTGAGGGGAAGCGGGCAGCCTTTGACCACATATTCTCCTCGCAGAAGGGGCAGCCAGCTCTACTCTCCTCAAAGAAGCGCTGCAGCAACTCCTCATCCTCAACAAAGAACTTCTTCACATACTCAGCCCTACCTGGCGTGATGAGGGTGCTTTCACCAGTCAAAGGGTCTAGCCTATATTCGATCAGCTGCTCCTCTAGCTCAAAGTTCTTCATCGGGTTATGTAGCCTAGCTCTCCTCGCTACTGACGTGAAGAGCATAGTTACCAGCTCTGCTCACTGCCGCTTTAAGTGTTCTGCTCAGCACAAGATGATGTTACGATAAGCAGACATATGACAACCAAAGAAAGCACCAAACACTAAAACCTTATCGTAACATCATCCAGCACAAAACCGATAGTAAAATATAGAACTTCTCTGAGCTGGTGTCCAGTTTGCCAGAAGAGAGCTTAGTCGGTGCTTCGCTAGCGCTTCTAACAGCGTTCTGCTGGGCCCTGACCTCAGTACTCCTAAGGAAGGTTAAGGATGTTGTCAAACCTTTCCAAAGCGCCTTTGTTTCGTCTGCGATGGGTGTGTTAACAGTCGCGGGTTTAGCTGCCGCGTCACGTGAGTTACCAAACCTATTCAGTATCGAGTTAACTGCAGTGATCTACTGTGTCGCAGCTGGTTTAGCCAACTTCGCTCTAGGTAGGTTCCTTTGGTACAGCGGAATCAACATCGTTGGCGCATCACGCTCAAACTCCATCGTCGCTCTAGAAACACTATTCGCACCACTCTTAGCTATGTTACTTCTCAAAGAAGAAGCTAAAAAGACTACAGCCCCAGCTATACTTGCCATTCTAGTCGGCGTGCTATTGATCTCTAGAAGCCAAAGCGTGTCTTACGAGCCTGTTGAGCGCAGAAGATTCTATCTAGGTATCTTGGTCTCAGTAGGCGCTGCGCTAGCCTTCTCTTTTGGTGCACTCCTTACCAGGTTAGCCGTCCTATCTGCAGGTTCACCGCTCCTAGCGTTTATCATAGGAAGCTCCGCATCCGCAGCTCCACTTGCACCAGCCTTAAAAGGGCTTGGCGTAGGCTATGGTGGAAGCGATTGGCTCTTTCTAATCGCCGCTGGGCTCGCACAAGCTGTAGCTAGCATATCTTATTGGAGCGCACTAAACTTCGCAACAGTGGTTGTGGTAACGCCTTTAACACAAGCGTACCCGCTCTTCACGCTACTCTTATCTTACGCCTACATAAGGAAGCTTGAGAATCTAAATCTGAAGGTGATCGTGGGTGCCTTGCTTATTACGATAGGTGTAGCTTCGATAACGGTAGTCTAATGGGCTCTCGAAACCTCTAGATCGAAATCTGTAAGTGAAAGCGATGCGCCGCATCTTCTACATTTGAATACCCCGTTCTTCGCTTTAAAAATCTCTCGGGTAGTTTTTAGTTCGAACCCAGAGTATAACGAGGCGCCGCACGCCCCGCATCTTATCTCGAGAACCAACTGTAATCAAAGCTATTGCTTCTGTGGTTAGATATAAACTGTTGTTTCTTGGTTAGATAAACCCCTTATGAAAACGCATTCATCACCTGTAATCGCAAGGTCTTCCGTTTCTACTGCTCTGTCGACTATCGTCAAGCCGCTGCCTCTAATGATCACAACAGGTGTGCTTTCGCTGGTTTCACCCATAAGAAGATTGGCTCCAGCACTTATATCATCAGCTAAAGCACGCCTTGTAACCCTCATTATGTTGCCAAAGAGGTCCGTCTTACCCCGCTCATCGCTGACAGCCTCGAAACCGGCTACAGCAACAGCTATTCCTGTTGTGCCGACTCTAGTCGGCATGAGTCTGCTGTCTGTGACGACCACACCAACCCTCTTCCCCAAGTCCATAAGTATCTGAAGGCGAAGCTTTTCAGCAGCAGCAACCGGGTCTCGCGGGTAGAGGATGGCTGAGCCACCCTTCACGTTCGATCGATCTATACCAGCATTCGGCACCAACACACCGTGCTTGATAGTTAAGACGAAACCTGGTAGTGTTGAGAAGACTCTGTCAGCTTCTCTTAGGATGAGCTCGGCTAGGCTGCTTGGTATATGCGCTGCTGCAGAGAGTTTAACCGCCTCCACGCTCGCCTTAACCGATTCGAGGTCAACAACTCGCCCTTCAGACATCGCTATGAACTTGCTTGAAACCGCTAAGATGTCTTCATCTAAGATCTCTTCACCCTGCTCTTTAACCGCATCCCTTATGGTCTGGTAGAGGTTGAACCTACCTTGCTTTGCTGAAACCCTTATGGGTATGTATTCCACTTTATTCAACAGCCTCTAGGAAGACGTATAAGGTTATTTAACCAGATACCTTGGTGTGTTGAGGAAGACACACCTGTTTTCTTATCACGTTGAGCACGCCAAGATGATCGAGTTCGCGGGCTTTAATCTACCTTTATACTACAGCAGCATAGTGTCTGAGCACCTCGCTGTAAGAGAGAGTGTTGGCGTCTTCGATGTCTCTCATATGTGTAGGCTACTTGTTCGAGGCAGAGACGCTACAGCACTCCTAGAGCGGTTGGTTCCAAGTGATATATCTGGCTTAAAGGATGGGAGGGCTAAATATACCGTCTTCTGCAACGAATCTGGAGGGGTCGTTGACGACACCATCGTCTTAAAAGTCGAAAGCGATGAGTATATTGTGGTTGGGAACGCGGCGAATAGAGAGAAGGATTTGAACTGGATGCTGAAGCACAGCACAGAGCTAGATGTGCAGATAGACGACATCTCAGAAAACACAGCACTCATCTCTGTCCAAGGACCTAAAGCAGCAGAAATCATCAAGAAGGTAGCCGCTTTAGAGGTTGAGCGTCTGCAACGCTTCAGCCACACCCGAGCTGAAGTCGCAGGCCACCAAGCCATAGTTTCAAGAACAGGCTACACTGGTGAGGATGGGTTTGAAATACTCTTACCGGAATGCAGCGTTGATGCGCCAGATAAGGCTCTCGAAGTTTGGGGAGAAATGATCAGTTCTGGGGCACAGCCTTGCGGCTTGGGTGCCAGAGACACTCTTAGGCTTGAAGCTGGTCTGTGCCTCTATGGTCAAGACATAGATGATGGGACCACACCTATTGAAGCTGCGCTGACGTGGCTAGTAAAGAGCGGAAAGACCGGCTACATCGGCTATGAAACTATAGTGCAGCAGATGCGGATGGGTGTTAGCAAACTTAGGGTCTGCTTTATTGTAAGCGATGGAATCGCTAGACGCGGCTACAACCTTATCCACCAAGGGAAGAAAGTTGGTGTTGTCACGAGCGGAACTTACTCGCCTATCTTGAAGAAGGGTATAGGTATGGGCTATGTAGACGCTAGATACGCTGAACCTGAAACCGAATTAGACGTTGATATTAGGGGGAGGTTATGTAGAGCTGTGGTAAAGAAGCCTCCGCTCTACGACACCGCCAAATACGGTTGGGGCAGACGACATAGTTCTGTTGGGTAGCTGGCTGTTGATCGTTGAGCTTTTGTTGATGTTTGCTACTCAACTTCTTTCCATCTGCTTCTTCACGAAAGACCATCGCTTCATCTGGAAAGTGCTCCTTGTATATACCTGAGGTAGGAGAGCTGGTATTCTCCGCCTTTTGATGGTATGATTATATATTCTCTTGGCTTACTGGTATTCTAAGCATCCGGTAGTTGAGTTGATATGCCTGGTTAACCAGCTTCGGTGTTAAGCGTTTAGCGTAGGGTCTCCTACCCACTTCCTATGCTTCCTGATTATGGAGAAGGCTACCTCAGAGGCGCTTAAAATGTAGGGCTTATGCAGACCACACCGCTCTTTAAAATAGGAGTAGACCTCTGTTATCAGAGCGAACCTCGACTTAACCTTCTTCTCAAGCCCGATTCTGATAGCTCCATTCGCCGCTTCTTTGAACACCTTTAGCAACTCCAATATCTGATCTATGAGTTTGTAGCTGAACCGCCTTAACCCCAAGCACAGCTCTGTTAAGCACCAATGTGAGCTTCCAGCGTTTAGAGTGGGCTTTGCGCCTATCTCCTCATCTGCTGGTTCGGGGGGCTCACAGCTCCCCCATCCCATAGAGCTCATTACCCTATGGGCTAAACTTCCATTTCACCTCGCCATGGGGGCTTATAGGTCATCGCAACATGCTCAAATATCCCTCCTCTTTAAACCTAGCCCATTCATCCCAGAGCTAAAGCTCTAAGTTTTCTGGGCACCCATCTTTATGAACCTCCAGCAACCGCAGGTCAACAACCAACGTTTAAACAGAACCGATGACATTAACCCTTTAATAGATTGTTGTTGGGGTGTAACTGGATTTGGCTAAAGTCATACTATTCTCCTACACACCTGATCTAGAGAGGGTGTGTGCAGCTGCTATGCGCTCCTGTTACTCCCCTCACCCAGCTTATTCGCTTTACTCAAACACACCGGATTCAGGGGTGATCTTAGAGGGGGAGAAGACCTTCTTTGATGACGAGAGGGTAAGATACTTTATAAGAAAGGCGAAGGAGATGGGGCATCTGGATGTCTTAGAGCACGGCTCTTTGACCTACGATATTCAAGGAGTGAGCAGAACATTCACACACCAGTTAGTAAGGCATAGGCTTGCTTCTTTCTCACAGCAGAGCCAGAGGTATGTTAAGGTTACGAGAGGCTTTGGATATGTCAAGCCGCCTAAGATTGGCGACGCTAAAGTTGAGGTAGATGTACGGGGCACTAAACTGAATCTGAGCTTTGAGGATGTGGTCGATATAGCTAGGCAGGTTGAGGAGGGCTACCTAGCTTTAAAGATCAGCGCAGAAGACGCTAGGTTCGTAAGAATAGGTGGCGCAGCAACCAACATAGTGATAACAGCCAACCCAAGAGAATACCTCCACATATTTAGCTTAAGATGTGCGAGAGACGCTCAGTGGGAGATTCAGGATGTCTGCTACGCTATGCTGAGCCTGGCCAAGCTTGTGGCACCAACGATCTTCGAAACTCTGCCTGAAAGCAAAGGAGACATATACATCAGAGAGAGGGTGGAGAAGATAGATAAGATTCTAGAGCCTATTAGAAGAAGGTTTGATGAAGCTAGGCGCGGCGAGCTAGTAGAGGTGCCTTTAAATACGTTACCTTTACACCACCGGGTAGAAGCATACATTAGAAAGATTTTGTGAGTGAAGATGAGAAGCTGTAATGTTGATGGGATGGTACAGGCACTCTGCGGCATCTGCCCTTCAGGATGCGGCGTGACTGCGGTAGTCGAAGGAGGGAGGCTTGTACGAGTCCTACCCAGCTTAGGGTCGGCGAGAGGCATGCTATGCGTTAGAGGGGCTGCTTCTAAGGAGATCGTCTACTCTCCACATAGGCTGCTGAAGCCTCTTAAAAGGGTAGGTCCGAAGGGTGAAGAATCTTTTGAACCAGTAGCTTGGGATGAAGCGCTTGATGACATAGCCAAGAGGCTGATGAAGATACGTGAGAAATATGGTGCACCTGCTGTAGCGATGTATTCTGGTCGAGGAGGATACTTTGAAGACGGCATAAAGGACGCCTTTGCTGTCGAATGTAGCGGCGAGGTTTCGAGCAACCTGCTTTACCCATTCGGCTCACCCAACACAGCGAGCTGCAGCTCGGTTTGCTACATCTCTCAAGGCTACATAGCACCTATGTTAACTTTTGGGCTGCATGAGGAACGGCTCAAACGAGACCTAAACACTAACCTTATTGTGATATGGGGTGCAAACCCCCTAGCTTCAACACCGCCATCAACTTACAAGAGAATCTTGGACGCTAAGAGAAGGGGTGTCAAGATAGTGGTGATAGATCCGAGGAGGAGTGGTGCTGCTTCGCTAGCTGACCTATGGGTGCAGCTGAGACCAGGCACAGATGGGGCTTTAGCTCTAGGCATACTTAACATCCTCATATCTGAAGGTTTGGTTGATGAAGACTTTGCAGAGAAGTGGTGTAGGGGGTACGGGGATCTAAAGAATTATGTGGAAAGCTTTGAGCCGGAGGAGGTTGAGCAGATAACTTGGGTTCCTTCGTCTAGGATCAAGGAGCTCGCAAGACTGATAGGTAAAGTTAAGCCATCCACATATATCCTCTCTACTGGTGTAGAGTACTCTAACTGTGGGGTTCAGACGGCTAGGGCGATATACACGATCTGCGCCCTCACGGGAAACTTTGATGTTAGAGGCGGGTTGGTCGCTAAGATGCCTCCAGCGATAAAGAGGAATAGAGTGATCTTGGAGCCACCCAGCCAAGCCAAGCCGATAGGGGCTGATAGATACCCCGTCTTCTACAAGTATAGTAGGTGTATGCAGGTTATGGAGCTTCCTAGGGCTGTTTTAGGTGGTGAGCCCTACCCTGTTAAGGCGCTGATAGTGCACGGTGCGTCGATGCTCACGAGCCTCCCGGGTACAGATCTTTGGAGGAGGGTCTTTGAGAAGCTAGAGTTTATGGTCGTTATAGACCGGTTTCTAACCACAGACTGCCTCTACGCTGACTATATTCTACCGGCAACCACATTCTACGAGATAGAGTCCTATAAAAGGGGGGACAACTTCATCCGGATTAGAAAGAGGGTTATAGAGCCTTTAGGTGAGTGTAGAAGCGACTACAACATATGCTATTCGATCGCTGAAAGGTTGGGTTACAGCCACCTCTACCCGAGTGAGGAAGAGTTGATCGACTTCGCCATAAGAGGCACTGGTATAGATAGGTTGAAACTTGAATCTGAAACCTTTGGTGTGGTGGTGGAGGGTGTGCCGATGAAGTACAGGAAGTATGAGATGGGGCTTCTAAGAAGAGACGGGAAGCCTGGGTTTGAAACACCTAGTGGGAAGTTTGAGATAGCTTCTACCGTGTTGGAGGAGTATGGCTATGACCCTCTACCGGTCTACGTGGAGCCTAAAGAAGGACCTGTTTCAACACCAGATCTCTATAAACGGTATCCGCTCGTCTTCACTAGCGGCGCTAGGTTACCCTACTTCTTCAGAAGCCAGCACATCAATATACCTCAGCTTCTAAAGCTGCAGCCTAAACCTCACGTTATAATACACCCAGACGACGCTGCCTCAAGAGGCATCGAAGATGGCGACGAAGTGTATGTTTCAACGGCCAGAGGGCGGATAAAGCTCTGGGCTAAGGTCACGCCCGATATATTGAAGGGGGTTGTTGAGGTCAACGCAGGCGGAGGTGGGGTTACGCAGCCAAAGGAGTGGCGTGAGGCCAACGTGAATCTGCTTACAGACCCAGATAACCGAGATCCGATCTCAGGCTTCCCAGTCTATAAAGCGCTGCTATGCCAAGTGGAGAAAGCCTAATGATTCCCCTATCATAAGGACCTTATTCGTGTCTCAGCGCCTCGACTGGTGTGAGGCGCGAAGCCCTCCAAGCTGGCACTAGCCCCGCTAAAGCACCCACTGCCGTAGCCATAAGGATGGCTAGAAGTATGAGCTGTGGCGTGATTACTGGTGTTATCTGCAGCGTTGAAGCTGATACGGTTGTGCTTGCAGCTTGCCCAGCTACACCAGGAGGAGCTCCGCCGAAGCCTCCA
>Ga0078972_1012257_pt1 | contig 14848 bp, 10 predicted proteins | sample YelNatPaOPGAMG01_FD_67568 | JGI IMG/M metagenome (GOLD analysis project Ga0078972, IMG submission 67568) | Hot spring thermophilic microbial communities from Obsidian Pool, Yellowstone National Park, USA - OP-RAMG-01 (SPADES assembly) (version 2) | ecosystem: Environmental > Aquatic > Thermal... | reverse complement strand
TTATTTATTTTTTTCTTTAGGCATTGTAAAATTTATTCCTGCTAATAAATAAATTCCATTATATTCAACTTTTTGTTTTTGTGCTCCTACTATAGATGAAGAAACACTTGATATAAAACCGGATGATGTAGCACTTCCTACTATATCCGCACTTGCTATTCTATAACCAATCTTAACAATTGCGCCAAGCCAATCATTAAACCAATAATCACAGCCCGTCTCAATATGTCCACCCAAAAATAGATTATTATTTGCTTCCCAATGTACATTCCCTGCACTAGTACCATCTGGATAATAAAATTTAAAATCCATATATTGCTTTGAAAATATACCAAAAAAAGATACATCCCCCCCTATAAAAAAATTTAAATTTTTTACAATTTCATTTTTTATTTTTTCATTTTTGGGAAAATAATATCGCATACCAACTCCAAGATAGGAATTATCAAAAGACGCATTTAATGTCATAAATTTTCTTGAATCTGAAATTGAATAATTTATATAACTATTCATATCATTAATAATAATAAAACCATATCTTATATAAAATGCTAAACCAATCTCCTGAGATATGTTATAACAGGTTGTAAAATCCAAATTTACGCCTTGATTTAATTGATTTAATTTCGGATCTGCTCCGAGAGTTATAAAGTTTTTTTTAGTTTCATCAATATAATTATTATAATCACTCATAGCATGCCAACTTATACCTCCTGTAATTTCACTCCAATAATTTGGTAACCCAAAAGTAAATGAATAAAAACTTAAAATTAAAAATAAAATAAATGTTATTTTTTTCATTTTTTCCTCCTTATTTTTAATACCAATCTGGACATGTTTCATTTGTATTTGAAAAACCTAAATTTAATTTTTGTTCATTTCCACCTGTCGCAGGAATAATATATAAGTCACCATTTGTATTAGTAGAATCATATTTTACATATAAAATCCAATAATCATCCGGTGAAAATACTGGTAAACGATCATTATCATTATTGTAAGTAATTCTTATTTTGTTTGTACCATCATAATTCATTATATAAATCTCCCCTTTCCCATCATTATTGACGTCCGCAGAATAAACTATTTTATTATTATAATGTGACAATTTTGGCTGAGTATGTAAATATTGTTCAAAAGTTAATTGCGTTGCAAAAACCCCATTTACATCTGATTTATATATTTGTTGATATCCAGTCGCGTCTGACACATATACAATTTCATTATTTAACCATGAATATTCACACCATTTAAAATTTGCATTTGAGTTACTTAATAATAAAACTTCTTTATTATTTATATTATCCCAGGCACAAATTTCATATTTTCCTGTTGATGAATTATATTTATAATAAAACAAATGTCTATTTGTACCAGAATTTCCTTTTCTTGGATAATATTTTTCAGCCGATGTACCAACTTTTTCAATAGGAGAACTACCATCTTCATTTACAACATAAATATCCTTCCCAAACCCATAGCTCCTATCTGTTATAAAATAAATTTGAATGCCGTTTGCTAACCAACATGGCCAACCATCATATCCCGTATTACTATTTGTTATATTTGTATTTGACTGGGTTAAAAAGTTATAAACATACACATCATAGTCACCATCTAAATTTGACTCATACACAATTTTCCCATATGGTGCTGGTGTTGATGTTGCCGTTGCAGTGGCTGTTGCTGATGCGATTGTTGTTGCAGTTAATGTTGCAGTTGGTGTTGCAGGTGGTATCGGGGTGTTGGTTGGATTTTCAGGGCTGGATGGAACTACGGTCGTACTTTTCTGGCATCCGAAAATAATAACAAAGGCAAAAGCAAAAACCAAATAAACAATTTTTTTCATAAATTTTACCTCCTCCTTTTTTATTTACCCTATATATATCATAAATAATGCTATTTGTCAATATTTTTTTAATGCTTATAGTTTGTTGTTAAAAATTACCAATAATACTATAATGCAAAAAAAAGAAGGTGAAATTTATGAAAACCGTTATATTAGCATCTATTCCAAGATTAAGAAGATATGAATTTCCTGAAAGTGATTTACATATTATTTCCAAAAAAGGGATAATTTCTTTTGCAGGAAATAAAATAAAAGAATACAGGGAACTTTTTGGCTATACACAACAGGAACTGGCAAAATTAGTTGATATTACCCCTTCGTATTTGGGAAATATTGAACGTGGAGAAAGAGAACCATCATTGCGTATTTTAGATAAAATAGCAGAGATATTTGATATTGATTCTGCCTGCTTTTTTTCAACAAAAAAAGAAGAATTTTCAAAAGAAGAAATTTTAAGAAGGAAAATAATTGGTGAATTAAAAAATAACCCATATCAAAAAAATCTTAAAATTTATAAATTACTTAAAAATTTGGATAAATTATGAAAAAAAATTTAGATAATTTACTTTTTAAATCAAATGTAGATGCATTTGAGAGAATCGCAAATAATATTAGAATGAAACGTCTTTCAAAAAATTTATCAATTGAAAAACTCGCATATATGGCAGGCATAACACCTGCATTTTTAGGGAACATTGAAAGACGTGAAAAAAAACCATCCATGAAAACAATTATGAAAATAGCAAAGGCATTAAAAACAAGCCCGGCAAATATAATAGGAAGAAGAATTTATTATAATCCAATACCAAAGGAAGAAAAAATCTTATTTGATATAAATAATCTTTTACGGGATAAAAATGAGGAAGAATTAAAAAAAATTTATAATATTATAAAAAATTTATGAAAATATTTTCTTTTTATTAATAATCGCCCCCTCTCTCCTTGCCTCTCTCCCACAAACTGGGGAGAGAGGAAAAAAATAAAAAATCCCTCTGTGTCTCCCTTTAGAAAAGGGAGAAATAAAAATAAAAAATTTTTTTAATTTCCCTCTTTTTTAAAGAGGGGCTGGGGGAGATTTTATGCAAAAAAAAAGCAAAGAGATAAATCCCCCTTTAGGAAAGGGGGAGATTTAAGGAAGAAAAAATTTTTTAATTCTTCTCCCCCCTCGCCCTTTTATGGAAGAGGGTGAAAGTATGCAAGAGGTGACTTGAATGCACCCCCCCCTCTCTCCTTTCCTCTCTCCCGCAAGTTGGGGAGAGAGGGAAAAAATCAAATCCCCCTGTTTCCCCCTTTAGGAAAGGGAGAGAAATTAAAATAAAAAATTTTTTTAATTCCCCTCTTTTTTAAAGAGGGGCAGGGGGAGATTTTATGCAAAAAAGAAAAGCAAAGAGATAAATCCCCCTTTAATCCCCCTTTAGAAAAGGGAGAAATTTAAAGAAAAGAGTGATGAAATGCAAGAGGTGACTTGAATGCTACCGCCCCCTCTCTCCTTCCCTCTCTCCCACAAACTGGGGAGAGAGGAAAAAACAAATTCCTCTGTATCTCCCTTTAGAAAAGGGAGAAATTTAAAAAAGAAAAAATTTTTTATAAAAGGTGATGGTGATAAAATGCAAGAGTTGACTTGAATGCAACCTCCCCCTCTCTCCTTACCTCTCTCCCACAAACTGGGGAGAGAGGGAAAAATCAAATCCCTCTGTATCTCCCTTTAGAAAAGGGAGAAATTTAAAGAAGAAAAAATTTTTTATAAAAGGTGATGGTGATAAAATGCAAGAGTTGACTTGAATATAACCGCCCCCTCTCTCCTTTCCTCTCTCCCACGCTGGGGAGAGAGGGAAAAACAAAAAATCCCTCTGTATCTCCCTTTAGAAAAGGGAGAAATAAAAATGAAAAATTTTTTTAATTCCCCTCTTTTTTAAAGAGGGGCAGGGGGAGATTTTATGCAAAAAAGAAAAGCAAAGTGATAAATCCCCCTGTTTCCCCCTTTAGGAAATGGGGAAATTTAAAAAAGAAAAAATTTTTTATAAAAGGTGATGGCGATAAAATGCAAGAGTTGACTTGAATGCAACTTCCCCCTCTCTCCTTCCCTCTCTCCCACGCTGGGGAGAAAGGGAAAAATCAAATCCCTCTATATCTCCATTTAGAAAAGAGAGAAATAAAAGAGATTATTTTAGGGCTGCAATTATGCTTGACACTTATATTTTTACATATATAATTTTTACAAATAAATTAAATAATTATTAAAGGAAAATTTATGAGAAATTCTATCATTTTCACAATATTTTTTTTTATAATTTCAAATGCAAATGCAGATATAATTGCTTTAAAAACCGATAAACCAGAATATTTAAGATATGAAGTGGTAAATATAATTTGCAGTTATATTCCCCAAAATAATAAATTAAATATTTTAACACCAAATAATAATGTTAATTTTAAACTTTCAGAAGGTTATTTTACTGTTTATTATAAAAATAAACCGGTTAAAACTATTGGAAACCTTGAAAAAATACCATTGCAATATATACCTTCATTAAATAAATGGGTTGGAAAATGGCCCATCCCATGGAATCCTGATTTAGGGACTTATAAGGCCTTTGTTATTTTAAAAATTAATAATAAAAAATACGCAGCTAATACTTCCTTTGAAATAAAAGGAAGAATTCCACCAAAGTTACCACCTGGATTTTGTGTAATGGATATTGAACCAGGTGATAGTATAATTAAAAGGGTACCAGGTGTTGGTGGAAAAAGTGTAAAAATATGGGAAAATTACCTTTTATGGTCAAAATTTATGGGTGCGAATGCATTATGGCATTGCGTCGGGCAATCACAGATATGGAACAACTTTGACCCTTCAAATTTTCCATGGGACAATTTAACCCTAAATCAAATTAAACCCCTTGCTCAAGAATGCCATAAATATAATATAAAATATGGAGCATATATTGTTGCTTATGTATTGCTGGGAAACAGACAGGACTTATCACCTTATGAATCAACAACCGGTTATGACAAGGAAAATGATTCTTTAAGAAAATTAATTTATATTTCAATTTATGACCAGAAAAGACAAGAAGATATTATTAAACTTTTACAGAAATTGGATGCAATTCCTGAAATTGATTTTCTTGGACTTGATTATATGCGAACCGATTTTGGTGGTTATGAATATGTGGATGATTTTGTAAATGAAATGCCTGTTTTTGATTTGCCAGGTGATTGGGAAAACTTTAATAAAGAAGAAAAAATGTTGTGGCTAGCTCATAAATTGGAAATTGAAAAAAATCCAAATTTTGAAGAATTATGGCAATGGTGGCGAGCACATAAAATGTCTTTTATAATTAAAGAAATAAAATTAAAATCTGGCATCACAAAACCATTATGGATATATAATTTGACATGGAAACAGGGTAAAGAACACGGCCAGGACCCATTGATGTTCATTGATGCTGGCGTTGATATAAATGGTGGAATGTTTTACTCCATTGATAAAAAGACATACCCATATATGATTGATACCTGGCGCCAGTATTTAAAACATTTTTCAACTTCTCTTGTTGCTGGTCAATGTGTTGACTGGAACCTGCTCGGAAGAACTTTTGACCCTTCGGGACCGGAAGAACATTTTTTAAGGCAAAAACATTTAGTTGATAAACTTTTACCTGTTAATCCGTCACTTGGACTCTTCTGGCATGATTTAACACGCGCTTTTAAAATAACAAGGGGCCCTTATTCAGCACTTGAATGGGCAATTGCAGGAGCCACTTCATTTACTTATTTAAGACAAAAACAGCAATTATTTCCATTTGAAGTTAAATGGAATTGTCCTGATAACGTAAAAGTTGATGAAGTATTTACAATTGAAATAAATTTAAAAAATAGTTCTTCTATTTCAATGGATTATTATGTTAAATTAATTGAGGTTGTAAATCTTGAAATGTTTGGCGACCTGACACAAAAATTTTATTTAGCACCAGGAGAAATAAAGACAATTACATTCCAGGTTAAGGTAATGAATAAAGACATTAAAAAAGATAATCGCCAGATGATTGCTTTTATGATTCAATATGGAGATATGACAACGCAGCAACGTTATTTTGATTTTAAATACATAGGAGTTAACTGATTTGAATAATAATTATCTTGATTTTATTAGAAATTTTAGCATTATTGCCCATATTGACCATGGCAAATCAACACTTGCCGACAGGATACTCGAAATTACAAACACCATAGATAAAAGAAAAATGAAAGACCAGGTGCTGGACAGTATGGATTTGGAAAGGGAACGCGGTATAACAATAAAGGCAAAAGCGGTTCAATTAAAATATAACTATGATAATAAAGAATACATTTTAAATCTCATAGACACACCAGGTCATGTTGACTTTTCTTATGAGGTCTCAAGAAGTTTAGCAGCAACTGAAGGTGCCCTGCTTGTCGTTGATGCCACTCAGGGTGTTGAAGCACAAACACTCGCAAATGCTTATATTGCAATAAATAATAATGTTAAATTAATACCGGTAATAAATAAAATTGATTTAAAAAACGCTGATATAGAAAAGACAAAATTAGAAATAGAAGAATTAATTGGCATTCCATCTGAAATGTCAATTCCAGCAAGCGCAAAAGAAGGAATTGGCATTGATAAAATTTTAAATGCAATCATTACTCAAATCCCTTCACCAAAAGGCAGCGTTGAAAAGCCATTAAGGGCTTTAATTATGGATGCCCAATTTGATTATTTTAAAGGCGTAATTGTTTTTGTCCGTCTTTATGATGGAATTATTAAAAAAGGAATGAAAATTTTAATGATGGCTTCCGGAACCCAGTGGGAAGTATCACAGGTTGGCATTTTTAAACCAGATATGGTTGAAATTGAAGAATTAAAAGCCGGCTATGTTGGTTTCATTGTTGCAGGCATAAGAAATTTAAACGACGTTAAAATCGGCGATACAATAACCACCGCTGAAAATCCCTGTGATAAACCATTACCCGGTTTTAAAGAAGTAAAACCAATGGTTTTCTGTGGATTATTCCCAACAATATCAGACCAGTATAATGAATTAAAAGATGCACTGCAAAAATTAAAACTCAATGACGCTTCTTTATTTTTTGAACCGGAAACATCAGAGGCGCTTGGTTTTGGTTTTAGATGTGGTTTTTTAGGACTTTTGCATATGGAAATTATACAGGAACGTTTAGAACGCGAATATAATCTTAACTTAATTGCAACAGCACCAAATGTGGAATATAAAATTGTTACCACAAATGGTAAAATCATATATTGTGATAGCCCTTCAAAATTTCCTGATTTTTCAAAAGTAGAAAAATTGGAAGAACCATACGTTAAATTATCAATAATAACACCAAAGGAATTTATCGGCGGAATTATGCAACTCTGTCAGGATAGGCGCGGTATTTATTTAAATACTGAATTTTTGTCTATAAACAGAGCTGTCTTAACTTATGAAATTCCTTTATCTGAAATAATATGGGATTTTTATGACAAATTAAAATCACAATCAAAAGGTTATGCCACGATGGATTATGAATTAATAGATTTTCGTCCCGGGGATTTGGAAAAGGTTGATATTTTAGTTAATCATGAACGTGTTGATTCCCTTTCTTTTATAACCCATAAAAGTTTTGCCTATAGAAAAGCAAAATTACTCGTGGAAAAATTACGCGAGGTTGTTCCAAGACAGCTTTTCCCGGTCCCAATTCAAGGCGCAATTGGTAGCAATATTATTGCTCGAGAAACAATTCCCGCTTTAAGAAAAAATGTTCTTGCAAAATGCTATGGCGGTGATATTACAAGAAAAAGAAAACTTTTAGAAAAACAAAAGGAAGGGAAAAAAAGAATGAAACAGATTGGTTCAGTTGAAATACCTCAGGAGGCATTTCTCGCCATTCTTAAAATTGACTAATAACTTCCCGATATTGAAAAATAAAACTGAAAAGGATTTTTTATTTCTTTAACCTGTCTGAAATCATTAGCCACTGTAAAATCAAATTGTAAAAAATCAATTTTATAACCAATTCCAAAGGCAATTTCATATCGCATTTTAAAATTATCCAGATACTCAAAATCATATATGTCTTCTTTTGCGCTTATTCCTGTTCTTAATGCCATATTTTTTAATACTTTATATTCAACACCGAGATGATAACTCCTCTTAAAATTAAATGAAATTTTTTCCTCTGTATTAGTATCAACAAAAAAGCAACTTTCTCCAAAAAGATTTTTTATTTCAAAAGAAAACAATAAAAAATCATAAGGTCTTGCACTAATTCCAGCGTTAATAAATTCAGGATAGGTTATTATTCTAACATTTCCATAATCATCAATGATTAAAAAATTGCCAGAATAAATAATATTATTTATAAAAACACCTGCATTTAAATAGTTGTTAATTTTATATAAAAGCCCAAAATCAAAACTGGCACCGCCCGCCTTACCTGTCTGGACAAGAACATTTCCATTTAATCCGGCGCTTAAATTATCTGAAATAATGCGGGCAAAGGATAAAATAATTTTTATTCCTTCGTATATGAAATTTTTTTCAGGACTTAAAGAGATGTTATCACCAAATGTGCCATAATTTATTTGAACCCCAAAATTTTTTTTAAAAATGCAGTTCATATTTATAGAATTATTAATATAGTTTTCGTTATCAAAATTATATGAAAATATTTTTCCGGACAAAGATATTTTATTTTCATTATTATATATTATACCCGCCGGATTATAACTGCCCGCATTTTCATCATCGGCAATTGCAGTAAATGCTTCTCCCAAGGCAACAGCTCTTGTACATTTTAAAATAAAAGGTATTTCAATTGCTTTTATATTATTTAAAATTATAAACAAAAATATGCATATTATAGTTTTTTTTATAAAATTCATTAATAGGTATTCCCTGCTCTAACAAGAAAAAAAATCACAACGCAGGCAACAATAAAACTACCTGCTGTTAAAATAAAATTAAGATTATTTTGATTTTTTTCATTATCTTCTGTTTTAATTATTTTTTCTATTTTTTCTTTTAAAATAAAAAATGTCTTTTTTTCTGTCTTTACCCCTATTTGATCCGGTGCATCAGAAGTTATTTCACCTTCTATCTGGGTACCATCTTTTAAAATTATTATATCAGCAAAGCATATATCACTAAAAAATAAACCAATACAAAATAATAAAAAAATTTTTCGCATAAAAATCACCATCTCGCAATTAAACTATTTTGTTATAAATAGTTTCCCGATAATTTTTTCATTTTTTGTCTCAATGATATAAAAATAAATACCGGGTGCCACTTTTTCGCCTTCCATATTTTTACCATCCCATTCAATCCTACCATTAGTATTTTCCTTATAATATACTTTAAACCCGTGAACCGTATATATACTTACCCTTGTATTCTCTGGTAAATATTCTATTTTTAGTGTTCCATTTACTGCTTTTTCACTGTTAAAAGGATTTGGATATACAATTATCTGTCCAGGGGTTGCAGTAAAAGTTGGTGTTATAGTTGGTGATAAATACGGCATGGGCGTTTGTGTGATTGTAAAAGTTAAAGTTAAAGTAATTGTAGGAGTTATTGTATGCGTCTGAGTTATTGTATATGTATTTGTAATTGTAAATGTTTCTGTTATCGTATGCGTTTCTGTAATTGTATCTGTTATTGTAGATGTTATTGTTTGAGTATATGTTTCTGTTATTGTTGGTGTCGTTGTAAATGTTATAGTCATTGTTATTGTATCTGTGATTGTTTTTGTTACCGTTTCTGTTAAAGTATTTGTAATTGTTGATGTAATTGTTTGGGTCATTGAGTCAGTAAAAGTAACAGTTATAGATGGCGTTGCAGTTGCAGTAAATGGCGGTGTGTTTGAATGCGTTGGTGAAATTGTTGGTGTTGATGAATGAGTATAGGTTGTCGTAATCGTCGGTGTTATTGTTACTGTATTTGTTATTGTTATTGTTGGTGTTATTGTTTGAGTTACGGTCATAGTTGATGTATGTGTGATTGTTGGGGTAATTGTTTGAGTTATTGTTTGAGTTGCTGTCTCAGTTATTGTTAATGTCACTGTTTTAGTCATTGTTTGTGTAACTGTAGGTGTTATGGTTTTTGTTATTGTACTTGTTATAGTTGGTGTAATTGTTGCAGTTGGTGTGAAAACAACTGCAAGTGTATGAATGGTATTTGAATATTCATAAAAAATTGTTGTTCCACATCTATACCTAATATAACTATTATTGTCCCAATAAGAAGCATTATTTAAATGAAAAGTAACTGATACTGAACCAGAAGTATCTTTTAATAAATTTCCTAAATTCCATATAACAACACCTGGTGTTATGGTTGTGCTACAGCCATTTGAACATGAAACAAATGATGCATTTGCTGGTATGGTATCATATAAAATTACATCATACGCAATTCCTGATACATTTGAATAATAAATTGTATATGTAATATTAGAATTAACTTCTGCTTCTAATGGTCCTGACTTTGAAATATACATTTTTGGAACTGTTTCTGATGAATCTGGCGAATTAAATAAGGAATTATAAAAATATCTTGCCGCAGGACCCTCATTATTACTTGAATAAGGTAAATTCAATGGCATATTATGCTGAGACATATAAGAAACACGACCCATTGTTGTAACACCTTTATAATATCCTGACATAAACATATATGGATATTGAAATCTGGTAACAGGGTCAAGGTTTATCTGTATTACTGATGAAGTTCCACCATAAAACACACTATTTGGTTTTAATCCAAATGCTGTTTGCGAACCAGAAGCGCTACTCCATTTTCCTGTTGCCTGTCCAAATGGAGAGTCAGGTAATACATTTGCAGTTACAGTTATATTATCATTTGTATCAATAAAACCATTTGTAGTAAGCCAATGCCCATAACCACCATAAATCCAATCATCCTGTGCAGAAGGAGTTGTTGAAATTATATTATTTTCTAAAGCATCAACAGCAATACACTGAGCATATATGTGAGCCCCAGGATAATGAAGATAAGTATCCATTTCTTTTATTGCTTCAAAAGTAACATCCCATATTACTGAATTTACTCTCCCAGCATAATAATCATTTAATGGTGGGGTACTCCCGCCACCCCCATATTCACCAACAGGATATGCTGCCCAATGCATTACTATTAATGTGCTGTATTTAGGAAGTCCACCTGGTTCAATAAATAATATTCCATCATGTTGACTCCCAAATGTTCCTGCTGTTTGTGTAAGAGTTATAAAATCAGGTGATGCCGTTGACCATGTAAAACTTCTTGAATCAGGAATTCCAGCACTATTTAAATAATTAAAAGCATCTTGAAAAACAGAACTTCTTGGATCTGTATGTCTCAATACAGCAATTGATGGTGCAGCTTTTAATACCCTATAAATAGGTGCCTGGAAAGTTCCTGTGCCTGTATATTGATGAACTTGAACAATATTTGATTGTCCCTGATTCCAGGTATCAATTATACTTCTCGCTGTTGTTGAATTTGACGCTGCTATTATAAATGGTCCACCATTATAAGAAGGATTATTATAAACCACACCTGTTCTTATGTCAGTTGTTTGGCTGCAGGTAAAATCAATTTCCTCGTATGATTTATATGATTTAATTGCCCAATATACAGGAATACCATTTTGCAATAATTTATAAACCAATCCATAAGCTCGCCACATTCCATAATCTTGATTTGTTCTACCAGAAGCTGTATCCATTGGTATTATTAATGATCCTGGATAAAAAACATTTGTTGGATTTGGTGTATGCGTCGGACTGCTTGTCCATGTAAGCGTTACAGTAAGAGTGGCTGTTGCTGTAAAAGTATGAACTGGTGAATTTGTAAGCGTTTCCGTTATTGTCGCTGTCTCTGTTATTGTTGAAGTTATTGATTGTGTTGCTGTTTCTGTTACAGTTGGTGTTACTGTCTTAGTTATTGTAAATGTTACTGTATGTGTTATTGTGTTTGTAATTGTCTGAGTTGTTGTAACAGTTATTGTCATTGTTATAGTTAATGTAATAGTTTGTGTCATTGTTGTCGTTACTGTTTTTGTTACTGTTTCCGTAATTGTTTGTGTTATTGTTGGCGTTGCTGTTTGCGTTATTGTTTGTGTATTCGTCCTCGTTACTGTTGGCGTTATTGTTTGTGTGTTTGTTGCTGATATTGTTGGCGTTACCGTTTCCGTTATTGTCTGCGTTACTGTATTTGTTACTGTCGGTGTAATTGTCTCTGTGTTTGTTGCTGATATTGTTGGCGTTACTGTTTCCGTTATTGTCTGCGTTATTGTATTTGTTATTGTTGGCGTTACTGTCTGCGTTATTGTTTGCGTTATTGTTAATGTCGGTGTATTTGTGTGCGTCTGCGTTATTGTCGGTGTTATTGTTAATGTCGGCGAGTCCGTATGCGTCGGCGTTATTGTATATGTCGGCGCCGGCAATCTACTATATTCTATTGTTACACTATCTATATACGGCGATTTTAATAAATCATACGTATATAAATATGCCTTCCACCTTATATCTTCTCCCTGATCCACACCACTAAAACATACTCCTATCCCTGGCGTTACCTGTATCCATGTCCCCCCGTTATTTGATGATATGTAATATTCTATCTTTTGTCCGTTTAACACATCTACTGCTGTTAATGTCGCACACTCATATTTATATCCATAATGGTCTATTGCTGTTGAGACAGCCCAACCGGACTGTTTGTATGCTAATCCATACCTGTTTATCTTTGCATAATTCCCTCCTATCATCCAGTAATCCCCGTTATATCTTATCGCATTTATATCCATCCCTCCAAAATTTACTAAATTCCCGCTCTCATCTGCAAATGTCCCTCCTGTATCGCTGTTTATCTTTCCTCCTGTCCCCACTATAAACCATTTCCCACTTGCTGCATTATAATCTATTGCCTTTATATCATTTGTCCCAAACCCTATTAAATTACCACTCATATCTGTAAAATTAAATATACTATAGTCAGCCAGCTTTGCTCCATTGCACCCCACCCTTATTATACTATTTACTCCACTATCCCATTTTATTGCATTTACCTTATAATACCCTCCTATTGCACTGTATAAATCCGGTTTTAAATCACTTATCGTGCTTCCATCATATTTTATTATACTCCCATTATCCCCTCCTATGAACCAACTGTCATATGGCGTTCCTGCCCAGCTTGCAGCCAATACTGCATCTGTTGCACCAAAATAACTGCTTATATCTACTGTCGTGTATGTATTCCCATCTGCGCTCACCTTTAATTTCCTGCTACTTCCTCCTATTATCCATTGTTCATTCCCGCTTGTCCCTCCCCATTCTATCACATATACCGTATCTGTCCCAAACCCCAGCTGACTCGTCTTTGATGTAAATGATACTCCATCATACACGCATAAACTCCCATTTGTCCCTCCTATTAACCAATAACTCCCATTCCATCCTATTGCCATTATGTCTTCACTTGCTCCCCAGCCCGCTGTTGTTAAACCCGCCTTTAAATCCACATATACCTCTCCATCATATTTATTTATACTCGCATCTACCCCTCCTATCAACCAGTAACTCCCATTGTTCCTTATCGCATTTATATTTAATTTCCCAAAGTCCCTCATACTATTTGATAAATTTGTATTTGTCGGTGTATTTACCCCTCCCTCTCTCTTCATTAATCTCCCATTCCTTCCTCCTATTAAATTTATTCCACTACCATTGCTCTTTATTGCCCATATAGGGTCTGTATTAAAATATGCAGGATTGCTCTGTAAATAATATGTGCTATTATCTGATGTCGTGTATAATCTCGTTTGCCCGCCATACACCCCTCCTATTAAATTATAACTCCCATTATAATGTATGCTCCATATTGTTGACATACTCACACTGCTGCTTTTGTCTGTAAAATTTGTCCCGTTGTATGTTGCTAATTTCCCGCTTCCACCTCCTATCACCCATACATTATTTGTCCCGTCCCAATCCAATGCATATATGTCATAATACACATTTCCTGGTGCCGGGTCCCATATCACTTCCAAATTCGCTGTCAGGTCTGTCCAGCTACTCCCATTATATCTTTTTATCTTCCCATCTTTCCCTGCCACTAACCAGTAACTCCCGTTATACCTTACTGCCCTTATATCTGATGTCCCGAACCCAGCTGCTGTTTTTAAGTCAGTCCATGTCGTCCCATCATATTTATTTATTGCTCCTGACCCTCCTACTATTAGCCAGTATCCATTCCCGCTATCATAATCCATCCCATATATCCCTGTGCTGAACCCTATTAAACTTGATGATAAATCACTCCAATTATTCCCATCCCATTTATTTATTTTTGCTGTTGTCCCGCTTCCTATTAACCAGTAACTCCCATTATATCTTATTGCCCCTATATCTGCTGTCCCAAATCCTATTAAGTCAGTGCTGTGGTTTATAAAATTATTTCCATCATATTCATTTAATTTCCCCCCCTCTCCTCCTATTAACCATTTCCCTGCTGAACTGTTGCAATCTATTGCTGTTATTCCTCCACCCCAGTTTATTACCCCTGTTGTTTCTACAAATTTATTTTCCCTGTTTAATACTGTCACATTTTTTAAATCTACAACCGCTGGCCAGTTTGTCGTTGTCTGTGTTGTATCCTTATAATTTGCATTATCAAAGTTTTCTGTAAATGTATCTGCTTTTATTCCCTGTAAAATGAAAACTGTTATAAATGTTAATATTATTACCTTTTTTTTCATTCTTTCCTCTCTTTTTCACTCACCCTTTTATCTATATAATAAATATAGCATATAATTTATTATTTTCAAATAATAAATTTTTATTTTTTGGAAATAAGGATAGACATGGTATACACTCGATTAATATAAAGAAATTGCTTATTTTAAATAAGGATAGATTTCTTGCTCTTTCTAATGCCATTAAATATAGAAAGAATTTTTATTTTA
>Ga0078972_1012253_pt1 | contig 14850 bp, 14 predicted proteins | sample YelNatPaOPGAMG01_FD_67568 | JGI IMG/M metagenome (GOLD analysis project Ga0078972, IMG submission 67568) | Hot spring thermophilic microbial communities from Obsidian Pool, Yellowstone National Park, USA - OP-RAMG-01 (SPADES assembly) (version 2) | ecosystem: Environmental > Aquatic > Thermal... | reverse complement strand
AGGACCAGGGCGGTACACCTCCTTTTCCACCCTGTCCTCCCTACCCAACCTATCCCTCCTATCCGCGCCCGGCGTGGCCCACCGCAGGACCACCCCCGGCGGCTCCGCCCGCAGGACCTCCCCCGGCGGCTCCGCCAGCGGGGCCACCCCCGACACCCCAGAAGGAAGAACCCCGCGTTCCCCCTCCCCCCGAACCAATTCCCTCCGAGCCGGAGGAGTTGGAAGCCGAACCGGAAGCCCTTCCCGAGGAATTTGTTCCCCTGGAGGAAGAAGACGAGGAGGTCCTCCCTCCAGAAGAGCCAGTGACCGAACCCGCTGAACCGGAACTGGAAGAACTGGGACCAGAAGAACTGGAACCTGAGGAATTGGAAGAACCCCTGGCGCTGGAAGAGGAGCCCGAGGAGTTAAGCGAACTGGAGCCGGAGGGCGAGCCGGAGACCGAACCTGAGGAGCCGGAGACCGAGGAGGTCGTGGAGGCCGAGCCTGATGCTGAACCGGAAGAACCCTTGGAGTTGGAAGAGGAACCCGAGGAGTTAAGCGAAGTGGAACCGGAGGGCGAAACTATCGAATCTGAAACCGAAGGCGAGGAGCCGGAGGTAACCGAATTGCAGGGACCGAAGCCTTTGCCCCCACAGAAAGCCCAAGCCCCAGGGGCCGCTAAACCGGAGAAAGACCAGAAGAAAGCGGCTACCGGCATGGATCGGGAAAGGGTTCTCAACCTCTTCCAATACCTTAAGGACTTGACATCCAACCTACCCGAGGAACAACGGAACGCCTTTAAAAAAAGCGATGCCCGGCTACGAATGGAGTATGTGATCGATCGGCTCGAAGGCAGGAAGGGGTTATTCAAAGAAGTCCGAGAACGGATTGGTCGAGGACAGGAAGAATCGACGCCCTCCTTGGCTAAAAGTCCGGATATCGCAAAAACCCTCGCGTATCTGGGGAATTTAGCAAAGGCTCTGCCGGATCGAGATTTAACCCAGGCGATCGAGCGGAAGGTCCAAAAAGTAGTTAAGGATATAGCGCATGGAGGAAAGGGTGATTGACAACGCCGAAAAAAAAATAGACGCCTACATTAAAAACATGCCCAGTCTCCCGACGACGGTGGCGAAGGTCCTGGAGGTCTGCAACAATCCCCGCACCAGTCCGGCGGATTTGAACCACGTTATTTCTCTTGACCCGGTCCTGGTGGGGCGGGTGTTAAAACTTATCAACTCCGCCTACTACGGATTGGGTCAGCAGGTAACCAGTCTGGTTCGGGCTATCATCATGCTGGGGATCAACACGGTAAAAAATCTGGCCCTTTCCAGCGCGGTACTCCGGAATTTATCGTCCCGAAAGGATTTTCAAGCCCTGGATATGGAAGGCTTTTGGCGTCATTCCCTTTGCGTCGGGGTAGCGGCGAAGGTTCTGGCCAAGCATCGGGGGATCGACTCAAAACTGACGGAAGAGTATTTTACCGCAGGCTTGCTCCACGATATCGGGAAAATCCCCTTAAACGCTGTCCTATCAAAGGAATACGTCATGGCCATCAGCGTTTCCGACCGGGAACGAATATCCTTGCACAGAGCGGAGGGACAGATCCTGGGGATCGACCATACAAAGTCGGGTGCGATGATCGCTTCCGCGTGGAAGCTGGAAGGGGCGGTGGGAGATGCGATCGCCCATCATCATGCTTATATGGAGTACGAAGGACCGTTCAAGGATATTCTTTTTAGCGTGGTGTTGGCGAATCGTTTTGCCAGCATCATGGGTATCGGTTTTTCAGGCAACCGGTACCCCGAAAAGTTGGATAACGCGGTTTGGGAATTTCTAAAGTTGGATAGAAGCATTTTTGACGAGATTGAACAGGTGGTAAACCAGGAAATCGAGAAGGCCAAGGTCTTCTTACGGGTAGAGTAGGAGGGCAGGGGTATGTTTTCAGTCCGTTTTTGGGGGGATCGGGGTTCCATCCCGTGCCCCGGACCCGCCACGGTCAAATTCGGAGGGAATACCTCCTGTTTGGAAATCCGGGCCGACGACAGACTCGTTATCGTGGACCTGGGAACGGGGGTAAAGCCCCTGGGCGATTGGCTCATGGGGAACGACTTTAAAAAGGGCCCCCTGGACGCGGATATTTTTATCACCCACACCCACTGGGACCATATTATGGGTTTCCCCATGTTCACCCCCATTTTTATTCCTGGAACGAAGCTTCGGATCCGGGGCCCCGTTTCCTACGAGGACGATTCTCTGGAGTCCATTATCGGGGCCCAGTTATCCTACCGGTACTGGCCGGTTCGACAAAGCGAACTGGCGGCGACTATCGAATACGCCCAGCTGAAGGAAACGATTCTGGATTTGGGGAAGGGCCTTATCGTCAAAACAAAGTACCTGAACCATCCTATCCTCTGTTTGGGCTACCGGTTCGAGTATGAGGGTAAATCGATTATCACCGCCTACGATAACGAGCCCTTCCGCAACGTCTTTCCCACGGATCCCCAAGATCCGGGCTACGACGAGGACGCGGCCAAGGAGGGGGAGCTGGCGGCTCGGGAAGAGAACGAAAAAATTCTCCGCTTCTACCAGGGGGCGGATGTGCTCATCCACGACACCCAATATACCCAAAAGGAATACGAGGGCGGTAAAATCGGCTGGGGACATTCGTCCTTTGAACACGCCATCAACTCGGCCCATAAGGCGGGGGTAAAAAAACTTGTCCTCTTTCACCATGACCCCAACAGAACCGACGATCAACTGGAGGAACTTGAAAAGGGGTACCAGCGGAGAATCCGGGGGAAAACAGCCATGGAAATCATGATGGCCCGGGAGGGACTGCGGGTAGAGGCGTGATAAAATACCAGCCCTTGTCCCTCGGTTGTACGGGAAAGGTGTTGGGTCGGGGTTTGATAGCCTCGACACCGTTTTCGCAGGCAATATAGGAAAGCCAAGCGTCGCTTCGACTATCGGCCAGGGCGTCCGCGGCGATATTCAGGCCCATCAGGGCCTGCTCATCGGGACTAAAGGCCCGGCAAGTAGGGCAGGAACACCAGGATTGGGGGGCATCGTTTTCCAGGGCGCCGTCGGCCCAGAGGTGAAAAATCCGGACTTCCGGGTACCCGTCAAACAATTTTTTCGCGTTTTCCCGGATTATTTTTAGGGTGGTTGGGTTGGTGGGACAGAAATTTCGGTCGTTGCGCCGACGGCCCTGTACCATCCGGAACAGATCGGGGTTTCGGAAAAACAACGATCGGGGCACCAGGGAAGATAGAAAGACCCCGCCAATTTCGATGGGGAACCGGTGGGATTCGATAGCCTCGGCAAAACGTCGATCGTGCTGGAATAAAAAGTTCCGAAGCTTTGCCGCCGAGGGGGTAGCGTTTTCAGCGGTAACCACAGGGGCGTCAAATTGGTTTCTGGCGGCCCAGTGTATCCACTCGACACCCCGTTTCCCCAGGTCCTCCAGGTTAAAAAACACCCGAGCCAGGCTTCCCAGGTCGGGGCTATCTGCCTTATAGTTTCCATCCTTGGACAGGGGGTACCGGGTGTCCCCCTCGGGACGGGGAGGGGCGTGTTCGGTTTGGACGTTGGGCCAACGGAACCCCAGGGCCCACAGAAAATCGTAAATTCCCTTTTCTAAAGCCCGATCCGAATTCCCGTAAATTTCTATTCTCTGATCCCCCGCCCGCCATGAAAATCCATCGCGGTAGGGATCAACACCGTCGGAATTGAGAAGAATAATGGGGGACCCTTCGTCGGGAGTTTCCTGAGTACCGTTCACCAAGGGAGGTTCGGTGGGGGGAAGGTTCACGGAACGGCGGAGTTCGCCTATACATCGGACCAAATCTCGACTGGCCCCTTGATCGGACAGTTCCTTTTTTACAACCAGCACGGTCCAATTTTTTGAAACATCAAAATATATCATAAATTATGAAAAATCTTATTCTTTTCCACGGCAAAGTCAACTAAGGGTATAAAAATTATAAAAAAAATGGTATGAAAATACCGAACAGATAAAATAAAACCGTGTATACTAGGCAACGAGGAAATCCATGATCACACCATACACTTCTAATCTCAACCCATCCCAGGAAGGGATTCCGGACTATGACGTTGCGGTAATTGGGTGCGGTGTCTCCGGAGCGAACATCGCCCGCCGTCTTTCGGCGTATAAAATCCGGGTCGCCGTTCTGGAAAAGGCAGCGGACGTATCCTTTGGTACGTCCAAGGCGAACTCGGGAATCGTTCACGGGGGCTTTCACCACAATAAAAAGTACCTTAAAGCCCGCTTAGAACTGCTGGGCAACCTCATGTTCGAACGACTTCGCAGGGAGCTGGACTTTCCCTTTAAACGCTGTGGCATCATCGTCGCGGCCCTGCACGAGGACGAAATGAAGGCGGTTGAACACCTGTACATGCAGGGGGTAGAGAACGGGGTTATCGGTATCGAACTCTGTTCCCGGGAACGGCTCCTGGAATTGGAACCCAAGCTGTCCAGCGATACGGTGGGGGGTCTGTACGCCCCCGGGGGCGGTATCGTGGAACCCTACCGCTTTGTGTTTGCCCTCGTCGAATCGGCAATGAAAAATGGGGTCCACTTTTACACAAATTATAGGGTCTCTGCCGCCGAGCGGGATAATGCCGCGGGTCGCTGGACCGTAAGGGCCGCCGACGGAAGGAGCATCCGGGCCCGGTTCGTGGTCAACGCCGCGGGACTCTTTGCCGACGAGGTGTCCTCCATATTCGGGGGGGAACAATTTAAAATCACCGGTCGCAAGGGGGAATACTACCTCCTGGACCGGATGACGAAGGCCCGCCCCGAACGGGTAGTGTTCCCCGTACCGACCTCCGTATCCAAGGGTATGCTGGTGATCCCCACCGTCGAAGGAACCGTTCTGGTGGGTCCCACGGCGGACGCGACGGAAAACAAAGAAGATTTTTCTACCACCTCTGAACGGCTGGAACAGATCCTCGACTCGGGAAGAAAGATGATTCCCTCCCTAAGCCGAAACGACGTGATTACCAACTTTGCGGGTATCCGGCCCGTGCTGGATGAGGATTTCTACATCGAACCCTCCAAGAAAGCGCCGGCCTTCGTTCAGGTGGCGGGGATTCAATCCCCCGGGCTAACCGCTTCTCCCGCCATTGGCGAATACGTCAAGGACCTTCTTAAAGGAATCGGGCTCGAGTTAACCGAACGGAGCGATTGGGACCCCTTTGTGGATCGCCGACCCCGGGCGCGGGAACTTTCTCCCTTTGAATTGGATTCCCTTATCGCCCAGGACCCCGCCTGGGGCAACGTGGTCTGCCGCTGTGAAAACGTAACGGAAGCGGAAATCGTGGAGGCCATACGGATGGGACACCACACCCTGGACGGGGTAAAGTACTTTACCCGAGCCCAAATGGGCCGCTGTCAGGGGGGCTTTTGTACCTACAAAATAATTAAAATTATAATGCGCGAAACGGGACTCTCCTACGAAGCCATCACCAAACACGGCGGGGAGAGCCGGGTGTTGGAGGGTGAACTATGAAGGAACTCCGTTACGACGCGGTAGTCATTGGAGGCGGCGCCGCAGGAATGGCCGCGGCTCTGGAAATCGATGCGGCGGGGTTTTCCTGCGCCATTGTGGAACGGGAAGATCATCTGGGCGGGATTCTGATGCAGTGCATCCATAATGGATTCGGCCTCCACGAATTTTCGGAAGAACTTACGGGGCCCGAATTCGCCGAGCGGTTCGCTACCAAGGTGGCGGCATCCAAAATCGCCGTCTATTTGGGAACCACCGTTACCAATTTTAAGGCCGAAGGGATTTCCGAATCCGGAGCTTCGGTAAAAGAATTGATCTGTTCTTCCACCGATTTCGGGGTAATGAGGATTTTAGCCCGGACCGTGGTTTTAGCCATGGGGTGCCGGGAAAGAAACCGGGGAAACGTCCGGATCCCCGGTTCCCGTCCTGCGGGGGTGTTCACCGCTGGCCTGGCCCAACGGTTGGTGAATATAGAGGGGTACATCCCGGGGAAAGAGGTGGTCATTATCGGTTCCGGGGATATCGGTCTGATTATGGCCCGCCGGATGAGCTGGGTGGGATGCCACGTGAAAGCGGTGGTGGAAATAATGCCCTACCCCTCTGGCCTGACCCGCAACATTGTCCAGTGTCTCCACGATTTTAACATTCCCCTGTACCTTTCCTCCCAAACCACCAATATTTTTGGGAACCACCGGGTCGAGGGGGTCGAGGTTACCCCCATGGAGAACGGAGCCCTGGTTCCGGAAAAGGCTTTCCGTATCGATTGCGATACCGTACTGCTTTCGGTGGGGTTGGTTCCAGAAAACGAACTGTCCAAGGATGCGGGGGTAGAGCTGAACGCCACTACCAACGGCCCCATCGTCGATTCGACCATGATGACCAACGTGGACGGGGTTTTTGCCTGCGGCAACGTACTGCACGTCCACGACCTGGTGGATTGGGTGGCGGAAGAAGCCCGGGCCACGGGGCGCAACGCCGCCGGATGGCTGAAGGGCGAACGTCCGACCATGCAAGTTCGCGTAAAAGCGGGGTCCAACGTCCGGTACGCCAATCCGGGGAAACTGGATCCCCGGAGGGATAACAAGGTCTACCTTCGCTCTCTTATCGTAAAAAATGACGCGGTGTTGGAACTGCGTTTGGATAACCGGGTAATCCGGAGCATCAAAAAGGGGCACGTTCAACCCTCGGAGATGATAACCCTCAATATCGGCCCCAAGGATTTGGACGGGGTCGGTTCCGATTCGGCCCTCGAACTGGCCATTCTGTAGGAGGATAGGTCGATGCGATCCCTGACCTGCATCGTTTGCCCCATAGGCTGCGATCTAAAAGTAGAAGAAGGAAAGGATGGAGAACTGATCGTATCGGGGAACCGGTGTCCCCGGGGAGCCGCGTACGCCATCGAGGAAATTCGTTCCCCCAAACGGGTGGTTACCGCCACCTGTCGCTTGGATCTTCCGGGTAATGGGGGGGAACGACGGGAGGAAGAACCCTCGACCCAGGCCTTCCGAAACCGTATGCGGCGCCACGGGATGTACGATCCCCGGCGTTTGCCCGTAAAAACCTCGGTCCCCTGCCCCAAAGAACGGATAGACGAACTATTAAAGGATATTTACGCCCTTAAGGTCAAACTTCCGGTCCAAGGGGGAACCGTCCTGTTGGCTAACTGGAAGGGAACCGGTATAGACGTAGTGGCGGTTAGGGCTTTAGACTAGGCCTATGGCGACCATGAGTAACGACCCCGCCGTTTTCTGGCGGGACTATGAAATTCAGCACGGTGAAAAAGTTCTGGCCTACAGTCTAGGCTGTTATAACTCCGGCTGGGATGAGTTTAAGGGGCCCCTGTGGGGCTTATTGATAGCCACCGACGGGGGCTTCCGGTTCCACCATTTCCCCCACGAAGGGTGGATCAACGCCCTTTCCCGGATCACCGGCGGCGGGGGTGCTCCTCCGGAAGAAAAGACCCTCTTTGTACCCCGATCTCGGCTGATCCAGGTGGAACTGCGCGTGGAGTCCTCCCTGTTACGGCGTATCCTTTCCCCCCATTCCCCAATTTTTGCCCTCCGGTACACGAAAACCGACGGTACCGAAGGACTTCTCTTGGCGGACACGGACAAGACAGCCCAACCGGTGGTAGGTGCCCTGGGGGGCCTTATAGCAGGATAACCTAGCAGTTTTTAGGACTTGTCCGTCTAATCATAAAAAATCGCAGGAATCTGCGATTTTTTACCTTGTAAACTGCTCAAGAGCCTGCTTTATCGGTATTTTTAATCCCCAAAGTTCACTTTGGGGATTAAAAATCCACCAGTCCGACAGGCTCCTAAATCCGGATAATCCGAGCCTTGGTAAGAACCTGGGGCCCCTGGGGGGTTAGCAGGATATCGTTTTCCAATCGACACCCCCCCGCGACCGTATCGTATAACCCCGGCTCCAGGGTAAAGACCATACCGGAGGAAAGGCGCCATTCGTTGTCCGCCCGGCTCCGGAGCGCGGGGGCTTCGTGGGCTTCCAGACCGATCCCGTGGCCCAACGCGTGGGGCATAGTTTTTTTCGCCTTACCAAACAGAGCATCCACCGCCAGGGAAATTTCCCGGGTAGGGGCGTCTTCCTTGATAAGGGAAAGCGCCAAGGCGTAGGCCTTTTCCACCAAAGCAAGCATCCGTTCTTGCGCCCGGGACAGGGGACCCCGGGCGACGGTGAGGGTCACATCGGTGGTGTAGCCCTGGTATTTCAACCCAAAATCGAGGATTGATAGTCCCGTCCCTCCAAAGGGTTGGGCCGTATAGTTGGGAAACGCGTGGATACCGTAACTTCTCGTGGGTCCAGCGACCAGACTCTCAAAACCCGTTCCTTCACAATCCCGTTTTCTCGCCTCCGCTTCGATAAAAAGGGCCACGTCGATTTCGGTTTTCAGGGTTCCCGAAAGGAGCTCCCGTTCCAGCAGATCGATCACCTGGTTGGTAATATCGGCGGCCCGAAGGTATAGCTGGATTTCCCCCTCGTCCTTAATGGCCCTCAGTCGGGACGCCTCCTCCGAAGCCCCATCGTTTCTACAGATAATGTCGTAATCCGGAAGGCTGGAAACGTACTGTAAAAAGAGAGGATAGGGTATGGAAGAGGGAATCTCCAACCGGGACGTGGAGGGAACCTTTAAATATTCCGCCACCGCCTTTGTGGCCCGAATGGGATGCCGCTCAAACTCCCCGTAGGGAACCACCGCGTCGGCATTAGCGTACAGGGCCGCCAGGTTTGTGTCCCAGGGGACCAACACGGACCGCTTGTCCACCGAAAGAAACAGCAGGGCGTCCCCCGGCTGACCCGTAAGCCACCGAATCGCAGGGTCCCTGCGGCCCTCCACATCCTCAAACATAAGAAGACCAAGACCCTCTTGGGCCATCCAATCGTACAGGCGCTCTCGGCGCGTTTCGTAATTATTCATGGTACTACTATGCCCCTTATTACTTTTTCAGACAAGGTAAGGGGTCAGTAGTGTTGCAAAGCTTAGTTCATCCAGCCCCATAACAAGGTTCGATCTGCCTACATAAACGCGAAAGCGGGGAGAGAGTCCTGTACCATCCCTCCCTTTTATTAATCTTCGTAACACTATAGACTCTGCACCTTACAAGAGGATATACTAACCACGGAAGAGAGAAGCTTCTTGAGGCCCCCGATGAACGGAAGATTGTGCCAGCGCTTTCCCAACCACTAGTAATAACCCCATCCCACGAAGGGAAAAACCAGTAAATGAACTCTTTTAACCGCACGGAGGAGTTGCTATGCATATTCCAGATAACTATCTTAGTCCATCCACCTGCGCCATCACTGCGGCCATAGCCGCCCCGGTCCTTCTGTTTTCTATAAAGAAGGTTCAATCTGAGCTTCCCCGAGAAAAGATCCCCCTGCTCGGCCTAGCGGCGGCCTTTTCGTTCCTCTTTATGATGTTCAACGTGCCCCTTCCTGGGGGTACCACGGGGCACGCGGTGGGGGGCACCCTGATCGCTATTTTACTCGGGCCCTGGTCGGCGGTGCTTTCCGTGGCCGTGGCCCTGGTAATCCAAGCATTCCTCTTTGGGGACGGGGGTATCCTAGCGTTGGGGGCCAATATTTTGAATATGGCCATCGTACTTCCCTTGACGGGGTACGCGGTGTACTGGCTTTTGCGGACCCTTTTTTCCCGATCACAGGGAGAAAACAGAGCTTCCCTCGTAGGCGCGGGGCTGGGTTCTTACCTGGGGCTTAACCTGGCGGCCCTTTTCGCGGCCATCGAGTTTGGAATCCAGCCCTTTCTTTTCCACGGAGCCGATGGAGCGCCTCTGTACTGCCCCTACCCCCTCTCCGTATCAATCCCCGCTATGCTCATCCCCCACCTGACGGTTGCGGGTTTGGTGGAACTGTTTTTCACCCTTTCGGTATTTTCCTTTATCCGTAGGGTCGCCCCAAGCTTTATGGATTTGGGCTACGGGGTCCCCGGCAATACACCCCGTCTCGGGAAAGTGTATGCCCTTTTGGTGACCCTTATAGTGGCCACCCCCTTGGGACTCCTAGCCTCTGGCACCGCCTGGGGTGAATGGGGTACCGACGAAATCGCTCAGACCGCCGCCGATGGAACAAAACCCCTCGGTTTTATTCCCCAGGGTATGCAAAAAGGCTTTAGCTTTGAAAGCCTCTTCCCCGATTACTCTATCCCGGGGATCGGTTCTGTCCCCGGGTACATCTTTTCCGCAGTGGCCGGGGCGGCGATCTTGATTATCCTTTTTAAACTGCTTTCGACCGTTGTGGTCCGTACGAAAAAGGCGCGAGGTTAGGGATCATCGAAAATCGAGTACCCCAGGGGCCCCTTCCTTCCTGGATGACCCTGACCGAACAGGGGGCGACTATACGGGATTCGGACGCCTTTATAGATAAGAGCCTCCGGGCCCTGACGTCTACCCTGGCGGCTCTTAGACGGTCGGGGATAGCCAGGGTTGTACGAACCGGAGACGCAGCGGTCCGGCTCTATTCGGCCCTTATGGCGGTCCTCTTACTTTCCTTATCCCGGGGATCGACCTTTCCCTTTGTTTACGGTACCGCTCTTTTGGTCCTCCTGGCGACTCGCAAAGCCGCCGTCATCATCGGGGTTCTAAAGAGCTCCATCGTAGCGGCCCTTATCTCCATGGCCGTACTGACACCCGCCCTTCTTCTGGGGTACGGCTCCAACGGACCTCTCATCGCCCTTAAAATATTCTGTTCCGTATCCACCATGGCCCTGCTGGCCGCGGAGACCCGTTGGGAATCTCTCTTCGAAACCCTTGCGTTTATCCGGGTCAGCAACCTCCTTATCCTCATCTTCGATATCACCCTCAAGTATATAACCGTGTTGGGCCAATACGCCATGAACCTCCTGTGGGCTCTGAAACTCCGCTCGGTAGGAAAAAACAGGACTAAACAACGGTCCTTTTCGGGTATCGCGGGAACCCTTTTTCTCCGTTCCGGTCACATGGCCCGGACCCTGCATCAGGCCATGGAATGCCGAGGATTTACCGGTTCCTACGTCATCCACCGTCGTCTCCGTTTCGGAATCGAAACACCGATCCTCCTGGGGTTGGATGGCATGTTAATCACTGTTTTTGTCCTGTGGGGGCACCCATGATTCGCCTAAACGGGGTTTCCTTTTCTTATGGAGATGAAGTGGCCCTCCAGGATATCGATCTATCGATCGAACGGGGCTCTGCGGTGGCCCTTATCGGGCCCAACGGTTCGGGAAAATCTACGTTGATGAAGATCCTCACCGGTCTAGAGATGGTCAACCAGGGAGCGTATTTTTTTGACGGTCAACGGGTGGACCCCAAAGCGTTGGCGGATCGGACCTTCGCTAAAAATCTGCATCGAAGAATCGGTTTTCTTTTTCAGAACTCGGAGGCCCAGCTTTTCTGCCCCACCGTGGCCGATGAATTAGCCTTTGGACCCCTACAGTTAGGTCTGGACGAGGAAGTCGCGGAAAAGCGGGTGAAGGATTGCGCCCTCCTTCTGGGAATTGAGTCCCTGAGGGAAAAACCACCCTACCAGCTGAGCGAAGGGGAAAAAAGAAAGGTTGCTCTGGCGGCGGTTCTTTCGCTTAATCCAGAGGTGCTCATTCTGGATGAACCGCTCAACTCTCTGGATCCACGAACAAAACGGTTTCTCCGATCCCTGTTGGAAAACCTTCATCGTTCGGGGAAAACTCTGGTGGCTTCCACCCACGATTTTAATTACCTGAAGGGCATTTTTACCACCGCGGTGGTCCTCTCCCAGGACCACCGGGTCATCCGAATCGGTCCCTACGACGAAATCATCGCCGACCAGGCCTTTTTGGAGACCCACAATATTGTGTAGGAGTATCCATGACCATAGAAGAAAAGTATAAAAACCTCATTACAAGTCTCCAAGCCCACGAAACGGCGGCTATTGCGTTTTCCGGCGGAGTAGACAGCACGTTTCTCTGCAAAGCCGCGCTTCAAGCCCTGGAGAACCGAACCCTGGCCATCACCATCGTATCGCCTCTGCTTCCCCAACGGGAAATCGATGAATCGGTAGCGCTGGCCCGAGAATTGGGGATAGAACACCTGGTTATTAGAGAAGAGGATATCGATGAGGCGGTGGCTACCAACCCCCCGGACCGCTGTTACCAATGCAAACGTCGATACTTTAGCCGTATTCTAAAGACGGCTCGAGACCGGGGGATCGATGTGGTTTTGGACGGCTCAAATCTGGACGATCTCCAGGATTACCGTCCCGGATTACGGGCCCTGGAGGAGCTGAGGATCCAAAGTCCCCTACGGGACGCCCAATTAACCAAGGAGGATATTCGACTCCTATCCCAAAAACTGGGGCTTCCAACCTGGAACAAAAGTGCCTTCGCGTGCTTGGCTACCCGGATACCCTACGGTCAGCGGATCGACCGAAGAACCTTGGGCAAGATCGAACAGGCGGAAGAATTGCTCAGGGCCCAGGGGTTCCACCAGTATCGGCTCCGAGTTCATGGGGACATCGCCCGCCTCGAAGTGGCCCCGGAAGAGCGGCACCTCTTTTTCAACGAAACCACCCTGAATTCTTTATCTCGGGCCATCAAGGCCCTGGGCTTTTTGTATGTCGCCTTCGAATTAGAGGGCTACATTTCCGGAAGTATGAACCGAACCTTGTAAGGAGAAAAGAGAACGATGAAAACCCTTCATTTTGATTGTTTCGCCGGTATATCCGGCGATATGGCCCTAGGCGCCCTCGTTGATCTTGGCGTAGATCCGGACCTCCTACGGGTCGAACTAGGCAAATTGGGTGTATCAAACTGGAAGCTTGATTTTGTAAAAGACCAGCGGAACGGAATCACCGGTACACGGGCCTTAGTCTCCGATCTGAGCAACCACAACCACGAGCACGCCCAGGCCCACGATCTCGAACACGAGCTCGATCATGCCCATTACCATGTACACAAACACGGTCATAACTACGAGCATGCCCACAACCACGAGCATGCCCATAATTCATGGAAGGAGATCCGTTCTCTTATTGAAAAATCTTCCATTGCCGAGGGAGCTAAGAGGCGGGCCCTGGATATTTTTACCCGTATCGCTCAAGCGGAAGCCCAAGTGCACGGGAAAGCGTTGGAGGAGGTGGCTTTTCACGAAGTTGGAGCCATCGATTCGATCATTGATATCGTGGGGACCGCTATCTGTTTAGATATCCTGCGGCCTGACCAGATCACCGCCTCGGAGATCGAGTTAGGCGGCGGAACCGTTACCTGCGCCCACGGGGTTCTTCCCGTCCCCGCGCCAGCGACCCTCCTGTTGGTTCAAGGGCTTCCGGTACGAACGGGGGGCTTTACAAAGGAGATGACCACCCCCACGGGGGCGGCGATCCTAGCGGCGTCGGTAGACCGGTTTTTAACCCAAGGCCGGTTCGTGGAATTGAAAACCGCCTACGGAATCGGTCAACGGAAACTAGACAAACCCAACGTTTTGCGGGTCAGTTGGCGGGAAGAAAGGGATACCACCACCACGGAGGAATTCGGAACCACCCCGGATAAATTGCCCTGGGACAGCGAGTACCTAGTTTCCATGGAAGCCAACATAGACGATATGACCGGCGAAGCCCTGGGCTTTTTAATGGAAAGCCTCTTCGAGGCAGGAGCCCTGGATGTAACCCTTAGCCCCTGCGTCATGAAAAAAAATCGCCCTGGAACGATAGTCACGGTACTATGCGTACCCTTGGGGGCGGATACCCTTCGGAGTATCCTCTTTCAACGGTCCACCACCCTCGGATTCCGGGAATGGGAGGTTCGCAGACTCTACCTCCAGCGCCAAGAATCTACCCTCCAAGGCCCCTTCGGATTGGTCCGCGCGAAGACCGCTTTTTTTGACGGGGAGCCCCTACGGACCAAGATCGAATACGACGACAGGGCTCGTATAGCCCGGGAGAAAGACCTTTCCTTGACCTCGGCGGAAGAATTAATCCGTAAATCGGGGATGACCAATGAACGATAGGGTCTCGGATATTCTGCAGGCGGTCCAAAGAGGGCTGGTTTCTTTGGAAGACGCTAAAGCGGCCATCGCTTCGGCCTACACCGAAGACCTGGGCTTCGCTCTGATCGATACGCGGAGGCACGAACGGACCGGCTATCCGGAGGTGGTCTTCTGTTCCGGTAAAACCCCGGACCAGGCGGAGGCCATCATGGTCCGTATGCGGGACCGGGATATCCCCGTGTTAGGGACCCGGGCCGATCGTGTTTTAGCCGATCGGATCCTGGCCCAGTACCCCACGGCGGTCTACGACGAAATAGGTAAAACCATCACCATCGATTCACCTTCCCACCCGCGAGAACCCAGGGGCCTCGTGGCCATAGTATCCGCAGGAACCTCTGACCTCCCCGTCGCCCGAGAGGCCGCCAGGACCGCCGAATTTTTTGGCAGTCAAATCCAGCTGATCACCGACGTGGGGGTCGCGGGGATCCACCGGCTTTTCAATCGCCTGCCAGAAATCCGTAAGGCCTCCGCCATCGTCGCCGTGGCGGGTATGGAGGGAGCCCTGGCGGGGGTACTCGCGGGGCTGGTTTCAGTACCGGTCATCGCCGTACCCACCAGCGTCGGATACGGAGCTTCCTTTAACGGCCTTTCGGCCCTTTTGGGGATGCTGACCTCCTGCGCTCCCGGGATTTCGGTGGTCAATATCGATAACGGGTTTGGAGCCGGCTACCAGGCCAACCTTATTAACCAACTCCGCTTTCAAAAGGGGGTTTAATTGAAGCTGTCCCGTAACTTAGGAAGTTACGGGACAGCTTCTTTAATGTTGTATTTTCGTAGGATTTTAGCGATTTTTCCTGGTTTTAATACGTCGA
>Ga0078972_1012251_pt1 | contig 14855 bp, 5 predicted proteins | sample YelNatPaOPGAMG01_FD_67568 | JGI IMG/M metagenome (GOLD analysis project Ga0078972, IMG submission 67568) | Hot spring thermophilic microbial communities from Obsidian Pool, Yellowstone National Park, USA - OP-RAMG-01 (SPADES assembly) (version 2) | ecosystem: Environmental > Aquatic > Thermal... | reverse complement strand
CCCAAACGAGTACGCACTGAAGATTCAATGCGGAGCGCCTGGCCTTGTTCTCTTGCGGACCACGTGGTTACCTGGTTGGCAGGCGTGGCTCGATGGGAAGTATTGGGGCCGACCATGGTGCGCTAATCGATGGATGCTCGCTGTTCCCGTGGAGAGCGGAGAACACGAAATTCGTTTTCGTTATCGTCCCATGTTATTCCGGGAAAGTCTCGTTGTGGCGCTGGGAGCCTCTCTGGGGCTTTTCATGGCGTTTGTCATCGTGAAGAAAGGCAAGAGTACGAGAAGAGCGTGAGGGCCGCGGCGGGACGTTTTATTCTCTCGTTATGCTGGATATTTTCTGAGAAAATCTCGACCGTCGCTTCTTGCAACTCGTTCACGAGAACGGGCTGAGTCAGCGGTGGAAGAATTGGCGCTCGGCGGACGACCCAGAAAAATGTTTCACGATGGACCAGCTTTTTTATAGTCGGGACATTTCGTGGCGTTAGGTCGTTCGGGACGCCGACACGCATTTCCATAATCGTACTTGCACGAATCGCACAGAAACCGCGTCTGGCGAGGAAAAATCAAAGAAAGAAGTTCCCGCAAGATCTTGAGCATACCATTAAATACAGCTCTTTGCTCGAAGATTTCCCACCGGAAAAAAGCCATTCAAAAAACCCTTGAAAACACGACAACGACGGGTTAGCGGTCCTTTCTCGAGAAGTGCACATTTCGCTCATATGCAGGGGCGAAAGTGCACAAAAACCGCAGAAATACAAAGGGAAGGGTATGAGGGCGATGAAAAACAAGCTGTTTTTCAGTTCAGTGCTTTTCAGTTTGCCGCTTGCGCTCGGTATAACAATGCCGGGTTTTTCAGCCAATCCGCTCGTCACTGTTCTCGAGGATTTCGAATCGGGTGGGACACACGGAGCAACTCCTGTCGATCAATACAATAGTTCGGCGGGGGGAGCAAGCAATTCCACTGTTACAAATGTGCTCGAGAGTGGGTCGCGCCGCTTGTGTCTGACCGATAGCGATGGCACCTATAATGGCTGCTATATTCAGTTCTCTGGTGCCATTCCGCAGGCGGGTTACTATCTCATTACAGCAGATGTGAAGGTCGACAATGCAAGCGCACCTATCGGTACGTTCGGCATGGCGGTGGCTGTGGGCGGGCCTTCGACGGCGAAAATCTCCGATGTGAACGCCGGCTATGTGATGAACCTCACCGGGACAGGAGATGCCGCGTTAGGATACCAGACTATTGGTGCGGCGATCGACGTGCCGAATTCGGGAACTTTCCCAAAAGATCTCATCATCTATTTTAGTACGGATCCCTCGGGGAATAGTTACAATGCCCCCGCAGCAGATGGAAACTTCAACGGGACCCATCGCGGCGCAGCGACCACGTGGCCAGCTGGGTCTTCGAACGCGGTGTACATCGACAATATCAAGCGGATAGGGCCAGGCAATTTCCGCGAGGAACGACATTTGTGGATTTCACTAGGCGACAATTTCACGAATCTGTCCACGCTGGATTCGATCCTTCAGGCTGCCAAGAACAACAACTTCAACTGTGTGGACATCCTGGCTCGTTATCGCGCGAATGCGTATTATGTTCCCAATCGTTACAATACGACTTACCCCAACCCAGAGCCCTTTGCATCGGGTGCGAGCGCGACAAACGATCCTATACAGTATGCGATCGACCGAGGACACGAGCTGGGGCTCAAGGTTTTCGCCTCAATGAGCTGCTTCCTCGTCACCGATGGCAGCGACACGTATCCGAGCTACCTTCCCTCGGGCAGTGTGATGTGGTATTACAACAGCGGTTCTCCGCGTGCGATGACCGCTGCCGACAGCGGTGGTGAGGGTCTGTGGGCGGATGTGAGCAGAGCAGACGTTCGCAATTACACCAAGAACGTCATTCTCGATTTTGTTGCGAACTACGATGTGGACGGCATCATTCTGGACCGCGTCCGGTATCCGAATTATTACTTCAGCTACAACCCGCAGGGGCTTTCGGAGATGGGAATAACTGGGACGCCATCTCCGACGGATAGTACTTTCAGGACTGCTCGACGCAATGCAGTTGCCTCTTTTGTCCAAGATGTTTACGAGTCGGCGACGGCTCTGAAGCCATGGCTCATCGTAGGAGCAGCACCAATTGCATACGGTGATGCATTAACTGATACTTATAATTCTGTCATGCAATTCTGGCCTCGCTGGTCAGCCCTCACAACCTCGCGCCGGAACATTAGTTTTGGTGTGTGCGACCTTTACCAGCCGCAGTTCTACCGGATGTATAACACGACGCCTGCTGGTCCTGCTGCAAACACGACACTCATGAACAAAGCGCAGTTCGGTGATGTGGCAAGTTACAGCCTTGACTTTGGGCTCATGCCAGGTGCTATCAGTGTGGTATCCCCGCTGTTCTACCATCCCTATAGCGGCGATGTGAGCCAGTCGAATTGCAATGCACAAAACATCACGGATTCGCGAGCACTGGCTATGGGGGGCTTTGGTTTGTATAAGGCGACTCAGACTCTTGCGGATATTTCTTACATTCGGGCTCCCAATGCCTCGACTGCGGGCACGGATGTTCTGGGAAGCGCGGCGGCCCCGTGTGACTACCTCTTCAAGAAAGATTACGATAACGTCAAGCCTAACGCGGTGACGAATTTTGCGGCATCGCCACAGTCGGATGGCCGCGTGATTCTCTCGTGGACGGCGCCTGCTCCAGCGGCGGATGGCGAAACGGCGTCAAGTTATCTTATTTATAGATCCACAACATCGCCAGTTAAGGAATATCGCTCGAATCTTATTACCTATGCGACAATTCCGGGGACAGCTACCTCGTACACTGTTCCAACCGGCTGGGCAGGAACCTATTACTACCGCATTGTGCCGGTTGACGACTACAACAACCATGGTCCAGCTCGGGAAGTTGGCCCCATTACTGTTGCCGGTGAACCTACACCCCCGGCCGATATCATTGTGGACAATCCTCAGGCAACGTTTGCGGGGACATGGTATACCGGGACCTCCGCCACCGACAAGTATGGGAGCGATTATCGGTATGCCTATGCTGGGAGTGGTTCGGCAACGGCAACGTTTGCGGCAACGATTCCCCAATCGGGGACGTGGTCGGTGAGCGAATGGCATTGTGCCGGCACTAATCGTGCCACCAATGCACGCCACACGATCAACTATGCGGGGGGATCAACAACCGTTCAGGTCAACCAGACAATCAATGGCGGCAAGTGGAATACGCTGGGAACTTATCAATTCAATGGCGGTACCCAGTATAGCGTCGTCATTGATGACATTTTCTCTGGTTCCGTGGTCATCGCAGATGCTATCAAATGGTCGTATGTCATTCAGCCTCCCTCAGCGCCAAGCGGGCTGACTGCGACGGCAGTTTCGAGCACTCAGATCAACCTGACGTGGACAGACAATTCGTCCAACGAGCGGAATTTCATCGTGGCACGAGCAACAACCTCCGGAGGACCGTACACCGATATTGCGACGCTCGGTGTGAATGTGACGTCGTACAGCGACACGGGGTTGAGTCCTGGAACCACGTACTATTATGTCGTTCGTGCGAGCAATTCTGCTGGTGCCAGTGCTAACTCGAACCAGGCAAGCGCAACGACATTGCCGTTGCCACCGGCAGCGCCGAGTGGTCTGACGGCGACGGCTGTGAGCAGCACGCAGATCAACCTCTCGTGGACGGACAATTCGACGAACGAAAGCAACTTTGTGGTGGCGCGCTCCACGACGTCTGGCGGTCCCTACACCGATATCGCGACACTGGCAGCTAATACGACGACCTACAGCAATACAGGTCTGGCGGCTGGGACAACATACTACTACGTGGTACGAGCCACGAACGCGGGTGGATCGAGTGCGAATTCGAACCAAGCAAGCGCAACGACACCAATGCCCGACATCATTGTCGATAATCCGTCAGCCACGTTCTCGGGTACATGGACAACGGCAAGCTCTGCTACGGACAAATACGGAGCGGATTATCGCTACGCAACGTCTGGATCGGGTGCAACCGCGACGTATAACGCAAATGTTCCTCTGGCGGGAAACTACCGCGTGAGTGTGTGGTATCCGGCAGGAACAAACCGCGCGAACAATGCGCCGTACACTGTCAACTTCAATGGTGGTTCCCTCACTTATCCTGTGAACCAGCAGGTAAACGGTGGGCAATGGGTCACGCTGGGAACGCACTACTTTGCTGCTGGTGGCGGGCAGGTAGTCATTGGCACGACGGGTGCGAATCCCTCCGTGGTCATAGCTGATGCCGTTCGCTTCACGTATCTCAATTCCAATGCCCCAGTAACAGTGACATTTGACTCAGTCGCTGCAGACGATGGCTATGTTTTGGAAAGCAGCGAGACATCGAATGCTGGCGGCACTATCAATAGTTCTAATACCACGTTTGCAGTTGGAGATGATTCCAGCAAGCGCCAGTTCAAGGGAATCCTCTCCTTTGATACCTCCTCGATACCCGATGATGCGACAATCCAGAAAGTGTCGTTGAAGCTGACGCAATATTCCATCAATGGTGGTGATCCGTGGGCGTCGCTGGGCACGTTGAATGTGCACCTGGCTAACCCTTATTTCGGATCCTCTGCGTCTTTAGCCACAGAGGACTTTGCCGCTGCTGCGACCGTCTCCGGAGTTGCAACTGTGAGCAAGCCCTCGGGTAACAATGTAACCGTCACCAGTTCGCTCTCCAGCGCAGGGGTTCTGGCAGTAAGCAAGACCGGGAAAACACAGTTCAGACTTGAATTCTCCCTCGATGATGATAATGACGCGGCAAATGATTACGTGAATTTCTATTCGGGCAATTACAGCACGAACACGAGCTACCGGCCGAAGCTGGAAGTGCAATATACACGTTGAGAGAGGGGTAAGGGTGCCTCAGCGCCCGCGTGGTGTCGTCCCTCGAGGGCGGCACCACGCTTTTTCTTTTGCGAGTTGTATTTATATTGCGTGCCAACCTCACTTTGGGAACGATGACGACCATCATGCGTCAGGGGCGAGAACAGGTTAAGTGGCTGTTGGTTTTTGCCACTACAGATGCTGTTGCTGTTGCGCTCGGGCTCGTGGTTGCTTATGGTCTGCGTTTTTATTCGGGTTTGATTCCCGTTACCAAGGGATACTCGCCCACTGAGTATCTTCGGATCTTACCCCTTGCGGTTGTGATCTGGTTGTTCTGGCTTAATAGTGGTGGAGCCTATGATTTTCGTGAGCGCGCATTCAACCTTCAGATTCTTCGAAAACTTGTGCGCGCTACAGTTCTTGCAGTCATGTCGCTCATTACGCTCCACTTTTTTGAGCGAAAACTTGAGTATTCGCGCCTCATCTATCTCTTTTCGCTTGTGTCGTGTTCTGCGACGCTAGCTCTTGGCCGCTTAGCACTGGACAGGATTCTCGCGTATGGGCGTCGGCGGGGCTGGCTGCATCCTACACGTGTTGCCATTCTCGGCACGGGTACTCTCGCGCGGAATCTTGCCCAGCGTATCCAGCAGCATGCTTATCTCGGGATGAAGGTCGTCGGTTTCATTGCTCCCTTTGAGAATCCGGAGGTGACGCATATTGAGTCATTGCCCGTTATTGGGTCGTTTGAGGGAGTGCGCGATATTGTTCGTGATTATGACGTAGAAGAGCTCATCGTTGCTCAGCCCGACCTTTCACCCGAAGAGTTGGTGGATTTCATCCTCGAGTGCGAAAAAGAGCTTGTCCGTATTCGGGTTATTCCGAACGTCCTCGAAGCGCTCCTCGTGGAAATGAGCGTGGAGCAAATTGATGGCATTCCTCTTTACGGGCTCAAAGAAACGCCTCTTCAGGGCTGGAACGTCGTTGTAAAAAGAGTTTTCGATATTGTTGTGAGTTCGACCGTCCTCATTGTGTCGTTTCCACTCATGGTGCTTATCGCCCTGGCGGTGAAATTGTCTTCGCCGGGGCCAGTGTTTTACCGCCAGACGCGGGTCGGGCTCGATGGCCGGCGTTTTCGAATGGTGAAATTTCGTTCGATGGTGGCTGATGCGGAGGATCAAACTGGGCCAGTTTGGGCAAAACCGGATGATCCGCGCGTGACACCGGTAGGGCGGATTCTGCGCCGGTGGAATCTCGACGAACTTCCCCAATTTTGGAATGTTTTGCGCGGGGATATGAGCCTTGTGGGACCTCGCCCAGAGCGTCCTTACTTCGTGAAGCAATTCCGCGAGCAGATTCCCCGCTACATGGCTCGTCACCGTGTCAAGTGTGGGATCACTGGCTGGGCTCAGGTCAATGGTTTGCGCGGCAATACGCCCATTGAGGATCGCGTGAAATACGACATCTATTACATCGAGAACTGGAGTTTCTGGTTTGATCTTAAAATTCTGTTCATGACGCTCTTCGCTCGACGAAATGCTTACTAGGGATGGGTGTGAAAAAGGTTCTTGACGGAAATACCCCTCCGCAGCCAAAGTGCCCTATACGTAGACATAAATAGATTCTCGACGTCGGAGGAAGGTGCTCATTGTCAGCATTTCAGGCAATGTATCGAGCATCCCGTGGCGCGTCGTGGATCTGAAATTACTGGAGCTATAATTATGAGCGGAGAGCGGAGTTTCATGAGAAGCATCACCTGTTTTGCACTCAGCTTTTTCTTGAGCATCTCGTCGCTTCCAGTTTTTGCGCAGTTCGTTACTCCTAAGTTGCCGGAGCATGGTGGAAACGCAAATCTTGCCAAGGTAGATTCGAAGCTTCTTCGGCTGGAGGAGAGCGCGAGAACGGCACGGGTGACGTCCCTGCGAGATGCTGTGAAACTGGCACCCGAGAGAGAGATTCTGCAACTCGATGCTTCGCGGAAAGCGCTCCTTGTCGACGTAATTTGTTCGGTGCTTGACGATGCTGTCTTGCGGAAATTCGCACTTCCGGGTGTTGAAGTGAAGGGGTACTATCCCAATTGGAAAAGGGTAACGGTCGCTGTGAGCGACTTGGCTGAACTTCGAGCTCTTGCAGAGATTCCGGAAGTGTCGATGGTAGTCCCGGTGTATAAGCCGTGGGTTGCCTCGCAAGGAGCTGCCGACAGTCGCGCAGACCGAGCATTGAAAGCCGACGCGCTTCCTCTCTTCGGTATCGATGGTGGGGGAGTCATGGTGGGCGTCCTCTCGGATAGTTTTGCGTGGACTTCCGGCGTCCGCGATACGGATACGCTGCCTGGTGCCGGCTTGGCTGGAGTGCTCACGAATGCGAAGCCGCAGAAATCTGACGATTTGCCAGAAACAGTGACCTTAGTGCGTGACGATCTCCCGGGAAACGATGAAGGAGCGGCCATGGCTGAACTCATCCATGACGTAGCTCCGCGTGCTTCACTTGCCTTCCATACAGGTTCAGGAGGAGAGACACAATTTGCAGAAGGCATTGACCGCCTGCGCCAAGAAGCGGGTGCGCGGATCATAGTCGATGACTTAATTTATTTCCGTGAGCCAATGTATCAGGACGGCATCGTTGCGCAGTCGGCAGCTCGTGCCGTGAAAAATGGTGTTGTTTATCTCAGCGCAGCAGGCAATGCTGCCAATTTCGCTATTCGGACAAACTACCGCGATATCAACCGCAAAAAAAGTGAAGCGAAAATCCCTCCAACCGGTGTGGATCTCCACGACTGGGGTGGAGGAAATGGATTTCTGCCTATACGTTTTGGTCCGGGCGGGGGATCTGTGACCATTGTTCTTCAGTGGAACCAACCGTTTTATAGTCTGAATCCTGTGCCAGGGAAATCGGGATCGCGCATAGATTTGGATATGTATCTTACCGCAGCGCCTGAGGCTGCCAGTCTCGCGACTCCCTTGGCGGAGAGCAGGGAAGGACAAGGGACGAACTATCTGCCTCTTGGTGATCCTGTCGAAATTATCTCTTACACGGGCGGTGCCAATCAGACTGCATTTCTCGCGATCGACCACTATCAAGGAAGCACGTCATACATCCCCCAAAACAAGCGCGTTCCGCTTGAAATGCGAGTGGTTTTCTTTGCGAGGGGGGACGTCCAGGTTCAGGGGATTAGTGATGCAACATCAGCTTACGGCGGGCCAACTATGTTCGGCCACGCGCTGGCAGAAGGAGTAATTTCTGTTGCTGCAGTGCCGTGGTGGGAAGCGCTGTATCCGGTTCTTTACGGCAGAACAACAGAAATCGATCCAGAGCCATTTACTGCTCGCGGTGGTAGCTTTAAGATCCTCTTTGATTCCTTTGGGAAGCTGCTGAAGACGCCGCGGACGGTGAGTGCACCGACCCTTGCTGGTGTGGACGGGTGCAACACGACATTCTTTGGGGAGTCTGACCTCGCTGTGCCGTCCGTTGACGGCGAACCAGATGGTTATCCTAACTTCTTTGGCACTTCAGCGGCAGCGCCAAACGTGGCTGCAGTGGCGGCATTGCTGCTGAACACGCAGCCGACACTGACCCCTGCCCAAGTACAACAACGGCTTGTGCAGACGGCTGTGGATGTGAAAGGTTATCGTGCTGCGAGTGGCTGGGATGACGTGACAGGGGCGGGACTTGTCGATGCAACCGCTGCAGTATCTGCGGGCGGCGGAGGCTTTAACTTTGTCAATCTGAAATTCTCTAAACCCACGAATTGGGCAAGCTCACTCGTCATTAACCAAACATTGAACTCGCCAAGTGACGAACCAAACTTCGTCACGGGGAAACCCGTTTACGTCAACGTGAGCTTTGCCAATGAAGGGAATGTGGCTTCGGGACCGTTCAACGTCCAGATCTTGGTGGATGGAAGCGTTGTCGCGACAATTCCCTATGCGAGTGGTCTGGGGTCGCGCGAACAGGTTCAGATAACAAATTACTCGATTGGTTCTCTTGCACCAGGTTCCCATACAATCCGCGTTGTGCTCGATGCGAGCAATCAGGTTGCAGAGCAGAACGAGGCGGACAATGAACTTTCGAAAGCGATCGTTGTAGGTGCTCCGCCTTCGAACAATAATTTCGCTGCTGCGATCTCTTTGGGAACATGTCCGACGACGCCGCTGACGGGCTCGAACCGTTTCGCCGACAAGGAAGCAGGTGAGCCCTCCCATGGTGGGAATATTGGTGGTGCCTCAGTGTGGTACTCGTGGCAGTCGCCCAATACCCTCACGCCGATTCGAGTGACAATCGATACGGTAGGGAGCGATTTCGATACCCTTCTCGGGGTGTACACTGGAGCATCCGTGAGCACACTAGCTTTCGTGGCTGGAAGTGATGACATTGCTCCAGGCACGAATCTCCAGAGCTCCGTCGAGTTCGATGCCCAGCCGAATACTGTGTACTATATCGCGGTCGACGGGAAAAATGGTGCTCAAGGGAATTTTGTCTTGCGCCTCTCCATGTCCGCATCGAATGACAATCTTGCGAATCGCCTGACTCTCACCGGCGGTTCGGGTTCTTTTGCAGGGATTAACGTATGTGCGAGCAAAGAAGTGGGTGAGCCCAATCACGCCGGGAATGCTGGTGGCCACTCTGTGTGGTTCCGTTGGGTTGCTCCGCGCAGTGGAGCTGCTCTGTTCACGACCGAGGGCAGCCGCATTGATACTCTTCTGGCAGTCTACACGGGTTCTGGGTACGGAGATCTCTCTCTCGTTGCAGAGAATGACGACGTCGGCGGCGGACAGCTTTCGAGCTCTGTCGCTTTCCCTGTTTCAGCTGGCGTGGAGTATCTGATCGCCGTCGATGGAAAGAACGGTGATGCCGGAAACTACGTGATCTCCTACTCTGCTGGGGCAAGCAACGATTTCTTTGGCGCGCCGATGGAGCTTCCTGAAGTGTGCGATGGATATGTCGTCAGCACAAATGTGGGAGCTGGGACGGAACCGAATGAGCCAGCTCACGCTGGCAATCCTGGAGGAGCCTCCGTTTGGTTCAAGTGGAAGGCGCCGGTGATAGGCGACCCGACTTATCCAGTGACTTTCAATACGTCGGGGAGCACATTCGACACTCTCCTCGGCGTGTACGAAGGGAGTTCTATCAATACCCTGTCACTGAAAGCTTTCAACGACAATGCTCGCCCGGACTTGAGCCCGAACACCCGCACAAGCCAGTTGAGTTTCGTAGCCACGGCGGGCCAAACCTATTACATTCTCGTAGATGGAGTGAAGAGCGGCGACACTGTGGCGCAGGGGCAGATTCAGCTCTCGTGGGATGTCGGATATGCTCCAGAGAATGACTTCATCGGTAAGCCGACGTACTTCCCGTCTCTCGAGGCTGTAAATGGAACGACAGAGACGGCAACAATAGACATTCCGCGCACAAATAATGGAGCTTCGCGGGAGGATGGTGAGCCCAATCATGCCCTTGTGCCCGGTATGCGTAGCGTCTGGTTCACCTTCACCGTAGATGAAACCCCACTTGTGGATGAAGACGTACGATTGGTGAGCATCGAGATAGATCCAAACACTCCACAGGCTGGGTGCTATCCGGTGCCATTCGATCCGGTGGTGGCTGTCTACACGGGTGGTCCTGGGATGGCGCAACTCGTGCCTTACGCCTTCAACGACGACTTCATCCCGGGCGTTGATACGAAGGCGGTTGTCACATTCATTGCCACGCCAGGGAAGTATTACATAGCAGTGGATGGGAAGAACGGAACATCGGGGAACTTCCGCTTCAAAGCCACTAACCGAATGGCTCCAACCGGATTGGTAAAGAAACTTAAAGAGGATCCTGCGGCGTGGAAACAAATGTTCCCGACGATGCTGCGGGCTCCGCAGTGACCGTATTGTTGTCATTCTAGTAATGCCCACAAGCGTAGAAAATTGGGTGCACGTCACAGAGAGCAAGTGGGGTGCACCCACGTTTTTTTTCTTGGTAGGGAGCAAGCGCATGCGGGTTGCGAGAAGACCTATGCTAAACTGCGAGCGCCGAAATGGTACGTAGCTGTCATCCCAAAAGGAACAAATAGTCCTCTACTGCAATAAAAGGACAGTAAGGAACGCCAGTTGACGGAGGAGATTAGCAGTTATGGATGCACTGGAAGCCATCAAGTCTCGTCGGAGTGTACGGGTTTTTCGAAACGATCCTGTTTCGCGTGACACGCTTCGAGAGCTTGTTGCGGCTGGTATGCAGGCGCCCTCTGCAGGGAACCAGCAGCCGTGGCAATTTGTGGTCGTTGACGATAGACGCGTCATTATGCGCGTCCCCGAATTTCACCCTTATGCTCAGATGTCCGAGACAGCCCCTGCTGCTATTCTCGTATGTGGTGATATGACTCTGGAGCAGCGAAAAGGCTACTGGGTGCAGGATTGTGCGGCAGCGACACAGAACATACTGCTCGCCGCCCACGCAATGGGGTTAGGAGCTGTATGGACTGGAGTTTATCCGCGCGAAGAACGAGTCGCTGGTGCGAAAAAGCTTTTTGGCCTCCCCGACCATGTCATTCCTCTGTCGCTGATATTTGTGGGCTATCCGGCAGAATTCCCGCCCGTGGAAAACCGATTCCGCGAAGATCGGGTGCACTGGAACGGGTGGTAATTGTCCGAGGCCAGCGAAAACGATAGAGACGGTTCTACAGACCAATTCTCGGCAACGATAGTGTTTTTCTATTGAATCGGTTTGAGTTGTACAAGCGAACTGAAAGCAGTTTTTCTCACTTGGAGCAAAAGTGATCTCTCATACAGTTCGCTTGTGCGGGAGAAAAAGCAAGCTGCACTGAAGAACGCTTGGCAATGCACCAACATTCATTAAGGCGGAAGCGTGACGCACGAAGAGCGAGGGCAAGAGTTTCGTTCGAGCGAGTTAGCCGAAAATTTGTTTCTGCGGCTGGGATTGGACGCTGCAGGTGCGGGTGTTTGGCGATGGGATGCGGCTTCTAACATCATTGAATGGGACGCTGCATGCGCCACTCTCTTTGGCGTTACTGCCAAGTGCGGGCCGGTCACAGAATTCCTGAAGTTTGTGTATCCAGATGATCGCGCCTCTCTGCGGAAAGCGTGGGACGAGGCGTGCCGAATTTCTACTCCTGCTGAAGTGCATTTTCGGATTCGGCGACCGGACGGCTCACTTCGATACGTCGGTGCGAGGGGATGCGTTCTTGGGCAAAGCACTGCTCACGCGCCTCTCATGATGGGCCTTCTTTGGGACGAGACTCGATCTCAACGTTTGTCGCGCGAACATGAGGCTCTTCTTTCTCTTGGGAAGGTTCTTCATGATGCACCCGATGAATCAGAACTCGTTCGGCTTGCTTTTGCGTACTGTTCAAAATTTTTCGATACCCCTCATGCGCTCATCGCAATTCGGGTAGAGAACTCGTCCATCGTTCGTGTTTCGCATGCGTGTGGCCAATGGATCGATCTTGTCGGAAAGGATTCATCAGTCGAAGAGGGGATCATTGGTCACGTGCTCAGATCTCAAACTGCGTACGTTTCGGAAAATGTAGAGGAAGATCCCCGCGCTCTCCATCGCGAGTATTTGCGAGGCTTGCGAGGTTTCATGGCTGTGCCACTCGTCACGAAGGAGGGCGTGATGGGTGTTTTTGCGGTTGGACGAAGAGAGAGATTTGACCCAGAGGATAAAGATATTGCGGAAGCGCTCGGGTGCGTAATAGCTACGGCACTAGCTCGGTTCCGCCACGAACAAGCGCTCGAACGCCGAATAGCCGAGCTGTCAATTCTCCATGAAATCGATCTTGCGATCTCCAATACGCTCGAGCTTTCGTTCGTTTTGAATGAAGCGCTTTCGTTGGCTCTTCGTCATTTGGGAATCGATGCAGGTGCGGTGCATCTCATCAACCACCGCACGCTCACAGTCGAGTGTCGCGCCGCGCAAGGATTCCGCACTGCGCATGTGTGGCATGCCCAGCCGCAGCTTGGGAAGGGTCTTCTCGGCAGCGTGGCGGTTTCTCAGTCGCCGGTGTTTCTCACCCAACAAGAGAAGATTCTTTCGCGTTGCGTAAGGCACCGACTCATTCTCGAAGAGGGCTTTGTTTCTTACGGTGGATTTCCTCTCATTGTTCGAGGGGATACGGTTGGTGCACTTGAGCTTTTTCATCGTGCGCCCCTCGAGTTCACAAACGAGTGGATTCGGTTCGCTGAGCTGATTGCGGGCCAGATCGCGGTCGCCGTGCAGAACGCCTCATTGTACACAGACCTGGAGCACCTTCACGCAGAATTATTGTCGAGTTACGAAGCAACAATCGAGGGGTGGGCCCGAGCGCTCGAGTATCGGGATCGCGAGACGGAGGGGCACAGCATGCGGGTGACCGAGCTCGCTATCGAGCTTGCCTCTTTCATGGGATATTCGGGCGAAGAGATTGTTGCGATGCGCCGGGGTGCGCTTCTCCACGACATCGGAAAGATCGCAATTCCCGATTCTGTCCTTCGGAAACCTGGTCCCCTCGACGATGAGGAGTGGGCGCTCATGCGAGAGCATCCTCGGATTGCACTCGAAATTCTGCGTCCCATCAAGTTCCTTGAACCTAGCCTCGATATTCCTGCATATCACCACGAGAGATGGGATGGGAATGGATATCCTTTCGGGCTCCAGGGACCGGAAATTCCCCACACCGCCAGGATTTTCGCCGTTGTCGATGTGTACGATGCGTTAATCTCGGATCGTCCCTATCGGAAAGCGTGGAGAGTGCGCGACGCGCTTGCGCACATCGCAACCCAGGCGGGCAAACAATTCGATCCGGGTGTCGTGGGAGAATTTCTGAAACTGATGGACTCGAAAGGTTTTCAACTCTGACATGCCTGGGAACTTTTCATAAGGCTCAGACAGCGTGTGCGGACGGAAAGGGAATCGGACGGTGATGTTCACAAAGGGACTACCTCGCTCTCTTATATTTCTCGGCGCTCTTGTGGTGGGAGTAGCTTGTGCTCACGGGAAAGCTCAGCCAGCGGCGTCGTCGAAGCAAACGTCTTCCCCTATCGTTCTTGGCTATTATCCCTCGTGGGACACGGGAATTTCTCCCCCTGCAATTCGTTATGAGCTCTTTACCCACCTCGCGCATGCTTTTGTCACTGCAACCACAGAGGGGCTCTTGCGCACCGAAGGCAATCTGCCCAGCGAGGATTTGACGCGTCGCGCTCATAATGCCGGAGTCAAGGTGCTCCTGAGCGTAGGCGGAGCAGACAGCGGTGCCTATATGGGCGACATCTGTCTCGATGATGCTCGCCGAGCGAACTTTATCGGTCAGTTGCTCACAATGGTTGAGCGATATGGCTATGATGGGATCGATCTCGACTGGGAGTTTCCTCGCAATAGTGCAGAGCGCGACGCACTGACGACCTTGGCGCGAGAGCTGCGTGAGGCACTGGGCAAAAGAAGACTGCTCACCGCAGCTCAGTCGGGAACTCCCGAGATTTGTCGCCTTGTCGACATGCGGGCTCTCCAAGATTACCTCGATTTTGTCTCTGTGATGACGTACGATATCCACGGCCCATGGAGTGGACATGCGGGGCACAATGCACCTATGCGAACGCCTTCTGGAGATCGGGCCCGATGCACTTCGCATTCGCTAGAGGCGCAGATGGCACATTGGCGATTGTCAGGAAGCTGGGGACCGGAACGTCTTCTCGTTGGCATTCCTTGCTATGGGCGAGGATTCCCTGTGCCTCGATGGTACATGGATCTTCCCAAGAAGTCCAAGTATGCTCGGGAATATGTCGCGTTTCGGGATGTGGAAAAGCTACTCCAGGAGGGGTGGAAAAAACATTGGGATGAGGAGGCTGGGGTTCCCTGGCTTGAAAGTCCGACTGGGCAAGAAATTATCAGTTACGATGATGAAGCGAGTGCGAAGGAGAAGGGGGCGTGGGCGAAAAAAGAGGGATACGGCGGGGTTTTTTTCTGGGAAATAACGCAAGATGTTGTGGGGGGGGGCAATC
>Ga0078972_1012250_pt1 | contig 14855 bp, 9 predicted proteins | sample YelNatPaOPGAMG01_FD_67568 | JGI IMG/M metagenome (GOLD analysis project Ga0078972, IMG submission 67568) | Hot spring thermophilic microbial communities from Obsidian Pool, Yellowstone National Park, USA - OP-RAMG-01 (SPADES assembly) (version 2) | ecosystem: Environmental > Aquatic > Thermal... | reverse complement strand
AATAATTCTGTGAATGTTAATGCGAAAGCTGGCGGTGCATACAGTATCCATAGGTTGTTGCTGACTTCTCTAGTTTTGTAATCGCTCCATGAAGCATAGACCAGAAAAAGTAGGCTTATTGCTGTTCTTGCTAGGGTGAATAATACTTGCACAATGAAACACCGCTGAAATGCTGAATTGTTTAATTTGCCTTGCTATTTAACAGTTAAGCTATGCTCATGTAGAAGCTTCAGTTCTATTTGAGGATAAAAATGAGTTCTTGAAAATTGGGTTAAGAAGTTGGTGCTTGTTCTTGGAATGTTAATGCTTGCTGTCCAGCGGCAGGTATAATCTTGAAGTAATAAGTTGTTTCTGGATTCCAATTATGGGTTATTGTAACTCTCAGTATTGCGCCAGCAGCAAGTGGCTGAGGAAGTGATGGAGATGTTGTCTTATTTTGTAGAGTTGTTGCTGAAGTTCCTATGTAAACTTGAATTATTTGAGTGTTTGAAGTTCCAGAGTTTCCTATGTCAATGTCTATTTTTTTTGTTCCGTTATCATTGTAAAAGCGCACATTTGCCTTATACAACATTACGCCTGCTTGTTGTCCTGCATTGCTCATGTACGTCATTATCCAAGCGTAAGTAACAACTATTGCTGCAACGGCTATTACAATTAGTAGTAATGTTGCGAGTATTGGAGATATGGCCTTTCTTGATTTTATTATCTTTTTGATTTGCATGATTTCACCCTTTTATTGTTTATGAAATCTGGAGATTTCTTATTTAACTTGTATGAAACCAAAATTCATATTCAAAATAGTTCGCGCGCGGAAATTAGCACTATAGTCTAGCTTTGAGTTGTTACTGTGACTAATGGTGGATATTCAGCGATTATCCATAAACCTGTTTTATCGCCTTCTTGTTCTTCGTATATGGGTCTTGTGTTGTCAAATGTTGCTACTGCGCCATACCATGTTACATCTTTACTGGAATTGAATGATACTGATGCTCTATTAGAGACTGGTTTTAACTCGATTGACTGTGCACCTACGTTGAGTGCGCCAGTTTTGGTTGTGCTGTTGTCAAAAGTGTAGAGAAGTTCGTTGGCTTTTTCTGTGAACATTATTCCAAAGCCTTTGGTTGCTGTTGAATTAAGCTGTGCCCAGTGATGCTGCCAAATGCTTGACATGTTGTAGAATAAGCCAGTTGATGTGGAAACTATTGGATAACCGTTTGCAGTGCCATTTTCTGTATGTGCAGAAAACGTACCAGAAGAAGCGGTTATTTTGATTGGACATATATCTTGTATGCTTCTGCTTTGCTGGGAATTCATGAACATTAATCTTAGCTGATACGTGTAATATGTGGCGTTTGCGGGCAAGGTCAAAACTATATGAGAATACACATTCGGACAGCCAGGAATGCCACCGCTCCATTCAGCTTCTGTATGAACAATGTCTCTTACAATTCCATGATGAATTATATATGCTGGACCTGAACCATATGTGGCGTTCTTGCTATTTATTCTCATAAATCTTGCAGTAGGTGTAAGTGTTGATCCTATTAGGTTTGATGCTACCCTAAATGCAGTAACACCATACTCACTTACTCTTTGCACATTTATCTTCAAGATTCCATTTGTTAATACCCCATTATCTGGGTTGTTTATGTTATCTCCCGTGAAGTATATATTTGTATATGCGTATGGTGTTTGTGTTGCCATGTCGCTTCCGCTCCACCAAATTGTTACTTTTGAAACTTTGCTGTTCACTAGGAAAACTAGCATTGTTCTGCTGCTGAAGATGCTTGCGTTGCTTGTTAAGCCTAATGGAATTTGGTAGTCTGAGGCCCAGTCTTCTATTTGGAATGGGACTTCATGGTTTGCACCGTTTATTGTTTGATTTACATGAATAGACTTAACTGGCACTGGTGGAATTGGCTTTGCTTGAGTTGCCAATTGCAGGTTTTGTCCTAACCATCGCATTGTACCATTTTGCAGTAATTCTATGACGAGAGTTGCATCTTGAACCAATTGGTACAAGTCTTTGGTTGGCCACACTTTTAGTAGCACAGCGTCTATTCTCCAACTGTCTTGGACACCATCTGCGGATTCACTGCCACCCTTAAATCTAATAGTAAATGTTGGCCCGTCTAGGTATGCGAGAACTGAAATGTTGTTCCAGCCACTTACAAGATTTGGGAAAAGGTTCTGCCAAGAGCCATTGTACCAGACATCTACTCTGAGGCTTTCACTGGCACCGCTGACATTTGCGTAAATGGCTAAGTCTTCAGTGGTTCCATTATATTGGGCGTTTGTCCACTGCTCTTCTAAATCAAGCTCGTAATTGTCTCCTCCAAAAGCGACATAAATGATCTGTTTTGAATTTGATTCAACATTACTCCAGCTTAATCTAAAACCGTCTGATAGAAAAGAAGCAAAGTCTGCTGAACCCCGTAGAGTAAACGTGTTAGAGCTTGTTCTGTCTCTCCATTGGATTATTTTTGTATAAGTTTCCATTTCATTATCTGAAGTGCCCTGATTATCTGGATTATCTGGGTCTTCAAACCATGTTGCACCTCTTTCAGTTGCTGATGTTGCCGCACCCAATGAAATTTCAGCGGTGGAACCAATTCTTGTTGCTGCTGTGCGTCCTTGAGTTGCCAACATTAATATTGCAGGCTGAAAACCAAGAGTTCTAATCTCTTGAGTCCCTGTTGAAGTTGGTGAGCTAAAGCTTCCAACATCATAGCTTCCACCCTTCAAAACAAGATAAAAAACTGGAGTTTCAGATTTTGGACTACCGTTTTTATTGATTTTGAAACCATCTGACAGAAATTCGCTGAAATCAACGTCAGCATCTTGACTGCCAGATGTTGGATTTAAAATCAGGATGCACTTATCGTTTCTTTGCTGTTGCCATGTCTGCGCTGATTGCCTATTATCCCTTGATGCAACAACTAATGCTCCTCTTTTTGTCGATGATACAGCAAACCCCATTCCAACTTCTGCATTAGCCATATTTGTGTCTGCTGACTCTGTAAAAGTCCATAGAAACATTGCAAAGTTTGGTTGAAAACCAACACCCGTTATGTCCTGTGTTCCGCTTGATGTTGACAAACTGAATGTTCCTGCTCTTGCGTTAACTATGTCGTCTCCGCCTAGGGCAACATAATGTATGATGTCTTGTCTATTCTCGTTGTTCTGCCAGTTCAAGACAAAACTGTTATTGTTAAATGCTGTGACGCTTGCTTGTGCCGCTAATGTTGGGTCGCCATTAGATAAAATGATGATGGAGTAAGTTTCTGATCTTCGTCTTCCAGTGTTTGATGTTGCCACATTGTCGTCTGAGGCGAAGGCAACTCCTCGATTTTGGAATGTTCCTCCATAATTTGTTGCAAATCCATAACCAATGCTGATTGAGGCTGATTCGCCATATGATGTTTGTCTAGTCCACCAGAAAATAATTGCTTTCGGCAGAAAGCCAATGCCTGTGATAGTCTGTGTTCCGGTGGTGGTTATTTTTGTGAATGTTCCTTTTTTTGCTAGAAAGTTTTTACTTGTTTTCCCTTCTGTTAATGTATCAAAAACTCCATCGAATGATTGTTGTGCTGGAAAGTTGCTGTGTGTTCCTATGTCTTCAGAAGAGTCTATGTTTGAGAGATTGTCTACATAGTTTTGTGCTGATGTTAATGCTGAGTTCCATGTTAATGTGCATGTGTATTGGCTGAAAGATGAGACCACAACTATTATGCCTCTTGAGTCTTCCACCTGGATGAGAAAAGAGGAAGGATCCACAAGAGGGGGGAGGTCTATTAAATATGTGCCATTTGCAAAGGCTACCGGTTCACTACTGGGATTGACTAGTTCCCAAGTTGAACTTGCATATAAGTAGCGGTAAAACTTGAAATTTTGCTTTCCAAGAGTTATGAGTGGTTCGCTGCTGTCTTTAAGAATTTCAAGGCTAACTTTACCCCCAATTACACCGCTTATAATCTTTACGCTTAGTCCACATGCCACATCATATTTTACACCATAAACGCCTATGCCCATTAAATCATATTCTACAGTCAAGTTTCCTACACTGTAGCTTGCGTTAGTGAACCAATATGCACGCAGGTCTGTGTTGTTCACATTGAAGGATGCTCCCCAGTCTGGATGCATATTTGCAATATTCTCTAATCCACTGTGAAGATAATTGGTTGCTAGTAATTTGGCGTATGAAGTGTTTCCGGTAACTTGTAGTACTGAACCATAATAGCCTATTGTGAAACCTAAAATCTGTTTCAGGGCTAAGTTTGTCTCGTCTATTGCACTTAGAACTTGTGGCTGTTCTGAGATTGGGCTGTTGCGTATTGTAGAGTAAGTAACTATGACTGTGGCTATTAGGATTACTGCAACAAGCAAAGCCGCAATAATTGAAAATTGTCCCTTTTTGTTCATTCTTATATACCTCCCACCTGTCCAAGCTGCAAAACAACAAGCCTAGCGGTACCCACAGCTGTGTACTCAGAGCGATATAATCTAGGTTTATAATATGAAAGCAGACCCAATGCTGTAAGCCTAACATCTGGCGTTCTAGTCAAGCCTAATGCTAATAACTTTCCAGTGGTTCTTGTCTCATTTTGGAAGATGTGACAGTAGACTGCGCCAGGAATGTAATTATTAACCTGATTAAAGAGATACAATGAGACATTCAAATGGTAATAGTTTAATATGGATGTGGACAGAGCTCTTGTAGAAGTTTGATATGGCGATGGATAAATTCCATAATAGTTGCAGTAGTACGCAGCTTGTGACGAAAGATAAACAACACCAGGGTTATCAGTAATCTTTGTTTCATTATACTGAAAAGCTTTATTGTCCAAGCCTTGTAAGAATGCATTGACTCCACCTTGATACGTCTTTTGCATTCCATATATACCCCATTCGTTTTGTTGGTTCCAAAAGACTGCAGTGTTACTTACATAGTACAATGGATATCCTACTATGCTGACCCATGTCCAATTGTGAATACGTGTTTTTTGTCCAAGGGTATAACAGTATCTTGTGTATGGATAAGTAACGTTTGGATAATAGCCTTCATTTTGTCTTTCGTAGCCTTGGCAATATTCCTGAGGTATTGGAACACTTTCTCCGAAGGTATTTATGACCACTGCGTTCTGCAGAGTTTCACCTTCAAGGGATGAGCCGTTCAATATCTGCCCAAGTTGTGCTGTGTTTTGCACCATTATTGTTGTTTTGAAATAGGGTGAAAGTAAATTGTACAAATCTGCGGCAAGACTTTGCGCTGTATAACCCGTAACCCACCAACCATTAGCATCACTACAATTTAGTATATACAAAGTTCCTCCCCCCCCACGTTCACCAATCTTTTCTGGAATCACACGGAAAGTCACGTTTGAAGAAGCAACAAGATAGGAGGAAGCGTCTGAAGCTATGCCTAAACTTTCAGCATTTGAAACAGTTTTGATAAGACGGTAAAGTTCTGTTTGGCCCTCTCCGCTTTGCACTTCATAAACTGTGAAGTTGTAAACAATATTAGGCGGTAAACATGCAGCAAGCGCAATTTGCAATTGACCCCAAGCAGAATCATTTTCTGGCTTAAACACTATTTCACTTAAGTCATGATTCATATCTAAAGTTTGAAGTGTTGTTAGAGCTATTCTTCTAAGGTTTAGTGGTGAAACACGACGTGGCAAGGGCAAAACAGCATAGATTGATGCAATTATAAAAGCTGCTGTGATGATGATTACTACGAGTAGTATTTCTACTGTTCGCATCATATTAGCCTACCACCTGGTAACCCTCATAACTCCACAGCGCCAAAGTTGCTTGATAAGCAATGTCGTTAACTATTACTTGGCGGATGTCTGTTGCAACCCACTCTTTACTGAAAGGGCTGTCTCCAAAAACTACAGGAAAAGCCAAGGAGTTTATTCCCCAAGGCATCAAAACAACACCACATTCTTGCGCACTTTTTCTATAAGTGACCACCAAGATGCCTGGATTATGTGTTGAAATTGTCACATTCTTGTAAGCATGCTGCGGATCTTGACCATAATTTAATTTACCAATTTTTCCTACACCTAATGGTATTTCTCTAAGCTCAAAGTCTTCTGTTAACATGACAAAAGTTGCATTGTATGTTATCTCTGCTGGATTAGCGCCTTGATGTACATCCCAACTGTGAGCAAGGAGCACCAGTCCAGTCTCGAAATCTGAAATGAATGGCACAACATAATTTTCTTTATAATTTACGTGTTCATGATAGCCAACTCCCATCAAACCACCAAGATGAGCATACACTATCAAAACGTATGATTCAGATGTGCCGTCAAAGTCTGAAAAGCTAAGTAGAGCTGAGCCTTCATCATCTACTAAAGTAGTATCATAATTCGTCCTATAAGATGGATAGGCTTGTTCACCACCTGTTGGATCTACAGTTATGAAGCAGTAGCTTAAAGAAGCATGGGCGAGAGGAAATCCAGCTCCCATAACTTTAACAGACAATATTAGAGGATTAGGCTGCTCTTCAGAAATTGAAACTGTCACGATTGGGGTTATTGTAAGCCTAAATCCATACGTGCCGTTTATACCAAGCAATCTTGCTGCAGTTGAATAATTGAGAGCTTTGCTCATAGGAACAAGTAGGAATTTTCCAAATCCAATAGTTATATTGCTATACCATTGTCCAGTCTTGCTATAGTAGACTGGTTCTCCTTCCGAATAATTTAATCTCATAAGCGAAAAGGGACTAAGCCTGTACTGTGTGAATTCTGGATCTTGCAAGCCAAAAACCGTGGGAGTGCAGTTCAGTTTAGCCCATTCTATAGGGTGGTTTCCTTCCCATTCAACTGGATAACCTGGGTTAAGCAGCATGTTATCAAGTAAATCGCTGCATTTTGCTGCCAAGTTTCTGTGACGCTGATAAAGTATCGCTGTCTGAAGTGTCTGGTTAAAGAGGCTTATGAAAAGTAATAGTGCACCCAAAAATACTATGACGGAAATCAAATGGTCTATTGTTGAACCTGCCATGTCTAGACCTCCTTATCCTCCAAAAGACAAGCCTATTGTTCCATTTGTGAATCTTGTAGCCTTAATGCATGCATTTGTGGAATTGCTTACAAAAGTGGATTCAATCCATTCAACATTATTGCCTAAAACAACAGAAGTGGAAACAGTTGTTCCAACACTCCCCAACCTAAGCGTTATTTTCAAAACTTTGCTTGAATTTTCAGCAGTTTCTGAAACACTACTTAGTGTTGCTGTTCCAGTATAGGGATAATTTTCTATCAATGGCGGAACATTCGATTTCTGTGTGAGATTTCCAGCTAATATTGTTTCATGGTTTAGAGAAAAATACATTTGCTGTATGGTGCTTCCCAGATGGGTTGCAGCGTCTTGGAGCGCAATTGTTCTTCTTGAGTTTACCCAGACGTTCATAAGCAAATTTGCCGCTAATGGAAATAGAAAAATCTGCAAAATCAAAACTGGAAGCATAATCACATACTCAATAGTTATATGCGGCATACATAGTCCTCCATGACAAGTTTAAGCATATTGCCCTAAGGAAATTTTCACCTCACCAATGTAAAACTCGACAACAGAACTGCTGGAGAAAGGATAGGTCTCAGAAGTATATTTAAACTCGAAGAAGGTGTTATTGAAACCTAATCCCGCATTTGGAAAAGCAACATCTATTTTGACTCCGTAAACTTCGCTTTCAGTCACTCTGCTGACGTTTATTCCAGTCATAGTTATAGATTGTGAAAGTCGCGGATGCTGCCCAGACACTAGGTATGGCAAATAAAATTTGAAATAATCCGTTGTTTTAGACTCAGTTTTTATTGTGGAATTCAGCATTCTTATTGACGGTGCAGCGACAATTCTTATGTAGCTTCCATCCGCCATAGGTAACTTTTCAACAACAAAAACGTGAGCTACAGGCGCTGATGTTCCCATTTGAAGAAAAGAGCTGTCAGAAGATGGGAATATACATTTGTGATACTCATTACCCAATGAATATTTGCTTACTGGCATGTTAAATAGAATTATTCCCGTTTCTTTAGTCAAGAGCAGAACCCAACTTGAACTTTTATTCACGTAGACAGAGTAATTCAATGTTGCAGATTGAAAATCCACTTGCCCATATCTGCTTGCATAACGAATAGTCTGCGTACGTCCTATTCCCCAAGCTACATCATCAATTTGAAGCCCAACAGTTTGCATAAATTGCTCCATAGCACTGAACTCGTTCTCAGCCATTCGTGCACCCAAAAAATTGTTTGCAAACACAACAGTTACTAAAAGCAACACTACAACTGCGGCAGTTAAAATAACCGTGGAAATTGCTGGACTAACTGCCCTCTCATCTTTTCTTAAGCTACATGGCGGAGTTCTATTTCTCGTTTTCTTCCCTCCCCTTATCCGAACTTGATAAACATAGGCACCAATTTTGCTGCTAAAACGGCTATTATCACCAGTACGGAAGCATGTTTGAAGCCTGCAGCAATTGATTCCTCGCTTATTTTTCCCGCCACTATGCCTATGAGGTAGCTGTGAAAGATAACAGAAGTAACGAACGTTGTTATCATGGGCGCAATATCTTTTTTAGCACCACCCGTTTCAGCTACTCCTAAAGTGCCAGAAGTGAAACCTATCATCATCGTTGTTGTTGCCACAAGCAAGATTGCAGCAAAATAGGGCATCAATATGTAGGGCCGCACAGCCATTTTCTTTTCTTTTTCAACTTCCTGCGTTAAATTGTTAAATCTTGCCAGCGATTCAATCATGGCGATTGTGCCACCACCAACGTCTATTGTCTCAACAAGCAGAAACATAACTATCTGAGTCATCCAACTTCGTGTTCTCTTAACAAAATCCATAATAACTTTCTTCAAAGGAACCCCCCAAGAAATTTCCGAACTTATCTTGCGTAGCTCTTTGCTGAATTCGCCGTAATCACGATTTGAAAGGCTCTCAATGCATTTCTCAGGCGATAAGCCTGTTTTCCTAACTTCTGTTAAATCCCTTAGGAAGCTGTTTATGCCCTGCTCTGTACTTGCCTTTTTCTTTGATAATTTGCTGTTGACTACTGCTGCCGGTGCCGTTGCAACAAACAAAGCTATGGCAATTGCTACAGGAAGGTCAATTATTGTGTGAAGCGAAGTGAAGAAGGGGACAGTGATGAATCCCATAAAATCTGTTAACACTAGTAACAGTATTGCAGCTATTATGCTGCATATTCCAAAGACCTTGTATGGACGCATTTCCACTATAGGCGTTTTAGGTTGCATACTATGCGCTAGGTAAACAAACATTAGAGAAAGCATAGGCGTAAACAAATAAGTGTAAAGAATTATCCCAGAATACATGGATATGCCTACGCTGTAAATGGATTCTACGCTGAAGAGAATGTAGAAGCATAGGGACATTAGAACCATTACTATGATGAAGGTTTCCAGAAGCATTCCGAGTCTTTCTGCTGCAGCTTTAACTCGCAATGCTCTTGTTTTGAAAATGTCTTCGGCTTTTCTTTCAAGAAAGTGTCCAATATCCCCACCTATTATGACTGTGGAAGCATATCCAGAAAGAAAATCTTTGTATATATCCAGTGGATTTCTCTTTGCAGCATTCTCGATAGCTGTAAGCGGGTCTATTCCAAAAATTTCTACGTCCTTAATGATTTCTCTTGCTTCAACTTTCATTGCTGGCATTAATTCAACTTCTGCTAGTCGTTTGAAACTTGTGTATGGGGCTATGCCGCCTGAAGCCATGACGCTTGTATAGGCTGCTGCGAAGGGCATTTCTCTTTCTAAGCTGCTTGCTCTATCGCTTGCTTTAGACATAGGTATCAAAAGGAACCCAATCATTACATAGAAGGGAAGTGGTACGAGAAAGATTACTGGAAGGAAACCATAAAGATATAGAATTAATATGGAAATTATTGTTGCTGGTATTGTTAAAACTGCAGCGAAAAACATTAGAGAAACATAGGTTTCTGGGTAAATCTTGATTTTTGCCCTTTCCAAATAATCCTTGAATTCTATAACATGTTTTAGAAAGGAAGGTGCTATCCTTCCGAAGAGGCGGAAAGACCATGCCTCAAGGGTTTCTAACAATGGCAATAGCTTTCACCTCTTCTCCAACAAGAATTTTCTCATAGATTTGTTTGGGTCTGGCATGATACTCCGCAATTATTGCAGCTACATCCTTGTAGCTTCTTATGTTGTGTTCTCTCATCCAGTGAAGAACATTTTTGCGTCTCTCTATCTCTTCAAGTAACTCTTTTTTGCTTATGCCTATGCGTTCAGAAATTCCTGACAGCGTCAGACTTTTGTCAAATGTGGGAATATGTGCATCCTTTATTGGGTGCCATTTGAAAATAGGCCTATAATCTTCGTAATCCGCAATTTCGTTAACGTTCATAACGCGTCTGTAAGCTTTCTTTTCTGTACCTTTTGAGAGATGAACTCTTTGGATTGAAAGAACAATATTCATTAGTGGAATATATGCTGGTGAAATATCCATAGGCTTTTGTGTTAAACGCTTAACTGCTGAATCCAAGTTTTCAGCGTGCATTGTACACATGCCACCGTGGCCTGTGGCTAAGGCTTGGAAAAGCACATAGGCTTCTTGACCTCTCACCTCACCAACAATCAGCACGTCTGGACGGTGTCTCATAGATGTTTTTACAAGGTCAAAAAGAGTTACTTCACCCACGCTACTGCCGCCTAAACCGTAGCTTTGTCTAGCAATAAGTGAAATCCAGTTTTCATGTGGCAGGTTAAGCTCTGCAGTTTCTTCAATTGTTATTATTTTGCTTCCAGGTTTGATTAAGCACGCTAAAGAGTTTAGGGCTGTTGTTTTTCCCGCTGCTGTTCCACCTAAAACCATTATTGAAGCTCGGTTTTCAAGACATATCCAGAAATATGCTGCCATCTCTTCTGAAAATGTGCCTAAATTTATTAAATCAATGATTGAATATGGGTCTTCCCTAAATTTCCTTATAGTGAAAGCAGTTCCGAAGGGTGTAACTTCTCGCCTATAGCATACTGCCAGTCTATGCTTACCAGGCAGTGAAGCATCCACTATTGGAAAGGCCGAGCTGACATGTTTACCAGCCATGTGTACAAGTTTAACAACAACGTTGTCAAGTTCTTCGTCATTTTCAAATTCAAGATTTGTTTCTATGCTCTCATAATTCCTGTGCCAAATATAAACTGACTTGTTAACTCCGTCGCATGAAATATCTTCGATGTTTGGGTCTCTCATTAATGGGTCAATTCTGCCAAACCCAACTAGGTCTCTTTCCGCGTGATATAGGATCTTGTACCATGAAACATCTGGTAACCATCCTAGGCTGATGCGGTATTTGTTAACGATTTTTTTGGCTTCTTCTGCGAAAAATTTTCTGGGATCGAGAATCTGCTCTTTTGGAGATTCTATTTCTGCAAGTAATATTTCGAGAATGCGATTATAAACACTTCTTTCCAAGGGGTCAAGTTGTAATTCATCAAGTATGTATTTGTATTCACCTGTTTTAGGGTTTTGAACTATCGCGACGTGGGCGAAGGGTTCATACAGTGGATACTTGTCAACAACTTTGAATCCTCTCGGCACAGGTCTTGGTGGAGCTGGAGGAATTGCCGCTTGTTCACGCTTTTTGAAACGTATTTTTACTCTTACTTTTTTAATTTTTGTTAGTGCTTCTTTGACGCGTAGCTTTTTCATCAAATGTTCTCCTATTCAACATATATGATATGGTGACGGGGTCCTATTAAATATTACGTCTCAATATACTATACTCAAACTGGTCATCGCACTTCTTCACCTGTGGAAATTACGATAATCTTCAACTTAATCAGAATGATAATCACGATGGCAATTATCACTGGAATTATTATCAGTAGCATCATTAGAAGCGGCAAGCCTCCCCCTGGCTGTGTCTTTGGGCCTATTGTAATTGATGCTTGATTTCCTCCATTTACATATCCATTCTTTGTGACATTGGCAGTAATAATTGCAGGCAATTCAATTGTTGTTTGAGTAGCGTTAAAGGTAAAAGTGCAAGTTCCCGTTGAATCAGTGGTTTTTGTTGTTGTGGAAAACTCTCCGTAAGTCGATGATATAGTCACTATTGCATTCGCTACTGGAGCGGAATCTTCATTACATGTGACAGTTACTATGACATTCGCTAAGTCTCCAGACTCAATGTTATTAGGCGCGTTTATTTGAATATTAAATGTTTTTGGATTGACTGCTATTTCTAATTCAGCTGAACCGTTAGCATATCCAGTTTTTGCAGCTTGCAATCTAATAGTGATATTGGCTTGCTCATTGGTGGGCGGTGCTGTGTAGATAAATCTCACATTGCCATAATCGTCCGTTATGCCTCTGGATGCTGAGAAGGTTCCATTCTCTGCTGTTATGCTGACACTAGCTCCTGATATCGATGTTGAGTCATATTCCACGTGAACAGTTACGTTAAGTTTCGCATTAGAAAGAGTAACATTAGTTACAGTAGTGACTTGAACAGCAAGTATTTTAGGCTCAATTATTATTGTCGTTTCTCCTATACCGTTGAGGTAACTGCCCTTTGTTGCGGTTGCTGTTATAGTAATGTTCTGATATGTTGTGGCTAGAGGAGCAGTGAAAATAAGTGTAATTTTCCCACCTGAATCCGTGACTCCATTTTGTGCAGAAAGTGTTCCTTCACTGGATGCAATTGCTACACTGGCATTTGCTATTGGCTCCTCATTACTTTTGACATATATTGAAACCTGCGCCGTGGCCTCTGATTTTACGACGTTTGGCTCAGCAGTTATTTGAACAGAAAGAAATGGTGTAACTTCCAAATATTCATAATCTGAACCATCAGCATAATTGCTCTTCGAAGCTCTGGCGACTATCCTAACATTGGTTAGTTTGGTTATATCTGGTGCTGTGAAAGTTGTAGTGAAATATCCGTCGGAATCAGTAAATCCTGATGAGTTTGTGAAATCTCCTTTTTCTCTCTCGTGTGTTACCGAAAACAGTTTTATTGCTGCATTCTCAATTGCCACCAGTCCATTCGTAACATGAATTGCTACTGAAACTTGTTCTCCTTCATGAACTCTGGTACTATTCAAATCAACATTAACTTGCAGAAGCTGAAGATTTTGAACGGTTATTGTTGTAGTAATACTTTCACTTGTTGTGCCATTATCATCCATAACTGTTAAGGCCGCATTATAGGTTCGCAGTGACAAATATTTATGGGTAAAAACTGACAGTGTTGTCCAACCGCTATCAGTTCCATCTCCAAAACTAAACAAATATTTGTCAACCCGTCCATCATTATCAAACGAGTTTGTGGCAAAGAACATAACCTCTTCATTTGGTCTAGCCAAGAGTTTGTTCGTTAGAAGGATAGCTGTGGGGCGTGTGTTGATGCGACTAACGGATTTTGCTAAGAAGAATACAAAGTCAAGATTAACTCCGTCACCGCCAACTTCATTGCCTCTCCCTTCAGGATTTAAATAAATATGGCGTGGTCCACTTGGGTCTCCCCAATAGTTGTACTCTGCATTCACTGTGGCATTGGATGACGCATCTATGTCCATTCCTTTTTCATTTTCATATATGTCATTATAGTGAGCTTCGTGTTTTCCTTCAGTATACTGAATTCCAGCAATTTTGTTATATGATATGGAGTTGTTAGTGATTATTGTGCTTGTTGGAGTTGAGATGTAAAAGCCGTAATTATTTGAAGTAACTATATTATTGAGGATTGCAATGTTACTATGAGTTTCAGCCTCAATTTTTATCCCCGCTTGTTCATTTGCTCCAATTATATTTCTGCGAATGTCAATGTTTGAGGTTTCATTTCCTGTTAGCAGTATTCCATTTCCATTTGCAGTTATCGTATTTTCCTGTATGATAACCTGCCCATTTCCCATTATGTTTATGCCTGCTTCATAGTTTTCTGCAATTGTGGTTTTTTGAATAGTCAGTTCGCTGTCTGTTATGTCAATTCCGTTTTGAGAACAATTACTTATGGTGCAGTCATAAACCTGCAATGTACTGTTTATTGCTGTTAAACCGTTTTCTGAACAATTACTTATGGTACAATTATTTATTTCTAAATTGCCGCTTTTAACAAATGTGCCATTTTTTGCGTAGCTTATGGAACAGTCTATCAAAACAGACCTTTCCACACTGTTAAAAATTAGCGCATGCCAGTCTCCCGCTTCTGGTTGCAATCTATTTGAAGTGAAAATTATCTGCTTACCATTACCGTCAGCATGCAATTTCCCTAAAACAATCAAGGAGAAATCTCCTCCAAACCTCACTTGAACACCCGGCTCTATTGTTAATGTTACGCCTGAAGCAACAGTAACATTGTTTGCAATTACAAAGGGGCTGTCGACAAGGGTCCAAATAGTATCCTGTGTAATTGTTCCTTCAACATATGTTGCATCTACGTTGGGAATCAATGTCTTGTATGCAAAATTAATGATGCCAAATATTGTTATCAGTAAAATAAGTAACATTTTCACTTTTTTCATCTTTTCTATACATCCTTTTGTAGTTGAGCTCACACTATTCCTCATCCATTGTTAGTTTAAACATTATGAACTCAGAATAAATTTTCAAAATCTGTACGATCTTCTCATTTTGGCAAAGAGAATAAGAAGAGATTTAATGTAGAAGTGAAACAACCTAAAAAGAGACTTAAGGTGATGCATCGTTGAAATCTTTCGCTGCATTGGCGTTAGAAGATTTTCCTCTGATTGAATCGGGTGATAATCTTGCAGAAATCATTGTTGAAGTAGCAAGTAAGAACGGTTTAGAAATTGAGGATGGAGACATAATAGTTGTTGCGCAGAAAA
>Ga0078972_1012249_pt1 | contig 14856 bp, 25 predicted proteins | sample YelNatPaOPGAMG01_FD_67568 | JGI IMG/M metagenome (GOLD analysis project Ga0078972, IMG submission 67568) | Hot spring thermophilic microbial communities from Obsidian Pool, Yellowstone National Park, USA - OP-RAMG-01 (SPADES assembly) (version 2) | ecosystem: Environmental > Aquatic > Thermal... | reverse complement strand
GAGATCTCTATTTGTTTTGCATATAATGGCAACATGTTAACTAAAAGCAAAGTTAATGTTAACTTTGCAGTTAACTTTTTAACCAAAACTGTCCACCCTATAAACGTATGCCCAAATTTGGTTTAAATTTTTCGTGAGGAATATTCTATAACTTTCATACATAAGATATTTCCATTTGGGCTTATCCGAAATGTTTTTCGTTTATAGATGTTCTTCAATGGTTACTTTACTTCCCTACCACATGATGGACAATAATCCGTATGTGTTTCAGTTCCACAATAAGGACAGACTTTCGCTTTTTTCACATGGGGTTTTAAATCTTTCATCAATAGGTAATATATTAAGCGTGCACTCCATTCTTCTGCGATTAAGCCGTTTGATTCTTTGTCGTATTTAAATTCAGTTATATATTGTGCAACTTTTAGTATAATTGTTATTAAATCTTTAATGTAAGGGAGTTGCAGATTTTTCATTTTGCCACTGAATGTTTCTTCCCATTTTGCACCATGATTAAATATGATTAAAGTTTCATATTTGAAAGGTATTATTTGCCCCAAACACTCCTCTTGCCTTCGACACTTGTTTTCCACTCAACTTAAACCGTCTCCTCCTTTATTCACCCCAAAAGACAAAGGATGAGCCATGCGTTTGGAGCTTCTTTACCACAATGACCATTGTTGCTATCAAGAATGTGGCTGTGAGGACCAAAGGCGTGAACTCAGGGATGACTTCTCCATCTTTTAAGGTTTCAACAACAAATTTGATGTAGGCGTCATTCCGGAGGTCAGTTAAGTATCCGTCATCATTTCCATCAGCGGAGCATTGCATAGGCGCCCATATTGTGTATGAAACCACAAGGGCTGAAGCTTCCTTTCCGAAGGGTGTCCATCGTCCATCAGCCGGGTCTGGGTTTATATCTATAATCACGTCGTCGGCATGCCAGAAGGCGATTATTGTTAGTGTAGCGGAAAGGTTCAGCCATGACTCTTGGATGTCAAATGTTAAAGGTGGATGCTCCTCTAGGTATCTGCTGCTTGGTGTCCTTTTTGCGTCGTAGTGTCCCACCGATGGCACTCGAAACTCAACCTCAAATATGTAGTCGTACATCAGTTCTTTTTCATGCACAAATGCCAACCATCTAACCCTCAAACTGTAGCTTTCTGGAGAAGCCTTCGCCACATGAACAGTTGAGGCAGACACAATGGCAACAGTCAATAGAGCTATGCCTAACAGGGATTTACTTTTCAGGTTCATTTTCTATCAACCACCTATGGATTATCCTTTATCCATTTGGTATTTATCGTTTTCCGATAATCCATACATTATCCGTTCAGAGCGAATTTCCATGGTTAAAGCCTACGTCAACATTAAGCTTCCAGAGGAACTCGCAGAAGAGGTAGACAAGCTCGTAAAGGATAGGACTCTGGGCTACCGCAGCAGAGGCGAATTCGTCGCTGAAGCCACACGCACACTTCTCATAAAGATAAGGAGCCTAAAGAAGGAATAAAAACCAGCCTCTTAAATCAAGACAATTTTCATGGACATGGGCATTTCTGGAAGCCCAACTTCCTTAGCATGCATACCTGTCCACGCATGCATGGGTTTTGGCTCCGCTTGGAGAAACAACAAGGCAAAAAGTTTCTTTCTCTGTTTCGGCTGAGAACTCAAACTGGATTAGAAAAGCCTCTTGGTTTAAAACTATGCTTATGGCGGTTGCATAGAAGACTTCCAATTTTCTCACCCCAAAAGAAATTTGGTATACTTAAATAGGTGACCCGGGTAGTATGTTTTGGTATACTAAAAGAGGAGATGGATTTGGGGAAGGCTAAGTGTCCAAGATGCACGGTTTGTGCTTGGAGCACAGTTGGGGCTAGAAAGCACCCAAAGGTCATGTACACAATGCACGGTCTCTACATTAAGAAGCAGCGGGCTTGGCGAAGGGTGGGCTGGATATGCCTCAGATGTGGCTCCGTCGTTCTGGACAACATGGCTTTCTCTTTAGCGAGACCTGTCGAGCCGAAAATTCAGGTTAAGGCACCCCAAAAGAAAAATATTTCTAACGTGTAATATCTACACAGAGAAAAAGGTATCAGTCACGGATGGGAGTTTCCTCTTCTTCTACTGTTTCGTGATTTTCCATAGCGTACTCCATGTCAGATTTTACCTGAGCTTTCAAGTGTCTGACGACGCTTGCTAAGCTTCTGTAAAACTTCGCCTTAACCCTTTCAGGAGGCATTCTTGACGTGCAAAGTTTGGCATTGTACTTGAACTCTTCAAGCATTGGAGGAATTATACGCTCAAGAACCTCCCTATACTGTTCTATCTCAAAGTTTCTATGCCCTTCATCAGCTTTTTTAAGAAGCTCGTCAAGCCTGCTCATATACACCCCAAAAGAAAAATTAGGATTTGCGGAGCTTAACGAAGGCTTTCAGGCTGAAATGCTTCTCGTTTATAGGTTCTGGAGGATATTTTACGGCGAGCTCTATGCGCATGTCAGCGTAGCCCTTTCGGTCAAACTGTCTCCAAGCATCGCCCACAATGTCCGCGGCTACACTTGTCGGATTCAACGGGTCAGCCTCATCCGGGCTTATGCCACCTTCAATGAGCTTTCTCTGAACGTAACTTCTAAGCCAATCTAGGGCTTCCGGAGAAGAGCTAGGCTCAAGGTCTGAGTCGTGAAATACGCGTTTTTTAACTACAACTGGACGCCCGTAGCAGGAGAACCAATTCTTCTCCGCCTCAACTGTTTTATGGAGCTCCTCCAAGGCCTCTTCAACTGTATCGTGGCTTGTGACGCCTCCGAATGGTGAGCCACTTGAAACATCCGGGTAAGCCCTTCCCTCAATCCAGAGGGCTATGGGGTGAGGGCTAAGTTCAGTGGGCTGACGTTTCTCGATACGCGCCACTATCTCCAGCCATAACAGTTCAAGGTTTACAAATTCGGGCATTATGTTCACCCATGCTTTATTTTCAACCATTCAGCTAGGCTGAACTTTTCAGCCGTTATCGGAGGCTCCTTACAGTAGAACACGGACATATCTGGTGGGGACCATAGGTTTCCGAGATCCCACATTGGGCTTACAGCATTTGTGTGCTTCTCGTCGATTCTAAGCGTGTCCGCGCATATTATCGTGTATGGATGCTTACTGAAAAGTGCCATGTTTACTAGGCATGCTCTGTAAAGTGAAAGGTCTATTTCTATGCCGAATAGGACAAGCGGCGCCTTTGGGTACATTAGGCTGGCTGCTATGAGGAAACGTCCAGTTCCAACTGCGGGGTCTAAGACTGTTTTAGGATTAGCGTAGGCTTCCAAAGTTTTGAATGCTTCTTCAACAGCGTTTCTAGACCAGAATGGAAAGTAGCCGTATCTTTCAGTGTATTCGTCAGCCCACCTAACAGTTTCGGAGTCAACCCAAACTTGCTCTTCAGTCTTGTCATATTCAAGCATAGTCGTTTTAATCATGAGCTCAACGATACTCCTCGGCGTTAACATTTGCCCAAGGTTTCGCCCTTGAAGTCTCTGTTCCATGAAAACCTCGCCTAAATGGTCCCAAGGATGTTGCCTTGCGGATTCAACATACATCTCCACAAGCTCCGCACAGCGTTCCTTAACCTTCAGGGCTCTTTCTGAAATTTTGAAAGTCTGTTTGCTGTAGGCTTCCCTCCCCTTGAAGTATGGTTCATTCTGGAATCCTGGAAGCGAATAACGCCACGGGTCCCTGATTATTCCAAGATAGTCGGCGATAAGTTCAACAGCAATATTCCAGGAGTCCCTTCCACTATAGCCCGTTGAATGTTCAATTTCATCAATCAAAGCGTATAATATCTTCGTCGGGTCGCCCTCCTTAGCTCTTGAAAGTCTAATCCTATGCAGCAAAAGCTCTAACTTGCTGTCCATAAGACACCCCAAAATAGAAAAGGGTGGTTATTCGTTGATGGCTATGATTATCTTTCTATGTCTTCTTTTGAAGCGCTAAGGCAAGCGCTTTTATTTTTGACGCCAGCTCATCTAATGCCCAATATGGGTCAATATTCGGATTTTCTCTGCCCACTATCGCCTTTACAAGAGAATGTGTTCCTTCCAAAACGTAGTATGCTTTAGCCAGAAGTCTTAAATCAGCTTGTTCTTCCATATCATCACCTTAACATAGCGCCAATAAGACACCCCAAAATAGAAAAAAGAGGGCATTATTTTCTGCTAATTCCACGTGTCAGAATGAGGTTTCTAAGCTCCTCTTGATGTTTCTTTAAGGCGTCAATTAGAAGAACACATTTGGCATGGGCTTCGCAGTTCTTTTCAAGCAATCCTTCAACATTCTTCCGTTCAGATGGATATCTGAGTTTCTCAAGAGTTTTCTGATTACGTTCTATTCTCTTCGCCATACTATCTCTTGCCCTTCTAATGTGAACTATTGCACGCTCTAGGTTTTTGATTGCCGCTTCCCACTCATCCTTCCAGCACAATTGCTTTTTCCCTCCGCCACCATTTCAGACTCTATGAGTTCCTGCAGTGCGAACATTCCTTTAGCTATGCCTTGGAGATAAGCTTCAAACTTGTCTTCAGGCTCCTCGCTTGAGTGGGCTATGTAGTGGTCGAAGGCTACTATGAAATCAAATATATAGTCTTCCCAGAAATCCCAAGCCTCCTTTGAGATTGGCTTAGGCTCGCATTTCTCATACAGTATGGCTCCGCACTTAGCACACTCAACCTCGTGGATTTCTTCGTTCTCTATTGAGAGGTCTGTGTATTTCCAGCCCTTCTCCTTTGAACGGTTAAAAACGTCATTAACGTGGGCTCTTGTCAATATCTTGAACTCGTGGGCTCCGCACTTTGGACAGAACCACTTCTCGCCAAAGTTTTCCAGAAAGTTGTTGTCGTCGACTTCCTCTTCGCTCCACCTTAAGTCACACTTTGGACAGTATAGTCCTTCGTTTACGTCTATGGGCTCGCCTCTCTCATTCCAGCTGTCAACGAACTTTCATGTTTCAAGCTGACTTCCACATTTGGGGCATTTACTAACTGTTTCCATAAAGCACCCCGAAAATAGAAAAATTAGGGAACTATGCCTTTAAACACTGGGAACCGTAAGACCCCGTCTGGTGTCTGTCTAAAATATTGAACCTCAACCTTCAAGTCCACGTCTACGGCTGTGTAAGGTTCACCTATGCTGAACGGCGGCGATGTCTTAGGGGCTGAAGTGAACAGGTCTTTAAGCTTGCGGAGTTCCCACTCGTTGAAGCCACTTCCAACGCAACCCCTAAACTTTCCATCCTTCTGAAGAACTAAGGCTCCGAAGAATGGGCTGCGAGCGTTGTTTCCAGGAGTGTAGCCTACAACATGGCAGACTTACCGGCTATTTAGTGAACTAAATAGCATTCGGTTCGCCAATTCTTAATTTTTAACCAGTCGTAGCTTCTCTCTCCAAGCCTGTATTTACCGTCAGACCTCTTTATGATTAAGCCCTCGTCTTCCCTCGCCTTAACCTCGTCAAAGAAAGCTTTCAAGTCGTATCTGTGAGGGACATACTGTAACGTTACAGTATTTCCACGTGGAAGCAATTGCAAAAGAATCGACTTCCTTTCAAGAAGAGACCTGTCAACGAGCCACTGTTGATTAAGCAAAAGTATGTCGAAAGCCATAAACTTAAGCGGATATCTCTGTCTAAGAAACATTTGAGCCCCGATATCCTGCGTTGAACAGCGTCTTTGGCAAGTCTGAAAATCAACTTTGCCCGTTGACGGATCCTTGTAAACAGCCTCTCCGTCAAGGACGAAGCTCTCAGCGCTGAGCATTTTGGCAGCTTCAACAAACTCCGTAAGCCTGCAAGTGTAGTCTATTCCATGTCTATTCTGTAGCCTTATGCTGCCGTCTGGATACTTGATTATGAGAACCCGGGTTCCATCGTATCTGGAGGACTAAACCAAGATGGGCGGGACAAGCAGGAATGATGAGGAGCAAGCTCACCCATCTTGGCTAGCCTTTCTCCTCACCTATGAACCCGCTTCTCTCAAGGTCTTTTAGATTGCCCGTCTGGGCAAGCATTGGAGAAATCAATTTTCCACCCCATTTTAACATTATGAACCGGTTCATAATGTTGCTTTACATTCTAACACCCCAAAAAAGGAAGGGTTTCAATCCCACTCGCTTTTTATGATTTTCCCGTTCTCGTCGAGTTCAGCATAAAAGCCATTACCTAAACCCCTAAACTCCTTAGCATACTCATAGCTTATCACTTCGCCATTTCTGATTACGGCACAAACTGTTGCATGGTCAAATTTTCCCTCTAACGGCATGACAACTTCGACTGTTATGTGGTCTCTGCTCCATTCAGTGTAGACCACACGGTGTCCGTCGATTACCGTTTCGCTGTATGGATGTCCATAGAAGTCCTTGGCGTCAAACTGTTTAGGAACTTGAAGCAAAGCCTTCTTCAGAATTGGAAACAACTTTCCAATTATCTGCTGATTCGTTAATCTCCCCATCTGAACACCCCAAAAAAAAAGAAGAAGGCTACATTAAGTCTACAACTGTGAGCCATGGGTTAGCGTCTAAAACTTTTTTGGCAATTGTCGCACACCCGCTGTCCAGGCTTTAGTGGATTATTACAAATAGGGCAACGATTTTCTGTTTGCTTCTTCTTCAAGGAAACACCCCAAACAGAAAAAGAAAAAAGGGCTGCGGGATTTGAACCCGAAACCCATGTCGATGTCGATTGAATGGTGTGATTGGGTGGGTGAGCGACTTTGGAGTGGTTGGGAAACGTCTGTTTGAATGTTGATAATTAGCTGACCATTTGATGATTTAAAGTCTTCCGCTTCTTAGCTATGGCTATGATGGTTTGTAGTGGAGGTAAGGTTTCTAGTGTTGGTGGTGGCTTTATTGGTATCTTAGCCTTCACAGGTATGTCCATGCTGTAGTTTGGCATTGTCTTTCTGCTTGTGAACTTTACAAGCCAGCCGAACTTCCCTTCCTTAACGTAGGGAACGAGGAATATGTAGTAGCTGACGAATCCTCCGAAGCTGAATGTTGCTATGCCCACCTGATCTTGCTTTAGACGTTTCTCTGCCTCCTCGTAGAGTTTGCGGATAACCTCCTCCTTTGTAGAATACAACTCGTAAACATTTTTCCACTTCGAATTGGTCCAGCACTGTTGATGAAACCCAGTTTTCCTCTGGAATCTTTATAATGTCGGTTCTCGGGAAAGGTCTTATGGGCTCCTCTTTACCGTCTGGGTAGACGGCGTAGTATTCAATCTGTTTCTTGTCAATCTCGTTGAACAACTCGTCTATGTATTTGTAGTTGTACCTGTCAAGTACTTCTAGAATCTCTCCGGATGGAACTTGCTTTCCGTCTTCTGGATTTATAAGCTTGGTTTCCGTTGCAAGCTGGACGCCTTTTCCACGCCATAAGTAGCGTTTGTCAGCTATGACACGCACTTCTTGAACAGGCTTGCCCTCAACCTTCATAACTATTTCAGGCTTTGGAACCACAAGCTCGTTTCCAGCTTTCTTCAGGTTTACTTCAACCTCACCCATAGAGTCAGTGACGAATTTCACAGGCATTTCAGAATCACCCCAAAAAAGAAAGAGGGTTGTTGCCTGAAATCTCAAGCTTGCCTGACATATTTTTTCTTTATTATCATGCCTGTAGTGGCGATGGCGAAGGCGTAAATGGCGAATGTTGTGGGCAGTTCGGGTATTGTTGTTATTTCAGTTCTTATCTTTGCGTCGTTTCTCAAGTCGGTTAGGAACCCGTCGTCGTTTCCATCTGCATAAACCGTTCTCGTCGTGCCTATAACATATGATATCACAAGGGCTGAAGCTTTCTTTCCATATGGTGTCCAACGTCCATCACTTGGGTTTGGATTAATGTCTATTATGACGTCATCTGCATGCCAAACTGCTGTTATCGTTATTTTCGACTCCAATCCCAACCATGACTCTTCAATTGGAAACTCCACGTCTGGAATTTCCTCTAAATATCTGCAAGGTCCAACTCTCTGGGCTGAATAGTTATTTACAGCTGGAACTCTGAACTCCACAATAAAATAGTAGTCATCCATCACAAGCTTCTCATGCTCGAACAGTAGAAAGTCAATTTTCACCCGCCACTCTGAAAGGCTAACTTCGGCGACGCTCCAAGATTCCTGAGCCACACATTGCTGAACAACCAAGCCCATCAACGAAGCGACAACCACTACAGCAAGCCACAGCAGAACTTTACCTTTCAACATTCCTATCTGCACCCCAAAAAGAGAAAAAGTGTGTGTTAAACCCATGTGCAACTTAGAATTGCCAAGTCGAAGAGTTCGTCAACAATCTTTCTTGTGTTAGCCATGCTGAACGGTTTCTTCGCTTCCTCGTCAATTATTTTAAGAACCTTTTCCTTGTCCTTAACTCTGAATATTAAGTCCACACTGAAATTGCATACTCCTTTCAGTTTCTCAGCTGGCAAAGTCTCCCAAGTCCAAAGCTTCAAGCCAAAAACTTCGCCTCTTTCCCTTTCCACAATGTTCTCTATGTCCCTACGCATAGCATCATTAACCCACTGGTCAAACTCCGTCAGCATCCAAGGATTCCTAACACCGTGCCGCTCCATTTCCTTCTCCAATTCACTTTTCTCATATTCTGGCATAGTTCTCCCCTTCAGGTTCTTTTTCGATAGCCTTTTCAAGAATCCTCTTAGCAATGTCAAGGAGAAGGTCAAGCCACTCCTCATCCACCTTACGCTTTAGGAGAACCTCCATAGCCGTATCCATGCTTGCTATGATGTCGGGCGTTGACATTTCACGCCACTGCTTAGCTGTAATAGAGTCCAAAATAGCACCCCAAAGAGAAAAAGGGCTAAAAGTATATCCACTCGTCTGGGTCTATGATTTCCGCTTCTATTCCACGCTCCCTAAGAAAGTTGATGAAGCCGTCACTATTGTAGCCTTCAGGGTCAGATTTTCTGTATTCGTTTAGAAGTTTTTTGACAGTTTCTGAGTCAGCATTCACCCTTGCAAGGAACCGTTCATCATCATCTCTTCCACTATACCAATAGAACATGTAGTAGGGCACTCTTTCACCCCGTAGAGAAAAGAGGGTTAGATTACTCTTGTGTATGGTAGTGGTGGGTCTTCGTCAACGTTCCATTTTAGAAGCATACGGTAGTATTCTCTTGCCTGTTTAAGCTGGTAGAGGAGTATTTTCTTGTGCCATTCAAGCCTGTCCCTGATAAACTTTTCAGTCTCAAAGTTGGTTTCGCCTGCAAGTTGGAGCCAATAATTTCCTATGCGGTAGCTGTCAGCACGTGGGATTTGACGCCAAAGCTGGAAGAGTTCAGGGTCTATTGACGCCCCTAAGTCCATTTCAATATCGTCTTCTTCTTCCTCGTCAACGTAAAGTTCAAGGAGGTCGTTGTTGGTTAGGTCGAGGCTTGATATTCCACAACGTGAGCCATCGTAACGTTCCACGTCCATCATAAGCTCAACCATGCACTCTTTACATTTTAAAACGTGGTTTATCAGCCTCAAGTCCAGCTTAATGGATTTGACAGTTTCAAGCGTCAACTCCTTTGCCTCTTCGATAAGCTGTCTGTTCTCTACACGCCTAACTATTAGCAAAACTTTAGCGTCCTGCTGAGCCATCCTCTCCTCACTCATAGGCTTCATTTCAGATTCAGCTTTAGGCTGTATCCTATCAAGAAGAAGTGCAAGCTTCGACATTAGACACCCCAAAAAAAGTTAGGGCATGATTTTGATGTTCTTTAACCCTTTGAACATTTCCTTCGGAAGTTCTTCTCCACAGTTTGTGCATTCTATGACGTCGGCATCCTCTCCGACCGTTATGCCCTCCAGCTTCTCGTAAGGGTCGTCGAGAACCAGCTTTGGCTGACCTGTTTCCTCGTCAAAGTACAGTGTATCACAGACGGTTATGCTGTATTTGATGTTGAACTCCGTGTTTCCGCATTTTGGACACTTAATTGGAGTGGGCTTCTCAAAAGTCACGATTTCACCCCGAAAGAAAAAGCGGATTAGGGTTTGCCCCTGCCTTTCACGTAATCTTTAAGGCTAAATTGAGATGCTGGCTTTACGCCCTTCATTAAGTCGGCTATGAACTTTTCAGCTTTCTTCTTAACCTTCATTCCTTCTCTCTGCACAACTATTTTAGTCATGTTTCCATCAGTATACGGATGTTCCTCAATCTGCAACATTAGCCCATGCTTGTAGTCCCTGTAATCTATGGTTCTCGTGTGGAAGGAGACGAAGAAGTCCTCTGAGTTAACGCTGACCAGATTTCCACCCTCAGCTTTTATTGATATTCTTCCGCTCAATTTCTGGACTGCCTCGAGGGCTATGTTGTGGGCTATGGGCTGAAGAACACGCCTAAACTGCTCAATGCCGTAGCGGGTTCTGAAAGTAGCCAAATAAGGCACACCCCGAAAAGAAAGAGGGTTTAGGAGACATAATGGTTATCGTTGTTGCCGTTGCAGTCGCCCTTCTCAGTCTTCCAATTCTCAACAACAATGTTGCCAAATTCTTTAACGTAACTTTCGAGCTCTTTTCCTAAAATCTCATATAGCGTGGAAGCTCCAGCGGGTGGAATGGCAATGTAAACTGTTTCTTCCTTACTGTCAGGGGCGACGAAGCGAAAGGTCAAGAGGAAAACTTCTCTCCTATGGGTAGTTTCAAAACTATTGCAATAGAGAACCTTTGGCATTTCTTTAAGCACCCCAAAACGGATTTTCCATTATACCCCGGGGTATAATGTTAGGAAAAAAGGGCTAACCACGCCTTTCTCAAGCAACTGTCTTCTCGCATTCTCATCAGCGAAAATCATAACCAACCAAGAGTCACCCCAATAAAGAAAAAGGGAGTTTTAGACCTCTTCAAAGTAGTTGCAGTCAAGGCAGATAAGCCAAGCCTTTCCTCCCTGTATCCTTTTGACGGTCAGCCTTTCACTTCCGCATCTTGGACACTTAAGAACATCAGCCCTTAGAGACATAAAGCACCCCATAAAGAAAAATAGGGAAAGTTTAGAGTGTTAGGGAGTAAACTCTGTCGAACTCTCTATGTTCCATGCATCCCACTATATAGTAATCTTTTCCGTAGGCTACAACCTCAAAGGGTTTATGGCAAACAGGGCATCTTCTGACGATTCCAGAGAATTTAAGCTTCAGTTTCTGAGCTATCCTTAACACTCCAAGCCTTGGAAACATCAGATATGTCAGCCTCGCCATTATGGATGCAACTTCAATTGAGGGGCTACAATGCCTCCAAATTTTCTCCAATACAAGAAACCTTGCTGAAACCAACAAGAACACCCCAAACATAAAAAAGGGGGGCTATAGGTCGTAGGGGTCATCTATCATATCCTTAATCCACTCTAAAAATTGGTCGAGGCTTACCTCGTCGTAGCCTTGTTTAAGCATCATCTTGTTAAACTCGTTGTATATTTGCCTAACTTTTCGTCCAAGCTCCTCGTTATCCATTTCCCTATCCACATATGACACCCAAAAACAGAAAAAGGAGAGAATTTAGGCGTGGAACTCCAATTTAGCCTTGCGTATTCCAGCCCATTGTAGGGCGTTATAAGCCATTAAGGCATCGTCTGGACTTGTGAACTTGAAGACTACGCTGTGTCCCTTTTCAAAGCTGTGGTAGGCTATGTGGAAACGCTTGAACGTGGCTAAAATCTTGCGTAGGCATTGGAACTGACAGCCCTCGCAGGTTCTGTAGATGCAAACGTCAACCTCGCTAACCTCAGAAACAGTTACAATCCACAAAAACAGCACCCCAGAAAGAAAAAGGGCTACGTCTTGTCTAATGGAATAATCTCCTTAACCACACTTTCATGAAGTATCCGTCTGCCCTCTCTAGTTTCAACAACAATGTATGGGCGAACGTAACGCTTAAACCTGCAGACAAGCTCCGTTTCCCTGCCTAAAAGCCAAACAACAACTCTAATTCGGTCTAAACCATCAAGTATGGAAGGCAAAAATGCACCCCTGTAAGTACTTGACCCTCATAAGTCAATGTGAAAGCCGTCCGCTCCTCCCTCGATTTCCTCACTTGACAAGTTGCCTCGCCAAGCTGGGTGCATAGTGCCTACTCAAAGGAGAAACCTAAACGAGCTTAATTCCCCGACTTGAGAACAAGCTCAAATCTTTGGGGGTGGTCGTTTAGGCTATACGGCACTACGTAATCGAGGTTCTCTTTTGTCTATTATTTCACCCTAAAACTCTCATGCATCCTCCACCGCCAATTGTCATCTGCCGAGAGCAGAAACCATAACCTGAAGGCTTTTACGCCGTCAGGTGGGTTTCCTTTCTAAGCGGTTATCTTCCGAGATAGCCTCATCGGGGTTTTTGCGTAGCCCCTTTATACTACGCATGGCGGTCAACTACTCGGAAGTCCTTAAAAATCATGGCGGAGGCTTTCCGCTAACGTGGGTTCTGTTCCAGCCGAAGTGCTTACGCTACCTAAACGTAAGCGGGAAAGGAGAGCAAAAAATATAGTGGGCTTTTCTCCGCCCTCACAAGTAGCCCACAGCCACACAAAACTAATGATACCTGCATTCAGGCGGGGCTTGGGCTATGCGAATTTGGGCTTTGGAGAACCCACCATAAGCGTATTTTGAGCCTTTATTCTGTTCCAGCGGTGAAAGGTGGGCTTTCCAACCCGCCGAAGGGCTAACCTTACGGCTTTAGGTTAGAAAAAAGGGGAAAATTGCGGAAAGGCGAAAGCCTTTACTTTTTGCGTTTCTTCTGGCTTTCTATTCCTTTCTTAACCCAATCCGATAGGCTGAAGCGTGGCTCAACAGGGTAGCCAATCTCTTTTAGGCTGTCAGGTATGGCTACGTTATCCATATACTTGACGGCTCTGGCGAGTGGAGTAATCTCCTTCATAAATGGTGCTTTCTTCTCCTTTATTGCTGGGCGTTTTTCCTCTATGGCTTCTCGGCACTTGAAAATCTGTTCACGTAGTCCATCGCTTGGCTCTTTAATGTATTCCTCTATGGCTGTGTTAAGGGACTTTCGTATTTCCCGAACTTCCTTGTTTAAGTCGGCTACCGCCTCGTTCATCTCCGCCATCTTCAGCTTTCGTGCTGTGTAGTAGCCGAAGCGTTCACTCACTAACTCGGCGAAAGCCTCAAGCAAATCAAGGCGTTTAGTCGCTTCAGCTTCAGCCTCTACCGTAACGGCTTGGGCTTCAGCTTTTCCTTTTGGCATAAAACCACCTACGCTTTTCTCGGAAGCTAACCTTTGCACCGCTGGAATTTCAGAAAAGGCTAATCTCCCGCTACGCCACTCAAACAAAAAGGGAAACTAAAGGCGTGTCCTTATGGCTTTCCAGAAAGCACTATTTTTAGAGGCTACGCTAACCTGCGAATAAGTATCCCAGCTAATTTTAGTGATAACCCACGTGCAAAAATCGAAATCCTCACTATCAAAGGCTTTATGGCTATCGCTGTCATGCCACCGCATAAGCACCTTAAGAAACCTTTTAGTATTCGCCCACGTAATATAACCGCAGTTTCGACATTTAGCCATGAAAGGCATAAGCTCACCCTTTAAAGTTTGGGCGTAGCGATTAGAGAGCCTATGTTTCGCTTTTTCCTATGCACACCGCTTTAACGGTGCTGTGTGCCTTACGGCTCTTATCGGCACACACTCATACCATAAGCCCGTAATGAGCTTTAACTACGGTATGAGTTAGGCACAGCCTTAACGTGAGTGCGTCGCCATTAAGAGCCACTATATAATGGCTCACGGCTCACGTTACCTTATGCCTATGCTGTGCGTCTAATTACACACAGCACAATTGCACAAAAAATCAAAAAACTTTAAAAATATTGTTGAAAAATTTTAAAAACAAAAATGCTTTTTTGCGCTTATTTCATACAAAAGTTGGACAAATGTTTATATATTTTATTTTTTAAAAATTTTTTATGAAAGAGAGATCTATTGATGAGGTTGAGGGTTTCTGCGGTTGGGATTTCCTACTATCCCTAGTCAGGGTCTTCAATTTTGCGCCTTATCAGGGTTTCATGGCTTGCCTCTTCGAAACTGGAGGCAGAGTCAGCGAGGTTTTGGAGCTCAGGAGGGAACACTTCAACCTCAGCTATACAAATGTTATAGTTGCTGAGCGTATGCCCGTTCTCAAGCGTTACGAGGTTGTGGGTAAGGTGCCGGACACGAGCAAGAAGAGGGGTTTAAGGTGGGTGACAACTAGCGTTAGGGACTACAGGTATTTCCCAATTAGGAGGGATGAACCCCTCGTCCCCTACTTGCTCAGTTGGGTTGAAAAGTGCCGGAAAGGCGAGAGGCTTTTTGAGTTTGACAGGTTTCAGGCTTTGCAACTGCTTAGGAGGGCTGGTGAAGCCTTGAACATGCCTATACCATTCACAAGGCACCGCAGAGAGAATAGGCCCTTGCACAGCTCAGAGATTTTCCCTCACCTGCTTAGAGCTGAGAGGGCTTGCCAGCTGGCTTCAGAGTACAGCTTCGACGCCTACGCGCTGAGGCAGTTCTTCGGCTGGAAGCCGCGAAAGCAGGACATGGCTGAGAAATACGCAAGTCTGGACTGGAGGGGCCTAGCCAAACGTATGGGCGTTCCAGTGGAGGGTAATTACAGTGGCTAGTAAAGTTCGAGGATGGCTCCACTACCCAACAGGACTTTTTATAAGGGACTACTTGCTGGAGCACGGCGAAGCTTACCCGCAGGAAATCTGGAGGGCCCTCAAGGAGAAGAGGAAAAGCCTAGGCGTAGCCTACGGGTCGGTTCGAAGCTTCCACCTAAACTACATCTACGTTTTAAAGAAGCTGGGCTTAATCCAGCCAGTAAGGCGTGAGAGGGTTAACCCGAAATGGTT
>Ga0078972_1012248_pt1 | contig 14856 bp, 6 predicted proteins | sample YelNatPaOPGAMG01_FD_67568 | JGI IMG/M metagenome (GOLD analysis project Ga0078972, IMG submission 67568) | Hot spring thermophilic microbial communities from Obsidian Pool, Yellowstone National Park, USA - OP-RAMG-01 (SPADES assembly) (version 2) | ecosystem: Environmental > Aquatic > Thermal... | reverse complement strand
TCCTGTCGATGGCGTCATCGTTCCCCCGAGCCCGCCTCCTCCAGGCTATGTGCCTTCTACGGTCCAAGCACCGGTTCCACAGGGCGCAAAGGTGCTGGATAATGTGCCATCGTTTACATGGGCTTATGGCTGCTCGGCGGTTGCGGCGGGGATGATGATGGGGTACTACGACCGCATCGGGTATGACAAGATGTATACAGGACCTGCCAACGGCGGTGTGTGTCCGATTAATAACAATGTATGGAGCGCGAGCCATGCGGAATGCCCGTTTGTCGCATCTCACATGGGTGTGGATGGACGTAATGTTCGCGGTCATGTCGATGATTACTGGATCAGCGTCGATAATAATAGTCCCGATCCTTATCAGACCGGTGGCTGGGCTGAGCACAGTCCCCTCGACTGCACCGGTGACTTTATGGGCACCAGTCAGCACAAATGGAATATGCCTGACGGTTCCACTATTTTCTTTTACAACAGCAACAGCACTCCGGCTAACGATGTTACCTGGTGCGAGCCTGGTAATCGAGACGGCTGCCACGGAATGAAGCTCTACGCGCAGTCCAAAGGCTACACCGTAACAGCAAATTACAACCAGTATATCCTTGGTTATAAGTCATCTACTGCCGGATTTACGTTCCAGCAGTTCATGAGCGAGATCGACGCCGGTTATCCGGTCCTTATACAGCTCGAGGGCCATACGATGATCGGTTATGGTTACGATAACACGAACGGCGCTCAGACGGTGTATATCCATAATACCTGGGACACCGGTTACGATACCATGACCTGGGGTGGAAGTTATAGCAAGTATGGTTATGGTCCGATGAAGCATTGCGGCGTTACGGTCTTCCACCTCGCGCCCGTTAAGGTCGAAACCCCGACTTTCAGCCCTACGGCGGGCGTCTATTACCAGTCGATGAATGTTACCATGAATTGTGCGACCTCGGGAGCGACCATTCATTATACTATCAACGGCTCCGACCCGACCGAGAGCGATCCTACCATAGCCGCCGGAGCCAGCATTCTCGTAGACAAAACCGAAACCATCCGTTTGAAAGCATTCAAATCCGGTATTATCGCAAGTGACACGGCGGTCGGTTCATATACGATGAAGGTTCGCGCGCCGGTTCTTATTCCATCGAGCGGTACCTATCAGCGCGGGCAGAACGTGATGGTTACCTGCGAAACAACAGGCGCGGAGATCCATTATACGACCAATGGCCGCGACCCCTTGCCGACCGATCCGCTGGTGGGCGGACCTATAGCCATTACTCAAAACTGCACCCTGAAAGTCAAGGGCTTCAAGACCAACTGGACGAACAGCGATACCACCTACAGCTTCTATACCATGTATGATCTCGTGGATATCAAGGCTGTTAAGGGGCAGTCCGACGGTGTAACCATAAGATGCGCGGGTGGGATTGTCACCTCGGCGATCGGAGATACATTCTATATCGAATCGCCTGATAGGACGACCGGCATCCAGGCATCGATGTATGGCCATGGTTTTACTCCAGGCACGAATGTGGATGTGGTCGGCACGCTGAGGACTATCAACGGTGAGCGATGCATCAATGCGCTCAATGCCTATGTGATGGGCTTTGGGAGTATAAATCCGGTTGCGATGAGCCTGCGTGACCTTGGCGGGATTACATCATCTTACAATCCCACGACTGGCGCGGGTCAGATGGGTTTCAGTGATGGGCGAGGACCTAACAACGTGGGGCTCCTGGTGAAGGTGTGGGGGCAGTTTAACCCGGTCAATTCCACCAGGTTCAACCTTACCGACGGCAACGAATCGGTCGATTGCATAGTCCCTTCCGGAGTGATTATCAATCCGTATTGGCAGTATCTCACGGTTACGGGTATTAGCTCCTGCGAGCCGGATCAGTCGGGTGGAATACGGCGTGTAATCAAGGTGGCAAGCCAGGACGATATCGTCTCCGCAAGGGGGGCGATGATCAGTGGAAAGGTGACGACAGCCTCAAACGATCAGATAGTCAACACCACCATCGAAAGCGCGCATCCGTATACATGCAATCTGGATCAGACCTGGTCTTTCACCGCTCCGGGCGGCACGAGCAGGGTCAGGGCGCACTTTGTCCGAGCGCAGGTCCAGACAAACCATGATTACCTCTATATCTCCGATTCCACCGGAAGCACCGTTCAGACATACACGAACGGCAATAACGTCTACGATTTCTGGAGCGATTGGGTAACGGGTACGGTTATGAGATTCAGGCTGGTAACCGACAGCGTGTTCACCTGCTGGGGGTTCCAGATAGATAAGTTCGAATGCCAGACGATAGCCGTACCAATCTCCGGCGCGGCTGTTACTCTGACACCGGGGCCGGTGGTAACTGCGTCGCGCGGCGACGGCTCGTTCTACTTTGACACTCTAGCCGCCGGGAATTATAACCTGATTGCTTCCTTGGCTGGGGCGACGGTATCACCGTCGAACCTTACCGTAAGCGTGGGTGAGGATGAGAAAGCGAGCAATGAGGATTTCGAATGCTCATCGACCAGGGGCAGCATAGGTGGCAAAGTATATATCAACGCTTATATGACCGCGGTAACGAATGTTCAGTCCCCGCACCCGTATCCCGGCGCCTATGATAACACATGGACCATATCCGCGCCTGCCGGAGCTTCGCAGATCAGGGCGCATTTTAATGAAATCGAGCTCGAATCGGGACTGGATTATCTTTATATAAAGAATGCTGCCGGCGCCGATCAGCAGATACTCGACTACAATACCCCGACCTACGATTGGTGGAGCAATTGGGTCGATGGCAATGTGCTCCAGTTCAGGTTGACGACAAATTCGAGCAATAACCGCTATGGTTTTGCTATCGATAAGTATGATTATATGTATCCGACTCCGGTCGGTGGGGTGGTGGTGAGCGTAAGCCCTGGTGGGCTGTCAACCATTACCACAAAGGATGGGAGCTTCCTGTTCTACGGCCTCGCTGATGGGACGTATGTATTGACTCCGTCGCTCCTGGGCCGGACGTTCACACCTGCGAGCCAGTCGATTGTGCTATCAGGCAATAGCTGCCAGTTGGGAGTGAACTTCGCGCGGAATTAGGCAGTTTGATATCCGACCTGCCTTCGGGGTGAACGCGAGTCCCGAAGGCAGGGATGATCGTGTTTAGATATAAGTGCGCAAAAGGGCTCGGCGAAAACCGAGCCCTGATTTGCGTCATATTCACTTTTTCAATCTTCAATTGGGCTTGCATTGCCTGCGCTAAGCCCAATGAAGAATGATAAGGATGATCTTACTTCGAACGGGCCGCGCAAGCAAAAATCTCATACAACCAAATTATACCCCGGCCATGGCAAAGAGTCGATTACCAAATGGTGCTAATTTTTTGTAATACTAAAGTAGTACAGCCGGCTGCTCGCCACTCCTGGTGGGCCGAGATGTCCATTGAACTTCCGGCTTAGACTTTCGACTGCGTAAACGCTGAATCAGCTCCTTTATTTGCGGCTGGCATCTATCCGGTAGAGTATTTATGAATGAGCGGTAAGTTGTGAAGGAGCTTAAATGGTAAATGGGGAACTATCGTCAGGTCGATTTGCGTCAGAATGAATGAGATTGTTCTGATGAACGACGAGAGGAGCGGATTTCGTGGTACAGGCTAAGACCTTATTTGTTATCACCGTCGCGACTGCGCGGTTGATATTCCCCAACATGTTCTCGACTCCGGGAACCAGCTCGAATTTTCAGGTTCCAACGGCACGTTCGCTGACCATGGAGCTTTCCTGCAGCGCGCCCGCCGGTGAAACGGCGAAAGCAAGCGTGAAGACGCCCGAGGAACTGCGCGCCGGTGAGAAGGTGGATCTTAAAATCGATCCGGCTGGGCCTCCGAAGCCGGAACAGGATGCTACGCTCGATTCTAATCGAAAAGTCACGATTATGTCCTATTGGGGCGGTGGCGAGGCAGTGCCTGATGGGCAGCCGAAGACACTGGAACCGGGCGCGAAACCCGAGAGCACGAGCTCAGCGGTCGAATCACCATATAAATCCTATGCCTACTGGCCCGGAGATGATGCGAAATCGATAACCGAAGACGCCAGCGCCATAGGCACATACTCGCTTACCACGAACTTCTGCGGTCGCGCATCGGTCACCCTCGGCCCTGATCAGGAGTTTATGGCTCCGATCAATATAACCATGGCTGATAAATACGATATGACCAAGCCGATCAAAATTGCCTGGAAGCCGGTGAAGAATGCGGTGGGTTATATTCTCTATGCGTATGGTGGGAATGCGAATACCACGATCAACTGGACCTCCAGCGCTAAGCCCAACCCCGATCCGGCTATGCAGTATTCGGCTCTTACCACCGATCAATTGGATAAGTATGTAAGAGATGGTATCGTACTTCCGGCGACGGCGACATCTTGCACGATTCCGGCTGGGATCTTCAAGGATGCGGACAGCGTGATGCTGGCGATGACCGCAATCGGTAAGGACAAGGTCCAGAGCAAGGACGATGTAGAGACGCAGGTAGTGATACGCTCCACCGCGAATATGGTGCTGCACACCTCTCCTTATCGCTACCCTATGAATACGGGCGAGAAGAATAAGGATAGGAAGTAGGCGGGGCTTACCGTTATGGCGTCCTGATGCCGGGAATGGTTGGATGGTTGGATGGTCCGGGATTGCAAATCCCGGGCCTTTTTTATCTGCAGTAGCACAAGTTTCGGGATTTCCGGGTTGGGTTGGGGGCATGGTGGGTTATATGATAACTCATATATCCAACCATCAAATCCGAAACACCAGTAAGATTCCCGCCTTCGCGGGAATGACAGAATTAGTGGTTGTGATAATAAATATTAGCAGTGAGATCACTGACAGCCGACAGCTGAAAGCTGTTAGCTAAAAAATCATTCTCGCATTACATCCTCAGCCTGTGCTATTCTCACCAGCGGATAATTGATGCCATCGACTTGCTCTATGCTCATCGAGCCGGTTGCGCGGATGAATTGGCCTTCGGCGAAGCGGGTGGGGTTCAGGGCGCCGATCAGGCGTATGCCGGGATTGACAGTGCTGGTCGAGAAGCCGGAGCCGTCATCGATTGAGATCCAGGAGCCATCATCAGCGATTTTAGTGATCCTGCCGAACATGGTCACATCGAGCCCGATATTATTGAGGCCTGATGCCGAAGCGCCGGGCTGTTGACCGAAATTGGAGCCGCCGGCTGATTTACCTGCCATTGCAACAGGGCCGGGAACGCCGTCCGCGGGAGTCTGTTCCAGGATCGAAATCAGATTGAGCACCCGCTCCGCGCCTGAGACCCCGGCGGTCCCGATGAGCTTTACTTTCATTCCCCTCGTCGCCCCTGTTCCAATTACTGCGATGCCGGAGGTTCTGTCCGAGGTTTCGACATTGAACCGGTCACCGTGTACACGTGTCACAACCACATCGCTCAAACACACGCTTGTCCCCGGGGAGAGCGACTTGAGCTGCTGAACCGTTGAGGCGAGGTAGCTGCCGTAAGTCACTATAAGTGTGGTCTGCGATCCTGGTGGGCTGAGGGTTCCCATTACATGCACCTGTCCCGTGGTGGGGCTGTAGACATAGGCGATAGGAGCGAGGTTTTGGGTTACGGAGACGATCTCAGAGTTCGCCGGAATCCGGATGATCGTATTGAAATTTAGCGCTGGACCGGAGAGCAAGGTGAAGATCTGGCGGCTTCCGTTTGTCGATTCGGAGCATGCCACGCTGAATGTGCTCGATCCTACCCGGAGATTATTGAATGTGATCGAACTCCATGGAGTCGGGAGCTTGGGTGCGATCTGGAATGAATTATCAGGTGCGTCGGGACGGAAATCGAGAAACATCATCAGCGCGTCCACGAAAGTAGACATCGATTCCCACGCGTTTGGCCACGCAGCCTGCAGGTAGAAACCGGGATAGAGCAGGCTGTTGAGCGGCGCGACTTGCTCCGCCCCGAGCCCCACCGGTCCAAGCTGGTTTCTGAGGGCATCGATGCTGATTTTCAGGGCGTTGATATCGGTTTTGCCGGGGTTGTGGTCCTGGCGCATGGCGTAGAACTGACCGTACCAGAGGGTGCTCAGGAACCATGGTCCGCCGTGCCAGTAGCTGTCTCCCCAGTAGCGGCTTGCGAGCGGATTTGTTGAGCCGGCAATCGGGTGATTGTTGCCCCAGCGATCGGTCGCGGTTCCATTTATGCGTGCGAGAATATGAGCCATGCGCGGATCATCGGGCTGCAGTGATCCAAACGGGTAGCTGATTCCGAGTTGGCTGATATCGGTGTTTTCGCCGTCCCAATCCAGGCGGCTCAATATTCCGGAATGGATGCTGTCAGCGCGCGAATTGAATGTGAACGCGTCGGCTGAATGTCCCGTGGCGGAGGCGAGTGCTGATGCGTCTTTGAGCCCGCGTTCTACGCAGGCGTTGGAGTAGAGGAAGTCGTCCCAGGAGTCTTCCCATACATTGTTCGAGTGCATCAGGTTGGCGGCATCGTCGTAGTAGAGGTTGGTGTTGATCCTGCTGTCTTCGCTTGATGCGCGCGCGGCTTCATAGACCATCTGGTAGTTTGCATTAAGAAAGTTTATATCGCCGGTGCAGTCGTAGTGGTATTTCACTCCCCATGGTACGACTGCAGTCTCATCGACCTGAGGAGCTGTCCAGATCATGTAACCATCGGTGGAGTATTTCTGATACCAGAACCCTTTTCGTCCCGGTTCCTCCTCCGCGCGATAAGCCACATCGCGAAGAAACCGGTAAACGTTCTCCGCCTCGCTGAAGTGCCCTGTACGGTCGAGAGTTATCGCCGCATATACCGCGTCGCGCGGCCACACGAACGGATATGCCCCGTTATGCATCCCCGCGATCACCCCGCCGCCTTTTTCGTCTATATGCAGCGCGGTTGCAAGGAGCGAGCGCTTGAAAAGAGAATCGTAACGCGGATCGGGGAAACTGGCGGTCACACCGCTTGCGAGCCAGTTCCTCCAATAGTTTTCGGTCGCGGTTTCAAGGTCCGCTGCGCTCGATTGGTAAAACCAGTTCAGAGCGGGGGTGATCTGTCCGGAGTAGATGCTCGGAGCGCCGGGATCGCCTGCGCCCTGCTTCCATCCGCCGATGGTGCACATATCGACTTCCCGTTGCTGTCCCGGCTGCAGCGTGAGTTTAAGACCGATCCAGCCCTGGTTGTTATCCGTGCTCGAATCGCGCCACGAATCAGCCGCTATCGATCCTGATTCACTGCCGACCGAAGGGCAGAGTTTAAGAGCCGATGCGAAACTGATCGAAACGTTTTTCGTGTAATCGGAGAATGAGTTGGGGTTGTATTCACCGCTCGTCGATGTGGTGCGATAGGTTGTATCGGATGCGGTCATTGCTCCGAGTGCGGGGTCGAATGACATTATATCGTATGAATCGCCGCCGTTAATCGCGGGGTCGATGAAATAGTAGAAATTGATGGTCTTCGCAAAGGAGCCGTTGTTTGTTAACAGCACGCGCTTGATGTGGATTCCGCGCACGGGAGTTCCGGCGGAATCGAGAGTGAATGTGACTCCCTTGGGGCAGTAGTCATATTGCTCGACCGCGATGTTGTTGGAATTGGCGGTGAAAATCTGCGAGGAGCGCACGACGTTCGTGTCCTGCACATAGGCCTGAGCCACATTTGAATATGCCCCGCCTTCGTTGGTGAGCCAGTAGGTCACGCCATCAACCCGCAAACCTGCGCAGCCCATATTCATATTCATCTGCCCGCGATAACCAAGCGGAAGACCAGGCGGAAATGTGTCGTAGCCGTCGACATAGCCTTCGTTCTTCGTTCCGACTCCCTGCACGCAGCCCGCGGAGGGATAATAGATATCGTAGATCGAGCCGTTCATATCGAGCTGGACATTCATCCAGTTATTTCCGACGACAGCTTCTTCTTTCCAAAGGTGGATGTTCGGGTAGCCCGCGCCGGGGTTGGAATTTGGCGAGCCTTTACCAGGCCACGCGAGCTTGACGTTGTATGAGAAGACCGGTGATGAATCGTTTGCGAAAACCTCGGATCCTCCGCCGGAGTGCCACGCGCCGATCTTATATTTGATTGTAAGCCCGTAGGTTCGGGTGGAAGCCGGAAGAGTAGCTTTCCACCAATCGATGTTGGCTGGAGATGCGGGCTCGTTGCGGATGAATGTAACTCCACCGGCGCTCGACCGCAGGACGGAAGTCGATGCGCTGCCCGGCGAGCCGAAGCTGCCTTGTGGATCGGTTCCGTCGGTGGTGTAGTAGATGGCGACATCAGTGTAGTAGAACGAGTAGCCGATTCTTACCCACAGATCAACGGTTTCATCTTCGCGCGGGACATCCGATTCTCTCATCGTGACTCCAGATGCTTCACCATAGACCTGGTCGCTCGGAGAATGGTAGACGAAATTCGGCTCTGCGATTGCTCCCACCGGAATCAGGATAAGCGCGAAAAAAACGAGTGCGGCTTTTATCATGGCTGCTCCCCCCCCCCCTGATTGCATTATAGCATGTCCGCCAGGCTGACAGCTTTCCTGCTCAAACGGGTATAAGTATGTGCATAATCCCCCGATCTTTTAGCGCAAGGTGGTGAGAGAATTGGAAAACGAGCCGAACGAGCATGATGAGTCCAGCAAACCGAGCGAACCTAATGATTCCAATGTAAAAGTGTATGCGGATAGGCGCTCGCGGTTGATGGTCGTGTTTTATACAATCCCGTTTCTGCTGCTGGGTGTAGCGCTGTTGATATTGATGGAGCCGAAGCAGATATCCCGCGAATCGGAACCGGGCGCCGGACCTGTGGGTGTAGTGGTTGAGGTTACCTTCGCCACTCCCGGTCCTGCTTTTAATACCATTACCAAGGATGCAATAATCGTTCCCACTACTGATGCGAATATAATGCCTCAGCAAGCTGGATGGCTGCGCAAGATCAGCGTCCGCCAGGGTCAGCCAATTAAAGCTGGGCAGGCCATAGCTGTTCTTGAGCCTGCGGATGATTATGTGGCGCGGGCCGATGTCGCTATGCAATCCGCGGCTGCGGATGTGCGAGAGGACCGAATCAGCGTGTCGAATGCGAGGGATAATGTGCGCGAGAATACGACCGCAGTCGCTGCGGCGAAGAAAGGGATCGAGGATGCGAAAGCAATGCTCAACTCAGCGCGCAGCGGTGAGCAGGCTGTACGAACGCGAATCCAGACCGCTGATCAGAAGCTTAAAGACCAGACAGCGGTTGTCGAAAGGTTACAGGCGCTGGTAAACCAGGGAGCAGCATCGACAAATGAACTCAGACAGGCCCAGAATGCGCAGAATGATGCGGTAACTCTGCTCGATCAGGCGAATATTGCGCTCGATGCGGCGAAAAATCAGGTCGTAGCGGCTGCTGAAGGCGTGGATCATGCGCAAGATGTATTGGACCGGAGCAAAGACGATCTAAAATCGGCTCAGAGAGCGCTTGTAATGGCTCAGAGGAAGATGGTCGTGGACCAGGCTGTGATGGGACGGTTCAGATCTCAAATGCAGATAGCGAAGCGGAGATTGAAGCCGGTACCAGTAGTTACACCGGTAGACGGCACTGTTGAAAATCTCATTCTTACCACCGGTGCGCTCATTACACCCGCCACTCCTATCGCTCAGATCAAACGCGGCGGAATATCTTTCGCTGAATTCGATGCTACCGTCGATGAATGCACCCTTATCAAACAGGGGATGGCCTGTTCTATTAAGACCGAAGATCAACCGCATTCAAAGCAGATGACGGGAAGAGTGGCATCGGTTGTTCCTCCTCCGGTTGGTGGAGGAAAGATGAGCCAGGTCTTCCTGGAGATCAAGGATTCCGCTAAGGCTCTGAAACCGGGTTCGGGAGCGATAGTCAAAATCACGACGGGCAGGGTGAATGCGCTGCTTGTGCCTAAGAGCTGCGTGATGCCATCGAGCAAGGGTCCGGCGGTGTGGCTGGTGACGAACAATATCTGCCGTGCAAGGCAGGTTAAAGTAGCGGGTGAGGAAAAGGATATGATTGCCATTGTCGACGGCCTCAAATCCGGTGATATGGTTGTGGTGCGAACAAGCAAGCAGCTTCGTGATGGAATGGTCGTGCAGACCCGCCCCGCATCCGCGACATCGCTGGATGAGCCTGCGCCGGGGCTGTAGTCTTGAACGTCAAATGGGGAATGGAGCATTTTTGATTTTGATCTGTCGTAGGTGAATAGTCATCTTAGGATGGATGTATCGGATTACCTGTCATTTCCTTAATAGAATCTCATTCCGCGTCTCCGCAATCATTCCCTAAAATAATCTGTAATAGGAATCGTAGCATAAACACTCTCGTGACTGCTACGCGGCGCCTCTCGCAGCCCTGCGGGCCGCTGCCGGTCAAGGACTGCCGGTGTTCACCACGAAGGGAACGAAAATGGCAAAAACGCCATTTTCAAGGGAGATACACTTCCTCGGCGGCTTTTATTTGCTCAAACTCATCTGAAGTGGTAGAGTGGAATAGTGGTCTAAACCTGGGAACATGGAAGTGAAATCGATACCCGGAGGGTTGATATGAGAGCACTTATTCTAGCGGTCGTTATCCTCTCGATTGCAGCTGGGGCTGCGTGGGCTGATGTTTCGCTATCGGACAGCGTGGGGGTTATCCGCGTGTTCGGTGATACGTCGAGCTGGGTGAGCACGTGTTTCGTGGTCGGTGACGGGAGTTGGGTGGTTACGACGTGGGATTCCATTACCGAAAAAGTCGGTCCTGATACTAATCAGACCATTCGTTATCCGCTCTTTATCAGCCCCTACACCGGGCAGGCGTATCAGTGCGAGCTGAAAGCTTCGAATAAGGAGCTCGGGATAGCTGTCCTCAAGCTGGCTGCGCCGGGGCTTCCTGGCGCGGCGCTCGGGCAGATGTCGGAGTTCTCAAAAGCCGCTTACGGGACAATGGGCCAGCTCACGAGCGGTGACCCTATCGGAAACGCGTGGCCGACCGATATCTATGGGCTTACGGTAGAAAAAGTCGCCGGGGCGCCGAAGCTTGTCACGGACCAATGGAGCGCCGCTAAAGTCTTCGTCACCGATATCGGCAAGTTTAAGTGGGTGTTTCTGAGCGATGTGAACCCGAGCGCCTTGATCCCCAACGGCTCGATGGTGGTGCATGGGCAGGTCGTTGCGGGGATGTATTTAAGCAAGCTCGTAATTACCGGCGGACCGGAGAAAGTATCGTTTGGCAGGTGCGCGATGTCAACCGAGATCGCGAGGTATATGGGCGATTCCGGCGTCGATACCGCGACGCTCTACAACCCTCCGAAACCGACCATCGTTAAAGCTCCGGATGCGGATGTGGCATTCCAGCTCCAGGCTAAAATCTATTCCCAGATCGGAGGGAGAAGGCCCGCGATGGCGCTGGAGCCGGCGCAAGCTCTGGTGAAGCTGAGACCGCAGGATCCGCAGGCGAAGATGGCGCTGGGGATTGCTCTACTCGGCGCGGAGAAGCCCGAGGATGCGTTGAAATCGTTCGATGAGGCGATGAAGCTCGATCCGAAGCTTCCTACCCTCCGCACGAACCGCGCGCTTGCGCTGATTGCTCTGAAGAAGACCACTGAGGCTGAATCGGAGCTTAAGCAGGCTGTGGCGGAAGCTCCGCAGGATGTGCGTCCGGTCCTCGCGCTCGCGGATTTTTATTTGGGTGATGAAAAAATGCTGGATAAAGCTCTGACCTACGCGCAAAAGGCGACTGAAATGGCTCCGAACAGCGCCGCTGCTCAGCTCCTGGTCGGAAAGGTGGAGAAGAGCCAGAAAGATTATAAAGCGGCAATTACGTCGATTGGTGAAGCCTTGAAAATGGCGCCGGACTGGGGCGATGCATGGTATGCTTTGGGCGCGACCTGCGAAGAAGGCGGCGATAAAGCAAGCGCGGAGAAAGCATATCGAAAGCTGCTGGAAAAACAGCCGAATATGCCAAGCTCATACATAACCCTGGCCTCATTCCTCGCCGACCAGGGCCAAAAGGACGAAGCTCTGACAATCCTGGGTAAGCTGCGCGATATGAAGCCGTCGAAGGATGTTTTGGACACGGTGCAGGCGCTGGAGGATAAGATCAATGGGAAGAAAGCGGATAAGTAAGCGGCTGTGGCAGTCCTGGCGTCCTTGCTTCCTTGCTTCCTGGAGCCGGGATGGTCGTGTAAGTGAGATGGTCGAGATTTAGAAAATAAGGCGGATGGTTATAACCGAGAACTGAGAGCCGTTATTTACGCCTCTCCAAGAACTATGTAGAATGGATGAAGCAGATTCGGAGAGGTGTGAATGGAAAGCTCAGCGCGGGAGACGGAAAACAGGCACGGACGGGATATGACCAGGGGAAGTATTCCCCATCACCTGGTGATGTTCTCGCTGCCGATGCTCGCGGGGAACATAATACAGACGGCTTATAGCCTTGTGAATGCGATGTGGGTTGGGAAATTCCTCGGCAAAACGGACCTTGCCGCGGTGACCGTGAGCTTTCCTGTTATATTCCTCCTGATAGCCATCGCCGGCGGGCTTACGATGGGGACAAGCATCCTCGTTGCCCAATATGTCGGCGCTCGAAGCTGGGATCACCTTCGCAAGGTGGTGCAAACCTCCACCGTAATGCTCTGCTGTGTGAGCGTGGGGCTGTTGATTATCGGCCAGCTCTGCGCGCCCTGGATACTGAGCCACATGGACACCCCGAACGATGTATACGCGCTCGCCGCGAGCTATATGCGGGTGATTCTCTTCACGATCCCATTCAGCTTCGGATTTTTTCTTACCGCGGCGATGCTGCGAGGTGTGGGTGATTCCAAAACCCCGCTCTACTTCCAGACCGGCGCGCTTATCCTCACAGCGATATTCGACCCGATCCTCATGTTCGGCTGGCTCGGCTTTCCCCGCTTCGGATTGAACGGCACCGCTATTGCGAGCACGAGCATGCAGGCTGTGGGCATGTTCGCTACTTTCATCTATCTATATAGGAAAGACCACATAGTAGCTCCGGATTGGAAGACGCTGAGCGTGGATTGGCCGACGATGTGGCTCACCGTTAAGATCGGATTCCCCTCGATCATTCAGCAGTCGATAGTCTCGATAGGGATGCTGTTCGTTATGGGGATCGTGAACGGGTTCGGCGAGAACGCGACCGCTGCGTTCGGCGCGGCTATGCGGATCGATCAGCTCGCGTTTCTCCCTGCTATGACCTTCGGAATGGCGGTTTCGACGATGGCGGGGCAGAACCTGGGAGCAAGCATGCCTCACCGGGTGAAGGAGGTTTTCTGGTGGGGAACCGCGATCTGCGCGGGGATTACGATCATTATGTCCACCTTTGCGGTAACCCAGCCGCAGCTTCTGCTCAAGATGTTTCTTAATGACCCCGGGGTCATTTCGACCGGGATCGGTTATCTGCGGATTGTGGGATCGTGCTATATCTTTTTTGCGATTATGTTCGTTAGTAACGGTGTGATTAACGGCGCGGGTTATACGTTTGTTACGACCATCATCTCCCTGATTGCACTGTGGCTCGCTCGCGTACCGCTGGCGTTCTATCTCTCGCAACATCTGCACAGGGTCGAAGGGGTATGGTATGCGATGGCGGTTAGTTCGGGCGTTTCGATGGTTATAAGCGTCGCATGCTACTTCTCCGGCTTCTGGAAGCGCCCCGTGATCAGACACAGCCCGGTTCCGCAGGTGGAAGAGGCATAATCAGCTATGAGAAAAAGAAAGAAACGATCTGCTTCGGTCAGCCGTGCGCGCAGGGTGGTTCGGAAGTCTGCAAGAACCTCGCGGATATGGAGGAGAAGATTCTTGATCGGCGTGCTTGTGCTGCTGTGCCTGCCGGTCTTTACGAGGGTGTGGGTCCATTTGGCGGTGCGCGGCAGGATTTATAACGATATTCATAAAATTCCGGCGTGCAAGGTTGCGCTGGTGCTTGGCGCAAGAGTAAGACCCAACGGCACGCTCTCCAATTCCCTCGTAAGCCGTGTAGATAAAGCCATCGCGCTCTACAAAGCCGGTAAAGTGAAAAAGCTGCTTATGTCCGGTGATAACAGGTTCGTCAATTACAATGAACCTGAGCGGATGAAGGAATACGCCGTTAAGCGTGGGGTGCCGCCGGAAGATATCGTTTCCGACTACGCGGGCCGCCGTACCTACGATTCCGTCTACCGTGCCAGGCATATCTTCGGAAGACGCCGGATGATCGTGGTTACGCAGTCATTTCATATCGACCGCGCGATCTTCCTCTGCGAGCACCTCGGGGTGGATGCTTACGGCCTCAGCTCGAGTAACGTTGGCGATATCAGAGCAACTATCCGCGAAATCCCCGCCTGCCTCGGTGCAATGGTAGATGTCTACCTCCGCCATCCCCACCCGGTGATGGGAAAGAAGGAAAGGTTATGAAGGATAGCTGTCTTTTTAGCTATCAGCTGACAGCTTCTTTAAATCACCCGCTCCTGCGTGAGCTGGGGGCATTTGAGCGCCTGGGCTGCGGCGGTGATTACGGCTTCCGAACGAATCGCGCCGATCAGTTCCGATTCGAGCACCTCCACCCCGAGCGCCTTCGCCTCGCGTTCGACAAATGAATAGACATCGTAAATGGATACAAGGTCTGGGCGTGTGATATTTGTGGAAATCTGTGCGATGTCGCGGGACTTGAGGAGAACTGCGATAGCTTTCACTCCCGGCATTCCCTCGCCGCTGTCGCGCAGCTTGCGGATTTTAGACGCTATCGCACGGGCGATGTGGGTATCGTTCGAGGTCAGATTGACATTATAAGCAATAAGCGGACCGCGTGAGCCTACTACTGCGGCTCCCGCTGCGGGGAGAAGCTCAGACGGCCCAACATCGGGCGTGCGGTATCCGAT
>Ga0078972_1012242_pt1 | contig 14860 bp, 9 predicted proteins | sample YelNatPaOPGAMG01_FD_67568 | JGI IMG/M metagenome (GOLD analysis project Ga0078972, IMG submission 67568) | Hot spring thermophilic microbial communities from Obsidian Pool, Yellowstone National Park, USA - OP-RAMG-01 (SPADES assembly) (version 2) | ecosystem: Environmental > Aquatic > Thermal... | reverse complement strand
AACAAGCCGAGTGAGAAAGTATTATTGGCAGATACAGGAAGCCGTACAACTCCTACAACTTCAGATGCGATTTGCTTCAATCCATGGTGGAATCACGTAGACAGTGGAGAAGATTATACACTCGGTGGTTTATCTTGCAGACATTCAAAAGGGACAAATATATTATACTTTGACGGACATGCTGGATGGATAAATAAACAAACAGCGATACAAAATGATATGAGTTTCATAGCAGGCACAAACTCAATATTTTATCCTTATCCTTATTAAAAAAGGGGATGGAGGAAAGAGGAGGGAGGAAAAGATGAAGGCTAAAATTTTATTTATTTTTACAGTTTTTTTTAGTTTTTTTAGTTTTTCTTTCGGTTTAACACTTTTTGATAATGGAAGAGCAAATTTTTTAATAATTATTCCTGAAAATCCAACAAAGGCAGAAGAATATTCAGCAAAAATTTTATCAAAATATATATTGAAAACAGCAAAAGTTGAAGTTCCTATTGAAAAGGAAGGTTTTATCACTGATTTAATAAGGCTCAATATAGGGAATACAGAATATTCAAAGAAAAGGATAAAAGAAAGGATTGATGAGGATGGATTTATAATAGATGTTGCAGATAAAAAGAATGTGATTATATATGGAGGGAGTGATTGGGGGACTTTATTTGGAGTATATGGATTTTGTGAAAGGTATTTGGGAGTAAGGTGGTTATTTCCAGGAGAGATTGGAGAATATATACCGGAGGTAAAGAAAATTGAAATTAAAGAAGAAAAGGTAAAAGAAGAGCCATATTTTATTTCAAGGCAGCTAAGTGGAAGATATTTATATTGGGAACCTTTATGGGAAAAAGAAAGAAATGATTTACAGATATGGGCTAATCGTTTAAGGATGCATGGAAGAATCAGTTTTCATCACAATTTAGTGCGACTTTTTCCGCCAGAAAAATATACAAAAACAAATCCAGAATTCTTTCCGGTAAGAGAAGGGGAGAGATATTTACCTCCTTCAAATGAATCAGATATATGGGAACCCTGCTTTTCAAATGAAGATACAATAAAGGAAGCAATAAAGAATATATGTGAATATTTTTCTCAAAATCCAAATCAAAATTCATATTCTCTTGGAGTTAATGATGGGAATGTGTATTGTGAATGTGATAATTGCAAAAAATATGTAAGAGGTAAAAATTCAATAGGTGCTGAAGATTATTCAAACTTATACTATAGATGGTGCAATGAAGTTGTAAAAGGAGTTAGAGAGAAATATCCGGATAAATATTTTGGTTTACTTGCATATGGTAACGTTTTTGACCCTCCTGATTTTAAACTTGATTCTCATATAGTTCCTTTTAGAACTTATGAAAGATTAAAATGGTCTGATGAAAATTTAAAGAATTTTGATAAAGAGAATACAAGAAAATGGGCAAAAGTAGCGGAAACACTTGGTTGGTATGACTATATATATGGAAAAGGGGAAGGTGAAAATTATATTACTCCAAGGGTCTGGTTTCATTTGATGAGTGAATATTACAGATTTGCTTATGAGAATAAAGTAAGATATTTATATGCAGAGGCATATCCATCAGATGACTGGAGAGAGGGTCCAAAATTATATGTTGCCTTAAAATTACAGTGGAATCCATATTTAGATGTTGATAAAATTCTTGATGAATGGTATAGATGTGCAGTTGGAGAAAAATCAGCCCCTTATTTAAAAAAATATTTTGAATTCTGGGAAGATTACTGGACAAAAAAGATACCTAAAACAGAATGGTTTAAATCAGAATATAAAGGCCAGATTTTACCATTTGGTTCTTTTGAATATCTTGAGCCATTAAAGAAAGAAGATATTGATTACTGCGAGAATTTATTGAAAAAGGTTGTTGAGAATGCACAAAGTAGTAAGGAAAAAGAAAGAGCAGAATATTTTTTAAATACATTTCAAAATATTAAGAAGGAATCTCTTCCACTCATTCAAGGTTTATTATCAAAATTAAAAATGGCTAAAAATCCAGAAATATTTAAGGATAAGATTATAAGTGAAGATGTTATTCTTGAAGAAGGATTTGATAATGAAAAAAGTAAGTGGTCATTCTGGCAGAGGGATTATAGTTTTGCAAAATTTGAGTATGATAGAGAAAAAGGAAATAAAAATAAAGGTTCAATAATGATAGATTCAGAGAATTCAAAAGGAACTCCTGTATGTTATTTAAAAACTTTCAGAAAAGATGAAAAAATAAAAATGGAAGATGAGATATATTATTTTTCCTGCTGGTATTACTCTGAAGGTCTTGATAAGGATGCAAAAATTCAAGTAGATGTTCAATGGAGAGATAAAGAAAATAAATATATTGAAATTTTCTCATCAAAACAGGGTAAGGTAAATCAGAAAAACTGGGACAAATTAGAAATTATTTTTAAAGCCCCTTCAAAAGAAAAAAATCCAGAATTATTTACAATTCTTTTAAAAGTTGAAGATGCATTTAAAGGAAAGGTATGGTTTGATGATGTTTATTTTTCAAAGATTAAATTGAAAGAGAAAATTGACCCTGATGGATATATTTATGAAAACTCTGGAGAAGGTTTATTATGTTTAAGAAGCGAAAATGGCAAAAATGTGAATCATTTATCAAGAAGTTCAATTCAAAGAGACCCAACATATCAGATTAAAAAGATTTTTGATTTTAAAGTGATGCCAGAGGATGAATGGAAAAAAGTTGAAAAAATATGCTTATCAATACATTTCTGTGTTTTTGATAATTCAAAATTGGATAATCCACCCATTAATGGTCTTGATGAAGAGATAGAAATAATAATAAATGGTAAAAGTCATAAATATCCAACAAGGCAATTCAGTGTATATCCAGAATATAAATGGTATGATTTCTGGTTTGATAAAGAGGAATTCAATTATGGAATAAATGAAATAATAATGAAAAAGGCAGAATCAAAAAAGACAAAATATGATGATTATTTTTATGTTGGAATAGATACAGGAGAAAACCGTGGTAAAAGTTTTGTTTCATACGATGAAGGAAAGACATGGAAAGGTGAAAAACTTAATTTTTATTATGATGCAAATGGTGAATTTATGATAAGAGCATATTTACTAACAAAAGAGGCACCTGAATTTAAAGTTGAAATATATCCAGGGAAAGAAATAATTGACAAAAATAAGATAATAAAATTTTATGGAAGCAGGGATGGGATAGAGAGAGATGGAAAATTAATTCTTGAAAATGGACAGGATGCTAAGATAGAATGGTTTTATAAAAATATAGATAAAAATTTTCCATTTGAATTTAATATAAGTGGGAAGGGTAATTTAAATTTAAAAATTATGAATGAGAATGAAGAAAAGATAGATGAAATTGAAGCAGAATTACCATTTAAAAAAGTTTATCAGGCAGGAAGGAATTTTGAAATAGGAAGTATTTTAATGGAAGGAAAGGATAAATCAGTTATTGATAAGATAGAAATAAAAGGAAGAAAACTTAATTTTCCAGAAGAAAAGATAATAAATATTTCACCAAAAATTTCAAAATATACTGGAAGTTCCAAAAAAGGCAGATTAAATTTTTATAAAGATAAAAATGGAGATTATGTATTAGAGAATGAAACATTGAAAGCAAAATTCACTTTTAAAGATAAAAAATTGGTCATGAATTCTCTTTATAGCGAATTATCACAGACAGAGATGATAAAAGACCCTGAAAAAGTTTATCTTTTTTTAATTGGAACTGGAGAAAAAATATATAAAGGAAATAAGGATTTTGTATGTAAAAAAATAAAAGAAAAGGGAAATGGATTTATTGCAGAACTTTATAATGGAGAGGAAAAAATAAATTTAGGTATTTTTATTGAAAAAGAAGGATTAAAGATGGAGATGGAATTGATAAATGAAGGGAAGGAGAAAGGATTTAAGGTATGTTTTCCACATATACAGGGACTATTTTTATCAGAAGATTTAGAAAATGATTACTACTTTTATCCATATACCTCTGGAATAATTGCAAATATTCCATCATATATAAGAAGTGGTTATGGAAATAATCAGGCACTTTACCAGATTATTGATATATTTTCACCAGATAAAGGTTATGGATTATATTTAAGAGTTGAAGATAAAAATGGATGGCATAAGATATTGACATTACAAAAGTATATAAAAGGCAAAGATTCCAATATTTTTGATGCTGTATTACCTGATTATAAAAAATTCCTTCTTGAAAATACACTTGAAAGAATAGATGGTTATAGTTTTTGTGTTGAATATATGGAAAGGATAAGGAAGAAAGGCGAAAAATTTTCTCCATCTCCATGCATAATTTCGGTTCATCAAGGTGACTGGAAAGAGGCAATGAAGAAATATTCAGAATGGGCACATACTGTATGGAAATTCAGACCATATCCAAATAAACTTACAGATACATGGAATTTTTTTGCAATGACTATGGGAGATATGAGAGACGGTAAGGTTATAAAAGATAAGAAATATATAAATGATTGGATTGACCCATTAAGTGATGTTATTGAAATGTGGGGATGGTGGGAATGGACAGAAATTGGACCATGGGGAAGGAAAGCAGAAGAATTAAAAAATGACCCGAAATTTAGATGGAATTATTACATTTTGAATGACCCATTTGATGGAAAATTGAAATATACTGATAAAATTGGAGATTATAAGGAATATCTTGGAGGTTTAGATGTATTAAAAGAGGGTATAAAAAAATATAAAGAGATGGGAAAACTTGTTACTTTTTATACAGACCCTTATAGGTGCTATGATATGACTGAAACTGGTAAAAAATATGGAAAGGAATGGGGGGTAGTTGATGAAAAAGGTGAATATCCAACCCCTTATGACGCATACAGGATATGTCCTGATAATAAAGATTTCTGGGAATATATTAAAAATACAATGGAAAGGATTATGAAGGAGACAGGAGTTGATGGATTAAGATTTGATGAATATGGATTGAGTGGTTTTAAGTGTTATAGTTTAAAACATAATCATATATTCAGTGAAAAGACAACATCAGAAGTTAATAAAGCGTGTGCAGAAGTATGTAAATTAGTTCATGAAAAAATGGATAAAGTTGTTAAAAATAGTATACTTACAACTGAATTTCCCGGTTATGATTATATGACACAATTTCTTGATGGAAGTATAACATATTTTCTTTCAGCAAATAAAATTCCTTTTGGGAATCCAATTGTTTATATCGGTAGATTCTATTTTCCCGAATTTAAGTTTTTTGAGTTAGACCATACTAAAAAAGACCCTGAATGTAAAATAACTTTTTTTAATGGAATTGGAAGATTTTATACAAACTATTCCCCTGGATATAAAGAAAAATTTTACAGAATATTAAAAAAATATAATGAAATTTTCTCAAGCAGAAATTGTGAAACTCTTATTCCATCATTAAAAGAGGGAATTTATATAAACAGATTTGATGGGAGAAATGGAACAATCTTTACAGTATATAATGCCTCAGGATATACATATAAAGGAGAAATTATTGATATACCACTAAAACAAAATGAAACGATTTATGATATAATAAATGAAAAGGAATGTGAAATTGAAAGATATGGAAATAATAGGGCAAAAGTGAAAATTTATATAGAGAAAAATGATACTGCCTGTTTATTGAAAAAATTTAAATGAGGAAAGTTTATGAAAAAAAATGAAAATTCATGGAAATATTTTTATGAAAGTTTAAAATATCTTGGAGGTGGAAGTTCAACAAATTCAAAAAGACCTGTATTTGAAGGATATGAACCAGCAGTTATAATTAAAGGTGATGGTTGCAGGGTATGGGACTTGGATGGAAATGAGTATATTGATTTTAGATGTGGCCTTGGTCCTGTAACACTCGGTTATAATATTCCTGAAATAAATCAGGCAATTATAGAACAATTAAAAAATGGAATTTCTTTTTCATATCCTCATCCACTTGAAGGAGAGGTAGCAAAAAAAATTGTAGAAATTATACCATGTGCTTCAAAAGTTAGATTTTTAAAAACTGGGGGAGAGGCGATTGCTGCATGTATAAAAATTGCAAGAAACTATACGAAAAGGAAAATAATTATTCATTGTGGTTATAATGGATGGTTAAATTGTTTTGAAACTTCAGGAGTTCTTGCTCCTGGAATAAGGGATTCTTCTCCTCAAAAAGGAATTCCACCTGAAATTGCTTCTCTTCATAAAAATCTTCCATGGGCAGAATTTGAATTATGGGAAAATATTTTTAATGAAAGGGGAGAAGAAATTGCTGGAGTTGTGATTGCTTCAAATTATAAGGAAATGGAAAAAGGCAGGGAATTTCTTCCATTTGTAAGAAGATTAACTGAAAAATATGGTTCTTTGATGATAATGGATGAAATAGTTACTGGTTTTAGAGTTGCTTTAGGTGGAATTCATGAATATTTTAATTTTTTACCTGATATGGCAGTTTTCAGCAAAGGGATTGCAAATGGAATGCCAGTTTCTGCTTATCTTGGGAAAAAGGAATTAATAGAAAGTTCTTATGAAATAGGGATTTCTTCAACTTTTGGTGGAGAGACACTTTCTCTTTCTGCCTGTAAAGCAGTGATAGATTTTTATCTGAAAAATAATGTAATTGAATATCTATGGAAAACGGGGAAGAAGTTCTGGGATGAAATTAATAATTTATTTGGAAAATTTGGTATTGAAGCAGAAGTTAAAGGTTTTCCTGTATGTCCATTTTTTGATTTTAAATCAGAGGAGGAGAGAAAATTATTTTTTAAGAATTGTTTTAAAAATGGAGTTATATTTTACAATGTTGGTTATGTAAATTATTCACATAAAGAAAAGGATATAGAAGAAGCACTTGAGAGAGTTGAAAAAGCAATAAAAGAAATGAAAAATGGAAATAATTGATTTTCATGCCCACACAACAACAGTAAATTGTGAAGATTTGATTGAATATTATAATAAATTTGGAATTAGAAAAGTTTGTTTACTTGGAGATGTTTTAAAATATGGTTATAATCCAGATGAAGAACAGATTAAAGAAATAAACAACTTAACAATCCAACTTACAAAAAAATATTCAAACTTTTTTATCGGTTTCTGCCATTTAAATCCGAGAAATACAAAAAAATTTATAGAAAATGAAATTGAAAGGTGCATATTGAAAGAGAAATTAAAAGGAGTAAAACTTGAAGCATCAATTTTTGCATCTGATAAAAGTGTATTTTTTATAGCAGATATATGCCAGAATTTAAATATTCCATTATTACAGCATGCATGGAATACATTTACATTAGGCAGAAATCCTGTTCCTGATTGCTTTCAAACAGACCCTGAAGATGTAGTTATTCTTTCAAAAAATTTTCCAAAATTAAAAATTATAATTGCTCATTTAAGAGGAATTGATATAAGAGGAATAATAGAGATAAAAAATTATGAAAATATATATGTTGATACAAGCGGTGCCCAGCCAGTCTCTGGAATTATTGAATATGCGGTTAAAAAGATTGGTTCTGAGAGAATATTATTTGGTTCAGATGTCTATTTTCCAAATGGAAGGGATATACCAGTTCAGTTGATGGCAGTAATGAAAAGTAGAATAAAAATAGAAGATAAGGAAAGTATTCTTTTTAAAAATGCAGAAAGGATTTTAAAAAATGATAATTGATGTTAATGTTAACTATGGTTTCTGGCCATTCAGGAAGTTTCATATTGATAATCTGGCAAAATTAAAGAAAAAATTAAAAGAAAATAAGATTGACCTTGCATTTATTTCCCATTTAGGAGGAGTTTTAAATTATCAAGAAGTTGAGAAGTATAATAATGAACTTTTCAGGAAAATTAAAAAAAATAATTTCTTTTATTTTGTCCCTGTTATAAATCTCAACCTTAAAAATGCCGAAGAAAATATTGAAAAATTTAAGTTTATAAAGATTGTTCCAAATTACCATCTATATTCAATAAATGATAGAAAATTTTTAAGTATTTTCAAAAAAATATCTGATTTAAAAATCGTTGTTTTTCTTCAGATGAGATATGAAGATGAAAGAAACCAAAATCCCTTATTTAAAGTTAAAGGAATGGATATTAAAGAAATAAAAAAATTTGCCTTAAATTTCCCTGAAATAAAGATAATTCTTTTATGTTCATATTTCAGAGAGGCAGTTGAATTATGCAAAATAGATAATATTTTTTCAGATATTTCTTTTATTGAAAATTATAAAACCATAAAATCTCTTTTAAATTATATAACTGCTGATAAAATTCTTTTTGGAAGTCACACCCCATTTTTATATACAGAGTCCCAGATTGCGAAAATTAATTTTGCAGAAGTAAAAAAAGAAGATATTGAAAAAATAAAGTATAAAAATATATTTTCACTTATAAATGAACTTGAAAATCTTATTAAAAAAAGGAGATAAAATGAAAGCAGCAATTACTGAAGGGAAAGGAGATTTAAAAATAATGGAAATACCTATGCCTGAAATAAATGAATATCAATGTTTATGTAAAATTCTTGCGTGTGCAACATGCACAGGAACAGATTTGAAAATTATAGATGGAAAAATGGGATGGTGTAAAAATTATCCAGTTGTCCTTGGTCATGAGAGCGTTGGAATGGTTATAAAAAAAGGGGAAAAAGTCAGGTATATTAACCAGGGAGATATTTTTTTAAGACCTACATGTGTTTATTTTGGAGAAAAAATAGGAGATTATTATTCAGCAATAGGTGGATTTGCAGAATATGGGATTATAACAGATGTTAAAGCATTTAAAGAAGATTTTGGAGAAAAAGAAGTCCATTATTATACAATTTTTCAACAAAAAATTCCTTCTGATATAAATATTTCACCAGTAGATGCAACAATTTTTATAACTTTAAAGGAGACATCAAGTTTCTTATTCAATATAGGAGTAAGATTTAAAAGTTCAATTCTAATTCTTGGTTCTGGACCTGTTGGAATGTCTTTCTGTTATTTTTCAAAATTATTCGGTTGCCATCCTGTTATTGTTGCTGGAAGAAATCCAAAAACACTAAAATATATAAAGAAAATTGGTGCTGATTTTATAATAAATACAAATGAAGAAAATATTGAAAAAGTAAAAGAAATAACAGAAGGAAAAGGAGTTGATTTTATAATTGACACAACAGGAAATAAGAAATTTGTTTTATCTACTTTGAATCTCCTTTCGGAAAATGGTAAAATTGCTCCATATGCAAGTTATGAGGAACAAGAGCCATTTAAAGATTATAAAGGAAACGAAAAATTTACATTTAAAAATCCAACAGAATTTGAAACACATAATTATATATGCGAAATTACAAAAATGAATATTTTAAAGCCATATCTTTTTTATTCTCATGTTTTACCTTTTGAAGAAATTGAATATGGTTTCCAACTTATAAGAAAAAAAGAAGCATTTAAAATTGTTTTTAAAATGGAGGAATAAAATGAAAATAAAAGCACTTGTATTTACTGATGTAAATAAATTTGAAATTAAACAACTTACTCTGGATGAAATGAGAGATGATGATATAAAAGTTAAAACAATAATTTCTGCTATTTCTCCTGGAACAGAAAGATGGATTTTAAGAGGAAAACATATAGGGACAAAATTTCCATGTGTTCCAGGTTATCATAGAATTGGAATAGTTGAAGGAGTTGGAAAGAATGTGAAAAAATTTAAGGAAGGAGATATTGTTTATGGTTATGAAAACAGATGGAAAGAAAATATATACAGAATGTGGGGCGCCCATGTTTCTTATTCTATTGGTAACTGGAAAAATTACTGGTTTATCTCTTCAAAAATGCCGGATGAGTTTGAACTTGAAACAACTATCTTTACTCAACTCTCAGCAGTAGCAACAAGAGGAATAAAAGCACTTGAGATAAAACCAAATGAGAAAATTATTATAATTGGAAGTGGATTTATAGGACTCTGTGCATGTCAACTTTCAATTTATAAAAATAGTATTCCAGTTCTAATAGATAAAGACCCTGAAAGAATTGAATTTGGGAAAAAATTTACTCAATTTTCCTTTTCAATTGATGATAAAAATCTGAATGAAAAATTGAAAGAGATTGCACCTACCGGATTTGACCATTTATATGATACTGCTGGAGACCCTAATACAACAGATAAACTTGTTCAATTTATAAAATATAGAGGGAAAATTTTACTTCAGGCACAATATTTTGATAAGGAAAAGTGTGCAATTGACCTTGACCAGATAAAAATAAGGGAAATAACAATAAAGACAACAGTCGGTATAGATACAGTTGATTTTTATGAAACATTTGACTATATTAAAAAAAGGATTTTAAATATTTCTGATATGATAACACATAAATTTACAGACAATGAGTTAATAAAAGGTTTTGAAATTTTAAGGGATGGAAGACCTTTTAATCTTGGGATACTTTTCTGGTGGAAATAAAAGGAGGAAATATGGAATATAAAATATCTGATAGCGAGTTTAAAAAAAGATGGGAAAAAGTTGTAAGTGGAGTTATGGAAAAGGGAATTGATATTTTAATAGTTCATTCAAATGAAGCAGATTTTGCAAATGTAAGATATTTATCTGATTACTGGCCTATATTTGAAACAGCAGGAGTTGCAGTATCAAAAAAAGGTGAAATTGCTTTACTTATTGGTCCAGAAAGTGAAACATTTGCAAAAGACAGGAGTAAAATAAAAAAGATTTATAAAATTCTTCAATACAGAGAAAGTGCAGAACCAAATTATCCTGATATGAAACTTGATGATTTTTCAATTGTATTTAAGGAACTTGTTGGAGAAAAAGTTAAAAGAATTGGTCTTTGTGGCTATCAGATATTTCCATTACCTGTTTATGAAGCAATAAAAAAGGAAGCACCTGATGCAGAAATAATAAAAAGTGATGAGATAATAGACAATTTAAGGATAATAAAAAGTGAAAATGAGATAAAGTTGATGAAAAGGGCATTTGAAATTTCTGAAATTGCCCTTGAAAAAACAATAAATTCAATAAATCCAGATATGACAGAATTGCAGGTTGTTGGAATTATAGAAAAAGAAATTTATGAAAATGGAGCAGAATATGAAGGACATCCTCAATATGTTCTATCAGGTAAAAATTCAACTCATGCAATAGGAAGACCAAAACATGAAAAAATAGGGAAAAATAGATTAATTCAATTAAATATAGGAGCAAGAGTATCAGGATATTCTTCAAGTGTTGGAAGACCTGTTTGTATAGGCAAATTTGATTCAGAAACAAAAAAACTTGTTCAGGCAGGTCTTGATATGCATTTAAAAACAATTGAATGGATAAAAGCAGGAATAAAGGCAAATGAGGTTGTTAAAAAATTTTATGAATATGGAGAAAAAATTGGAGTTAGTAAAAATATACTTTATGGACCATGCCATGGAATAGGGATGATGGAAGTTGAAAAGCCATGGATGGAATTAAATTCAGAATATTATCTTGAAGAAAATATGACATTTCAGGTTGATACATTTTTATATTCAGATAAAGTTGGCTTAAGATGGGAAGACGGAGTAGTTGTTAAAAAAGATTGTGCAGAATTGTTATCAGAAAAATTAATGGAGATAATTGAAATATGAGATACGAAAATATGTTCCCTGACCAGATAAGGCAAGCAATTAAAAAGAATATTCCTGTTATTTTACCATGTGGAGTTATTGAATATCACAGTGAGCACCTATGTGTTGGAGTTGATACAATCCTTGTTTTAAAAGCAATTGAAGAAATTGAAAAAGAAATGGAAATTGTAATTCTGCCACCATTTTTTTATGGATGTGCAAGTTATGCAGTTGAAGGTCCTGAAAATAATGGAACAATAAATATAAAACCAGAAATCATTTATAAATTTGCAAAAAATTTATTTGAAAATTTATTGAGAATTGGATTCAGAAATATTTATGTTTTTATACATCATCAGAGTGAAAATTTTGTTTCCGGGATGCCAACAGATTTAGCATTTAAACTTGCAGCAAGAGAGGCAATATTTGAATTTCTTGAAAAAAAATACGGAGAAGGATGGTGGGGAAAAGAAGAAGCAGAAAATTATTATTCTCAGCATGAAAAAGGAGAAGACCCATTCAACTGGATAAAAATATTACCTTTTATGGATGAAGAAACACAGAAAAAATATCCAATTGACCATGCAGGAAAACAGGAAACATCATTAATGCTATCTTTATTTCCAGAAGGTGTTGATATGAAAAGATTTAATAAAGAAAAATGGTATTCAAGGAAGGCAATTGAGGCAAGTAAAGAATATGGTGAAAAGGCAAAGAGAGAAATAATTGAAAAACTGAAAAAAATATTAAAAAGGGGTTAAAATGCTCAATATAAAAATAATAAGGTCACCTTATGGAAATTTTTACCATAGAGAAATAGAGGATTGTAATAACTCATACCCTGACTGGTATCTTAAAGAAATTTCAGAAGAGGGATTTAATGGAATATGGTTACACTGTATTTTAAGGGATATAGTTAAAAGCAGTGTTTTCCCTGAATTCGGACAGAAAGAAAAAGAGCAGATATATCAGTTGAATAAACTTGTTGAAAGGTGTGAAAAATTTGGTATTAAGGTATTTCTTTATTTATGTGAGCCAAGAGGATTTAGAGAGGATGATAAATTCTGGGAGAAAAATGATGATGTAAAGGGTCAGGTATGTAGTTTTGGAGATTATAGTGGTGAATTTGGAGGTAAATATTATGCTTTATGTTCTTCAACTCAAAAGGTTAAAGATTTTTTATATGAAAGTTCTAATAATTTATTTAAAAAAGCCCCTGGACTTGGTGGAATTTTTTTGATAACTGCAAGTGAATTCCATACACATTGTTATTCCCATTATCCAAAACATATTTATCTTGTTAAACATTTCAAAGAAATGGTTGAATGGTCAGAACTTGGTTTTTACTGTAAAAGATGTGAAAATAGACAACCTTATGAAGTTGTAAGTGAAATAATTACTCTAATAAGAAATGGAATAAAAGATGCATCAAAAAAAGCAGAAGTTATTGCATGGACATGGAGTTGGTATATAATTGAGCCAAACCCTCAGGAAAATATAATAAAAAATATCCCTGAAGATGTAATTATTATGAGTGATTTTGAAAGAGGTGGCTATAAATTTTTCAATAAAAAGAGAATTATTATTGATGAGTATTCAGCCAGTTATATTGGTCCAAGTCCAAGATTTAGGAAACATTTTTATATAGCAAAAAAATATGGTCATAAAGTAATGGCAAAACTTCAATTTTCAACAACACATGAAATTGTTACAGTTCCATATATTCCGGTCATTTTTAATTTTGCTGAAAAAATTGAAAAACTAAAAAGAATGGGTGGATATGGATACCTGTATTGCTGGGTATTTGGAGGAGAAATAAATATTGTAAGTAAAATAACAGGGATTCTTTCAACAAAAAATATACAAAAATATAAATTGATTAAAAAAATTGCTGAAGAAGAATATGGAAAAGAACTTGCTGGCTATGTTATTAAGGCATGGAAAATTTTTTCAGATGCATTTAAAAATTATCCATTTTCAATTCCTTTTATCTATAATGGTCCAATAAATTATGCAACAGTATATCCTTTAAAAATAGACGCAGAAAAAATAAATGTCATTCCATCATGGAGACCATTGCCAAGGGATGAAAATGGTCATTTAAAAGTAGGGGATAATATTGAAACTTGGCTTGGTCCTTTTAAACCTGAATTTTATATAAAACAGTTTGAAAAAATGGCAAATGAGTGGGAAAAAGGTATAAAAATTCTTGAAAATGGCTTAAAATACGGAAAAAATGAAAAATTTCAGAAAGAGATTGATATTGCAAAACATATTTATTTTTCATTTAAGAGTTCAGCAAATATAATAAAATTTTATAAAGTTTTGAGGGAATACAAAGAGAAAAAAAGCAAGGAATTGAAGGAAAAACTGAATAGAATTTTAAAAGAAGAACTTGAAATAACAGAACTTGATAGAGAAATATGGGAAAGAAATAAGGATTTTGGTTATCACCCAGAAGCAGCAGAAAATTTTATAAAAGAAAAGGATTTTGAATATAAAATTGAATTATTAAAAAAACAGATTACATAATTGGTGGTAATTCAAGTGCTGGATGTTTCTTCTCCTGTAAAAATGACAATATTTCTTCTTCTGTAACACCTATTGTTTCATCTGCTATTCTATCAAGTAAATCAGGTATTCCAAGTTCCTCTGCCCTCTTTATAAATCTTTCTTTTATCTCTTCCTTTAACATTTTTGGCATCCATACAAGTCGCAAAATCCCTCCTTCTGCTTGAAGGAATTTTCTCTGAGTTATATTAAATTTTGAATGTCCAAGAAATCCTGGAATCTGTCTTCCTCCTCCAACATTTCCTGCAAGAGTTGTAAATTTCATTCCACATGGTGTTTCTCCTTTATATTCCCTATTTACTGTCATAATTCCATTACATAAAGGAAGAACAACTGCAATACATTCACAACAACCACATGTAGTCATTGGGTCAACCATCAAACTATAAACACTAACTCTTTCAATTGCTCCTCTACTTGCCTTCTTTACAAATTCATTAACTCCTTCCCACTGACCATATTTTTCATCAATAACTTTTCCTTTTTTAACCGGTTGATTTGGACCTGTTGGATTTATTCTATTAGAAGCACGACAGTCAAGCCAGGAATATGCACCACAAAGTCCTGTTCTTTCTGGAGTTACAATACATACATGGTTTGGAGCAAATGATTGACAGAGAGTGCATGAATAAAATACTTCAACTTCTTCATCTTTCATTCCCAAAAGTCGCTCATCCCTATGACGCCATACTTTTCTTG
>Ga0078972_1012241_pt1 | contig 14862 bp, 15 predicted proteins | sample YelNatPaOPGAMG01_FD_67568 | JGI IMG/M metagenome (GOLD analysis project Ga0078972, IMG submission 67568) | Hot spring thermophilic microbial communities from Obsidian Pool, Yellowstone National Park, USA - OP-RAMG-01 (SPADES assembly) (version 2) | ecosystem: Environmental > Aquatic > Thermal... | reverse complement strand
CACTATGCCGATGAAGAAACTCTCGGCAGGCATATAGGTTCACCATGCTCTTCCCAATACGATACAATGTCAACACCGACCCCACCGATATTACAAAATCCAAAGATAACGGCTCCCGCCGGTTCTAGGGAAAGAATAAGATCCATTATTTTTTCAGGTTGGTGATCATTAACAGCTTGAACATTTTGTTTATATACCGGTTTCAAATATCGGGCTACTGCGCAGGGGTAATCCCCAACTATAAGTAAACGGTCGAACTTAAGGGTCGCCCCCTCTTTAAGGGCTCGTACCCACTGCGTTGTTCTATCCCCGCGATCAGCGCGTACGTTCATTATCCCAATCACGGGTAATCTAACCACAGCATCCCACTGCCGAATTTGGTTGTAAATCATGGCCGTTGAGACCGGATCGTTAGCAGCAAAGGCGTTAACAGCGATCCATTGCCCAGACTGAGCCACAATACGCCACACCTTCAAAGCTCCGAAATCAGGATTTGCCTTCAACATGTGTTTTACCGCCAACTGAGATGGTATCCCAGCAGCTTGACATGCGGCTAATGCTAAGCATAAGTTTATATCCCATTCAAAATAATCTGTACGTATAAATTCCTTAATTTCGTCTTCAAATGCCCGCGGGCTTACAAGTGTTATTCTATTTTGCCTTTTAGCAAGAAGATCAATAAAAACGTTTGGAACTCCATTCTCTGGACAGATAACGTGACATTGAGGAGGAACACCGAAAGTAAAACTCACGGCAGCTTCATCGGGCGTTTCCCCAATAGCTTCAACATGGTCAGGCCGAATATTAGTTAACACAAGAATATCCGGTTGTAAGATTTTTCCTATTTCCATGGCGTAGTTTTCGGGCTTGATGCTCATAACCTCTACAACCAACGCGTAAGCGTGCAAACGTGAACACATATTTAAAAGTGCTATCTGTTCCCGAATATTAGGAATGCCTCGTCGTGTCAAAACCTCTTCGTCTCCTGAAGGCAATATCAGAGATGCTCGGGAGCCCGTGGTTTTAGCAAGAATAGGCTGTCCACTCGCTGACAACCCAGATGCAATTAAACGCACAACGCTGGATTTACCACGGCTTCCAGTTATCGCAATCACTAAAGGAATGGTATGCCTTATGCGGTTAACAATGAGTTTTTCAGTCCATAAATAGATTAGGAGCACTCCTATAATTCCACAACTAATAATTATATTCATTATTAATCAGTTATATAATATTCATTAGATAAGTTTTTGCAACCACTTTTACATTTTTCGATAGTGTGGAGTATACCGGGAACTGTGTAAAGGGACAGCATGGTAGCCTTCCTAACGAGAAACCAATTGGCAAGGAAGGAAAGCTACCATGCATTCGTAATAAGATGGTAAAGGCGTTCGAGGCGGAACTCAAGGAGCTGCTGCGGAACCTTTTGGAGAACCTCATGCGGGAGGAGCGGGCGATGTATTTGGAGACACATCCTGCAAGCGCCAACGGCTACCACACCCGCGACCTCCTCACCCTTGCCAGCCCCGTGGAGGACCTCAAAGTTCCCCACATACGGGAAGGCGATTTCCATCCCCGGATCCTTCCCTCCTGAAGGCGGGCCTCGCTGGAGCTTTCCGAGGCCATCCTTACCCTTTACGCCGTGGGCGTAAGCACCACGAAGATCTCCCACTTCCTAGAAGGAATTTACGGGCTTTTTACTCACCCCAAAGCATCTCTCGCCTTATCCAAGTTACTGCGGAGAAGGTGAAAGCCTGGCGGGAAAGGTCCCTAAGCGATGAGTACTACGCGGTGTTTGTCGATGGGACATTCCTCTTCACCCGTCGAGGAAAAACAGCCAGGGACTCCGTATACATCGCCCTGGGGATCAAGCCCGATGGACGAAGGGAGATCCTTGGGTTTTGTATTTCCTGCGGAAGGGGAAAGCGCTCAGAATAATGACCTCAAGCGACGTAGGGTTCAAAGGGTGCAGATCTTCATTACCGATGATCTCCCCGGGTTGGAGGAGGCGATAAAGAAGATTTTTCCCGAAGCCGACTGGCAACTTTGTGTTTTGCACGCCGTGTGGGATGCTTTGAACAAAGCATGAAAGAAGGACTAAGGAGCGCTGGCCTACGCTCTCAAGAAGATCTATCGGGCCGAGACCCAAAAGGAGGCAGAGAAAGCCTTGCAGAGCTTACGGGAGCGTTTGGGCGAGATTTATCCCAAGGTCGTGCAGCAGTGGGGAACCACGGCTTATGCCCTTTGGGTATTCCTGCGTCATCCTAAGCCCATTCGCCACTATCTCTATACGACTAACCAGCTGGAGCGGCTTGCCAAGGAGACGAAGAGTGGGATGGGGAATTACCATGTTGCCCTTACACAATGAACGGGGCCCTATGACCTTTAAACCCACCCCAGCCAACCGCCGACTTTCTAGGTTGCGGGATTGGAGCCATTCCGTCGTTAGCTGGGCGGTCTTATTCCAACACCACCCTCTCAGGAGACACCCTCGCTGGATCATGGAAGAAATGCCCGGTACCTTTGGCGACTACATCCGCATAGCGCGGTACCCCACTCAGGATGAACGGCTTCCCCGGGTTGAACATCGTCCAAACCTCAGCAATCTTGAGAATGGTCGAACAGTGGCGGCCCACCCGGACGTCAATTGGCCACCCGCTTTCGTCGATCGGCCAGTACAAAAGACCGTGTTCACCGGCCTTCATCACGAAGGGATCTTTCCCCGTCAGGAGCAACGCCTCATCAGTTATGCCCCGCACTCGGTCCAGGAAGGGTTCAGGTGACTCTACCAACAAACCCGCGGCCGTGGCTAAATGATCGCCGATCTCACGATGAGAGAGTCCATGCAGAGCTACAGGCGAGATCTCCACTCCAATTCGGAACTCCTCCGCTGACAACATCATCGAGGCCATAGCAGCAATACGCAGTACCTTCTGATGCGCGACTATCGTGCCAATCACTGGGTACTCAAGCTCCGCTTCGTGGAGATCAATTACCAGGTCCACGCCTTCTTGTTCGATAAGGCGCATGAACGCGTAGCACGTCCGCTCAGAGATGCTCCCGTTGGCACGGCCGGGCCAGGTTCGGTTCAGATTGCGCACGTCCATGTAGGCAAGCAGCTGCCCACTCGGGTAGTGCACGTACGTCTCGGGATCGGGCCACGAGTCAAGAGGGTTGGCCCACCGGTCACCCATCCGAAACTTCTTCACCCCCCAGTCTGTAAGGATATGAAAGAACCGAGGGTAGGCGTCCCCTGGACGGGTCACGGTTGATGCACTCACCGTAGCATGGATGGCGACGATTAACTTTCCCTGCTGGACCACCGCGTTCTCCACCAAAAGGTGCGCGGTAAGGCTCGCGGCCGGTTCTTCAGGATGTGTCCCACCCAGAACGAGAATCGTTCCTCCAGGCTTCCCGCTGTCGAGGACAAAGATGTTGGTGTCGTTGATTGTCCCCTTGAGCGGAGCGAAGTAGTCGCTGAGCCTTTTGACTGAGGTCACCCCAGGCCCCAGGACCACTTGTTCCTTGTATTGGCGATGTTGGGCAAATGCGATACCAGCCAGCACAATGATCGTGATAGCAGAGATAAGAGCGAGCGCCTTAACTGTCCAAGTCCTGTCCACTGACACCTCAACCTCCTCCCTGGTCTATCATTTCAGCCGGAATAGCCGCATCACAAATGGCATGAGTACAATGATGTACAAAACAGCTTTTTGTACGTCACGCGTCTTAATGAAGTTCTGTACCAAGACAGCACCGAATAGTGCTGTTATCACGTAGTAAACCACCGTAATTGCCATGCCGATCGCCCCCTTGGTCGCATAGGCCTGTCACCCGCCAACAAGGAATCCAAGCTTGTTGCTGAACACGATGCACAAAGAGCCCAACAGGAGGATGAACGCTGATGGCACGAGACATGTTTTGACAAAGTCCCTGTAGTATGATCCTTTGAAACCAAGCACCATCACCGTAGCTCGCCCAACCACTGTAGTCGGCGGGAGCATGTCCCCGATTGGCCACATCACAGCCATCCCAGCGAGAGCGATGATTGGGTTGAATCCCTTCATGTTAAATAGAAGCACGAGCGGCACCCCAATCAGCGGGGCAACGGCGTACTGGATCAAGCCTTCAGAAAAGGGCAGGATAATGAACAGCGTGGCAAAGAGCACGGTGAGCGGCATGGTAACGATTCCCAAGGAAATCAACCCGCGTGCTCCACTCAAGGCCATTATCTGTACAAGGACCCCTACCACCACCATGACGCCGATTAAGGGGAGAAGCTGGTCCACAGTGTCAGAAGCGACTTGGAGCACATGAAGTTTGCCAGGGTTCAGGAGCACAACGATTGCAGCAGCAATCACGAAGATGAGGGGCAGTCCGAGCACTGGCATCGACCATGGCCAGATCCGTCCGGCCAGTATCAGCGCAAACAGCACACCGAACGGCAGCGCTACCTTCCACCAGCTCATCCCCACAGGTGGCTTTGGGAGCTCGGCCATTACCCGATCTAGGTCAAGCGCTGTTCCCCGCCATCCGAGGTAGAACATGGTAAAGAGAGCCCCGAGTAGTGAGAGAACACCAAGCGGGAGGAAAAAGCCGACATATGGCATGTTCGATCCGGCCGCACTCATCATTGCCCACAGATTGATCGGCGGTGCGGCTGCACTCATCGCTGCGCACATAAAGATGATTGCCGCTACGCGCACGTCGCTCACGCCCATGTACTTGAGCACAGTCCCAACAAGACTACCAACAACGAGAACAGTTACAGTTCCTGAGCCGGTGAGAGCCCCTGGGATGAGCATCACAAGGGTAAGAAGGAGAAGGGCCAGTGTTCGGTGGCGATGAAATCGGCGCACAATGCCGCGTACGATGTACACTATCCCGCCTGCCTCTTTGAGGAGATTCATGAAAAGCGTTGCGGTGAGGAAGATAAGAACTACGTCAAAATAGGTGAACGCGCCATCAAGAATATGCCGCGGCACCTCAAACCAGTTGAATGTGCTACCCAGAATCTCTCGTGGCGGAATCGAAATGCCATGCACAATTAGCCCAATAAGCGCCGCAGCAAACATGGATAGCTCGGTACTGAGCCTGAGAACCCTTGCTACCACGAACACAAACACCATCACTCCGAGCACGATCCCTGCGTGGATGTACAAGCTTCACCTCACAGGATAATGAACGGCCTGCCGGTCAAAACCGATTCGGCAGGTACATCTACCGCTGACGGCCAGGTCAATCCTAGGCCTACCCAGCAACAGATCCCCCAGACCGATAAAAACGGGGGCAGGGGGAAGTCACTCCCCACCTGCCTTCTCCTCCGTCAGCTTGAACAAGAGCGGAAGAAGTTTCTGGAGGTCAAGGGTTTGATTAATAAAGATCTGAGGGATCCCCTTCTCCTCGGCGATCTTAGTAAAGTAGCCGTCTTGATTCACATCGCTACGTGTAATGAGTAAGTCCGCCTCCGGGGTCATCGCCCGGATCGACTTCTCGTCGTACTCGTCCGTTCTGCGAGACGGGCCCTCAATCTGACCAACGATGATTACTAAACCCAGCTCACGGGCCTTGGCTATGAGCGCAAGACACCGCTTCACCTCCGAATCCACGTCCACCCCGGCTGCACCCATCCCCTTCAGGCTGGTTCCAGTGGTGATGAACAGGACCTTGGGAGGTGTAGGACCTGCGCACATGGCGGCTAATTCCTCAGCCGTCAGGAGATTCGCCTCCACACAGGGGATGCCAACCGTGTCGCAGATGAGCTTAACCATCATCGCCCCTGGTGATTGCCCACACGTAGTCACCACAATCGGCGGCTTCAGTTCGGGCACATTTGCTGGAATGACGAACCCATCTAGGGTCTGCTGGTTAGCACCCGCCACAACCGGAATCAATAGAATCGCCAGCGATACACACCATCCTCTCATCATGCTAAACCTCCTCCTTCCATACTGAGCGGTCCAGATACTGCCCGTATTCTACTCAGGAAACTACGAAGGGCAGGCAGGTGTTTTCACCTGCCTGCCCTTTGACCAACCGCTACTTGTTCTCATCCTCGTAGCGGATGTCCTTATACAGGTCTAACCTGGTGGTTGCGGTATACCCGACTGCCTGCAACCACCAGTCCGGATAACCCTTCATCTTCTGCCAGATATACCCATCGTTGTACTTGGCGACCAACTCATCGGCGAACTTCCACCAAGCCTCGACCACCCGGTTGACTACGTCGTTGCAATAGTTTGTCAGGAACGTCCTAGCTAGATCCGGGTCCCTCTGGTATAAAGTGAGAGCGGCCTGTTCGATCGCGGGTTGTACAGCGAAGAACTCGCCCTCAAACTTCTGCTGCATGGCCTTGATATCTTGGATCATATAACAGAACGCGAGGTTAGCCCAGTTCTCGACGAAGTCGAACGCCCACCATGCCGACTCCCGAGAGAAGTCGAACCGGTTCATGACCTGGAGAGACTCAGGCACTTTCGTAATCCCGCAGTAGAGCGGCATGTAGCACGTGGCGTGCGGTGCGTCCAAACCAAACCATAGCACCCCCCCGATCGGATCAGGTAGCCAGTTCCTGGACTGAGAAACAAAGCTATAGGAGCAGCGAAACATGGAGATCGCCCGCTCCCAGTTTGCCCCTGCTTTGCTTGGAGTTGCGTAGCGATCTGGAGTACCGAACGGCCCGGCAGCCATGCCCTTTGTCAAGTCAAACTCAGTGCCTTCGTAGTAGTCCCGGTTGATTGCCATCAGATCGGCGACAGAGAGCTTCCGGTCGGGCTTTACGGAGAACGGATACCAGCGGGCATAGGGATCGAAGTGACGCGACGGGGCCACAAGATCGAACACCCGCCACTCGCGACGGCTATTGTAGAATGACTCCTTGGGAGCGTACACGTCGCAGAAACGGAACGGTTTCCCAGCATTGGGGTCATACCAACCCATTTCCTGAGCGAGCGTGTAGACGTTAGGTGAGGCCATATACCAGTCAGGTTTACTCAAGTCAATCTCCCCGATTCGGCTACGGTTAGCGCTCACAAATACCTCGTCATCTGGCACCCGACGGGCAACCCAAACTGCACCAGGCTTTCCAGAATCCGGGGCCCATAGCGGCCCCGGACCCACGATTTCGAACACCCAGCCTTCATTGGGGTCCACCACAGTCAAACACTCACCCCAGTCCGCGTAGCCATACTTCTCAGCGAGTTCGCCCATGATCCTAATCGCCTCACGAGCCGTCTTCGCCCGCTGGAGCGCGATCGCCTCAAGCTCCTCGATATAGAACATCCCGTTTGGATTGACCAGCTCTGGGCGGCCACCAAACGTGCTCTCTCCTATCGCCACCTGGTGCTCATTCATGAACGGATAGGCAATGTGAAAGTAGGTATAAGTCTCTGCTACCTGGGGGATCTCACCCACAACCTCGACCACGACGTTGGGGTTATCAGCATTGAGTCGATTTTTGTAAACCTTCACCGTCTCGCCTGGCTCGTGCTTACCCCCAGGGATGATGAATAAACGCGAATCGTACCATCCATCACAGGTATGAGTGGTCATCACCGATCCGTCCACCGAGGCATCCTTACCCACGATGATGGCTGTGCAGCTCTTTTCTTCCAACCCGTAGAGCTCTTGCCCGATATTAACCAAGGACAGCACGCACAGAGCTATCCCTAACGACCAAACGATGCGACGCATTTACACCACCTCCTTTACCTACATGATGGAGCGCGTGGCCACCTTATTTCTCATCACAGATGGTGCACTCCACATCGCCTTTCTCGAGAAGCTCTAAGTACTTCTCGTACAGATATCCACCACAGTCAGGTCTGTTATTGTTCAGCTCGTAAAGCAGCTTGTCGACAAGCCCCCAGTAGAGCTTTTCTGCACGGATCATCACGCTTGAGGTGTAGTTTGTTAAGAAGGTTCGCGCCAGACTTGGGTCGGTCTTGTACAACTCCAGTGCAACCTGTTCTATAGCAGGCTGAACGGCGAAGATCTCCTCTTGGAACGGATAGAGGACTTTATCGAGCTGAACTTTTAGATAGCCATAATACTGATTGGTCAAGTCATCAACCAGGGCGAACGCCCACCATGACGAGTCACGGTCTACCTTGGTGCGGTCCAAATGCTTCCATGACTCCGGGACATCGTTGATGCCCACGAATACCGGAATGAACGGGCTGTTCTCCGGGTTGTCTAGCCCGAACCAGAGGACTCCGAGATCATTCGGTAGCCAGCTACGCGCTTGGGAGACAAAGAAATATGAGCAGTAATAGCGCGCAATCGGTCGATAGTAAGTAATCCCGAGCCAGGCCCGCCAGGTAGGATCAATCTGCGGGGTTGCAAGAGGGCTCTTGATCCGCCCCAACTTCGGGTCATTGCAGTACCAAGGATCCTGCTCGGTCATGTCGTACGGAGTGCCCTTATATGTATCACGGAGCATGGCGATCACATCAGATACTGAAACTGGCTTCTCCGCCTTGACAGAGAACGGGTAGTTCGGGGCATCCTCAAGCTTCCAGTCGTGGGAAGGGGCAAAAGTACTGAATACTCTCCACAACCGTACAGCTGAGCCTGTACTCATATGCTCAGCGTCGCCATACACATTGCGCCAAATAAACGGCTTCCCTGCATTGGGGTCGTAGAGGCCGAGCTCCACCGCCGTTGTAATGTAGTTCTCGCAAACCATGAAGTTCTCGGTATCGCTTGGATCTATCTCGCCAATCCGGCTGACGTTCGGAACGCACGTAATGTGGTCGTCCGGAACCCTTTGTGCAGCCCACACAGCGCCTGGTTTGCCACTCTCGGGAGTCCATAAAGGACCCGTCCCGAATACCTCGAACACCCACGCCTCGTTGGGGTCCGTCACTGTTAAGGCCTCGCCAAGGTAGCATGACTCGCGGAACCCGTACTTCTCAGCCAGCTCACCCATGATCTTGATTGCCTCGCGAGCTGTCTTCGCCCGCTGGAGCGCGAACACTTCAAGCTGCTCGATCGTCATAATTGCTCGCTCGCTATTCTGGGTGCGGGGGTTACCACCAATAGTGGTCTCTCCTATGAAAACTTGGTGTTCATTAGCGAATGGGTATCCTATGTTGAAGTACTTGTAGGTGTGAGGAACCTGTGGGATCTCGCCGAGTTTAACCAAAGGCTGTTTGTGTGCCTCGATGATCCCTTCATATACCGGTGCCATTGTCCCCGGAGGAAAGTCCTGTGCAGGCACTACGATCAAGCGGGAATCGTATTCACAGTCACAGGTGTGTGTGGTAATCACCGAACCATCGGCAGAAGCCTTCTTACCCACCACAATGTCTGTACAGCCAAGCGCAACCGCCGAGAACAAGAGGATCCCCAACAATCCAACAACCAAGCTAAGACGCCCCCTAAACATTACACACCTCCTCATTAGATTTCTGTTTTTCGGACAGCTTTTTCTCACCCACAGATGCTCTCTACCTCAACTACACTATAAACGACCACCTCCTCGCCAGACAACTTCACCAAGCACCGCCAACTACCTACAAAGTATGCCAGAATATAACTTTTCATGCGGATTGTCAACTCCAAACAGGTCAATGCGCCAAGAGATGGTGACCCCACCCCCAATGCCGGACTTAGGAGCGTTAGAGGCATTCTCAAAAATGTGGCATTCCTTCTATGGAATTGTACACCTATTGAGCGACGTTAAAAATATCAATTTTTTACAATTTGCATCCAATTGTAAAAAGCCCCAAGACCGATAAATGCGGTCCGCACGAGGCGAATGGGAAGAAGCCCTTTCAGCCCATACAGCCTCTGAAACTTTGAGGGGGAAGGCGCACCTTAAGCGCGACATATGTCGCAACAGAGAAATCGAAGGTTTTAGGCCTGCCTACAGACGTTGGAACATTGACTATTTATTACTATAAATAACTTTAAAGCCCAGACGTGTCCCAGTCCACCGTTGTGCCTCACCGTCAACGGTTCCTGTCATGTAAACAGAATGGTTACGCGAATTTTCCTGCCACGGTTGATTTAATCCTTTTCTTTCCAAAAGGCCCGGGACGAAGTAATACGAAAAGTATTCTTTTAATTTAAATTTGTATTTAACTTTCCTTCTTACCTTCTAAATATTTTTGAGCCTTTTTCCTTTCTAATTCTTGGGCTACTGCTATAGGCACACATTTTTTACCGACAGGGTTAAAATAAACTCCTATAGATTTCGCTATAACAATGGCAACAGGGATACCGACAAGGGTGAAACATAATCCAACAATTTGCATTATTGCGAAGAGACTCAGAGGCAATCCTATAAAAGGAATGTAAAATATTGCGACGACTGTAGAAAATCCCTTCCAAATTTTTCGACCCGTTGTTAGGGGTTGCCCCTTCGTAAGTTCCGATTCTTTAACCATAGCCCGACTATACGGAGCGAAAAGAAACTTCGCATACTCCATAAGCCCCCGGCCTATAGGGGCAGCGATTACTGTAAGTGTAAGAAAAAGACCAAATAAATAAGCGATTATGGCGTTAACAAACCCTAAAAAGGGAAAATGCCATAAGACATTACCTAAAGTCCTCATAAACATCCTCCTCCTTTAATAACATATTTTCCATGTTTTACCTTCTAACACCAAAATCTCATCATCGTTTTTATAACTACCGTCTTTAAAATAAATGCGAAAATATACCCTTGCCCTCTGCTCCTCAACTCTTTCTTCTAAAATTTCAATCTTAGTAATAGTACGGCTTCGAGTGGCCGTATCCCAGACATCTTTTTCTCCCAGAACCCTTACAACCGCTAACGTATCCCGGCAAAGATATTCACTAGCCTCACCATATTTCCCAGCGTTTGCAGCCATATATGCGGCTTTAACCACTTCAGAAGGGGTTTTCTTTGCGTTACTACAGCCCGTTAGTAAAAGAAAAAATGCTAGAAAAAATATGAGCTGAAATCGAAAAAATTCCTCATACTGCCCTCCTAGCCCCCAAGAGCTCCACTTAGTATTGTAATCAAAATAATGATTATTATGATCCATTCCAACACCCCCAGCTTTGGGAGTTCGGTAGGACCCTCTTGGCTTGTGGTTGGTGTAGAGGAGATTGTTGGAGCAGAAAGCTCGGCTGTAAGGGTATCTAACCATTCAGCCGGACACGTTTCCTCTCCATTTCTTTGGACTACATTTCCGCCACTAATTACTTTTGGACCTGCGAAGGCATTACCATAGACAGTGCCATAAGATCCTTCGCGCGCACTTGATACACTCCACAGCTCACTAACAAGACCGGCCATTAAAAAGCCACACTGCACGTTATCAAGAATTTTATTTTTGCGAACTACAATTTCAGAGCACCTACCTATCACAATACCCCATTCATTCTTTGAAATTGTATTATCTTCAATAACAGTTTTCTCACTCCCGTCACTAACAAGAATACCAACCCCTTTATTTTCAAAAATGTGACACCCTTGGATCACTGCCTTACCAACAGAAACAACTATGCCGTGCCAGTCATTTTTGGAAATTACACAATTTTGAACGGTCACACTTGCATACGGGCCAATCCATATACCAGAAGGCCTCATTTTATCCGTTGCGTCTACGGCAGGATAATCAAAGTAAAGCCGTGCGCCAGTAATAGTTAAGTTTTCAATGCTTATTTGAATATCAGGCTGTTCCATAAGTTCCCCTTTCCCAGGTCCTTCTATTATTATTACTGGTCGATCTGATCGCCCTGCCTCTATTACGGTCTTGTCTGCACCACTTCCCCTTAATGTTAGGCTCACCTTTCGTCTTGCAAGCTCTCTATCAATAATGATGTTTTCTCTCCATGTCCCAGGAGCAAGACAAATAATTGCCTTTTCTGGAGCTTTCCTAATGGCCTCCTGGATTGAATCCCCTGGCCGAAGTAAAGTTGTGCAGTCTTTTAATGATATCTCGGGAGGCTGAAGAGTCTCTGCAGAGGCTGTAACACACAAAGGTCCATAGCATCCATCGGTTTGGGTCGTGAGAAACTTAAGTTCTTCAGGACAAACCTTTACTTTCTTAGCTTCGATTACATTTCCACCACCACGTATGCAGCCCTTAAAGCTGCCAGAAGCATATTCAAAGTCCGTTCCAGGAATGCGGCAGGGGAGGTGAAAGATTACTACCCCATAATCTAGATTAACAAGGCGATTCCCCTTGAATTCGACTTTTGATTCATGCATCACAACAATTCCAATCCAACCTTCTTCCATCTTATTATCTTGGATGACTACATTGCTTACCCCGTTTTCACCAATCGCAACAGCACATGCATTGTTTTTAAAATAATTGCCACGAATAATAATAGGTTCTCCATCATTTTGGGTGTCTATTCCTACCTTGTTTTCAGTAAACTCATTATCTTCAATAGTTACAAATGGGCTTCCTCCAGCAAAGATTGCAAAATGATTGCCTAAAAAACTGTTTCGTCGAATAATCCATTGCCCATTAGATGATTCAATACTATTCTCATTATTGCGAAAAACAGTATTTTCAATGACAGCACTTCCCTCAAAAATCACGCCTCCAATTTCAGAATTGTAAATACCGGTACTGAATTTTTCAAATTGACAATTTTTGACATTTAGTCGGGCTTTACCTGCTATGTTTATTCCTCCAATTTCGCCTTTATCACCAAGCATCGTGAAGTTTTCAATTGTTACATCAATTATTTCGTCGCTCTCTACAGTTATTAAAGCCTCGCCATCTTTCAGGTGCTCTCCAACTTTTATAGTGGTTTTCTCTGGCTCGACACCTTTTAAGACAAGGCTTTTCCGAATAATGAGGCCTTCGTTGAGTTCCCAAACCCCTTCTTCCAAGCATATCGTAGCACCCGGCAGGGCTTTATCAATCACCTCTTGAATCGACTCGTTGGGCCAAACGATTACATTGCATTCTGAGTACGCCGACACGCTTTGGGTTTCATGATCAGAAGGATTAAGTGGGTCAGTTCCCATTGTTAGTTCTTCGAAGTCAGTCACACCATCCCGATCTGTGTCCAAATTATTTGCTAGATCTGCCCACCATATCCATTCCCTTGTCAAGTTTTCATCCGCATAATAAAGGAGAAATTCCACGCTAGTATTTTGCGCTTCTGCTCTCAGCTCCAGGGGCCAGGTCCGCCATGTTATGTCAGCAGTAACCTTCAAAATAAACGGCCCTAACTGGGCCTTTTCTGGTAGGTAATCTTTTGCCCACCAACCCAAAATACCATAAGCGTCCCATTGTTTTCTTACAATTTCAATTGGTGCTACATTGTAAAACCAAACTACGAGTTTACCGGTTGAGCGTTGGTACGCAATTTTGTAGTTCATAGTAGCACCCGGTTTAGGTTGGTAACTATCTTTATATTCCCAAATTTCTAACTTTTCTGTATTAGTGCTTTGAATTTTAAGTTGGCCATAGCCAAAATATATTTCTTCGGATTTTAACAATTTTATAAATTCGTCATACCCCTTCACTCCTTTTTGTACTAAATTTGCAATATCTATGGTCTTACGAATAGACTCAGGAAGTAGTGGTGCAAGCCCGTACTCAAGAAACTTAAAGGAAAGAGATAAAAGGGCATTGGTTAAAAGTGTTAGTTCATATTGCAATTCTTGTTTCATTATTACATCATGAATTAAAGCTCCAATCCATTGCTTACCTGGAGATGAACAAGATTGAGGAGAAAGGGCCTCAAATCCCTTTGAGTCCACTACTGCTACAAGCAAACGCTCTTGCTCTCCTCTAGATAATGTGGGTATATTAGAATTAGCTTTTAGGTTTACTTTTACTAGAACTAAAAAGATACAAATTAAAATAGAACTCACTAACCTAAATCTCCAGCTAATCTGTATTGATCTCATCATAACCCATTTTAATGATAACACATCCCTGCCTGAATGTCAAGAACGTTTTATAAAATCCGACAGCATCATGATTAACACCATCAACTTAAAATTCCTAAAATAAAACAAATGAATAGGTTATTTGTTTAGCACAAAGAATTAATCGAAGTTTATTCAATAAATGCTAAAATAATTTTAGTCCAATAAAAGCAATTCATCTAAGACAAGTGTTTTCCTTATCTTTTTCTGCTTTTTACATGCTTTGAACTATCCCTTATTAGAAGCGCGACATTGTGCGAAGCGGGTAAAAAGTCCGGCACCCCTATTGTCCATTGCTTGTCTCCGCCTGGCCATTCTGGACTGCCATGAGCTGCTGTTGGGAAACAGCGGGGCGTCACCTACCATGGGGCTCTAAGTTCAATGTGGTAGACAAAAGAATGTGTTCGTTGCCTTTACGCGTATCGCCACTTTTCCTTTTATTCCAAGATCCCCCTGGACCAAACTCTCAACGAAACTTTTGGCCTCAAATGTTCCCTCACCCTACGGTTTTGCCTGCCTCGAGGACCCCGGGATTAGAATGTCTGGGGTGTGGGATGGCCCAGATTACCGTGAACCGTGCGCCGTTTCTGACCCTATGGGCCACGGTGGTGGCCAGGCGCCTGGGCTTTGGGGAAGAGGAAGCCCTCTCCTTGGCCAAGGCCTTTACCGGCCTCACTGCCCAATCCAAAGCCCAACGCCTGGGCCTCTCCCAGCCGAGACCCGAGTTCGAGCGGGAGAGGGTCCAGGCCGAGCGGGAGGCCAAGGGCGCGGAGTACGTGGAGTTCTTGGACCGAATGATCCCCATGATCCGGACGGAGAAAGGCCTGCGGGCGCTAAGCGGGACCTCACCCATTAGCCCGGAAAGCACAAGGCGGTACCTTGCTCAAAAGTTCGGAGAAAACCTTGAGCTTGTAGAGAAAAACTCACGAAGCTCGCGGAGACCTTTTAGCCCATGGAGCTTGCCGGCTCAGCGATGGACATCTACATGC
>Ga0078972_1012240_pt1 | contig 14862 bp, 14 predicted proteins | sample YelNatPaOPGAMG01_FD_67568 | JGI IMG/M metagenome (GOLD analysis project Ga0078972, IMG submission 67568) | Hot spring thermophilic microbial communities from Obsidian Pool, Yellowstone National Park, USA - OP-RAMG-01 (SPADES assembly) (version 2) | ecosystem: Environmental > Aquatic > Thermal... | reverse complement strand
CATCTGGTCGTTGAAACCCCTGAGGGAAACCTTTCGATGGGGATGCGGCAGTTAAACGGCATCTATACGCAAAGGTTCAACAAGCGCCACAGCAGAGTAGGGCATCTTTTCCAGGGAAGGTTCAAGGCGATTCTTATTCAGAAGGATAGTCATCTTCTTGAGGCTTGCCGCTACGTGGTGCTGAACCCGGTTCGTGCGCTGGTTGTTCAGAGGCCGGAAGAATGGATCTGGAGCAGCTATAGGGGAACCGCCGGGTGGACGGAGAGGCACCCCTGTCTGGTGACCGACTGGCTATTGAGTCAGTTTGGTTCCGATAGGGAAAGAGCTCAGAGTGGTTATAGGAGGTTCGTCGGGGATGGGACCGGGAGCGAGTCGATTTGGAAGGGTGTGAAGGCACAAAGCGTCTTGGGAGGGGATGATTTCGTAGAGAGCCTCAGGGAGCACGTGAAAGGCCGTGAACGCGTTTCCGAGATACCAAAGACCCAGCGATTCATCGACCGGCCGGCGTTGCCAGAGATCTTTGGGAGCGAGGTGATAGATGATAGGCGGAGGAGAGACGAGGCTATCCACAGGGCAGTTTTGGCCCATGGATACACTCAGAAAGAGGTTGCGGATCATCTGGGGCTTCATTTCACTTCTGTAAGCCGGATCATGAGGAAATTTTCGGAGGAGAGAGGCAAAATGCTAAAAAAATAGACCTGACCCCATTGCGGAGAAGGAGAAGCAACTGCTCAGCCATTGACGCGACCAAGTCAATGGCTGAGTTTGTTTTCGGGGCACCGCAAAAACTTGGCAATCTCTTTCCTTTTGCCAATAATATGCCGACGGGAAGGCGAAAATGCTAAAAAAATAGACCTGACCCCAAGCTGTTTTCGATGGGGATGTAATCCAGGGCGAAGCCGAAATAGCGGGGCGAAAGAAGGGCCAGTCCTTCGGGTCGGCGGTACTTCTCATCCGCTGCAGCGGCCAGGACGGCCACGCTCATGCCCTCTTCCAGAACCGTATTCGTATAGGGTTCGCCGCTTTCGAGATCCATCACGGCGATGAGATCGGGGCTTGTCACAAAGGGTTTTTCGTCGAGCCAGGTCACATGGTTTTCGTTCTTGAACCAGATCTTCAGCGTCTTTCCCTGATGGGGGCCTATTCCGTCGATCGTGGTGGTACCAAACATGTAGCCTTCCCGGCTCTCCCACTCCTTTCTTGACACCCTCCCCCGGAAGATCACCCATCCCGACATGGCCTCTGCCGCCGCGGCGGAGGGATCTTCTCCTTTCTCCAGGGCCCTCCGGATCCGTCTTCCGATCTCCAGAGAGCGGCTCACGCCACCGGGAATGATCAGGTTCTTCATCTCACGACCCTTAAGAAGGAATCCCGCGTGGGCGCAGGGAGCCTTGATATCGGGCAGTTTCGTGACGATGCTGATCATCTTTCCGAGCCGCTCGGCCACGGGGAGGCTTGCCGCCTTCTTGAGGATCAGAACGTTTCCCCAGGGGTCGCAGATTGCACCGGGTTCGAAGGTGTGGCCCCGAAGGGCCGGTGTCGTTTGAGCCAATTCGGGAATGGCGCGGCCTGCATAATCGCCGTCGATGATCTTCACACCGAGGCGAAGGGCCGCATCTGCGGGTGCCGTGGTGTTGCCCGCTCCCAGTTCAAAGGGAACGATGGCCTCGATCCGATACCCCGTGTAGGATTCGAGTTCCCGGACAGCCTCGACCATGGGTTTTGGGATGATCCAATCGCCGTAGCCGAGCTCCCTTCTTTCGGAGGGGGAAAGGGTTCGCTGGGGCGCGATGGAGCCCATGCCAAAAACAGAGCAGGTCCAGGCGTCGTCCGGGATGGCTTCGGGCGGGGTCAACTCGATCGGTTTCCCGCTCTGAACGTGGGGGAGGAGATATTCCATTCCCAGATCGGGACGACCTCCACCTCCTGTTCCCATCAGAGTTAACCCCCGGATCAAATCCTTCACATCTTGTTCGGTTCGAATCCAGGTATGTGACATGAAATATGTCCTCCTTTTTTAATTATTTGGCAAGGGACCAGCCCTTGCCCTACGATTGAACCCAATAACCCAAGAACCCAATAACCCAATAACCGAATAACTCAATGACCGAATAACTCAATAACTCAATTCGGCGGGAGAGGGCTCGGGTGAGGGTTTCCCCTTGGAATTGCCCCCTCACCTCGATCCTCTCCCCAAGGGGAGACAAAGAGTTGTGTTTCCTGGGTTTGTGCAATCAAATATGAGCATAATAGCATATCATGTGCGGTGACAGGAAACCCAGTGGCCTGGCGTAACCTCCTCAAGATGAACCTCCTCCTTGCAACGGGACTCCGCCAGAGGGCACCTTCCTCGAAGACGACACCCCCGGGGAATGTTTGTCGGGCTCGGGATCTCCCCTTCGAGGATGATTCGTTCCCGCTTGGCATCGGGATCGGGGATGGGGATGGCCGAGAGGAGCGCCTGCGTGTACGGATGAATCGGGTGACGAAAAAGCTCCTGCGCCTCGGCGAGCTCGACGATGGTTCCCAGGTACATGACCGCTACACGGTCGGAGAGGTATTTGACCGTGCTCAGATCGTGAGAAATGAAAAGATAGGTCGTCGAAAGAATCGATTTGAGCTCTTCCAAAAGGAGGACGATCTTGGCCCGGAGGGAGACGTCGAGAGCGGATGTGGGCTCGTCGAGAACGACGAACTTGGGTCGCGTCGCAATGGCCCGGGCGATATTGACCCGCTGCCTCTGACCACCGGAAAGCTCGTGAGGATAGCGATTGAGGAGTTCGGCATCGAGGCCCACCTGCTCCATCACCTCGAGGACCCTTTCCTCCCGTTCCTTGGAGCTCAAGGACTCGTGAAGCCTCAAAGGTTCTTCGATGGTCTGTCTGACGGAAAGGCGGGGATTGAGGGAAGCCATGGGATCCTGAAAGATCATTTGAAGGTCTCGACGCATCCGGCGGAGGTTTTGTTCGTCCAAAGCAGCGAGATCCTGGCCTTCGAACAGGATCTGTCCCTCCGTGGGCTCCAGGATTCGGAGGATGCAGCGGGCCACCGTCGACTTTCCGCAACCGCTTTCGCCGACCAGCCCCAATGTCTCTCCCTTGAGGATCGAGAAGGAAACGCCGTCAACGGCTCGAAGGACCAAACGCTTCGACGAGAAGGAAAGGAGGCTTCGATTTGCAAGCCCTTCATCTTTAACAGAAAAGTATTTGGTCAAGCGAGAGATTTCAATAAGACCTGTCATCCCGTTATCTTTTCCTTACTACCTGCCAACCGTTTTTGCTCTTCCTTTTATCTAAATTGAGCGATTTCTTACAAAAAGCTTTTAATTATTAGTCATTGCGAGCACCCAAAGGGTGCGTGGCAATCTCATATAAAATCGAGATTGCTTCGGCTTCGCCTCGCAATGACCAACTTGAATCGCTCAATTTAGGTTTTAGCATCACAAGTAGATCGGCCTGGTCGAAAAACCATGGAGGGGGTGAAATTTTTCAGTCTCTCCCAAGCGTCCCTGTTCCGACCAGGCCATCTGTCGAAGTTTCGTACAAGGTATAGGGTGGGAAGGGAGCCTTTTGAGGCCCCGTTCAGGTTTCATGTCGGTAGAGTAAGATGGGATGGAAAAACGCAGAACTCTGGGTAAACCTCTTTCTGATGCTTCTCTCAGCCGCGGTGATTCGGGAGGCTTTTGAGCTCGAAGTTGGAACACCCCAGAGCCCAGGCTCGGGATTCATGTTTTTTGGAGCGGCGACGGTTTTGGGTCTCCTGGCCCTTCATCGCTTCGTAAGATCGGTCGCGGCGAAACCTGTCAGAGGAGAGACACGAGGCGAACCGATCCACAAAGGTCGCATCCTTGCCGTCATCACAGCAAATATTCTCTACATTTTCCTCTTCGAGATCTTGGGCTATTTGCTTTGCACTTTTCTCTTCCTGTCCTTTCTGTTTCAGGTTATGGAGCGGGGGCGGTGGGTTCAAAGATTGGGAGGAGCAGCGCTCACCTCGGTTTTTACCTATCTCTTCTTCGCTAGGCTTCTCCAGTTGAACCTTCCAAAGGGGTTGTTCCCCTTTTTTTAAGTCCCCACTTCCATCATCGTGAGCGGAAGGGTATGAGCAAGAAGGAGAGCAGCGGATCGCCTTTCCATGTTAATAAGAATGAGGCGTAACGGATGGGACTGGATATTCTCTATGGATTCAAAGTTGCAACGGCTCCAGAGAACCTTCTATTTTGCTTCGTAGGCGTTCTCTTGGGGACGCTCGTCGGGGTCTTGCCGGGCATTGGTCCGGCAGGAGCGATGGCCCTCCTTCTCCCTATCAGCCTGAAGATCACGCCCGTGGGCAGCTTCATCATGCTGGCGGGCATCTATTATGGATCGATGTATGGAGGCTCCACAACCGCGATCCTGGTAAGCATCCCTGGAGAGCCCGCAAGCGTGATGACCTGCGTTGACGGCTATCAGATGGCCCTTCAGGGAAGGGCGGGGCCGGCTCTCGGTATCTCGGCCATTGGATCCTTTGTCGCCGGTACCCTGAGCGTTGTGGCGCTGATGATCGTGGCCCTTCCTCTTGCCAAGGGAGCCCTCCAATTCGGTCCTCCTGAATTCTTTTGTCTCGTCCTGATGGGCCTGACGCTGGTCACCTATCTTTCCCAGAAATCGCCGGAGAAGGCCTTCATGTCGGCCCTCCTCGGCATGCTCCTTTCGTGGGTGGGACTCGATCTCATCAACGGCCAAAGCCGATTCACCTTTGGCGTTCTCGAATTAAACGACGGCTTCGGAATCATCCCTCTCGTGATGGGCCTTTTTGGGATTTCCGAGGTCTTCGTGGAGCTTGAACAAGACGAGCGAATCGAGGTGATCAAAGGAAAGATCAAAAATCTCCTACCCGATCGGGAGGATCTGCGCCGATGTGCCATGCCTATCCTCCGATCCTCGATCCTGGGTTTCTTGCTCGGCATCCTCCCAGGAGGAGGAGGCATCATCGCGAACTTTATGGCCTACATCATGGAGAAACGGCTGTCCAAGCACCCCGAACGCTTCGGGAAGGGAGAGATCATCGGGGTGGCCGCACCCGAGTCCGCGAACAATGCTGCGGCCGGAGGCGCCTTTATTCCTCTTCTCTCTCTTGGAATTCCTATGAACGCCACCGTGGCCATCCTCTTTGCGGCCCTGTTGATTCACGGCGTAAGACCGGGGCCGCTGCTGATCCAGGATCACGCGGACATCTTCTGGGGCATCATCGCCTCGATGTACATCGGAAATGTCCTCCTTCTGATCCTGAACCTCCCTTTGATCGGCCTGTGGGTCAAAGTGCTGCGAATCCCCTACCGCATCATCTTTCCGATGATCCTGCTCTTTTGTATCATCGGCGCCTATGCCCTCAACCTCTCGACCCTCGATCTGAAGCTGATGCTGGGCTTTGGGATCTTGGGATATCTCATGCGGAAGTTCGATTTCGACACGGCTCCCCTCGTTCTGGCCTTTCTGCTTGGGCCCATGATGGAGGTCTCCATGCGCCAGTCCTTGATCATTTCCCAGGGGAGTTTTAGTATCTTTGTGACCCGCCCCCTCTCGGCCATCTGTCTCGGGGTGGCGGCCGTGCTTCTGCTGACGAATATCTTTCCCTTTCTAAAAAGGCGATGGAGGATGCTGAGGGGGTAGCTCATCACCGGTCAGATTCTCTCAGGCTCTGGGCCGTTACAAAAAAGATTCGTGTGAAAGGAGTTCGACGATGAGTTCGGATCTGCTAAGAGAGAAGGTGATTCATCCCATTTCAACCGAGGAGTTGGAGCGAAGATGGAAGGCCGTTCGAGACGTGATGAAGGAAAAAAGGATCGACTTCCTCCTCATCCAGAACAACAACGATTACCTGGGCGGTTATGTGAAGTGGTTTACGGACATGCCTGCCGTCCATGCCTATCCCGTGGCTGTCATCTTTCCCGCTGCAGATGAGATGACCGTTTTCTGGCACGGTTCAAGCGATCCCAGGGATGTGGGACCTCCTGCGTGGCTTCTGAGGGGGGTTAAAAAAAGAATCAACACTCCGATCATGCTCTCGCTCAACTATACCTGCACCTTCGACGCGGAAAAGGTGGTGGAAGAGCTTCAGGTCTATAAGAACATCCGGGTTTCTTTCGTCAACGAAGGCGCGGTCACCGCCGCCTTCTCGAGATACATCCGTGAGCACCTCACGAGCGCTACCTTTGTCGATATCACCGACGAGATCGACGAGATCAAGGCCATCAAGAGCCCCGAAGAGATCGAATGCATCAAACAGAGCGCCTGGATTCATGACGAAGCGATGAAGGCCTGCATTGAAGCCATCAAACCCGGCATCCGGGAATTTGAGGTAGCGGCCATCGGCCGGTGGAAATGTCGGATGCTCGGCAGCGAACAGCAGTTCATTCTCATCGGATCCGCGCCTCCGGGAAATGCCTTTGGCTATAACTCCATTCATGCGATGAATCGTCAACTTCAGGAAGGTGACCAGATCGGCATCCTCATCGAGGCGACGGACCCTGCAGGCTACTACACCCATTTGCATCGGATTGTCTGCATCGGGAAGATCCCCGAAGACCTTCAGAGGCAGTTCGAGGATGAGAAGGAGCTTCAGGCCCTCAACCTCAGCATGCTCAAGCCGGGTGTCGACCCCATGGAGATGTGGAAGGCCAACAACGAGTTCTTACGGAGCCGAGGCTATCGCGAAGAGACGCGCCTTTACGCCCACGGCCAGGGCTACGACCTGGTGGAACGTCCCTCTTTCCAAATCGGGGAGACCATGAAGATCAAGGAGAACATGAACGTGGCGGTCCATCCCGTCGTGGCCTCTCAGAAAGCCACTGCCATCCTGTGCGACAACTACATCGTCACCGCTACAGGTGTGAGCGAGTGCTTGCATAAGACCCCAAAGGAGATTTTCGTGGTCTGAACGAAAAGGTCCCGATCTTTCGGCCAGACTTACCACAGGAGCAGGTTTATGAAGAAGAGATACGTAATCGGTATCATACCCGGAGATGGCATTGGGAACGATGTCATCCAGGCGACTCAGATCGTCCTCGATACAATCCAGGAGGTGGCGGGTAGCTTCGAGCTGGAGTTTCGGCCCATGGACACAGGGGAAAGGGCCGTGGCAAAGTATGGTGACCCTTTCCCGCCCGAGACCGTTGAAGGGATTAAGAAAACGGACGCGGTCCTCTTTGGTGCGGCCGGTAACCCCTACACGCACAAGATCCTGATGGGATTTCGAGTCGGTTTCAATCTTTATGCGAACGTGAGGCCCATCAAGGCCTTACCCGGTTCCGGAGCCCTGAGGCCCCAAGCCGACTTCATCATCGTCAGGGAGAACACAGAGGGCCTTTATCGGGGTGACGGCTACATCGATGGGGATACGTATGTCAACCTGAGGGTCTTCACAAAACAGGGTATGGAGCGGATTCTCAGGTTCTGTTTTGAGTTGGCCCGAAAAGAGGGCCGAAAGAAGGTGACCTTCACCCATAAGGCCCACGTTCTCACCTACACCGATGAACCGATGCGCCAGATGTTCTATGAGATGGCCAAAGCCTATCCCGAAATCGAGGCCGAAGACATGACGATTGATGCTTGCGCCATGCAGATCGTGATGAGGCCCGAACGGTTCGACATCGTCTTTGCGGAAAATGCGAACGGCGATATCCTCAGTGACGTAGGAGCCGGAGTCGTTGGAGGGATGGGTTTTGCTTACAGCGGAAACATTGGCGATACGATGGCGGTGTTCGAACCCATTCATGGCACGGCCCCAAAGTACGCCGGAAAATTCGTGGTCAACCCTATTGCTTCGATCATGGCGGCCAAGATGATGTTTGACTATCTCGGCGAGAAGGAGATGGCTGGTCGGATCGAAAAGGCCGTGATCGATGTCCTCCTTGAGGGCAAGGTGCGAACCTACGATCTTGGAGGATCGTCGAGCACCCTTGAGGTGGCCAAGGCGATCGCCGAGAGAGTTCGAAAGGGATAAGTTGTGTCGATTCTCTTTGAACCGGGGAACATCGGAAAACTGATCTTGAGGAACCGCTTCATCAAGTCTTCCACCGCCGAAAGCATGGCCGGAGACGATGGCGAGGTCACTTTGGCCATGCTCTATTTCTATGAAGCCATTGCCCGAGGCGGCACAGGATGCATCTTCTTGGGGCACGCCTACGTCCACCCCTCCGGAAAAGCCCACCCTCGCATGACCGGCCTTCACAAAGACTCCCTCCTCCCAGGCCTTCGATCCCTGACTGAAACGATCCATCGGCACGGAGGGGCTGTCTTTGCCCAGCTCAACCACGGAGGAAGCCGCGTCGAAGCCGGATACCAGGAGCCTGTTGGCCCCTCGGCGGTGGTTCATCCCGTAACAGCGCTGAAAGCCCGCGAGCTTTCGTCCAAAGAAATCGGGGAGATCATCGAGGCCTTCGGCCAGGCCGCTCGCCGAGCGAAAGAGGCGGGATTCGATGGTGTTCTCATCCACGGAGCCCACGGATACCTGGTCAACCTCTTCATCTCTCCTTTTACGAATCGGAGGACCGATGAGTGGGGAGGAGACAGCTCAAGGCGTTTCCGTTTCCTTCAGGAGGTCTACCGGGCCATCCGAGAAGCAGTGGGGGACACCTACCCCGTTGCCATCAAATTGGGATTGAAGGATGACGTTGAGGAAGGCCTCTCCCTTGAGGAGGGCGTTGAGGTGGCCTGCCGGTTGGCGAAGCTGGGAATTGACGCCATTGAGGTGAGCGGCGGCCTTCCGACCAAAACCGCCGGAGCCTCTCGCTCCAATATCCGGTCGAGAGATCGGGAAGCTTACTTTCTTCCGTATGCCCAAGCCCTTCGTCCGAAGGTAGGCCCCTTGCCCCTAAGCCTTGTTGGAGGCCTTCGGTCTCCAGATCTCATGGAGGAGATCATCGGCCAGGGTTGGGTCGATTTTGTCTCCCTTGCGAGACCCTTCATCTGCGAACCGGACCTCGTTACGAGGATCCGCTCAGGCCGTCGGGAACCCCTTTCGTGCCTTCGCTGCGACCGCTGCCGGACGGGGTTTGCCCGTGAGGGCCTCCGATGCCGGCGGGAAGAGCCCCCTTCCGGAGGATCCTGACCGGAGGCCTATCTTTCACGACTTGAGTCGCCCGTTTCGTTACGGAGACCCGGTGAGGACACCCTGGAGGCCTTGACCGATCGGTACCAGCCGGTTATGATTTTCCGACCCTATCCTGACCTGGAGAGGAAAAATGACAAATAACGAGAAGCTGCTTCAAGAGATTTACGAAACCGCCTTTCAAAACGAGATGACCTATCATGGCTGAACACAGGCTGTTCTTGCGGCTCTGCAAGAAAAGATCGGCGTGGTCAATCAGGATGTGTTTCGAGCCGGGAGCGCCTTCTCTGGAGGGGTTGCCCGCCATGGAGAGACCTGTGGCGCTCTCATTGGAGCCATTATGGCCATTGGAGCCCTGATGGGAAGAGAGCGACTTCCCGATCAGGACCAATCCCAGAAGGCCATGGAACAGGCCATGCGTGTCTACGAGACATTCCGGGAGAAGATCGGCCATACCCTCTGTGCCGAGATCCATAAGATCCGTCACGGGAAGACCTATCGACTCCATATCCCGGAAGAGAGAAAGGCCTTCCACGAGGACGGAGGCCATGGGCCTCAAGGATGCCCGGTGGTTTGTGGGGAAGCGGCCCGGATCGTTGCCGCCGTGATCCTCGATCTGAAGGAAGGTTCTTTGAAAAAGGGCCTTTAAAAGATACTGAACTTGAAGTATCTTTTCGGATGTTCTTTGATGTCTTTTAGGAGGTTCTTGAACTCCAAGGCGAGGGCGTCCATCTCCTTGGTGAGCTCCTTCAGTCTCCCAATCGCCTCCCTCAACTCCATTGCGGTTCCATCGTCCCGGAGAAGGGTCCCTGCAACTCCCTGGCCCTTATCCACACTCGAAAGGATGGAAAGGAGGTGTTCTGATCCTTTCTTGAGGTTCTCGTAGAGCGCGGGGTCTTCGAGGAGCTTCCTCACCGTTCCCTCTTTCTCCGTAAGGGTTCGGGTAAACTCCTCCAGGCCGGAGGCAACTCTTACGAGCCGATTGTAAAGGGTTGGATCCTCCACGAGCTTCTTCAGCGTGCCCTCGCCCTCCTTCAGTTTTCTCGTCACTTCCTCCATGGAAGAGACCGCAGCCAGGGCCTTGTCGTAAAGGGAGGGATCCTGGATCAACTTCGATAAGGTCCCTTTCGATTTCCTAACGGCCTCCATCGTCATGGAAAGGGAGCGCGTCGTCGCCTCCAGATGGTTGTAGAGCGTCGGATCGGTAAGAAACTTTGCAAAGGTTCCCTCACCCGCCTCGATCTTCGTCACAAGGCGATCCACCTTTTGGATAAACTCTGTAACCCCATCAATGGCCTTGCTGCTTATCTCCATCACATCCCTAAGCTCCATCTGGGTCGAACCTCGAATCGTATCGCCCGGCTGGAGGGGAGGGGCTTGAGGAGACCCTGGGTTGAGTTCAACATACTTGTCTCCCAGGAGTCCCATGGTGAGAATGCTCGCCTGTGAATCCTTTTTGAGGAAAGGAAGGGCCTCTTGAAAAAGGGCGATCGTGACAACCGTTCCGTGTTCAGGATGAAGATGGATTTTCTTGATGAACCCCACCTCCGTTCCGTAGATCCACACGGGAGCTCCCCTCTTGAGGCCGCTCACGTCTCGAACGAGGGCCTTGATCTCGACCCTTTTCGCAAACAAGGTCTGGATATTTCCTGCAAAGAGCACCGCCACCAGCAAGGCGAGGAGGCCTGCGGAAATAACGAGGCCCACCTTGATCTTAGACCACCGAAGTTGCTTCTTGGCGTCAAACATGATTGCCTCCTCTATCGATCATCCTTCGATCGACCCTCAGTTCAGCAAGAAATCCCTGGATATCAGGGTGCGGATGGCGAAGGAGCTCCTCTCTCTTGCCGTCAAAAACGATCTGGCCCCCTTTGAGGAAGAGGATCCGCCCGGCCACCTTGAGCGCGTCGATCACCTTATGGGTCACGATGATAAACCCTCTTCCGTCCTTTGAAAGATCCAGGATCAACCGACAGATCAGTTCCGCATTGATGGGATCGAGACCAGCCGTGGGCTCGTCATAGAGAAACATCTTCGGTTCAAAGGCCGCCAGGGAGCGTGCGATGGCAACCCGTCGGTGCATCCCTCCGCTCAGCTCATTGGGCATCAGATCGAGATCCTTCGGAAGGCCCACGATCCCCAGAAGCTCCCTCACCTTCTGATCGATCTCCTCTTCGGATAGGGTCGTATATTCCCGAAGGCAGAAGGCCACGTTCTCCTTCACGTTGAGTGAATCGAAGAGGGCCCCTTCCTGGAAGACGATACTGAACTTCATTCGGATCGGTCGAAGCTCGTCTTCTGTCTTCTCCGTAATGTCCTCTCCTTCGATCCGAATCCGGCCTTCGTCGGGCTTAAGGAGGCCCAAGATCAGCTTCAGGATGGTGGTCTTGCCTTCCCCACTTCCGCCCAGAATGGCGATCCGTTCTGAGGCATCGAAGGAGAAACTCACCTCTTGAAGGACCTTTCGTGACCCATAGGAAAACGTGACCCGATCGAATTCGATCATAAGGCGAACCCAAAAACGTAGAGCAGTATCCGCGTAAGGACAAAATCGCAGATGATCACCGTAATAATGGACGCCACGACTGCCTTGGTCGTTCCCTTCCGAAGCCCTGTGGCTCCCCCCCGGGTCGAAAGCCCCATGTAGCAGCTAATGCAGGCGATGAGATAGCCGAACACGAAGGGTTTGATCACACCCGAAAGGACGTTCTCGACGGTAAGGGCATCCCGGATCGAACTCCAATAAAAAGTGCCGCTCTGGCGACTTACGAAAACAGCGACGTAATAGCCTCCGAAGATGGCGACAAGATCGCCAATCACCGTGAGAAGGGGTAGCATGATGAGGGAGCTCAGGATTCGGGGCGTCACGAGCTTCTTCATGGGGTCTACGCCAAAGACCCGGATCGTATCGACCTGATGGCCGAGGATCATGGAGCCCAATTCCGATGCCATGCCCGATCCCACCCGGCCTGCGAAAACGAGGGCCGTAAGCACCGGGCCAATCTCCCGGATGACGGAGATGCCGACGATCTTTCCGATATACATTTTGAGCCCCAGGCTCGAAAGTTCTGCGGCAAGCTGGAGGGAGAGGGCCATGCCGATAAAAAGGGAGACGAGAACGATGATGAAAAAAGACCCTGCCCCCACATAGTCCATCTGTTCGATCGTGTCTTTGAAGTAGAAAGGCTTCCGCGTCACTCCCCAGAGCCCCCGGGCAGAAAGGAGATAAAAATCCTGGAACGCGCTCACAAGCTCTATGACCTTCATGGCGTGGTTCCGTCCTCGTTTTCCCAAAAGACGTCGTTCCCCTTATCCAGAGGGGATGAGAAAACCCCGATGTTGCAATCAATCCTGCTCAAGGGCCCCGGGGAGGGCGCCGGAGAGGGCTTGCAGCCTGTCTGCCAAAAGGTAGGCGGCACCTTAAGAAGGTTGAATACTACGAATGAACGACATCGAAAAGGAGTCATTGCGAGGAGCGAAGCGACGTGGCAATCCCATGAGATTGCTTCACTTCGTTCGCAATGACAAAGGGTGAATGCCGACTTATTTAAGTCTTTCATGATAAGTTCCGCTACCTCTGGTGGACTTCGCTCTTGATGCAGTTTGCGCTAACCGCTCACGGGTCAACAAAACCCGCTTCAGAAGGCCTCTCGGTTGTCCTCTCCGGGGCTCCGTTACGGAACGGACGGGAAAAAGAGCGGGTCTTCGGTTCGAAAGGTTTCCTCCTCGTCGAGACGAAGGACCCGAAACCGAAGGGCCCTGCCCTCGACCTCCACTTCACAGAAGTGAAAGAACCGGATCTCGGGCCCCGAGTAAAGGTCAATCCATCTTTGCCTCCTCGGATCCGCGATCACCCGGTGCCTGGGCCCCCCACCTCCACCTGTCACGACAAAAGATTTCCCTCCCCTCTCGAATCGTTCATAGCTATGGCTGTGGCCACTGAAAAAAAGAAGGGTCTTTCGGAATCGTAAGAAGGGTTCGGCAAAGTCCTTTTGCGATTCTTTGTTGGGTCCAACGACGCGACTGTTTGTAAACGGGGGCTCATGGCAGAATGCGAGGATGAAGTGGATCTTCGGATCGTTCTCAAACCTTTCCAATTCCCTTCGATACCAGCCCTGCTGCCGATGCCTCTCCAAGGCGTCCAATTTGGAAAAATTAGAGTCGAGGAGGACGAAACCCACCCCATTCCAGGCAAAGCTGTACCACCTTCTTCTCTCAAGATGCGGAAAACGGGCAAAGAAGAGTGCGAGGGCCTTCTCATCCTTCCCGTAGAATTCGTGATTCCCCAGGATTGGGAAATAAGGAACCTTCCTCTCACGGAGCCCTTGGTGAAGTTGATCGAATTCCTGCCAATGTTTCTCCGAACTTCCACGGGTAGTGAGATCACCCACATGGATGACAAAAGCAGGTTCGCGCCGGGTGATCTCCTCGACGATTCGTTTTCGTTCCCGGTCGTTTCGCTCACGCCAGAATTCCCAGCCACTCGTTGACTGGGTATCGCCCACCACGATAAAGGTCTTTCGGGTCGGGTCGACTTCTCCAAAGCCCGCATAAATGGGCGCTCCATAGGCCGTAGCCCGGAAGCCCCGCAAGAGACCTCGCTCCATGTGGGAAGAGGCGATGAGAAATAGCGCCCCTGCCACAACGATCCCCAAAAGCCTCTGAGATCTTCTGATACGTCCTCCTTCCAAAGGGAAACTCTTCTGGTCCGAACCCATATGTTTCTCGGGTCCTTCGGCGTTTGGGGTGCTCGTTTTTTCTTCAAACGATGAAAGCTGTAAACCATTATACAGAAGGGCCGTCCCCTTTTGCAACAGTTTGGGGTCGGGATGAGCAACGGTTTGACCCCTCCTTCTTTTTATGGTATCAATCCTTACATGCTCAAACCTATTCTCGCCGATTTACATGTCCACACCGTTCTCTCCCCTTGCGCTGAGACGGAGATGATCCCTCCCCTCATCGTGGAAAGAGCCCAACGCCTGGGTCTGGGCATGATCGCCATCACCGACCATAACGCCTGTTTCAACGTTGAAGCGGTCATGAAGGCGGCCGCGGAGCGGGGCCTACACGTCTTCGCCGGAATGGAGCTCCAGACCCTCGAAGAGGTCCACCTTCTTTGCCTCTTCGATACCTTGGCTCAATGCTTATCGTGGCAGGAAGAGGTCTTTGGTAGGCTTCCGCCCCTTTTCAATCAAGAGGAGTTCTTCGGAGCCCAGTTCGTTGTCGACGCCACAGGAGAATGGATCCGTACGGAAGAGCGTCTCCTTGCCACTTCCGCCGGGATTCCCCTCGAAGAGGCTGTTTCCAAGGTCCATCGACTCGGAGGATTGGCTGTTCCGGCCCACGTGGATCGGCCTTCCTTCAGCATCCTTTCCAACCTCGGTTTCCTGCCGGAGTCCCTCGAAGCGGATGCCCTGGAAGTGACCCATCGATTCCTGCCCCTCGAAGGGTTTTCGAAATGGCCCGAGATGAAGCGCTACAGCCTGATCATGGATGGAGACGCCCACCGCCTCTCGGAGATGAGGAACCGTACCCTCTTTCAGATCCAAGGGCCGGCAATGGAAGAGATCTCCCTCGCCTTCAGAGGCGAGGGAGGTCGCAGGGTTATCGTGGAGTGGGAAGAAAATCCTTACTACTGAATCGTCTCGCCGGGTTTGACCACGAGAACTTTGATCTGGGGCGCCTCCTGTTTCATGAGCTCCATGAACTTTTGTGGTGTGCCGGTGAGCACGGAAAACGTTTCGTAATGCATGGGGATAACAAATTTGGGTT
>Ga0078972_1012239_pt1 | contig 14863 bp, 12 predicted proteins | sample YelNatPaOPGAMG01_FD_67568 | JGI IMG/M metagenome (GOLD analysis project Ga0078972, IMG submission 67568) | Hot spring thermophilic microbial communities from Obsidian Pool, Yellowstone National Park, USA - OP-RAMG-01 (SPADES assembly) (version 2) | ecosystem: Environmental > Aquatic > Thermal... | reverse complement strand
AATGTTCGACCCATCAACGATTTTTGCAGCTCAGAGCATCGGCAGGTTCCATACTTTTCAACGAATTGATCATGCAGCTTTTTCACAAGCAAATAGGATTTTATTGGTTTGAGCATATCTTCAAAGTCTTTGCGCTCTCGACCAAAAAGGTAGCTGATGACCATGGCGCCGCCCACCAGAGCGCCACAAGTTCCATCTCCGGTCAATCCCAACCCATCAGCCAATCCGCTTGCCGCCTTAAACACATCGTCATTTTTGATGCCTAACGCTTCCAAAATGCCTGCGATCGTAGTTTGGGCGCATCCCGTGCATTTCCTTTCAAATTCCTCAGCAAGTTTAGAAGCTTTATCTGCAATTTCTTCTTTCCTATTCATTTTTAACACTCTCGATTCCTCTTAGCACAATATGCGTTTAAAATTTTCACTTTTCATGTTTGTTGTTTACAATTCGACCTCGTCAACGTGGAAAGTGTCAGTTCGCCGTCAAGCATATAACAGCCCTGCACTCATCGGCTCTTTAGCTCATCATCCGAAAATACCATGTCATGCAGGCGCATTGAAGAAAGGGGTAAATGTTTAGCTTTTAACCGCATACTTTCCAAAGACATGCTCTTTCTTAGAGAGGACGAAGTTGAAAAGGGCTAAGTATTCGCAGCTAAAAGTCGATGAACTGCCAACCTTCATAATAGCAGATAACGAGCACTTACTCCTCTTAATTAGGAAGGATAATGGCAAAAAGAAAGTTGCCGCACTGTGGAAAAACTATGACGCCTTCATAAAAGCCTAAAAACACTTTTCAACGAGTTATGGAACAACAAAGCTTAGGTTTTACCCTCTCGCCTTCAATTTTATTTCTTGCAAAATAGATTTTGCAAGCATTCTTGTGTCAGCGTCTATTACCGCGAGCAGGGCAAGGTAGAATATTCCGCCGATTGCCGTTACGCCGAGGATCTGGTAAACTCTAACTGGCTTGATGGTTTCGCGAAGTGCGTATAGAACGCCAGCCATAACTAAAGAGGCAAACACGTATTTTGCTATGTTTTTCCATGGAATTATTATCCTAGCCATCCTATGAACCATTGCGTATAGTATGAGGAACATGGCGAATCGTGCCGCCGAGTTTATTATGGCTACTGCAAGGGCAGACCCAATCGGATCAAGCGTATAAGATGTAAGCACATAGTATGTTAGCGGTATGGTTATTGCCGAATGGATATAGGGCAGCGAGAAAGCTATGAAGAGCCGGCTTTTCACAAGTTCCCTGAACGGTATTTTTGCCTCTTCGTCTAGTCTATCAAATCCGTAAAGCACGAAACTGTAAAGTGTGGATATTGTCACAACGAAGGAGTCTACTGCTAAGACCATTAACACTGGCCATGCTGTTCTGTATTCTGGTTTGAGGATTGTTAAGTATATGTCTGGCAGTGTGAGGGCTCCGGCTGTCATGGGTATGGCAAACATTAGAACTGTTTTTATTGATGTTGTTATGTCGCTGCTGCTTTTTTCTGCCAAAAGTTTGGGGTATAGGGCGAAGGCCAGAAAAGACGAGTATGTTATTATGTTTGCTATTTGGAATGCAGCACCAAAATTGCTTCTGGCTGTTTCGCCGCCATATGTGAAGAGCATTATGAAAATGAAGGCGGCTATCTGGTTGCCCAAAACATTGTAAATGTTTGCTATTGAGCCTTTCACCCACTCCTTAATATATGCCCAATTAACGTTCTGTTTAAGGTCTTCAACGTGAAGTTTTAGGTAATAGATTATTTGAGCTGCAATTGCCAGGGTTAAGCTTATCACGGCTCCTTCTAAGGGGCTTAAGATTCTGCCAAAAATGAGCAAGCTGCCCAACAACACTTTGATGGCTTCTTCTATAATTAGCCCATAGCCTAATGTTTGGGGCTTTTTGGCCCTTAGGTTGGCTTCAAAGGCGTTTAATAAGTGGAGTTCGATTATTTGCGCTGTTATAATCATGTATATGCTGATGTATTCTCGCACGTCTAGGGCTGATGTTATGAGTGGTAGTAGGGGTAGATAGATTAGCGTTGCGGCTATGGATATTGCAAGATTTGCTAGTACGCCTGTTTTTGCGGCACCTCTCTCGTTTCTTGCCACGAAGCGCATTGCCCAGAATGGCATTATCCCAGCAAGTATGGTGAAGTAGGCTAGCACATCGTTAACGTTAAACCATACGCCATACTCTTGCGGATTGGTTGAGCGGGCTATCATATACTGAAAAGCCAAACCAGTGGCCACGCTGATTATTTTGGCGGCAAAAATAACAAAACCAGAGTATTGGACTCTAATCGCATCCTTAGCCAAGGACTCACCTTTTCGCCATCAGTACATTGCAGTATGATGTTGTTTAGTTTAATTAAAGTTGCGAGGTTTTGAGCTATAAAGTGAAAATTTCAAGTTAAGTTTAATATGCGCACACATAACATTTTTAAACACTTTGGCTTTGTCTTTCTCGTGAAGCTGAACCGTGAATGGAGAAAGCACTCTTGAAATACGTATGTGGCGTTGTGATAAATGTAAGGGACGAGGAAAAATACATTAGGGCTAGTCTTTTGAGCTTAATTAATCAAACGGTGACCCCTTTTGTTGTTGTGGTAAATGATGGTAGTATGGATAGAACTAAAGAAGTTGCTTCTGATTATGCTGATATTGTTATTGATTTGCCGCGGCATGAGGAAAGCTGGGCAGGTAGGCCGGAGTTAGCAAGGGTTATTAACGCTGGTCTCAGTGTTTTGCGAAATATAGACTTGGATTTTATCATGTTTAGTGGGGGAGAAGCCATATATTCACCAAAATATATTGAGGAGATTACAAAGAGGATGAGAAAGGACAACGTTACCATTGCCTCTGGAGTGGCTGAAGGCGAGCCTTCCAGATCGTTTTCGCCGAGAGGATGCGGGCGACTTGTGGATGCTGAATGGTTTAAAAGCATAGGATTTAAGTATCCAGAGAATTATGGTTTTGAGGCTTATCTCATATACAAGGCCCTTTCGCAAGGGAGAAAAGTGACCATTTATCCGGATTTAAGGTTTAAGCTACAAAGGAAAACCCAACTTTATCGAGGTAAGGTTTACCTTTGGGGGAAGGGTATGAGGGCCCTAAACTATAATTTTCTTTACGTTTTGGGCAGAGCTTTAATTTTTTCGTTGAAATCTCCTAGTAACGGATTTGCTTTGCTAAGGGGGTATTTTTCAATTGTGGAAAAATATCGTGATATTGAAGGTTTTGTTTCGGTTTTTCAGAGAAAACAGTTTTTGAGCAGAATCAGAGAAGTTTTGAAGAATGACATGCTTTTGTGATTACTGGTTCGAGGCACGATGTTGATGATGTTTATGCAAATGGTGTGTCTGTCTATTTTCTTTTGACATTTTCATGTCGTAGCTTTTGCACCGCTTCTATGTGGGTTGGGCTGCTGGAATATGAAATTTTTGCCGCTGTTAGAACACCCGCTAGAGTGGAATTGTAGTCGTTAGGCGCTATGGCGAGAATTGGTTTTAATAATCTAAGGATGAGCGCACAAAACAAGTACGAAAATTGTGCTCAATCACCATCAACTTTTTTTTAAAAAATAATTTTTGTTAGCTTTTTATGGTTTCGTGTATTCTTTTCTGCAGCAAATTCCTATAATAAGGGATTACATCGTTTATTATAGCACTTTCTAAATCAGTTCGAGGTGTCCAATTGAGTAATTTTTTTGCTTTACTGTTGTCATAACACATTCGCCTTATGTCCCCCATTTTTTCAGGTGCTCTATTTGGTATCTTATCGAATTTTAATGTTCGCGCAATTTTAGCGTAGAGCTGATTTATGGAGAGCATTTTGTTAGATGACAATATAATTGGTGTTAGGTCGGTTTGGGCGTCAACAGACTTTAAAAGCGCATCTACAATATCACTTACATGGATAAAATCACGAGTTTGCTCTCCGTCTCCTTCGATTGTTGGAGGGATTCCTTCTAGCATTTTGCATACAAACTCTGCGATAACAGGTTTCCAATGTGGTGAAATTTTTTGCCGTGAACCATACACTGTTGCGAATCGAAAAATGGTTGCAGGAAAACTAAATTGGCTACTGTAAATCCTCAGGTAGTGTTCTGCTGCTAGCTTATCTATGTCATATGGTGTTAAAGGATTGTCAGGATAACTTTCGTTTATTGGCAGTTTTTCATGGGAACCGTATATTCCGCTGTTTGAGCTAAAAATAACCTTACATTTTGTCTTCTTTGCAAATTGTATGACGTTTATCATTCCTTTAATATTTACATCGACATCACGTAATGGATTATCAAAACTAATGCTCCTGGGAAAACATGCCAAGTGAAAAATAGCTTTGACTTTCAAGTTTGGAAATTTTTTGAATATAATTTCGGAGAATGGATTTGAAATATCCAATTGCAGAAACTTCACATCTAATCCTTTAATGTTTTCTACCGTTCCATTTGATAAATCATCAATCACTATAACTTCATGTCCACTTTTTACTAAGGCCTCGGTTAAATGAGAACCAACAAATCCTGCTCCGCCAGTCACGATGAAACATGACAATTTATAGAACCTCTGTAGGTTTCATTTCTTTTGTTATAAATATGCGGTAATATACTTCCATCGCTATTAACCCCAGAAATTTATTTACGTACCTAACTAGTTGATTTGAATAACTTTTGTATAAATGTTTTTTCACCCAATCTGCTGAAATCCACCCATCTTTGATTAGACGAGAATCTTCAAAGAGCGATTCAAAACGTTCCTTGCCAAATTGCTTCCAATATTCTATAGTGTCTAAACCAAATCCTATTTTGGGCTTGTTTAAAATTTTTTGGGGAACGTTGTAGCTTTTAAGTAACATTCTAAGGATGAGTTTTCCTTTTTTTGTTTTTAGGTCAAACTTGTAATTATATGGAATATGGGAAGCAAAATCTATTATTTTAGGGGTTAGAAGGGGCATGTCTACTTTCACTCCAGCGGCTTTAGCGCTTGCAGCATCAACTGGTATAAAATCATTGAGCAGTTTGCCATAGTAATCGGCAAGAAATACTTGGCCTAAAAATGGCAAGTTGTTGTCAAAATATTTGTATAACAATTTGTATATTTTTTCCCAAGAAAATTTGATTTTTATCCCAAAAAGGTTTTCTTGATCTGGCACCCAATCCCTTTTATGAGTATTTAGGTATAACATTATTTTTTCTTCCACGGTTCTCGGCGAGTTTTTCAAAACCTCCTCATATCTAAATGAGTATCCTCCAAATAATTCGTCTCCCCCTTCTCCGCTTAAAATGTAATTTGCCTTTTTTGAGGCGGCATTGTATAGATAAAAGGGATAGATGTTCCATTTAGGCATTTTCATTTTCCATATTATAAGTGGTAACTGTTTAAGAAAATCTTCTACAATTATCTCTGTGTGGTCGGTTTCATATAATTCTGAAATTATCTTTGAATCATTAAGTTCATCGGTATCTTGTCCAAAACCCATCGAGAATGTCTTTACGTCTAAATTGGGATTTAATTTTTTAAGAATTGCAAGAATAAGTGTGCTGTCTATTCCTCCAGAGATGGAAACTCCAATGCGGTTAAAATCAGCATATTTGGATAATGTTTCCTTGAGGAGTATTTCAGTTTTTTGGATGCATTGTTGCTTTGAGAGATTCCATTCTGAGAAGTCTGGCCATAACCTAGATTTTAATTGTTTTTTCGGAATATATCGTAAGGTAAGAATATATATAATTTCGTCTTCGGAAAGATGTATAATACAATGCCTCCTTCATTTATTAATTTTCTCGTAATAATTCTTTCGCAGCTTTTATATGTATGTCAACCACTAATGAAGGGTTATGGTTCTTTTTAACCCATTCTCTGCCTTGAACGCCGTACTTCTGTCTTACTTGGGGATCTACGCATAATTCCATCTTCTCATATATCTCATCGATTGTGTATGCATTGAGAATTGGTGGTAAACTTCTAAAGCATTCCTTTACAACTTCTTTATTATAATACATTATCACAGGTTTACAACATGACATCGCTTCCGGCGTTGTTGTTCCCCAACTCCCAAGAGTGAACTGGTCGAGCACCACGTCTGATTCGTTAAACATGTCAATAAGTTTCCTTTTTGGCATTGGATCAACAAATTTTATATTTTTGGAAGGAATATTCAGTTTATTAATTAGTTCTTTTGTGCGTACAAGGTCATTTCCCCATGCAACCATCAAAAATAAGGAGTTTTTGTGCTTTGTAACAAATTTTTTGTAGGCATAAATCGCTTTATAGTTACCTTTCTCAACCCAATGATGACGGCTGGGCATGAAAAAAACGATATCGTAATTTTTGAACAAACCTTTTTTGGGTTTTGGAGCATACTTGTCATGTGGTATTGCGAAAGGCACAAATTGCACCCGTAGTTTTGCTTCGTTGAAGATTCGTAAAGTATCAGGGTTTGTGAACAATATTATCTTGGCTTTCTCGTAACTTTTTTTGAGCAATTGATATTTGATATTGTGATAAAATCTTTTTTTGTATGGTGGTAGGTAATTTTTAGAAAAAGGTAGGTATCTGATCAAGCCGGCGTCATAGGGTATGTATGAACAGCGTAGCAACATGGAATACATGGAAGCGGGAACATGGGCAAAAATAACATCATAATTTTTGAATATAGTGCATAGCTCTTTAAGAAAATCTAAATATCTTAATGGTCCGAGTTTTGTATTTAAGTTAACAATTTTTATCCATTCTGGTAGCTTCAGATGTTCTAAAATTGAACAGTTCGGGTTTAAAGGGTCTCCAAATATTTTGCCATTTATTTCGCCATCTTCCCATAAAGGTATACTGAAGACGTTAGATTCCTTATTTGTGATGAGCAGATCAGCATCTATTCCTCTTTGACGCATCGCTTTTGTAACATTATATGCATCTTGACACGTGTTGAATGCGTTAAGTATGCGCAAAGTTGACACGAAAATATTTTTTAAGTCCATTTCTATTTAAAGATATTTTTTCATTTATCACCTTGGCTCTTTCTAAAAGACACACCTTAATGAAACTATACGTAAAAGATAAAGAAAGCGTTGGTTGTATTTTTTTGTTCCCAGTTCCTAATAAAGCTTAAAATTAACCTTACTTTTACTTTATTTTATACCTTGCATGTGAATATCGGGCGATGAAGCGGCATTACACCATTTCGGGTTTAGCTTTCTTACTGACTGAAAGCCATTATCTTTAAATAATGAGATGATATCTTCAATTGAACTTTCAACGTTTATGCGTGGAGAGTAAGCATCAAAAGTTCCATGAATAGAATATGAAAACGGAATTATTGCTCTTAATTTAGGAAACTTGTTTGTTATTAAAGTAAGCCTTTTTATTAAAATGAGTCTACTGTGATATGAAAAAATGCTGAATATTTTGCGCCATAGATGGACTCTTATTTTATCTCTCGGACTTTTACGTCCATAAACATAAATGTGCAGGAAACCGCCGGGTTTTACCAAACTCGCCACATTTTGGAAAGCCAATCTTATGTTTTTTGTATGATGTAAAACTCCCCAACAGAAGGCTAGATCAAAAAGGTTTTCCTTAAATGGTGGGTGGAATATGTCAGCAAGAACAACTTCCACAGTATCAAAATGTTTCGTGTTTTTTTGGGTTTCCATACAGCCAGATCTTGTAAAATCGAAAGCTACCACTTTGCAACCAAGCTTTAAAAAGCCATAAGTCCATCGACCATTACCGCATCCTGCATCTACAACCGTCAAGCCTTTTAGAAAATCTTGAGGTATACCTAACTCATCCAAAAGTATTTTATCAACATTTTTTCTAAATTTAGAGTCGGATAGAAGGTATGCTCCCTCTGGAATTTTTCCCATTGAAACTCAAAGCTAGCTCTTGTGTCAATAACTTTTGAATTTTTTATGCTATTGTTGTTTTGAACCATAAAAGGCAGGCCCATTAAACCAACATAGACAAAAACTAGTTTTGTTTAAGGTCTATATAAAATTTTAATTAGAGTTGCAAAATCACTTTGTCTTGATTGAAGAATTGAATTTCATAGTGAATACATTGAAGACCAGCTTTACGAATTATTCTTTTCAAAGAGGCCCATCCGAACCAATAATGCCTCATATAGTACGGGTCAAACTTACCCCGAATAGCTTGTCGAATGTAAAATATCCAGTGTTTATATCCCAAAACACTTTGCATCACCAGAATTCGTCCATGTTTTCGAATAACTCTTTTTGCCTCCTCTAAAACTTTTACATCATCCATAACATGATCAAGTACGCTAAAAATAAGAACTGTGTCAAAACTTTCCGCCTTAAACGGTAAATATTCACCTATACAAATAACATCACGTTTTATTAAAGGGTCAACATTTATATTCGCTTTAATTGGGCTATTGCCTGCACCCAAATTTAAGATAAAACCTTTTCCAAACCTATCTACATATGATTCTTCAGCCAGCCACACTTGACGAGTGTAATCACTAACTGTTTTATACTCTTTTCACCTAAAGCTTGCTTTCCTATCCAACTTTTTAACAGTTTTGTTTTTACCTTCATGTTTCGTGTTCACCTAACATCGCTACGTTCTTTTAAGGAAAGCAATTCGCTTTCCATCAATTCCTTTAACCATCTAGATAGTATTAGTATTCTCCAAAAAAGTTGAACGTCCTCTATTCGACCTTTTGCAAGAACCCTTCTACAAAGATTTTCAAAACCTTTAATATCTACATATCTCTCTGCGTAGCTTACAGTATCCAAACAAAACTGCATATTCTCCTTTATCAATTTCCTAGCCCATTCAACATCTGGAGCCGGAAATCCAAGTTTACTTCGCCTTTTCCTAATTTTTTCCGGGAGAACACCCTTCATGGCTTCCCTCAAGATATATTTAGTCCATCCATTCCTAATTTTGGTGCTTATTGGCAAACTAAAAAGATATTCAATTAATGGATGATAGAGAAACGGCACTCTGCTTTCTATTGAAAAAGCCATGCTATTAACATCTTCATACTTTAGCAATTCAATAATAGACCCTGAAGATAAGTCGTAATATAAACGCTCTGCAAAACTATCTGCTTGGTGCTCTAAGTCTTCGTTCAAAGGAGGTTTAACCTTAACAACCTCGCCTATCGCCTTTTGGCTTACTCCAAACTTCTTCCTTGCAAATTTCCAGAAAAAGGGAAATGTTAAATCCAAAGTGAGAATAAACTCAACAAAAGCTTTAAAATACCTTCTATCTTTAACGAGATCCTTCAGGTAATCACGTATATACCTTTGATAGCCCGCTAAACATTCATCTCCTCCTTGCCCGTCGAGAAGAACTTTAACCCCTTTCTCTTTGGCTAGCTTCATTACTCTATACTGCATATAAACAGAAGGATCTTTAAATGGTTCATCATGAAAACGGAAAAGATCGTCAATATCATTTATAAAGTCTTCCAAGGTTGGAGTTACAAAATATGGCTCGACATGGGCATGTAAGATAACCTTATTTATATACTCCACTTCGGAAACCCGCTTTTCTAGCGGAAGCGATGAAAAAGTTTTTAGCCTCTTCATACATTCAAACCCTCTCTCCATGAAAACGCCTCTCTCCAAAAGCTTCTGCACTAAACAAACAATGCTTGATGAATCTAATCCCCCGCTTAAACATGCTCCAACAGGGACATCTGACCGCATATGAAATTTTATTGAACGTTCAAAATAATCGTAAAACATCTTTTTTGCGGAATTAATGTCCACCTTCTCGTACGTCTTATTTATTTGAGGTAACTGCCAGTAACGTTTTTTTTCGATTGTTTTACTAGTTACGTCAAAAATTAAATAATGTGCAGCCATTATTTGGCTAATGTCATCAAAAAATGTTTCATCAGATTTATAAGGGCAAAACCACAAAAACTCAGCAATTCTCTTTTCATTTATTTTTGTTGGACACAATGCTCTTATCGTTTTTATCTCAGAAGCAAATACAATTTGAGTATCATTATAGTAATAATAAAGAGGTTTTATGCCAAATCTGTCACGGACTAAGTAAAGTTTTTTAGCTGGTTGATCCCAAAGGGCAAATCCCCACATCCCGACCATTTTGGATAAAAGCAAGTCGATGCCCCACTCCTCATACCCGTGAACAATTACTTCAACATCACTTTTGCTCGCGAATTTGTGACATGCCTTTGTCAATTCGTCAGCAAGTTCCCTATAATTGTATATCTCACCATTACAAACAACCCAGACAGAACCATCCTCATTCTTTTGAGGTTGATGGGCATTAATTGAAACATCAATGATGGCTAACCTTCTGTTTCCTAAAACCACATTTGCATTTATATCCGTAGGTGTACATACGTTTGGGAGACCAAGCTCTCGAGGAGTGTCCATACCACCCCGTTCTTCAAATTTTCCAGTAGTGCTATTGATGAGAACAATTCCTTCGTCATCGGGTCCCCTGTGCCTCATTAAAGATAATGCTTCATAAAATGTCAAAAAATCTACCGATTTTCCATCAAATCTTACAATCCCTGCAATGCCACACATAACTTTGACCGTTTTAAAATACTAACAAAAGTATTTATAAATTACCTAAAAAATCCCTGTTTGAAAATTTCTTTTCAAAAGCTTCAACCCTCTTTTTAATTTTTTCTATTTCATTGCCTACTTGTTCATCTTTAATTTCTTCTTTCCGTTTTTCATTCGATTTTAAAATTAACTGTAAAAACTCAGAACAGTAATTTCTTAATAACAACTCGGTATTCGGGATTAAGCAGTGCCCACCGATGATTCCTGGGTACATTATAGGCCTATCTAGTCTCACGCGGTGTGTATCTTCAATAAAGTCCGCAACATTGTCAAAATCCGCTCCAAAGTACCTACTAATCCTATGCATTTCTTGGAAGCACACTATCATCCACGCTCTATACGTAGTTTCGAAGAGCTTGGCCAACTCCGTTTCCAAGCAACTCTTTAAAACCTTGGTTTTCAACTTAAGCTTCTCAAAATGCTCTTTGGCTTTTTCTGCAGACTCCTCATTTACACCGCCAATGTATTTTGTCCAGCGCCTCAACTCCCATTTCATATAATCCAAACTCTTATGAACGCCACGAACAGGTGAATGTGCTACCAAACAGGCGCCCTTAATTTGCCTATTGATTTCTGCAGTTGTGCCCGGTGCGACGGTGCTATTAACAATTACAAGTTTAGGCTTAAAACGTCCCACATAATCCACAACAGTATTTACAAAATCCTCTTTATCAAAGCATGGAATGCAAACATGCATAACATCTACTGTATAAGGCAAAACCTCTTCCGATTGACCAAGATCCCGCATTTTATTTGCATCTAAGTCAAAACCGTAAACCTCAAAGTTTTCACTCTCTTTTAAAAGCTCAAATAACGGGCGACCAACCTCGCCCAAACCCACAACTAAAACCCTTTCTTTAACCATCCCGCAAACCACCATTTTTAACAGAACAATCTAAAAATCAACCAAACTATTTAAACTTCACACAGCTATAGTAAAAAGGCAAAGGAGAACAAGCAATGTCCACACCCAAAACTGGCAAAGGCGTAATAATGGGCGAAAACGTCCAATTCGGCAAAAACGTCACAATATGGAATTATGTCGTTATAGGCGACAACACGAAAATAGGCGACGGAACCCGAATCGGCAGTTTCTGCGACATAGGCAAAAACGTTACAATAGGCAGAAACTGCATAATCCAAGCCCACGTCACAATATCCAACGAATGCCAAGTAGGCAACAACGTCTTCATAGGCCCCAACACAAGCCTACTAAACGACAAATTCCCTCACAGCCAATGTCTAGCCCCATCCATAATAAAGGACAACGTCGTCATAGGCGGATGCGTAACAATACTCCCAAATGTCACAGTCCACGAAAACTCCGTAATAGCCGCGGGAAGCGTGGTAACAAAAGACGTGCCACCCAACACAGTAGTTAAAGGAGTGCCGGCAAAACCAATGATGACAAGAAAAGAGTACGAAGATAAAAGAAAAGCATTTATTGAAACACGTAGAAAACCGATTATCTAAGGTTTTCCTTTTCGCTCCCAACTCGCTTACTTATTAAATCCTTGCCAACTCCTTCACAACAAGCTATACTTATAAATTATAATTTTCAAATAGAAAAGTATATACGTATATACTTTTACATACAAAAATCGATGATAAATGAAAACTTTAACGGTTAAAGTTGATGAAGAGCTTCGTGAACGCATGAAAAAGTTAAAACATGTGAACTGGAGCGAAGTCATAAGAGAATCCATCAGAAAGAAAATCGAAGAAGAAAACGGCCGCAACATTGCGGAGGCAGTTTTAATTAATGAAAAGCTTAGAAAACCTGCACCCAAGGGATGGGATAGTGCTAAGGTGATCAGGGAATGGCGCTTGAAAAGGTAGTCTTGGACGCCAGCGTAATAACAAAATGGTACCTTAAGGAAAGATACAGCGAGCAAGCGCTAAAGCTCCGAGACGACTATGTCTCAGGACGAATAACCATAGCAGTTCCAACACTGTTCGAATATGAAGTGCTAAACGCTCTAAAATACAGCGGAGCATACACAGAAAAAGAACTTGCAGATATTGGCCGTTCATTAAACAAATATGGCTTTGAATGTTGGAGGCTTAAGGATCAACTGAAAAATGAGATCATCAAAATAGCATCTAAATATAACATAACAGTGTACGATGCAAGCTATCTGGCATTAGCTAATCTCCTTAAAACCCCTTTCTACACAGCTGACGAAGAACTGCTAAGCAGGGTTGCCGAACTCAAAATAGCAAAACATTTGAAGGATATAACAGCCAAACAAAAGTAATACCAGACAAAACTAGCTGTTAACGACAAATTCCCTCAACAATGTTGGCTATTACATCAACCGGATTTTCAAGTTTAGCCAACAAATCACCCACATCCCTCTTGCTGCCTAAAACTCTCTTAGCCAACTCAAAAACAGATGCTAACCCTGTTTTAAAAATTGGAAAACCCTTTTCAGCCAAATAATTGTTGACATGCTGTTCTCGGAACACGTTAACCACTATGGCAGGTGTTCCTTGCAGTGCCGCTTCTCGCGTGATGGTTCCGCCAGCCCCAACAAAAAGGTCTGCCTGCGCCACTAAACTTGCAGAATCCACGAAACCCTTTGGAACAACTAAGCCCTTAATAGCCCTTCGCTGATATCTCGGGAGAAAGACAACCGTGCCAAGCCTCGTCAACTTTTTAGCTAAACTGACAAAAGAGAACTTCTCCTTTGCATAAACAGCCTTCCCCTCAACTTCCCTAACAACAATAAGCGGACCTCCAAAATCATATTTTACCATGGGCTTAAAGCCCTTAATCCATGCAACTTCATCAACTCCGTCAAACTGGAGAATTTTTCCGCCAACATTGTATTTCCGCAGAATTCTTTTAGGAATACCCTTAGAAGCAACAATAAAATCTGCAAGAGGTAAGGTAAGCCTAAGCACGGCCTCAGCATACGGAGTATCAACAGTTGCTATAATCGGGACAGCCAAGCCAAAAGCAAAACGAACCTGATCAACAGAACCGTGGGAAACTGCAACATCCGGAACGGCACGTCTAAAAATTTTACAGAACAACATTTGACGACGTAGCCCTTCCCTAAGCCTTGAAAACAAAGATTCTGGCCTATACCTTCCAACAACAGTACAATGTTCATTCAACAATTTTGCAAGAGGCACCGTATCAGGATGCTCACGCGTCGTCAATATGACTTCATGCCCCATTTCCCTAAGCCTTCTCGCTAAAGCAACGCTATACCGCATATGCTTTCCTGTACACGCGTCACACCACACCCTCATCACTTACACAACCTTTCACCAGTAAATTTCGCTATAAACATTCCAGAGATTCGCAACTCTCATATAAATCAAGTCTAATTTATCTTTATCCACAAAGGGGCCGGTCGTCTAGCTTGGTTAGGACGCAGCCCTTACGAGGCTGAGGTCGCCGGTTCAAGTCCGGCCCGGCCCACTGAAGATTTAAGCTGCTTTTTGGAAAAGAGGCTTAAATTAAAATTTTCCAGCGGAGCACGTGTTCACCATGAGTACAGTACCGGGTACAGTACGGTTGATTGGCAAGCGTTTCGGAGGTGGCTATTAAGGGAATATGAAGTTAGAACTGCTCATGGGAGGTTTCGTTACGCCAAAAGTTTAGCTATTGCGCGCGAGGATGTTGCAGAGTTCAGACTGAAATGGACAAAAATTGTTTTTTGTTAGGTTGCGCTGCAAGTTGATTTGCCAATAAATTCCTTGATTTTGAAAAAGAACCATAAAAATGAAGTGAACAAACATTCACTTATACTCTGTTGAAGGAAATAAAATCTATTTTCGTCTGAATTTAGCAACAAGCTAGCGCGCGCAATCTTTATACTCTCGATACCTGAATAATCTTAGTGATCTGTTGGCAACAATCCTTAAAACTTGCCCCTGAAGACCTTTTAAGGAACTGAAAAGGTTGAAGGTTGAACTTAGCTGCAGAACATGGGCTGAATAGTTGGGAAGCATTTCCCTAACAGATGAAGAGTTAAAGGCGCGCCTAGTTACGTATATAAAGGGTTCTGGTTCTATTTCTTTGCTGACATGCATGCCTAAAATTTCCATTAAAACTCAAACCATTTAAGGCTTATGTTTCAAAGCAAATGCCTAAATATGCGAATTATCACTTTTAAAATATTATTTTTCTTCCCATTTCCATTTTAGGGGATTCTCAACCTTTAAGAACGAATATTTTTTAAAATGTTTAGTATTTTCCGTCCACAAAGTATCAACATTGCCCTTACATGTATATGCCAGAACACAGTCAAATATGTCGCCATTTACA
>Ga0078972_1012238_pt1 | contig 14865 bp, 13 predicted proteins | sample YelNatPaOPGAMG01_FD_67568 | JGI IMG/M metagenome (GOLD analysis project Ga0078972, IMG submission 67568) | Hot spring thermophilic microbial communities from Obsidian Pool, Yellowstone National Park, USA - OP-RAMG-01 (SPADES assembly) (version 2) | ecosystem: Environmental > Aquatic > Thermal... | reverse complement strand
ATTTGCCGAATGCCTCAAAAGCTATGGTTACGATGGATTGCTTACAGTATGGTTCGACGCTACAGGAAAATTTCCAGAAGAAGTGGTAAAGAGTTCTAAAGCCTATCTGGAGCAGTTTGTTGGTTGAGGTAAGTGGTTGTTTGATAAGTTCTTGATGATTTTCTTTCCACCTACCGTTTCGTCCGTGGTGATTTCCCTGGTCGCGGTTGGTGGATGATTTTAGAACTGTTATGAGTTGACAGGCATTTCTAGTTTCGGTTATGTAAAGCTCTGATCGAGAATGAATCTCGATTGATTAAGGCCACGAAGGTCCCAAACTTTAATGGGATTTTTGTGGCCTTTATTTTTTGCCAAAAGAAAGGAGGAGGAAAGATGATGAAAGAGGTTGTGGTTAGGAAGGCTTTTAGCGTTACCAGGTTTTGGCTTTTATTGCTGTTAGGAGGTGTAATTTTTTCATCACCGGCATGGTGCTACGACGTTAATGAATGGCTTTCTATCGCCGGGACAGTAACAGGAAGTTATCAATGGCTGGAAAAATCAACCGGAGCATGGAAAGACGAAGACGGTGGAGCAGGGGTGCTGGATCTCAGAGTGTCAGTTAAGCCCCCTTGGGAAGGTGGTGAGTTTTCTGGTCGAGCAAGTTTTGCAAAGGGTAACGGTATAAAGAACAAAAGTCCCTTTGTTCTTACTCCAAACGCCGATGACCTTGAGGACGACCTTAAAAATATCAACGGTCATAAGTGGCAGGATCACCTTCAGGAACTTTGGTATGCTCACACCATAAACATCCAGGAAGGCACATCTTTTAAGGTAACAGGGGGCATCATTGATTCTACAGCCTTTATTGATGATAATGCCTACGCAAATGATGAGATAAGACAGTTTATGAATGAAGCCTTTGTCAACAATCCTCTGGCTAACCTTCCAAGTTATGATCTCGGCGGTGCAGTGGAATTCAACATGGACGCCTGGAGTTTGAGATTCGTCGGGATGACATCCAAAAATGATGCAGAAAATAATTATGCCTATTTTGGGTTGCAGCTTGGCTACAAACTGGATACCCCAATTGGTGAGGGTAATTATCGAATTTACGGTTTCATAACCAACGATGAGTTTCCCAAGTGGGATGAAAGCGGCAAGGCGTCTCTTAAGGGCTTTGGCATAAGCTTTGACCAACAGCTTGTAAAGGATGTGCTAGGAGCATTTTTAAGAGCTGGATGGCAGGATGATAAAGCTGCTGTGGATTATGATACGTTTGTATCCTTCGGGTTTAACGTGAACGGGTCATTGTGGGGGCGGAAAGATGACGAAATAGGTATAGGTTATGGTTATCTTAGTGGACCTTCACGGTCAGAGGTTTCTCATACACACGTGTTTGAAAGCTATGTTAAGTTTAAGGTGTTTGAATACAAAATGGTCAGCACCGATTTTACCGTCGATTTCCAGTACATTAACGATGATATAAGGGATGCCGGGCACAACGAAGGTTACATTTGGGGCATCAGGTTTAATATGAATTTCTAAAACCAGACAGAAGGAAGTAGCTCTCCTTGTTCGAGAGCTACTTCCTGAAAGTTAATTAGCATCCACATCCACAACCGCAACCACCGCTGGGGTTGCAGAAAAGAGATGGGCTGGGGCCGTCGGAAATCTCTACTACTTCTACTTCGAAGGTTAACCTCTGTCCGGCAAGAGGATGATTTAAGTCTATAGTTATGGTGGTAGGAGTAACATCAGTTACTACAGCATGAAGTCTTGTGCCATCTTCGGTCTGAAGAGCGAGTATTTCTCCAACCGATGGTTGAAAATCCATCGGCAGTTCTGCCCTCTGGAATGTCTGGACCAGTCTCTCGTCTCTTTCCCCGTAGGCATCTTCCGGGTCAATGGTGAAGGTCTTTTTTTCGTTTTGTTTCATCCCGAGAATGGAATTTTCAAATCCTGGAATGACATGACCGGAACCTACCTGGAACTCAAAAGGACTTCGACCCTCGCTTGAGTCGAAGATTTCGCCATTGTCAAGTCTTCCGGTGTAATGAACCTTAACAAAATCGCCTTTCTGAACTGTCCTCATTCTAAACTCCTTCCTTCAATTAATGATTCTTTTTTGGTGCTTCTAAAAAACAAAAAACCAGACTATTTAACTTACGTCTGGTTCTGTTTTGCCACTTTGCCTGATAAATTGCTCTATCCTTTCCTTAAGCTTCCTAGCCGCCTCTCTGCCTTGTGTAAATGCAGCAGAAGGCTCTTTCTCCAAAATACATTCTTCTAATAACCCATTAAGCTGACATGTTCAAGGAAAATGTGAAAAATTTGTGCTAGATTCCAAAATTTTTCCAAATGGCCTTGGTTAACACTTGTTGTCAAATTATGTATGCTGTATTTCCCATGAAAACTTGGTTGGTAGACAAAGATAGTAGTGCGAATCCAACAAATCTTAAAACCTAAAAGATCTTTACCTGCATCAAAGCAAGTAAGGAAGCAACCCACGACACCTTTACCAACTCGATCTCAGGAGGACAGCTTTTATACGCAAAAGCATCGCGCTAGCAAGCAAAATAACTACATTCGGATGGTGGAATTGATAATACTACCATTCGAAACATTTGTTTCTTACTTTGATGAAAGCCTTTTTACATCTGAGTGTTTACAGCTTGAGAATGTAAACAAGCTAATGTGAAGCAAAGGCCGCCACCATTCAACAGTCAATTTGATTTTACTTTTATCGTCCCCCTTTCTGAGTAACAACGTAAAAACCCTATTTATATAATCCCTGCCTCCTTAAGTTTGTTTATTTTCAAGGAGCCATAGCCTAAATATTTCCCGTAAATGTATTCATTGTCTGCCCCAACGGGCCGGCAAGGCCACTTAAACCGGGGAGGTGCACCTGCCATTTTCCATGGTGGCATTTGTAAAACCAACTCACCGTAATTGGTGTCGTGAATCTTTGCCAAAACGCCACGCTCCCACCAGTTCTGCTGGGCCATGGTTTCGCGCGCATTATTTACCCGACCAGTAACCACCGCAGCAGCAGGTCCTTTCTTCTTAGATATGCACTGTTGGACTTTTTGAATGATTTCCTCCGCCGTGAACTGAGATGTCCATTGTTCGATAATTTCCAGAAGAGCTCTTTCGTTTTCAAGTTTCGTTCGCTGTGCGAAGGAGTTAAAGCGAGGATCTTCTAACAAATCAAGACGATCCATTACTTCTGCAAGTGTGCTGAAGGCTTGATCGTTATATGCTGCTATGAACACATAGCCATCTTGGCAACGTGCAAAAGTATAGGGAAAGACAGCGGTATCATAATTTCCTATTCGTTGTTTTATTTCCCCTTGGGTGTGATACCAAACAATGTTGTAGTCGATAAGACCCATAATAGCTTCGATTCCAGAAACATCCACCATTTGTCCCTTGCCAGACTTATGGCGATGGTTGAGTGCTAACAGTACCCCGAAAGCACCGAATAAACCTGCAGTGTACCATCCAAGCCAGTTTCCCACCTTGGTTGGTATGGCAAATTCTGGGGGAGCCATCTCATCAGGTTCTCCGGTAATATAAACAATTCCAGAAGCAGCTTGGCTAACAATTTCTGCATCTGGTAGGCCACATTTAGCTCTTGGTCCGAATTGACCGTAATTATAAATAGCCAGATACACAAGCCCTGGATTATCTTTGCTGAGTTGACGGTAACCGATCCCCCATGCATCCATCAATCCAGCAGGATATGTTTCAATGATTACATCTGCATGACTTGATAGTTGTTTGAAGATTTTGCGTCCTTCTTCACTTCTCAGATTCAGAGTTACGTGCCACTTGTTATGTCCTTCAACTAGATAGCCTAGCCCAGTATCACGAATAAGGATACCGTCCGGTGTGTACTTGCGTGCCGGGTCTCCTCCAGGAGGTTCTACGCGAATAACTTCCGCGCCAAATTCTGCCAAAACAGAAGAACAAACCAATCCCCCCATATGTTCAAAGCTGGCGTCTATTACCGTTAATCCCTCCAACGCTTCAGGTTTGCTACGTGAGCTAAGAGGGTCTGTTTGTTCCTTGGCCCATGAAAACCAATCTTTTTCCACTTATTACACCTCCATTTTATAGGAATTTGCTCTGTTATCATTCCAGGCATTTACCATCCGGTACCTGTTCGCCCATCCCATGTAATAGGTGGTCTTGCACCAGGGCGGTCAGACCATTGACCTATAACACCTTTGGCGGTTAATTCAGAAATTTCATTGTCAGTTAATCCCAACAACTTTTTAAATACGTGCTCGTTGTGGAAGCCAACAGGTTTGGCGGCCCACCTTATACGTCCTGGCGTTTCTGAAAGTTTAGGAACAGGACCATAATCAACCAAGGTACCATAAATGGGATCATCAAATTCAACAATTGCCCTTCTTGCTCGGTAATGGTCATCGTTGTAAATATCCTGAGCATTGGCCACTTTAGCTGCTGCGAAACCATATTTTATAGCAAGAGTTTCAATTTCTTCTGCCGTATAATGTCTCAGAATTTCAGATAAAGTAGAGTATAAAGCCTTTGCATTTTCTGTACGGGTGCGGGTTGTTTGGTCGATAAAACGTGGATCAGTTGCCAACTCTGGAACTTTCAGAGCTGTACAAAGATTCTTAAATTGTTCGTCGTCTTGAGCAGCTACTCCAATGTAACCATCACGACAGCGGAAAATTCCTGCCGGGCATATTGCGGGATCATAATTACCCCAACGTGGTCTACCGTCGGGCGAACCGATTAGAAACTGGAAAAGAAAAGTCCAGTCCATAGTGCGCAAAAGACTTTCCCCTTGGCTTACATCAATGAATTCACCTTTTCCCGTTAGGTGGCGGCGATAAAGTGCCACGAGTACTCCAATGGCGGCATGCAAGGCACCTAGAGTGTCGCCGATATATATGGGAACCTTAAGGGGAGGTCGACTGGGAAAACCTGTTATTGCGGCAAGACCTGCTTCAGCTTGAGCAGTGGCATCATAAGAAGGTCGTTCTACGTTGGGTCCCCACTGCCCGAAACCACTATTAGCGACGTAAATGATCGCTGGATTGATTTCACGCAACTGGCGGTATCCCGTGCCCCAGCGATCCATTGTGCCTGCTTTAAAGTTTTCAACGACTACATCGGAACGGGCTACTAACTTGTAAAAAAGCTCTTTTCCTTCAGGCTTACGTATGTCCAGCCCAACAAAATATTTATTACGGTTCATGGGGAAAAAACTTACCGCCACGTCTTTCCAAAACCGTCCTAAGGGAGCAGTATAACGCATAAGGTCACCGTCACCAGGTAGCTCGATTTTTATTACTTCGGCTCCAAATTCCGCTAAAAATTCAGCGGTCATTGGACCGAATACCCGAGTGCAAATCTCTAGTACTCTAACTCCCTCTAGTGCTTCAGGTTTGGAAAATATTTTATCGGGATCAAAAATCTCTTTGGTCCAATCAAAGTAATCTTCCATAGGCAGCCCTTCTTTCCTTTAAACGACCTCAATTTTGATATGTGATGGAACAATTTCTCTCAGTTTTTCCATGTCATGGAGACACTGGTAATTTCTTTTCCTGCTATAAAAAGTATATTCCATCGAGTTGCTCAATATTTCTAGACGAGGTAAACGTAAGAAACGACGTCGATGAAGAGTAACTCTTTTTATTTCGCTTGTTGGTAAAGCATAATTACGTGGGTGGCTGTTTAATTCTTCTTGTGCTTCCTTCTTTGGATGGAGTCCTCCTCTAAGCGGTCCAGTACGTATGAGAAAATCACGGAAGCTTTCCCCTGCAAAACGGAGGACTACTATGTGTGGATACCATATTAGATCCCAGTATTCTTCTGTAATCCCACTTACCGTGTACCAGCCGCTCATAAGCAGTGTCCCAGTCAAAACAGTTACCTTGTTTTTGGGTAGTGGTTTATTTATATTTCCATAATTGCTTTGATATCTGTTTCTAATTCCCGTGGTTTTGTTAACAGGCTGACCACTACAAAAAGCACCACTGCTCCCAAAAGGCTGAAGGAATAAGATACAATTCCATGAGGCATTTTCCAGATGTTGAAGCGGTTCAAGAGTTCCACTGTGACGCTAAAGACTACCGAATAGACCATAGCAGCGATAGCACCTTCCCGGGTGGCTCTCTTCCAGTTAAGTCCCAGCCCTAGTGTAGGAACTATAGCACCTGCGAAAAGCCCCCAGCCAACTGCTCCCAAAATAGCTACAAACATTTTAGCGTAAAAAGCCACCAGGGTTGAAATAATCATAATAACTACCGTTGCCCAACGTCCAGCCGCGAGTTGGTTTTTTACCGTAATTCCAAAACCTGCTGGTATATCCCGAGCTACACATGCAGCCCCAATGTTAACAAAACCACTGGCAGTGGACATGATAGCCGCCAACAAGCCACCGTAAACAATACCAGCCAGTACGGGGTGGGTGAATTTGAGAAGAAAAGTGGGAGCCGCTAAGTCTGGGTTTGAAAGAGGAGGCGCCATCCCAGTTTCAACTGCAGCTCTCATGGAAAGGCCTACGCTCATCCACAATAAGCTACATAGCATATAAGCCACACCAGAAAGCAATCCAGCCCAGGCTAAACGGTTAGGATCTCGAATCATGTAAAATTTATGCAACATATGGGGCTGACCAGAATTGCCGATAACAAAAACTAGATACCATGTTAGAGCGGTAAGAACCGGCATGAGCCCAAACGGTCCAATGAAGTCGGGGTTGATTTTGGCCAGGTTAGTTGTTATATTATTCATACCTCCACCAGTTATTAAGGCGGCAAAAAAGACCCCCACGGATGCAACTACCATAATAAGCCCCTGAGCAAAGTCCGTATCCACACCGGCAATCATGCCACCTACTGTGCAGTAAAAAAGCACAATACCATTAGCAATAAGCAAGCCTACTGGCAGAGAAACACCAAAAATGGAAACCATTACCAAGCCGGCGCTTAGTATTTGTGTACCCATGTAAGCTAGAATGGCTACCAAAAGGGATATGGCCATAATCACACGAGCTATATTGCAACGATAGCGAGTGTAGACAGCATCGGGTACCGTCAATACATCTCTTACCTCAGCTAGGAGGCGCATACGCTTCCCAAGTACGATATAAGCCAGAGGGAAAGCTAAAGACTGAGCAAAGGTTATCCATAGAGAGCTTGTTCCTTTGGCATAGACTAGGCCTGGTCCACCCACAAAACCGAAGCCACTCATGATAGAGCTGAAAGTGGCAATAGCTAAAAAGAGCGTGCCAATACGCTTCCCATACACGTAAAAATCTGCTGCTGTTTTTACCCGGCGATAGGCATTGAGCCCTATAGCCGCCATGCCAGCTAGATATATTCCCACAATTACTAATACAGCTACCGGCATTTGTTCCATGAATTCTACCTCCCTTCATTCTGTTTTTTTGCTATATTCTTGATTTGCTCGAACTCTTCTGGTGGTAACGTGAAACTCTTAAAAGTTAGCGCATAAACCACACCCGTGATGATAGGGAAGAGCCAAATTACATAGACTAGGATAGCTGTAGCGGGATGGAATCCTAAAATGAGCTTTTCAGGTAATTGACCCGGTTTCCAGAGGGAAAAGAGAGCTATGAAAGCCACAATCAGTACAGCACCTACTACTAGCAATGTTAGTCCTGTTGGTCCGATTTGTCCTTTTTTGTAAGCACCTAGCAGGCCGTAAGTAACAATAGCGCATACGGTAAGAATAGAAAAAACAATGTACCATTTAAGAAGAGCTGCTATCATTAGAAGCGCACACAAAGCTGCTAAAATGTAAACCAAAGTATCTCTAAAATCGCGCATGTATGTTCTCCTCCTAGTCAAGTTTCTATTTGTTACTTAAACTTTCAGCCAAGATTTCTTTAAGATTTTCTCAGCAAGATTTGTGCCAAAAACTAACACTTCTTAATTGTTGACCACCACCAGTCGTAAAAAAATGTCAGAGCATAAGTTTGCGCGAACTGCTTGTGGCTTTTTGCCTGACTGACATGGGCACTCTCGCATAGGCAACTCTGCAAATTAGGCATAACTGCTTATTTCCTAACTCTATTAATTCCATATTTGCGGCATTTTCTTAAAAGTGTGGATACATCAATCCCGAGAGCTCTTGCTGATGAAGAAAGGGTTTTGTTTTTGAGAAGGGCTAGTTTAATAAGATTTTTTTCTGTTTCTGCTAAAGCTTGCTTGAGCTCCACTTTACATTCGCTTGGATTTATATATGGCAAAATTGAAGTTTTCCCTTGGGTTAACCAAAAACGATTCTTAATTTTTTCTGGAAGGTCTTCAATCTTAATAACCCCGGTCGAATTCAATAGAACTAAGCATTCTATAGTGTTTTCTAGTTCTCTTACGTTGCCTGGCCAATGATATTCAAGAAAGGCATCAACTACTTCGGGAGCTATAGTTACACAACGGTTGTATTTGTCGGAGAACCTTTTGAGAAATGCAGCCGTAAGCACTAATATGTCCTCTTTCCTTTCCCGAAGGGGTGGAATAGTTATGGGAATCACATTCAATCGATAGAATAGATCAGCTCGAAAGCTTCCCTCTGAAACCATTTGCTCAAGGTTTTTATTTGTGGCACAAATAATCCTAGTATTAACATGTATGGGTTTTGTGCCACCAATTCTTAATATAGCTTTATCTTGGATTGCGTTTAAGATCTTAGATTGTAAGGACAATGGAATTTCGCCTACTTCGTCCAAAAAAAGAGAGCCATTGTTTGCTAATTCAAAAAGGCCTATTTTCCCTTCAGGTCGCGCACCGGTAAAAGCTCCTCGTTCGTAACCAAATAACTCAGATTCAAGTAGAGTAGGTGGTAAAGCCCCACAATCAATTTTAACAAATTTACCTTTAGTTGAGCGATTACTGTGTTTATGAATAATACGAGCAATTATATCTTTTCCTACACCAGATTCACCATATAGGATAACTGTTGCGTCTGAATCAGCCACACGATGAATTATGTCCAAAATACGTTGCATTTTGGGATCTCTGAAAATGAACTTGTCCGCACAAAAGTTGCTAGATGGAACACCTAGTTTTTTTAGCGTTTCTAGATACTGTTCTGCTAAATTTTGAACTTTGCTCAGCTCTTCCTTTAGTGTATTTAACTCTGTTAGGTCTCTTATGACACATACAACAGCAAGTAGTTCACCTTTTTCATCAAAAACGGGGTTACCAGTTACCAATGCCTCGCATCCACTAGGATATTTAATTACCCTAGATACATGTTTTCTACTAGCTATCGTGGCAAGAGTTACTGATTCCGAGATCATGTTATTCTGAAGGAGATACGTAACATGCTTTCCTACTACATCTTCACTAATTCCGGTAATTTTCTTGAAAGCACTATTGCAAGCAATACATGTACCTTCTGAGTCAGTCATATAGATCCCATCACTGATGGATTCAATAACCGCTCTTAACTGGGTTTCCAGATTAAGCTTCATTTGCACCTCCTAATATCTTAAAATGTCAAGGCATTAAACAAGTACTTACGCGAGCTCAATAATTATGCGTTTAATGTAGAAGCGCGACATTTTCCACCTTTCCCTTAAATAGGTCATCTATTGCGGTTAAGATTAGATTTTCTGAGAACGCAATACAGTTAATCCCAGATAAGCTGAATACCATAAAAAAGCTCCACTGTTAAGAGTGTGACTATCTATAGCTCATCGGTGTAACTGGCTGAGCAGGGCAACCAGCCAAGAAAGAAATCTGACCACATCCTCATTGCTCATTCCTTCTTCTTCCATGGGGGTGTTCGAAAATATAATCTCGCCGTGTTTGTCGGAGTCCAGTGATAGTGCTATAATTCCAAAAAACTTCACGAAGGGGAAGGAGAGCTATAAGAGATGCGGCGGTCTAGGCTAAATTTTACCCGTATTTGTAGCTCACTACAGAGTTTCTTTTGGAATAAAACTTCTTCATCTAGTCTAGGGTGTGAGAAACACCGAGGCCGTCCACACACTCACGATAATACATTGATTCTTGCCTTGTGGCTTTTCCAAACTTTATGGCGGCTTTCTTACAGAGAAACATTGGATACAGTTTCTAGAGCTGGATTTTCTGTTCCAGCTTTGAGTACATATCATTACAAAATCAGAAAAATTTCCATTTCAGTACTTCAAGAATTGCTTGAGCAAACAGGGATAGCACTTTTTCGAAGACACAAAGAGAAATAGCAATTTCTGGTGGTTGATAAAACGGAGCAGAGATCGATATGCATTGAAATGGTTTCGAGGAACTGAAGTAAGACTTGTAAGATCACATGAGAGATTGGCACTGCTTATTGCTGTAAATGAAAAAAGGAAAGCAGTGGTGCTTGGGGGAGCTATGGGATCTTCTTATGCTTCGGAGGTAGAGCTTCTACGGCGGATTTTAGCTCGGAAATCTGCTTTATCATCTTTACCGTTAGTGGGAGACCGAGTGTATGATTCAATAGACATCTTAGATCAGATCCAGAAGTTCGGAGCTCAGCCTGCTGTTCGTATAAAAACCACCTGGCGTTATTCGATACGAGATCAATTGAGGCAGATTTCCCATCGGGGTTGGGAAGAATGGGGATCGCAAAGGTACAGGATAGGAAGGGTTTTTGGGGCTATAAAAATCAAGGTTAATTCTGTCTTCCCACTTTTTAGAGAAGATCTGGCCATGAAGCGAGCTCTGGCCACTGCAGCGCTCTACAACCTGGACCGTCTCGCTCTTCTTACCCTGATTTCGATTAAAATTCACCTCATTATCTGCTTCTTGTTCATGCCACCTACTTCTAATTTTTCACATACTTTTCGAACACTCCCCCTTCTTCCGTTTGCACTCTACAACATTTCATGCTATTTTTTCTATTTTTGCTTTGATTATTTCTGATATGGTGCTTTGGACGGTGATATGGTTTAAAGGGTTTGTTGAGATTCCCACGGTTGGAGGAATACGCAATGAGAAAATTGTGTATGTTAACGTGTTTTGCCCTTCTATTTGCTCTGTTTCCATTTGCCGTTTTGAATGCCGATCAGAACGATCACCTAAAAAAAGAAGAAAATTCTACCCTTTTTTATCTTACCGGCACCGTGCTGGATCCCCATAAAAACCTGGTGAGATTTGCCAGGGTCAGGCTTTTTGTAAACGGCAAACTCCACCCGATTATTGTTGATAACAAAGAAGCTGAAGAAACGGAAACGTCTTCTCATGGATCCTATAAGTTGCTGTTCAAAATGCCCAGGGATGAGATCAACAGATCTAAAATCGAAATTGAGGTTTACAAGAGCGCCTTTGAAAAAACACTAGTGCCGGTTTCTTACGAAGATTTCTGCCTTAAAGACGGTGTGTGTTATTTTTCGAAGGATATCACCATAAAACGTAAGCTTAATCCCGCCTTCTATATTGCAACAACTATCTTTGTGCTGATTTATCTTGTTATCTCCCTGGAACTCCTTCATCGAACTATTGCCGCTCTTGTTGGTGGTTCGCTCGTGATGCTGGTAAGCTATACTCTAGGAACTATCAATCCCGAATATCACATCATGTCTTACGAAACGGCCATAGCGTCTATTGATATGAACGTGATTTTTCTTCTCATGGGCATGATGATCATCATAGGGGTTCTCAAGCACACCGGCGTCTTTCAATGGTGCGCCTATATGTCCTATAAGATTGCCAGAGGAAATATCCTGGCTCTGTCCTTTATTTCTTGCGTTTTTATTGCCTTTACATCGGCTTTTCTGGATAATGTTACAACTATGCTCCTTTACACTCCGGTTCTTATGGAGATTTCCCTAGCGCTTCGCATTTCGCCTCTGTCTTTGCTCATCCCTGGCGTTATAGCTTCAAATCTGGGGGGAACAGCCACTCTCATAGGTGATCCGCCCAACATTATCATCGGTTCTTACACGGGTCTTACATTTATGCAGTTTGTTTATAACCTGACTATCCCAGTCGTAGTTTCTACCGTTCTTCTAGGTTTCTACATACGATTGTGGTACGGCAAGGAGTATCGTAAGGGCAAGGTTGACGATGTAGATGCCTTCATTGCAAAGCTTAAAGAAGAATACCAAATTACCGATAGGGTGCTTCTTGGGTATGGACTTATCATTATGGCTATTGTGATCGCCTTTTTTGCTTCTCATGGTTACTGGCACATGGAAGTTAGCATACCAGCTCTCTTTGGAGCGGCTGCTCTCTCTGTTTATGGTCTTCTAACTAAAAAGATTAAACTGTATGAGCTTCTCGAAAAAGACATCGAGTGGCCTACTCTTATCTTCTTTATCTTTCTCTTCATTCTTGTAGGAGCCGTTGATGAAGTTGGACTTTTATCGATTATAGCTGACTGGGTCCTCCAGCTTTCTAAGGGAAATCTTATATTCGCTACCTGTCTTATACTGTGGGTCTCCGCCATAGCCAGTGCTTTCATAGATAATATCCCTTTTGTAGCCACAATGCTTCCCATTGTTGCGTATCTAAGCAAGTCTATACCAGGAGCTGAAAACAACGTCCTCTGGTGGGCACTTGCTCTTGGAGCCTGCTTTGGAGGCAATGGAACTCTCATTGGAGCCAGCGCCAATGTAGTAACAATGGGCATTGCGGAATCTAAGGGTTATCGAGTCACCTTTATGGAGTTTCTGAAAATAGCATTTCCTTTCATGGTGATTAGCGTTGGAGTATGTAATCTGTGGCTGCTGCTGTTTTACTAAAGAGCCTGGATTCCCTTTGCCCTACAATAATAGGGCGATCCTGCCTGAACGGACTGTGTCATGATCTCATTGTAGAAGGAGCGCATCCCGCGGCAGGCGGGATGCCCCTGCATGCTAAGAGTTAAATCGTAGGACGGCAAAGGTCCTGCTAAAAAATGTCAGGATAAACGTTTCCAGATTCCACAATTTGCCAGCCTCTCGGGGTTTTACCGAGAAGAAGATTAATCTGCCAGCCTACCCTACAATGACTTAATATCTCCTCAGGAAGGCGCAATTCTACCATCTCAATTTCCGAAGATAACGTGGATAGAATGAGCTTTCCCGGCATGATTTCTTCTATCGTGAAATAATCGTCTATTTCCATATTCCATGATCTTGGAGGATGAGTGTGAGCATACTCATAAAGCATACGTGCCAGACGTTCGGCTGCAGGTAGCACTTTACTAGCTTCAGCCGCATAGCTCATGGCTTTTTTCGCCTTGGCTTTGCTTATAAATCCATTGTCGCCAAGCCATTTCATGAGCCTTTTTGTTACGGTTCCTGAATAGCGAAGAAGCGATTCCGATGCCGCCACCTTTCTTATCATAAAATCGCCAAGAAAGGTTGGCAGAGCCATAACTATCTTTTCGGGACCGAAAATAGAGCAAAAATCGAGCTTTTTGTATTCGTATAGTCGATCATATAGCTGAGATTCGGCTTCTGATAGAAAGCCATATCCGTAACTATCGAGGCAATGTTCTAAAAGCTGGACTATAATGTGATAATTTCTAAACGTCGCAGGTCTTAACCGTTTTTCTTCTTCCGCCAGAAATCTTTCGAAAAGCTCTTTTATGCTGGGTTTTTCTGGAGAAGGGAAAGGAATTACCTGCCCCCGTTGCTTTCCCATAGCCATCCCTGTCTTTAAAAAAGTTTTTGTACTTCGACCAACGTCTTACCTCATGAACCTACGTTTCGCTTTATATCTTTCTTCCGCACTGAGGGCAATAACGAAATGAAGGGTCAAGTAACGTATTGCAGGATGGGCATCTGAGAGGTTCAGGCGTGCGACGTAAAACCTCCGCCGCTCTATAAGCCTGATCTTCGGGAGCGGTAAACCCGCAACGATCGCATATCAGCAAAGGTTCTCCCTTTTTTATGCGCACAATCGGGATGAAGAAAAGACTTATGTAATGATCTATGCGCTTGAGACGAGCCTGAGTAAGACCACAATTAGGGCATAACCTTGGAGTATCGTCGAGAGTAACCGTTTTCGGTTGAACTCCGCCAATGAAGAAGAAAAACATTTTGCCTTAACTCCCTTTCCCGAAAGATGTCATTTCAGGCGATGAATGGGGCAACCATCCCGCCGTAGTGGGCTTGCCCCTGTCGTTTTCCGAAATGCTATAACTTCATTGCTTTTTTAAATTCCATCGCCATATTGTCAAGAACTCCCAACAAACCGGGATCGTTTTGGTGTTCTTCAATAGCTTTTTCAAAGGCGCTTCCTATAACTACTCCATCAGCAATCCGAGCGATACGGGCTGCCTGAGCTGGTGTCGAAATCCCAAATCCCACGCAAACAGGCACGTTTGTCAGAGCCTTAACTTGCTGAACCATGCGTTCTATCTCGGCGTAATCCAGCATATCCCCGGCACGACCAGCATGAGAAGAAGAAGGAAGAATTTCCTCACTTCCTGTTACGCCCGTTTTTGAGATCAGATAAACAAAACCTGATGCATCTTTCAAAATCTCTTGCATCCTTTTTGGTGGTGTTGTTGGAGCAATGAGTCTTATAAAGCTAAACACTTCCGGAGTCCAGCCGTTCCATTGTTCTGTAAACTCCCGGGACTCTTCAGGAGGAAGATCCACTATCAGCACCCCGTCTACGCCCGATTCCAGAGCTTTTTTGTAAAAGCGATCCCCACCGTATCGAAGAAGTGGGTTATAGTAGCTGAATAGAATCACGGGCGTTTCCACGCCTTTTCCCCTGAGTTTCTCTACAAATTCGAAGGCTTTTTCAAGAGTCATCCCTGCTTTGAGAGCTCTCATGGACGCACGCTGGATCACAGGTCCATCAGCCGTGGGATCTGAAAAGGGCATTCCCAGTTCAAGAAGATCCACCCCGGATGTGCAGAGAGTTTGGGCTATTTCGAAGGATTTTTCAATGGATGGATCTCCTGCAGTTATGT
>Ga0078972_1012237_pt1 | contig 14867 bp, 7 predicted proteins | sample YelNatPaOPGAMG01_FD_67568 | JGI IMG/M metagenome (GOLD analysis project Ga0078972, IMG submission 67568) | Hot spring thermophilic microbial communities from Obsidian Pool, Yellowstone National Park, USA - OP-RAMG-01 (SPADES assembly) (version 2) | ecosystem: Environmental > Aquatic > Thermal... | reverse complement strand
GAAAGCAGGCATTACGACGACCGGATAGTAGTGAGGCAGATAGAAATCCGCCTCTCCTCCTCTCCTGCCAACAGGCTCTTGAGACAGCTCGCGCGCTGTGCTCTGGAATATCACTGTCTGGCGGCCAAAAACCTTTTCCTTGCTCGCTGGGAGGCTCCTCTCCCTACCTCTCCCACTTGCAACTCCAGCTGTCTCGGCTGTCTTTCTCTCCAGCCCTCCGATTGCTGCCCCGCCTCCCAGGAACGAATCGATTTCGTACCCACGGTGGAGGAAATCGTGGAAATAGCCGTCCATCACCTATCTGTGGCCGCCCAAGGGATCGTGAGTTTCGGCCAGGGATGCGAGGGTGAACCCTTGCTCCAGGCCTCTTTACTGGAAAGATCCATCCGCGAAATCAGGGCCCGAACCGATCGGGGAACGATCCATCTCAACACTAACGGCAGCGATCCCGCCGCGGTGGAGAGGCTGTGCCGGGCTGGGTTGGACTCGATTCGGATAAGCCTCAACTCCACCCGGTCCTCCCTGTACTCGGCTTACTTCCGACCCCGAGGTTTCGGCCTTACCCAAGTGGAGGAATCGATCCTGCGCGCCAAAGAACAAGGTGCGTTCGTCTCCATCAACCTCCTAGTTTTCCCCGGGGTGAGTGACGAGGAAGAGGAGGTGGAGGGACTGCTGAAGCTGGTGGAGGCTACCGGATTGAACATGGTGCAAATGCGCAACCTCTCCATCGATCCCGATCTTTACCTTCGGATCGTGCCCCAGCGACACCGATCCCCCCTCGGAATCCGCAATCTGCTTCGCCTTCTGCGTCGAGAGTTTCCGGCCCTAGAAATAGGCTATTTCAACCGCCCCCGGGAGCTGTTCGGAACCATCCTCTGTCAGAACCTTGCCTTTTGACTCCTCTTGGCCACTCCGTCTTCAGGCCGATCGTTTCCAATCAGAGGTCAGGGCAGTCCGGGTCAGCAAGGCATCCTTTTCCCCAGGGGAGGGGCGAGGTGATTTGGAAGGGACTCAAGAAGGAGGGAGGAAGCATTCCTGGATGGCTTGGAGGATGTCGCCCATCCGGAAGGGCTTCGGAATCACCGCCCGAATCCCGATTTCCTTCCTCAGCTGGTTTGGATCCAACTGATCACCCCATCCAGTTATGAGGAGGACCGGGGTCAGGGGACTGGAGGCGCACAGGGAGCGAGCTACCTCTATCCCGGTAAGGTCGGGCATTCCCAGGTCGGTGAAAACGAGGTCGTACCTCTTCTCCGCGAAGAGATGGAGGCCTTCCTGGCCCCCGGAGGCCAGATCCACCTGGTGTCCCAGCAGGGTGAGCATTTTCTGGAGTCCCTGAGCCAGCTCCTGCTCGTCCTCGATGACCAGGATGCGGAGGGGAGGGAGGTCGAAAAGGGGCTGATCCTTCTTTTTCTTCTGCAGGGGTGCCGTGGAGGAGGGGAGGCGAACTAGGACCGTGGTACCGATCCCTGGAGCGGAGCGAATGGAAATCTCCCCCCCGTGTCGCTCGATGATGCCCCGGGAGACCGGTAGACCCAAGCCAGAGCCATTAGGACCCTTGGTGGTGAAGAAGGGATCGAAAGCCTGGCGCAGTACCTGCTCCGACATCCCCACTCCATTGTCCGTTATCGCTACCTCCACCGCTTCCGCGGGCGACCCCTGGTCGCGGAGGCTGGTTGAGATGGTGATTTTCCCTCCCTGGGGAAGGGCTTCGATGGCGTTGAAGATGAGGTTGATGAAGACATTGTGCAGCTCGCCTGGGTTGCCCAGGATAGGTCCCAAGGGGGCTAGCTGGGTTTCGAACTGGATTACGATCCCGCTGGCCTGGGCTTCGTCCTTCCACTTGGGTTCGGTACGGTGGATCGCCTCCAGGATCAACTGGTTGAGATCCAGGCTTATCCGTTCGTCCTCTTCCACCTGACGGTAGAAGGAGCGTAATCGCCTCACGGTTTCGGCTCCATCGAGGGCCGTCTTTTGAATGACCCTCGCCCATTCCTGAACCTGAGGATCGGTAGAGCACCGTTCCATGATTTCAGCCCTGACCAGGATGGTGGCCAGAAGATTGTTGAAATCATGAGCCACCCCGGAGGCCATTTCTCCCAATACCTTCAGTTTCTCCGCCTGCATCACCTGCTCCTGCGCACGATTCAGTTGGTTCATCGTCTGTTTCAGGTCGGAGTAAAGCCGGGCATTCTTGAGCGCCAGGGCCAAGTAGGGAGAAAGGTCGTTGAGGAGGGCTATCTGAGGCCGGTGGAACCCGGGAGAATCGGTTGCGGTGAAGGCCAGGACTCCCAAGGGATTTTCCTCGGCGAGGATAGGGACATAGAGGACGGACGTGATGCCCGCCGCGCCCAGTTCCTTGAGCTCGTTCAGCAAAGCAAGGTCCGATTGCCGAGTATCTTTGACCAGGAAGGGCTTCCGGGCAAAGAAGGCAATGCTGGCTGGAGTCTCCGCGGCCAGCATCGTCCGTTCGGCTTGGAGGCTGGGGAGCGACTGTTCCTGGTAGAGGGAGCGAATGAGGAAGCAATCATTTTCTCCCTGGAAAAGGTAGAGGTACACGCCCTGAAAGTGGAGGAGCGGGACCAGCTTTTCGATGAGAGAGCGGTAGATCAATTCCGAATCCAAGCTGGAGGCGAGACCTTTGGCTATTTCGCCCAGGAGGGCGAGGCGGTCGTTGCGGTCCTTCATCTCCCGGTAGAGGAAGTTCCTTTCCAAGGCAACCGCAGCATGCTGGCTCAGGGTATTCAGCAGGTTGATCTGCTCCGACCCGAAATGCTGCAGGCTTCGGCGGAATACGGACAGGGCGCCAATGGTCTTGCCGGTGCGCGCTAAAGACATGGTTATGAAGGTTTGCAGCCCCTCCTTTCGCAGCAGGTTCAAGAGCTTGGAAGAGAGGACCGGTTCGATGGAGGGGTCGAATACCTCCACTGGAAATCCGGAAATGAAGGCTTTGGAGATAGCAGCTTCCTCGGGGCTGATTTGGGCCTCTTCAATCCAGTTGGCAAAATCGGGGGAGAGATTGTACCCACCGAGGAGGGTGAGACACCCCTGCTCGCTGAGGCCGAAAACGGCTGCTGCATCGCCGCCACAGAATTCGGCCGCGGATCGAGAGATGACGGACAGGATCTCCTGGGACTCATGATAGGAATTGATAGCCGCCACGATCTCTACCAGCGTCTTTTGTCTGTGCAGTGCTTCCCGCGATTCTTCGAACAGCTTGGCATTGAGAATGGCTATGCCGGCCTGAGCAGCGAGCTTTTGCAGCACTCTCTGGTGTTGTGGTCGGAAAGGGGATGGGGAGCGGTTCACTACCCATAGGATACCGGCGACTTCCTGTTGCGACATTATGGGAACCGCTAGGACGGATCGTACCCCCTCTGCTTTTGCTTCGCGTTGGTAATCACCACTCAAGCGGGAGTCGTGCAAGAAGTCATCGGTCATCCAGGAGCGACCGGTTTCCAATACCTTTCCCCCGATTCCCCTCCCCGGATAGATCCTGAGGTTCTGATAGACTTCGGTCCTGGCCCCATCGGAGTCAGTGATCGTGGCGTACCCGTGGTCTTTGTGGTAAAGAGCGACGAGTGACATGTCGGCCTGACAGAGCTTGCGAGCGTAATGCGAGATCTTGCGCAGGGTCCGACGCAGATCCAGCGAAGTCGACAAATCCTGGGCGATTTCCGCCATAGCCTCGGCTTCAGCCTTGGCCCGCTCCAGATTCTGGTAGAGGAGTGCCTTCTCCATAGCGATCGAGGCATGGCGAGCTATGGCTCTCAGGGTTTCTCGCTCGAGACCGGAAAAATCCTCTTTAGCCGAGCCAACTAGGAATACCCCCAGCAACTCCTCCTTGGTGCGAAGGGGGACGACCAGAATGCACCGCACTCCGAAGACTCTCTGGGAGGCATGAGCTACCGATTCCGGTATCTGTGGACTTACCAATTCGCTGTATTCACGGATCACGAATTCCTCGCCCCGAAAGATCCGAGCGTAAAGAGAGCTTTTCTCGGGCGTAAAGGGAAAGCGAACGCGGTCCACCTGCAAGCGGAGCATTTTTTCGGCGGCTGCCAGGAGCTTGCCGCGGGGGGCAAATCCCACGATGGAAAGACTGTCTTCCTCCGGGTGATAAAGGTTTACATAGCAAGCTGGATAGCCCAGGTCTTTGACCACCCCATCTGCCAGGCGTTGAATTACCTCTTGAAGGGCCAGACTGCTGGAGACGGCCTCGATCAGACTTTGGTAATTCTCCCAGGGGAGCCGTTGATCGACCGATATCTCGGGTGCCAGCTGCTCTTCCATGTGGGTTTCATTCCTTTATCACCAGGTCGGGGGACTTGGTTGCGGGCTCGACCTCGGTGACCATGGAGATATCGGAGAGAACGGCGATGGCCACTACCACTTTTACATAGGTGGTGGCATCGTCGGTCAAGTGACCGCCAAAAGCGACTATGGTGTCTCCCTCCACTGCCGACGCGGAGAAGTGAGCATGGACCTGGGGTTCTCCCTTTTCGTCGCGGGATATGTGGCCGGAGAGGGATAGGATTTCCAGAGGCTGTTCCCGACGGAAATAGAGCCGGTTTTTGGGCTGAACCGGAAACTCCGAGGGAAATTCCCTGAGGTTACGAAAGGTGGCGGATCTCAGGGCTCCCACCCCGGAGAGGATGATGCCGGCTTGGATGTTTTCCCGGCGCGCGATTTCCTCCAGGGCGTGGAGCAGACTGACCCCCATTTTTACCTTGGCCACCACTATTGCCTGTGCCTTCCCTCGGCCCAAGCCTTCCAGCAGCGATTCCTGGGTCGATGTCCCTTCCATTGCGGAAACTCTGGACATGGTGCGAGCATCTCCTCTCTGAGGGAGTGAACAACTGAAGCATGCCGTTCTTTATATCACAGATAGGGAAAAGTGGTGAATTATAAAAAAGGCCTTCACTCTACGGAGAGGGGAAGTTTCCCCTGGTTTTTTTCCCTCCCTCAGAGGCCAGATTAGGGGTGGATATTTGCTGGCAAGGCTGGTATATTATAACAAACGCTTAAATTTCAAGCCTAAGGAGTAGTGATCCATGCGTCTTGACAAGTTGACCGTGAAGGCCCAAGAGGCTTTGCAGGATGCTCAGAACATAGCGGTGAAGATGAGTCATCAGCAAGTCGACACCGCTCATTTGCTGATGGCCCTGATCCAACAACAGGACGGACTGGTGGTTCCCATCCTCCAAAAGATCGGAGTAAGTCCGCGGCAACTGGAGGCTGGGCTTGACCGAGAACTCCAGAAAATCCCTCAGGTGCGGACCACGGGTACCCCCTTGGGTCAGATCTACATTACTCCTTCCCTGGAGAAGACCCTGTCCGCTGCTTGGGAGGAGGCAGCTCGTCTCCGGGACGAATATGTCAGCACCGAGCATCTACTCCTCGGTCTGGCCTCGGACGATCACCATGCAGCCGCGTCGGTGCTGCAGGAGGCGGGGGTCAGCAAGGACGATATCTACCGCGCCCTGGTGGAGATCCGCGGAGGACAACGGGTAACCGACCAGACACCCGAGGATAAGTACCAGGCTCTGCAACGATATACGCGGGACCTCACTGAACTGGCGCGCCAGGGCAAGCTCGATCCAGTGATTGGTAGGGACGAGGAAATCCGCCGAGTGATCCAGGTACTTTCGCGGCGCACCAAGAACAACCCCGTTCTCATTGGTGAACCGGGGGTGGGCAAAACCGCTATTGCCGAGGGCTTGGCGCAAAGGATAGCCAATGGCGATGTTCCGGAGACGCTTAAAGATAAACGAGTCCTGGCCCTGGATCTGGGAGCCTTGATCGCCGGAACCAAGTACCGGGGCGAGTTCGAAGATCGACTCAAGGCGGTCTTGAAGGAGATCACTCAGGCCGAGGGTCGGATCATTCTCTTCATCGACGAGCTTCACACCTTGGTAGGGGCGGGGGCGGCGGAGGGAGCGATGGATGCCTCCAACATGCTCAAGCCCGCCCTGGCTCGCGGGGAGTTGCGCGCCGTAGGGGCGACCACGCTCAACGAGTATCGGAAGCATATCGAGAAGGATGCCGCCCTGGAGCGCCGCTTTCAACCTATTCTCGTCGATCAACCTTCGGTGGAGGAGACCATCTCGATCCTTCGAGGGTTGAAGGAAAGATACGAAGTCCATCACGGGGTGAGGATTAAAGACTCGGCTCTGGTTGCTGCGGCCGTTCTCTCGCATCGGTATATCTCCGACCGCTACCTCCCGGATAAAGCGATCGATCTGATAGACGAAGCTGCCTCCAAACTGCGGATCGAAATCGATTCCATGCCTTCCGAGATAGACGAGGTGGAGCGAAAGATCCGCCAGCTGGAGGTAGAGAGGCAAGCCCTTCGCAAGGAGAACGATCCAGCTTCGCAGGAGCGCCTACAGAGGCTGGATTCGGAGTTGGCGGAGCTGAATCAGAGATCATCCACCCTCAAGGCCCGCTGGCAGGCGGAGAAGGAAGTGATACAGCGCATTCGGGAGATTAAGGAGAAGATCGAGCAGGCGAGGACTCAAGAACAGGCAGCCGAACGGGCGGGGAACCTGGAAAAGGTGGCGGAGATTCGCTATGGTGTGATCTCTTCCCTGCAGAGGGAGCTTTCCCAGGCTAACGAGCGTCTGATGGAGCTTCAGAAGGACCAGAAGATGCTGAAGGAAGAGGTAGACGAGGAGGACATAGCCGAGATCGTCTCCAAATGGACTGGGATCCCGGTTTCCAAGATGATGGAAGGAGAAACCGCTAAGCTCCTCAATATGGAGGAGAAACTCAGGCAGCGAGTGGTGGGCCAAGAGGAAGCGATTAGGGCAGTCTCCAACGCAGTTCGCCGCGCCCGGGCCGGCCTTCAAGATGTGAATCGTCCTATTGGCTCCTTTATCTTCATGGGTCCTACCGGGGTGGGAAAGACAGAGCTGGCTCGCGCCTTGGCCGAATTCCTTTTCGACGACGAGAGGGCGATGATCCGGATCGATATGTCCGAGTATATGGAGCGCCATACCGTTTCTCGGCTCATCGGGGCTCCTCCCGGATATGTGGGCTACGAGGAGGGCGGATACCTCACCGAGGCGGTGAGGCGGAAACCATATTCGGTGGTTCTCTTCGATGAGATCGAGAAGGCTCATCAGGATGTTTTCAACTTGCTATTGCAGATCCTGGACGATGGTCGCCTAACCGATGGACACGGAAGGACGGTCGACTTCAAGAATACCATCCTCATCATGACTTCCAATGTCGGTAGCCAGTGGATTCAAGAACTGGGAGAGAGAGAGGAAGAGGAGATGCGGAGGAGGGTCATGGAGGCCTTGCGGGCCCAGTTCCGCCCGGAGTTCTTGAATCGGATCGACGAGATCGTAATCTTCCATTCCTTGTCCCTGGAGCAGATCAAGCAGATCGTGGAGATCCAGCTCAAGAACCTGCGCCGGCGGCTGGCAGAGAGGAAAATCGAGCTGTTCCTGACCGATGCGGCCCGCGAATACCTCGCCCAGCAAGGCTACGACCCGGCCTACGGGGCGCGTCCTCTCAAGAGGGCCATCCAGCGACTCGTTCAGGATCCGCTCGCGCTCAAATTGCTGCGGGGGGAATTCAGGGAGGGAGATTCGATCGAGGTGGACCGGGAGAGGGATGGATTGACCTTTCGTCGTCGCCAGGGATAGGATGGGTAAAAAGCTAAAATGAAGAGATAGCAAGAAGGAGTTAGGAGGAGATAGCATGTCCGCTTGGTGGAAGAGAGAATGGATTCCTCCCCGGACCTTGATCGTCTTGGTCCTATTGGTGGGGATGCTAATCGGTCTGTTGCTCGCAGCCAACATTCACCGTTTCCCGTTCAGTCCTACTTACTCCGCCCCTCGCAGGTCGGATCTACCCTTGGAACCGGGCGGGATTGGGGCAGCCTTCGTGGAAGTGGCCCAGGCCACCAAGCCTGCGGTAGTGAACATAAGCACTACCAAGGTGATCCGATACCGGGAAGAACCATTGTCTCCCTTTTTCGAAGATCCCTTTTTCCGGCGCTTCTTCGGGCAGGATTTCTTTCGAGAGTTCAGGTTTCCCCGGGAACGGCGGGAGCAAAGTCTGGGATCGGGGGTGATAGTGAGCCCGGACGGCTATATTATCACCAACAATCACGTGGTGGAAAAGGCGAGCGAGATCAGGGTGCTTCTGGGAGACAAGAGGGAATTCAAGGGAAGGGTAGTGGCTACCGATCCGCGGACCGATGTGGCGGTGGTCAAGATCCCCGGTGACCACCTGCCCACGATACCCTGGGGCGATTCGGACAAGCTACGGGTGGGGGAGTGGGTCCTGGCTATAGGCAACCCCTTTGGTCTCAACCAAACGGTTACTGCGGGCATAATCTCTGCCACCGGGAGGGCCAACGTGGGCATAGCCGATTACGAGGACTTCATCCAGACCGATGCCGCTATCAATCCGGGGAACAGCGGCGGGGCGCTGGTGAATGTGCGGGGAGAATTGATCGGTATCAATACTGCCATCTTCTCTCGTTCGGGAGGATACATGGGCATAGGTTTTGCCATCCCTTCCAACATGGCCCGGGAGGTGATGGAGGCTCTGTTGAAAAAGGGGAAGGTGGTCCGGGGATGGCTGGGGGTTCAGATCCAGTCCGTGACTCCCGAGCTGGCCCGCAAGTTCGGCCAGAAGACCCCCCAGGGGGCCCTGGTGGCGGCAGTGAGCGACAAGAGCCCTGCCCAGAAAGGGGGAATCAGAAGAGGAGACATAATTCTGGAGTTCGCAGGGAAGAAAATAGAAGACCCGGAACATCTGCGGAAGGAGGTGGCCCATACGGAACCGGGCAGAAGGGTTCCGGTAAAGGTGTGGCGCGGTGGATGTGAGGTGACCCTGCAGGTCGAGATCGAGGAGCTACCGAAAGAAGTGGTGATGAGGCCGGTCCCCCAGCCAGAAGAGTACGAGGAGTGAAGCATTGCAGGGATCTTTTCGCGTCTTCGGACAGAGCGGTGGTAGAAGGTGGGAGGAGGGTCGAGCATGAGTGACCCCATCAGCAAGCTATATTTCGAATTGATGAAACGCCTGGAGGGGGAGATGGAGGAAGCCTTCGGCCGCATGTGGCGCCGCTATCTGTCTCTTCCGGTGGCAGCCAATCAGATAGAGATTGACCCGCTGTTTTCCACCTCCCGGGGCTCTCCCCAGTATTGGCGTCCCCCTACGGATATATTCGAGACCGAGGAGGAGTTCCTGATCCACCTGGAAATAGCGAGTCTGGACCAGGATTCCCTGAAAATATATCAGTCTTTGGAGGGAAGAAGACTTTGGCTCCAGGGGGAGCGAAGAGACGAATCCAGGGAGGCGAGGGGTCAGGCCTGGTACCATCAGCTCGAGATTTACTACGGTCCCTTCGAACTCCCCATCGCCCTTCCCTCCGGTGCCCAGCTAGAGCTGGATGGAATCAGCGCCTCCTATCGAAACGGAATCCTCATCCTGCGGATTCCCAAGCGAAAGCAGGCGAAGGAGCAGGAGGAAAGGGCCCTTACCATTCCCATCGAAGACGAGTGATCCCAGGAGAGACCAAATGGGGTCCCACACTGAGGTGATGCGAGAATGAGTCCAGAAATCAAGTTGACCTTGCCCGACCCTAACGATTCGAGCGGTGAAAGGATTCCCATCCCGGAAGAACTTTCCATCCTGCCCCTCCGGGATACGGTGCTCTTCCCCCATACTGTGCTGCCCCTGGCAGTAGCCCGGGAATCCTCGGTAAAGTTGGTGGAGGATGCTATCGAGCGGAATAGGATCATCGGAATCGTAACCCAGAAGAACGCGGCCATTGAAGATCCAGAACCGGCCGACCTCTATACCCATGGAACCGCTTGCATCATCCACAAGATGTTGCGATTTCCCGACGGAAGCCTACGCCTGGTGGTTCAGGGCCTGGTCCGGATTCGCATCCAGGAGTTCTTGCAGCGCCGGCCCTTCTATCGCGCCAAGGTAGAGGTAATCCGGGAACAGGCGATGAAGGAAAAGCCCATCGAGGTTGAGGCCCTCTCCCGGAATGCCATGAATGTCTTCCAAAAGATCGTGAGTCTGTCTCCGCTTCTTACCGACGAGCTTCAGGCCCTGGTGATGAACATCTCCGATCCGGGCCGTCTGGCCGATTTCATCGCTTCCAGCCTCCCCTCCCTAAGTACCGAGACCAAACAGGAGATCCTGGAGGCTGAGGACATCAAGGCCAGATTGCACAAGCTGAACACCGCTCTGGCCAAGGAGCTGGAGGTCCTCGAGCTGGGCTCCAAGATTCAGTCTCAAGTGCAGTCCGAGATGGGAAAGAATCAGAAAGAGTACTACCTGCGCGAACAGATGAAGGCCATTCAACGGGAGTTGGGCGAGACTGACGAGAGAACTGCGGAGATCACCCAGCTCCGAGAGAAGATAGAGGCTGCCGGTATGCCGGAGGAGGCAAAAAAAGAGGCTCTGCGGGAACTCGATCGACTCTCCAAGATGCCCCCTGCCGCGGCTGAATATACCGTTTCGCGGACCTACCTGGATTGGCTCACCGCCCTGCCTTGGTCCAAGGAGGACAAGCAGGAGATCGATATAAGCCGAGCCAAGGAGGTGCTGGATGCCGATCACTACGATTTGGAAAGGGTAAAAGACCGCATCCTGGAATACCTGGCCGTACACAAGATCAAGCCCGATGTGAAGGATCCCATCCTCTGTTTCCTGGGACCTCCGGGAGTGGGAAAGACATCCTTGGGCAGGTCCATCGCTCGAGCTCTGGGAAGGAAGTTCATCCGCATTTCCTTGGGAGGGATGCGTGACGAGGCGGAAATCAGGGGACATCGTCGCACCTATATTGGGGCATTGCCGGGACAAATAATCCAGGGGATCCGGAGGGCAGAGAGCAAGAACCCAGTGTTCATGCTGGATGAAGTTGACAAGATCGGTTCCGATTTCCGCGGTGACCCCGCCTCCGCCTTGCTCGAGGTGCTCGATCCGGAGCAGAACTTCAGCTTTCGGGATCATTATCTGGATGTTCCTTTCGATCTTTCGGGGGTTCTCTTCATCGCTACCGCCAACATCGTGGATCCCATACCTCCTGCCCTCAAGGACCGGATGGAGATCCTGGAGCTTCCCGGGTACACCGAAGAGGAAAAGATGGCCATTGCCGAGCGTCATCTCATCCCCAAGCAGGCCGAGGGACACGGGCTGGTGCTGGGGAAGGATATCCAGTTCCAACCGGAAGCGGTCCAGAAGATCATCCGTGAATACACGCGGGAAGCAGGGCTGCGCAATTTGGAGCGGGAAATCGCCTCCATCTGCCGAAAGGTGGCGAGGGAAATCGCTGAGGGCCAGAGGGTCTTGGTGACAGTTACTGCTGAGGCGATAGAGGAGTTTCTGGGAGCTCCCAAGTACCTCACGGAAGAGGTGGAGGAGAGGACCAAAACCCCGGGGGTTGCGGTGGGATTGGCCTGGACCCCAGCCGGAGGAGACATCCTCTTCGTGGAGGCCACCAAAATGAAGGGGGAGAAATCCCTCCAGTTGACGGGGCAACTGGGTGAGGTGATGAAGGAATCCGCGCAGGCTGCCCTTTCCTGGATACGCTCCCATGCCAGGGAATTGGGAATCGACGAGGACTTCTTCCGCCACTACGACCTGCACCTGCATGTTCCGGAGGGGGCTATACCTAAGGATGGCCCCTCGGCGGGAGTGACCATGGTGACGGCGTTAGCCTCCCTGCTCACTGGCCGTCCGGTGAAGAGTGGGCTGGCCATGACCGGGGAGATAACTCTTAGTGGCCGCGTGTTGCCTGTAGGAGGGATCAAAGAAAAGGTACTGGCCGCTCGTCGAATGGGCATGAAGGAGATCATCCTTCCCCGAGCAAACGAGAAGAACCTGCGGGAGGACATCAGCCAACCCATCCTCCAGGAGTTGCGGTTTCACCTCGTCTCCACGGTGGAAGAGGTTTTGAATATAGCCCTCACCGATGAGCGCGCTGCAAGGGAGGAAAATCAATCCTTAGAGCCGGAGCCAGAGGCCGCTGCGGCCCCCACTTCTGGGGCCTTGTAAAGGCACGATGAGGAAGATGAACGGTCAGAGACCTTTGAACGGAGTGCGGGTGGTAGATCTTTCGCGCATCCTGGCCGGTCCGTTTGCGAGCATGATTCTGGCCGATATGGGGGCCGATGTCATCAAGGTGGAGGAACCAATCCTGGGAGACGAATCGCGCGGCTTTGGCCCCTTCAAGGATGGGTTTTCGGCCTATTTCATCAGCATCAACCGGGGCAAGAGGAGCGTAACCCTCAACCTCAAGGATAGGAAAGGGAAGGAAATCCTGAAGGAACTGGTGAAGCGGTCGGATGTCCTGCTGGAGAACTTCCGTCCCGGAACCATGAAGCGCTTGGGATTGGACTACGATGCCTTGAAATCCGTCAATCCGCGCCTCGTGTATGCTGCCTGTTCCGGCTTCGGCCAAACCGGCCCCCTCTCCCAGAACGGGGCTTACGATCTCATCATTCAAGCGATGGGAGGGATGATGAGCATTACCGGAGAGCCGGGAGGGGCTCCGGTCAAGGTGGGGGCCTCCATAGCCGATCTTACCGCCGCCCTGTACACGGTAATCGGGATCCTGACCGCTCTTCGGGTGCGAGATCAAACCGGGGTGGGACAGTTAGTGGATGTGGCGATGCTGGACTGCCAGATATGTATCCTGGAGAATGCCATCGCCCGCTATGTGGTGGCTAATGAAATTCCCGGTCCCATTGGATCGCGGCATCCATCCGTTACGCCCTTTCAGGCCTTTCCTACCCGAGATGAGTACCTGGTCGTGTGTATCGGAAATGACCGTCTCTGGCAAAGGTTCTGCCAAGCTATCCGGCGTCCGGATCTGGAAAAGGATCCCCGCTTCGAGGTGAACGCGAGACGCAACGAGAACTACGAAGTTCTCAGGCCGATCTTGGAAGAGGTATTTCGTAGTCGTCCTGCCGAGGAATGGATGAAGCTCTTGGAGAGGGAAGGGATTCCCTGCGGGCCCATAAATACGGTAGATAAGGTGGTGAGTCATCCCCAGATCCAGGCCAGGGAAATGATAGCCGAGATCGATCACGGATCTTTGGGCAGGATCAAGATGCCGGCCTTTCCCATCAAGTTCTCCCTGACGCCGGGTAAGGTGGACCGACCAGCCCCCAGACTGGGAGAACATACCGAAGAGGTTCTGGTTGGGCTGTTGGGGATGTCGAGGGAAGAGGTGGCAGTTCTGAGGCAAAGGAAGGTTATCTGAGCCTGCGGGCGGCAAGCTATCGATGGCCCCTTCGGAAAGGAGGGGTCTTTTTTTGGATGCCGTGTCGTAAGGAAATAGGGGCTATGGGAAGAGATGATTCGCCGTGGGTTGGCAGCGCCCGAATAGTCCTCTTGGGTAACCCAAATGTGGGAAAGTCCATCATCTTTGGGCATCTTACGGGCCGGTATGCAACCGTGTCCAACTACCCGGGGACGACGGTGGAGATCAGTCGGGGGGAGGCCAGGATAGATCGGATTTCCTTCTTGGTCCTCGACACCCCGGGGATCAACAACCTCCTTCCATCTTCCGAGGAGGAGCGGGTAACGAGGGACATCCTGCTGGAGGAGGGACAGGCGATCATCCTCCAGGTGGCGGATGCCAAGAACCTCCGGCGGGCGCTTCTGCTTACCCTTCAACTGGTGGAGATGGGTCTCCCCCTGGTTCTGAATCTGAACCTGATGGACGAGGCAGGGGAGCGGGGCATCAAGGTCGATGTGAGCAAGCTCTCCCGGATCCTGGGTATACCGGTGGTGGCCACCGTAGCCACCCGTGGGAAGGGATTGGAGGAGCTGAATCGTTCTATCGCCCAGGCCCGTCCTTCACCTTACCGATTTTCCTACAGCGCCGCCCTGGAAGAAGGAATATCCCGAATGGAGCCATATCTGCCCAGCGATGGTTGGTCCCGGCGGTCGCTGGCCCTCATGCTCTTGGGAGGGGACAAGTCCTTGGAAAGACGGATTGCCAGGTCCGTCCCCCCGGAGAACAGGGAGATGTGGGAGCAGATCAGGAAGGAGACATCCTCCCGTTATGCCGACCCCCTGGGTTATGTCATAGACCGGGAGCGATTGGAGGAGACGAGAAGGATTCTGGAGCAGGTAGTGGAGGTGCAGCAGGGGAGGGCATCTTCCCTCTCCAAGTTCCTCGAGAGATGGTCTCTCCACCCCCTGGGAGGGTTGCCCCTTCTCCTCCTGTCGCTCCTTCTTGCCTATTTGCTGGTGGGTTACTTAGGCGCTCGGATCTGGGTGGGTTTCATGGAAGAGGTCGTGTTCGGACGCTTCATCAATCCCTGGGCAATCCGCTTGATCTCTATCCTGCCGGGGAGGGTTGTCCACGATTTTCTGGTCGGGCCATACGGCTTGATCACCATGGCCTTGACCTATGCGGTGGCCATAGTCTTGCCGGTTGTGACCACCTTTTTTCTCTTTTTTGGGCTTCTCGAGGACTCTGGCTATCTCCCCCGCCTGGCGGCAATCGCCGATCGTAGCCTTAGATCCCTGGGGTTGAGTGGAAAAGCTCTCCTTCCGCTGGTGCTGGGACTGGGATGCGATACCATGGCTACCTTGAGTACTCGAATATTGGAGACGGAGAAAGATCGCATCCTGGTAACCCTTCTCCTCTCCCTGGCCGTCCCTTGTTCCGCCCAGCTCGGGGTGATCATGTCCCTGTTGGGAGGACTCTCCGTCTGGGCCATCCCGATCTGGGCCGGAACCGTGCTGGGAGCGATGGTCCTGGTGGGAAGTGTGGCGTGCCGCATCGTCCCCGGTTCCAGGTCCGATTTCATCCTCGAGCTTCCCCCCCTTCGGCTCCCCCAGGTCTCCAACCTCCTCCTCAAGACCGCAGCCCG